>Ga0111539_10001404_pt1 | contig 32079 bp, 23 predicted proteins | sample RhiMethybrSRZTD1_FD_79667 | JGI IMG/M metagenome (GOLD analysis project Ga0111539, IMG submission 79667) | Populus rhizosphere microbial communities from Tennessee, USA - Rhizosphere MetaG P. TD hybrid SRZTD1 (version 2) (version 2) | ecosystem: Host-associated > Plants > Roots > Rhizosphere >...
CTTCGTCTCGGGTGAATCGTCGGCATAGACGCTGCCGACCCAGCCTGCCGGCACACCCGCCAGCAGGGCACCCGCCGCGGTCGCTTTCACGAACCCACGCCGTGTCCAACTCTCGGACGTGACACCTGGAACCTGAGACCTGGTACCTATGCCCTCACCTTTGACCTTTGATCTTTGACCTTTGACATTCATCTATCTCTCCGCCAGGAAGACATAAGTGACCATCACGTAGGGCTGGCTGTACGACGCGCCCGGCGTGGCCTGCTCGAGGAACGCGCCGGTGAACATGTGCGCGTACCCAGCCGCCATCTGAATTTGCGGCGTCAGCGCGCGCGTGACCTGAAAATCGATCTCCTGCCCGACGTGCGTGCTGGAAGCGCCACCGGCCACACGCGCAATGGCGGCGCCGCTGGCCGCGTAGAGTGCGTCGTTGCGCGAAGCAAGCCACCAGGAGTGATAGCTGACCGAGATCGGTGTGGCCTTGATCGGCGTGAACTCGACGCCTTCGCGGATGTGGTGCACGTTGCGCCAGCCGACCTGATCGGCGAGCCCGAGTTTGTCGTGGCCCGTCGGGTAGAGCTGATCGAACGTTTGACGCGTGCCGTCAGTCGGATTGTCGTCGCCTGACGCGAAGTTGTATTCGCCAATGAGCTTGATCGCGCCTGCACCGGGCAGCGACTCGCGGATCTGCCAGTGGCCAGCCCAGGCGTCGACCGAATCGGCCGCGAGCGAGCCGCGCTGCATCGCCATCTCGACGCCGTAGTCCAGGCCGACCGGCAGCTTGCCGGCCACTCGCGTGCCGACGGTCGTCTGCGACAGGTTGCCAACGGTGGTCAACTCGCTGCGCAGGTTGACGTCGCGCCGCCAGAACAGGAATGGCTCGACGGATGCTTTCGGTATCAGCTTCACGGTCGTGGCGTAGACGCCCGCAAGACGATTGCCGTAACCGCTCTTGTCGAACTCGTCTGGCAGGCTTCGTACGAGTGAGGCGCCGAAGATGTCGGCTTGGAATGCTTTCGACCGCACGATGACGCGTGCGGCATCCCACGATCGCCCCGTATTGACCCAGGCCAGATGGCCGAGCAGGCGTTGTTCGCCAAAGGCCAGCTCCTGCCGGCCGAGGCGGAACGCAATCGGCGCGGTCGCGCTGCCGACGTCAGCGAACGCCGTGCGCAGGTCGAACGGGCCACGGAACGGCGCGGTCGTCGGTCCAATCGTCTTGTCGGCGACGCGCGCGTCGTGGACATTCGCCTGGAACGACAGCGACTTCGATGCGGTGACGGTCGCGTTCACGCGTACGCGTGTGAGCGCGTAATAGTCATCACGTCCGGCAGTGAATCCGCCGTTGTCGAATCCCTCGAACCGTTCGCGGAATTCTCCACGCAGACGCAGCCACGACGGCAGGACGGTGTTGACTCGATTCGGAAGCGGCGGAATGGGGGCTTGTTGAATCTGCGCCGTGGGTGCGGCGCTCGGTTGGATCTGCTGGATCTGCGCCGCTGGCGCGGCGTTCTGTTGAACTTGCGCCGCTGGCGCGGCGCTTTGTGCGGGCGGTTTGCTCTCAGGCGTCTGCGCCAGCGCCATCGATGGAGCGATGGCGGCCAGCGCAGCTGCACAGAGTCGTGCGCGTGCGGACGATAGATTGATCACGTCGACTCCTGATCGGCGGGTCTCAAGACCCGCCTCTACAACGATCGCTATGGCGCCACAGCTACGACGGTTGAAAACGGACGTCGTAGAGGCGGGTCTTGAGACCCGCCGGCGCAAGGAAGGCGACGTGGCCGATCCCGACGCGCGGCCTCGCGGCCGCGCCGTTCGATCTCGACGCGCCGCAGAGCAAGTCGCGTTCCGCCCGTTGTCGAACCGCGGACGCGTGGCCCGCGCGATGCGATCGACGGGGTTTCGCGCGATCGATTGCGTCGGTGTGGAGCAGCTCGCGTCCGCCAAATCTGTGTCACGCCGGCTGACTTCGCACAATTTGGTTGGCTTCCACATCGATGCCGGTGAATCGGCCGTCACGCTCTTGCGAGGGCCGACGCCGACGGCATCGACGTCCCGAATCCGGTCAGGAAATCGCGCCGTGCCGCGGCGATGGCCGTTGGAGATCAACGACTTGACCGTGCTTCTCGACTCTCTTCCAAAAATGTCGAATTCATTTCGCCTCTCAACAAACGCGTCGCTCTGGTGAACCCGCTCGCACGGCGACCGACCGCGATTCACGCGCAACGTCGCGTATCGCGTCGTCGTCACTGCCGACGGCGCGATGGATGCATACGCGCCGGCCAGCCTGAGGTGTATTTGGGTTCGTTACCGCTGATGAAGCGCGCGGCCGAGGATGGGGTCGCGCTCGCTCGACTCACGCCGAGAACACGTCACGTCGATGCGCCGGTCATCGTGCCGCTGCTACGCCGGCGATCAGGGGAACCAGTTCCGAGGATGCCGGATCGCATGCCGCGTGTGGGCGAGCAGTATCGCTTTCACGTGGACATGCGCACGTGCATCGGCTGCAAGAGCTGTGTCGTCGCCTGCAACGAGCAGAACGGCAACCCGGCGCCGATCAACTGGCGTCGCGTCGGAGAGATCGAGGGCGGCTTCTTTCCACAGGCGTCGCGCTCGTATCTGTCGATGGGGTGCAATCACTGCCTCGAGCCGACGTGCCTGGCCGGATGTCCCGTCGATGCCTACACGAAAGATCCGGCGACCGGCATCGTCACGCACAGCGCCGATGCCTGTATCGGCTGTCAGTACTGCACCTGGAACTGCTCGTACGGCGTGCCGCAGTACAACCCCGAGCGTGGCGTTGTCGGCAAGTGTGACATGTGCCACGGCCGGCTTTCACTCGGGCAGGCGCCGGCGTGCGTCAGCGCCTGTCCTGAAGGGGCGCTTCAGATCGAGATCGTCAAGGTCGATGCGTGGCGGCGCGTCGCGAGTGTGCCCGCGACGCCGGGCCTTCCCGTCGAGGACGGCAGCCTGTCGACGACTCGCGTCACGCTTCCGGAAACGATCCCGCCCGACGCGCGGCCGCGCGACATCACCCACGTCGTTCCCGAGCACGCCCATTGGTCGCTCATCGTCATGACGGTGCTGACGCAGATGTCGGTTGGCGCGTTCGTGACGATCTGGCTGCTGCAGCTGCTCGGCGCGTCCACACGGCTCGGACTCGTCGCCGCGGTGTCGCTCACCGTCGGTGGACTCGCGTTGTCGGCGGCAACACTGCACCTTGGCCGCCCCGTGCACGCGTATCGAGCCATTCGCATGTGGCGGCGCTCGTGGCTCAGTCGCGAGGTGCTGCTGTTCGGCGCGTTCTCGGCGGTGGCGGCGGCATATGCGCTGCTGTTGCTCGTAGGTGCCGCGTCGAGTGCCTGGGTCGGCGGCCTCACCGTCGCGTGCGGTCTGGCCGGTGTGCTCGCGAGCGCGTTCATCTATCGCGTGCCGGCCCGTCCGGCGTGGAACACGCCGTACACGCTGCTGCAATTCGGCCTCACCGGAGGCATTCTCGGACCGTTGTTCGCAGCGGCGGCTGGTGTCGGCGACAGCCGCTGGCTCGCGATCGCTGCCGCCTCGATGGCCGGAGCGCAGGCCGCGGTGTTTGCGCTGCGCTTCTTCCGCTACGTCGCCTCGGACAGCCTCGAGTTGAACGGGACCGCACGTCTGCTCTCGACCGTGCTGGCGGGACGGCTGCTGCTGCGCGGGTTGCTGCTCGCCGTCGGCGCCGTCGCGTTGCCGCTCATGGCCGCGGGGTCGCTGCTGCCCAGCCCGACCGCCGCATTCGGACCGGTCCGCATCCTCATGCTGCTGTCGCTCGTGCTCGCGCTCGCCGCAGAACTGCTCGAACGCTACCTGTTCTTTGTCAGCGTCGTTCCGCGACACATGGCCGCGCCTTACATCGCGTCGGCACGCGAGGCCGTATGACCCTCAAAGAACTGCTTGGACTCGACACGCGCGCGGATCGCTATCGCTACGAGATCGACCCGGTCGCCGGCTATGTCTCGGCGCAGAAAGTCCCCGACCGCTGGGTGCCGACGACATGCGGCTATTGCTCGGTGGGATGCGGCATGTTCATCGGGGTCAAGGACGGCCGCGCCGTGAGCGTGCGCGGCAATCCCGATCACCCGGTGAACCGAGGCATGCTCTGTCCGAAAGGACTGTCGGAGCATCACACGATCGGCGCCGACAACCGGGCACGCTTCCCACTGCTGCGTCGTCAGGGGCGGATGGAGCGCGTCGGCTGGACCGAAGCGCTCGGCACGATGGCCGATCGCTTTCGCGACATCCAGGCGCGACACGGTCTCGGCTCGATCGGCGTGATCAGCACCGGTCAGCTCGTGACCGAGGAGTTCTATGCGCTCGGCAAGCTCGTGCAGCTGGGGTTGCGAACACCGAATTACGACGGCAACACCACGCTCTGCATGTCGACCGCCGTGCAAGGGTACAAGCGGTCGTTCGGGAGCGACGGTCCACCTGGCGCGTACGAGGACTTCGAGCGCGCCGACGTCATCATCCTGATCGGAGCCAACATCGCGGAGAACCATCCGATCCTGTGCTGGCGCCTGCGGTCGAACCCGGGCACGACGCTCATCGTGGTCGACCCGCGTGTGACGAAGACCGCGATGATGGCCGATCTGCATCTGCCGCTCTCGCCACGTTCGGATCTCGCGCTCGTCAATGGTCTGATCCACGTCGTCATCGCGCACAACCTCGTCGATCGCGAGTACGTCGAACAGCACACCACTGGATTCGAGGCGTTGCGCGAATCGGTCAGGGAGTACACCCCGGAATATGTCGCGGGGATCACCGGCCTCGCCGCGGATGTGATCGTCCGTACGGCGTGGACCTACGCCCGTGCCGAGGCCGGACTCATCGCCTGGACGATGGGCGTGAACCACAGCACGAAGGGCACCGAGACGGTGAACGCCATCAACAACCTGGCGCTCATCACCGGCAACATCGGCCGCGCCGGTGCCGCGCCGATGTCCATTACCGGGCAGTGCAACGCGATGGGCACGCGCGAAGCCGGCTTCGCGTCGATCATGCCCGGGTACCGAAAATTCGAAAGTGCGGCGGATCGTGAGGAGCTTGCCGCGTTGTGGAACGTTCCGGTCGATCGGATTCCGACGACTCGTGGGTTGTCGTATCCGGACATCATCGAAGCGGCGCTCGATCGACGGATCCGCGGTCTGTGGATCATTGCGACCAACCCGATCGTGTCGTTCCCGAATCTGCACGCGCTGCAGCAGGCGATTGGCGGACTCGAGTTCCTCGTGGTCCAGGATGGGTATCACCCGACGCCGACGTCCGACTACGCCCACCTGATGCTGCCGGCGGCGATGTGGGGAGAGAAGGAGGGGACGTACACGAACACCGAGCGGCGCGTCAGCAAAGTCAATCGAGCCGTGGCGCCGCCGGGCGAGGCGCGTAGCGATTTCGACATCTTCCTGGATCTCGCCTGCATGCTCGGCATGCGAGACGAGATCTTTCCGGGCTGGACGAAACCTGCAGATGCGTTCGAGGAGTGGAAGCGGGTCTCGGCGGGTCGGCTCTGCGACTACTCCGGAATGTCCTACCGGTTGATCGAACAGCACAGCGGGGTGCAGTGGCCGTTTCCGGCGAATGGCAGCGACGCCGGTGCGACGCGGCGGTTGTATGCGGACGGGCGATATCACACCGACGATGGCCGCGCGAAACTGATTCCGGTTGTGTGGGAGCCGTTTCCCGAACAGCCGTCCGAACAGTATCCATTCGTGCTCAACACGGGACGCACGGTCGAGCACTGGCACACGCGAACGAAGACCGGAAAGGTGCCGATCCTCGAGCGGCTCTCGCCGCAGGCGTGGGTCGAGATGAACCCGCGCGACGCGCGCACGTTGCGGCTCAAGCCGCAGGATCGTGTTGACGTCGTGTCGCGCCGCGGTCGCGTTCGCGGCATCGAGCTGCGCGTGACCGAGACCGTGGCCCCCGGCCAGATCTTCGTGCCGTTCCACTACGCGGAAGCGAACGCCAATGAGGTGACCCAAAGCGCCTTCGACCCGCACTCCCGCGAGCCGAATTACAAGCAATCTGCCGCGCGAGTCGAGCCGGCCGTTGACCCGCGAGGCGGCGCGGGGAGGGCGCGATGAGCCGCCTCATAGTGGTCGGCAACGGCATGGCCGGGATGGCCTGCGTGGAGCAGATCATCAAGCACGGGCCGCGCTACCAGATCACCGTGTTCGGCGACGAGACGCACGTCAACTACAACCGCGTGATGTTGTCGTCGGTGCTCGCCGGCGAGAAAGCCGACGACGACATCGTCATTCACACGCGCGAGTGGTATGCGCGCAATCAGATCGATCTCCGCGTCGGCGTGCGCATCGTCGACGTCGATCCGGCGCGCAAGACCGTGACGGGCGACGATGGCAGCACGACTGAGTACGACACGTTGCTGCTCGCCACCGGCAGCTCGGCGTGGATGCCGCCGATCGCCGGCCTCGACAAGGACGGCGTGTTCGCCTTTCGCACCCTTGACGATACGCGCGCACTGCTGAATCGTGCCGGTCCGCAGACGAAAGCGGTCGTGATTGGCGGAGGGCTGCTCGGGCTGGAGGCCGCGCGCGGCCTGCAGGTGCAGGGATGTCAGGTCACCGTCGTGCACCTGATGGCGACGCTGATGGAGCGCCAGCTCGATGCGGCGGGCGGACAGTATCTGGTCGCGAAGATGGAGCAGCTCGGCATCCGCGTGCTGCTGGGCCGAAGCACGACGGCGATCATCGGCAGGGGCCGCGTCGAAAGCGTCGAGTTCTCCGACGGCGAGCGCCTCGAGGCCGACCTCGTCGTGGTCGCGGCGGGGATACGACCGAACGTCGAGTTGGGCCGCAAGACGGGCCTGCTGGTCAAACGCGGCATCGTCGTCAACGACTACATGGAGACCTCGTCACCGGATGTCTTCGCCGTCGGCGAATGCGTCGAGCATCGCGGGATCTGCTACGGCCTCGTGGCACCGCTGTACGAGCAGGGGAAGGTGCTCGCGGCCACGATGACGGGTCATCGCGGGCCGACGTATACCGGAACCGTGCAGGCGGCGACGCTGAAGATCATGGGCGTCGACGTCTTCTCCGCGGGCGACTGGGCGAACGCGCCCGACCACGTGCGCTTCGAAGATCCGAGGGAGGGCTGCTACCGCCGCGTCGCGATCAAGGATGGCGCGCTCGCCGGCGTCATCCTTGTCGGCGACACATCGGACAGCCACCGCTATCTGGACTGGCTTCGTACTGGGGCCGTCGTGACTGGCCGGCGCGAGCTGCTGTTCCCTCCGCCTTCGAGTGACGCCGGCCTCGATGTCGCCGAGATGGCCGACAGCGCGACGGTCTGCGGATGCGTCGGCGTCAGCAAGGGCACGATCATCCAGGCGATCCACGAGCAGGGCGTCCATACGTTGTCGCAATTGAAGGAGGCCACGCGCGCGTGCACCGGCTGCGGGACGTGCGCGAGCTTGTGCCAGGGATTGTTGCGCGCGGTGGCTCCCGACTTCGAGGACGAGAAGAAAACGGTGATGTGCGGCTGCGTGCCGTTCGCCGAGGATCGCCTGCGCGAGATCCTGCGCAGTCAGAAGCTGCGCTCGGTGCAGGAGGTACTCGAGATCTACGGGAACGGTGTCGGCTGCGAGGTGTGCAAGCCAGCACTCAGTTACATGCTCGACATGCTGTGGTGCGGCGATCACGAAGAAGACAAGTCGGCGCGCTTCATCAACGATCGCGTGCACGCCAACATCCAGAAGGATGGGACCTTCTCAGTGGTGCCCCGCATCCACGGCGGCGTGACGAGTCCCGCGCAGTTGCGGCGCATTGCCGACGTCGCGGAAAAGTACCGCGTGCCGATGGTGAAGATCACCGGCAGTCAACGGATCGATCTGCTTGGTATCAAGAAGGCGGATCTTCCGAAGGTGTGGGCCGATCTCGGGATGCCCTCGGGGCAGGCGTACACGAAGGGCGTCCGCATGGTGAAGACGTGCGTCGGTACGGAGTTCTGCCGCTTCGGCACGCAGGATTCGACCGGCGCGGGCATCGAGCTGGAGCGGCGCTTCGAGCAGCTCTATACCCCGCACAAGGTGAAGATGGCGACCGTGGGGTGCCCGCGCAATTGCGCCGAAGCCACCGTCAAGGACATCGGGCTCGTCGGCATCGAGGGCGGATGGCAGGTGGTGGTCGGTGGCGCCGCCGGCAAGAGCGTGCGCAAGGCTGATCTGCTGGTGACGGTCGAACAGACCGAGCAGGCGCTCGAAGCGGCGGAGATCTTCTTTCAGTACTACCGCGAGCACGCCAACTATCTCGAGCGCACCTACGACTTCGTCGAGCGCCTCGGCATCGAGAAGGTGCGGAAGGAAACGGTCTACGCGCCCGAGGCGGTGCGCGACGCGCTGCGCGATCGGTTCCGGAAGTCGAAGGCCCGGGCGCGTGATGCGTGGCTCGAAGGACAGGCGCCGGTCAACCCGACGCAGTTCGCCACGCTCGTGCCGATGGAAACGTGATCGACGCATGAACGACATTCGATGGATTCGCGTGGCGCGGTGCGAGTGGATTCCCTCGCGCGAAGGGCGAGCGGTGCGGATCGGCGACCAGGAACTTGCCGTCTTCAATCTCGGAGACGGCTTCCTCGCCACCGACAACGAATGCCCGCACAAGGGTGGCCCGCTCTGTGACGGCATCGTCACCGGACGCGCCGTCGTCTGCCCGTTACACGGCTGGAAGATCAACCTCGAAAGCGGCGTGATCGAGCGCCCGGGCGGGGCCGGACACCCCGGCGTCCGCACCTATCCGGTCCGCATCGTCGAGGGCGTGGTCGCGGTGGGCATTCCGGGGGGCGACCCGGATGACAGCGTTGATACGGATACGCTTCATAACTGTCACCAGATTCAGGCGTAACTACACAAATGTCTGCTCGACCCCCCTTGTGGCCCGCTCGCCGGGTGTGTATCTTCGATCGCAGGCGCGTCCCACGACCGCACGCGCCTATAGCCACGTCGCTCCACCGGTGAACGATCGAACTCGCGACTCTCGGACGAGCGCGTCATTGTCAGGATGCCTATGAGGACGAGCTCACTCGCACGCGAGGTCAGCGTTCGCGCCACCGCCGTTTCGGATACCGACGTGAGCGACAAGTCCGACATCGATCTGCTCCACGAAATCGGCAGCCGTCTCGCGGCCGCCGATCCGCTGCACGCGGTTCTGTCCCGAGTCGTCGATTTCGTCTCGAGCGTCGTGCTGTGCGATTCGTGCTTCATCTACGTGCTCGAGGAGGACGCACTGGTGCTGCGCGCCTCGAAGACGCCGCATCCCGACGTCGTCGATCGTCTGAAGCTGCGCGTGGGCGAGGGGATCACCGGGTGGGTCGCCGCGCATCGGCAGCCGGTGGCCGTCGGCACGCGCGCGTTCGAGGATCCGCGCTTTCAGACGTTCAACGAACTGCCGGAGGACAAGTACGAGGCGTTTCTCTCGGTGCCGGTGCTGTCGCGCGGCAAGCTCGTGGGCGTGATCAATCTGCAGCATCGCCAGCCGCACAATCACAGCCGCCGCGAGATGCAGATCATCTCGACGATCGGGTTCCTGGTCGGGGCCGAGATCGAGATGGCACGCCTCGAGGTCGAGAACACGCAACTGTCGGAACGCCTCGAGACCCGCAAGATCCTCGACCGCGCGAAGGGCATCCTGCAGCGCGATCTCGGGCTTACCGAAGAAGACGCCTATCTCACGATTCAGCGCCAGAGCCGTCAGCGCCGCAAGTCGAAAAAGGAAATCGCCGAAGCCATCATCCTGGCGGACGAGCTCCGGCGAGGGAAGCCTGGCACGTAGTACGTAGGGTCCGGCTTTAGCCGTACCGTCAGACCGTCAGAAGAACACCATCAGCGCACCCAAATCGATTGGTATTGGACGTTGCAGTTGAACGAGCACGGCACCCGCGCGTCGTTCTCGTCGAGCGTTTCCACGCTGAACGCCGTGTAGTTGGCCGACAGCGCCAGGGTTGGCGGCGCCACCGACACACCGCCGGGGCTGCGAAACCGCGAGTTGATCAGCGAGCCCACGATCCGCTGGACGCCGCAGTATTTCGGGACGCGGTCGAGGGTCACGATGCCCTCGATCACGATGGCAACCGGTCGTCGGCATGGGCATCGGCCCTAAGACAAATATTGTTTGAAGAGCAGACTTTCAGGTTCGCGGCGGATGCGTTCGCCGAAGAAGGTCAAGAAACGCGTCGATTTCAATGTGTCGGTCGTCGTTCCGCGGGCAAGGGCGTTGCAGCGCTACGCTGAAGGCCTCGATGACGCCGTTCTGGAAGACACTCATCCTGCTCACCGTCACGATGGAGATCGTGCGGCTGTTCGGACTGCCTGGCGAGGTCGAGATCTACGCGCAAAACCGCGAAGTGATCCGCACGCGTGTTCTGGGGGCGCAAGAGACCGATCCGACGGTGGACCCCTATCGCACCTTCCTCTTGATTGGTGAGAATGCCACCGTTTCCGATGCCTTCCTGAACAGCTATACGAGGGGCGCCAGCAGCACGCGGAATGGCCTGAACATGGTTGCGCCCGAATTCCTGTACGACCCCGCGTCGCGAAAGCTGCTTTTCAGATCGGGTGTCGTGCGCGAGGTCGACGACATCTCCGAGGTGCGGCTCGGGAGAGCTCCCGGCCAGTATCCCAACGCGATCGACTTCAACGCACTGCTGCCACCGTTCACGATCATCGGGCAAGTCGGGTTCGAGAGCTGGCAGGGGCCGAAAGGCTACGGGGCGTTGAAAGCCGCCGTCCAGGGAGCGATCGCGGCGGACCCGCGATTGAACATGCTGTATTTCTCTACGGCTACTGGCAAACCCGGGAGAAGCCCGGATGGGAGCAGTGAGTACAAGGCCGATAAGGCCGTGCCGCACGTCGCTTTGTACCCGGAAGGCACGCTCGATATCGGATACGGCACGGACCCCTCGCAGCGACCGAGGTTCACGACGAAGATCCGCGGTCACGTCATCGTGGACGGCGATGTCTACGCCCATCGATGCATCGAGCTCTCGCCATCGACCATCCACCAAGAGATCAACCGGTAGATGGCGCTCCGACCGATCGAGCCCAGTACGCTCCACTAATTCGTGCCCCAGGCGCCGCGAGCGTGAATGTTCTTCGCTCCCACCTCGATGGCGTGGGCATCTCTCGGCGAGAACGTCCAATCGCTGGCGTGGCCGCTGCGCACTTCGTCCTGCGACCAGAACGCGCGCATCAGGCCGACCGGGCCATGGGTGTTGCTGGCCATCAGCAGGTGACCGAGCTCGTGCGCGATGGCGCGGCCGAGCAGCATGGTCAGCGGCCTGCCGGTCCGCTCCGACAACAGCTGCACGCGATCGAAGTAGATCGTTGCCAGCACGCCACGGCCCGACTGACTGTCGATGAACGCGTCGCCCAGCCGCAGCCCGCCCTCACCGCGCGGCGCAGCGGGAGCGCGCACGATCCGGATAGCCAACTCGGCCTGAGTGAGGCGAGTATCGCAGCGAAGCGGATGCGGCAGCGCGACGCCGCAGATCTGCCACGCGATCTCGACTGACGCGGCGGCCAGCGCAGCGTTGGCCAGATCCAGCGCCGCCTGACGCGTCTTCGCGTCCAGGCCGGCGGCGTCGTAGACGCGTACTTCGACGTCGGTCCAGGCCGTGACCGCGGCGGCCGCAGTTTTTGTTGTGACGAACAGTGTGACCAGTGCCAGCGATAGAACGCGACCCAGACTCATGCTCGGCCTCCCGGGGCGCCCGGCGCGCGCGTGTTGCGCGCCGGGGTGCAGTGGTGTCGTGAGCGGTGCGCTCACGGACCCTCACTGTCGAGCGGCCGAGCGAGTGCCTCAATGCCAGGCAGGTGACATGGGGTGACATGTTGGTGACCGGCCGTGCAGTTGTGACACTGACATTACGAACTGCTCTTTCCAATCGGGCGTCAAATACGGCATAAACGAGTATGGAAGCTCAGAAGCGCGAGAAGCGGTTGATGCGGTTTGGCTCGTTCGAGCTCGACCTGCAGTCGCGCGAGCTTCGCAACGGCTCAACCACCGTTCGTCTGCAGGAGCAGCCGTTCGAGATCCTTCGGCTGATGCTCGAGCGCACCGGTGATGTCGTCACCCGCGACGAGCTGCGACAGCGCTTGTGGCCAAACGGCACCTTCGTCGACTTCGAGCACAGCCTCAACGCCGCCATCAAGCGATTGCGCGCCGCGCTCGGCGACGATGCCGATCAACCACGGTTCGTCGAGACGGTGCCGCGCCGCGGCTATCGGTTCGTGGCCAAGGCGGTCGAGGCCGAGGCAAGCTCCCAAGGCCAGTGTGCGGGGCCGCGCATGCGGCTCGCCGTGCTGCCGTTCAGCAATCTGAGCGATGACAGCGGCCAGGAATACTTCAGCGACGGCCTCACCGAAGAGTTGATCGCGCAGCTGGGTCCGCTCTGTCGCGGCCAGATCGGAATCATCAGCCGCTGGTCATCGATGTTCTTCAAAGGCAGTCTCCAGCGTGCCCGCGAGATCGGCGAGACGCTTCACGCCGATTACCTGCTCGAGGGAAGCACCCGGCGCGACGGCACGCGCGTGCGCATCACCGTCCGGCTGATCGAGAGTGCGTCCGAAGCGCACCTCTGGTCGGAAACCTACGACCGCACCGTGAGCGATTGGCTGTCGGTGCAGGCCGACGTCGCCGGCCATGTGGCGCGATCGGTGGTTCGCGAGCTGGTTCCCGATATCCGGCCGGCGGTCGCGCCTCACGAGCGCGCGGCATATCAGGCGTATCTCAAGGGGCAGTACTACTGGGCGAAGCCGGGCGACGGCGGTCTGCAGCAGGCGCTCGAGTGCATGCTGGAAGCGGTCCGCATCGCACCGGACTACGCGGCCGCGCAGGGCGTGCTCGGACGCCTCCGCGTGGCGACCGCCGAGTACTACCACGACATCCCGCGGCGAGCGCTGACGATGGCGCGCGAAGCCGCGACGCGCGCGCTCGAGATCGATCCCACCGTCTCCGACGCACACGCCGTGCTCGCCGACGTGCGTCGCATGCTCGATGGCGATTGGCGCGGCGCCGAGGCAGGCTACGTCCAGGCATTGTCGTTGAATGCGAGCAACGAAACCGCGCTGCGCTCGTACTCGCTGATGCTCGCGCTGCAGTCACGGCACGCCGAAGCGCTGGCGTGCGCCGAGCGGGCCAGAAACCTCGAGCCGCTCTGCCTGGCGATGAACACGGCGCTGGCGTGGACGCGCTACATCATTGGCGACTACGAGGGCGCGATGCTCGATTGCCGTCACGCGCTGGAGGTCGATCCCGAGCTGCTGAGCGCGCGCCGCGTCCTGGCCGCGGCGCTGCTCCAGGTGGGGCGTGGACCGGAAGCGGCCGCGGAGCTCGAGACCGGCTTGAACCAGGCCGACTCGCATCCGGTGGTGCTGCCCTGGCTGATCCACGTCAGAGCGTTCATCGGCGAGCGCACGACCGCGTTGCTGCTGCTCGAGCGCGCCAGGGGGCTCGAGGCGTCGCGCTACGTGCCGCCGTTCCACATGGCACTGGCCTACGTTGGACTCGGACAGATCGACGAAGCGTTCGCCGCGCTCGATCAGGCCTGGCTCGATCGCGACCCCGCGTTTGCGTGCATCGATGCCGATCCGCGGTATCAGCCGCTGAAAAGTGACCCTCGTTACCAGGAGCTGCTCGCGCGCGTGAACCTTCGGCTACTCTCGCGCGCCCAGAGTGCGTAGCAGCGCAATCGTCTGTTGGCGTGCGGATCGTGCCGGCGATCCGCTTCGACCGACCAGCGCGGCCAGCGGCGTGAGGCCGCGCTTGTTGCGCACGTTGAGATCAGCGCCGCGTTCGGCGAGCAGACGGAGGACCGAGTCGTATCCCTGTGCGGCGGCGATGTGCACGCTGGTGTCGCCGGCCGGATTGACGCCGTTGATGTCGGCGCCCAGCGCGAGGGCGGTTGAGACGGCCTCGCGCACCTGGCTCTCGGGCTCGACCTTGCCGCCGTCGAGGATGGCGAGCCCGCGCCGATCCGTTCCGCGTTTTTCGTCCTGTGCTGGCGGTGCGGTGCCCATACCCGCCGCCGCCATCAGCGGCGTGGTGCCGTCCGCCATGGCCATCCGCGTATCGGCGCCGCCGGCCGCGAGCGCGCGCATGATCTCGACCTCGACAAACTTCGCCGCCAGCAGATAGGGCGTCGCGCCGATCACCGTCTTCGGCAGCTCGAAGTCCTGGCTGTTGCGCCGGACCGGCGTGCCTTTCGTGATCGGCGCATTGACGTTCGCCTGGTGCGCCAGCAGGGTCTTCACCAGGGTCAGATCGCTTCGCAGCACCGCGGCGTGCAGCGCGGTGTAGCCGATTGCCGCGGCATCGGGGTTGGCTCCCTTGTCGAGCAACAGGGCGGCGACGCCGCCGTGTCCGCTATGGGCGGCGAGGACGAGCGCGCTGGTGCCATCGGGCAGCGCGTCGTTGACATCGGCGCCGGCGGCCAGCAGCAGCCGCGCCGATTCGACGTCGCCGGAGCGCGCGGCAAAGAGCAGCGCGGTGCTGCCGCCGCGCGTGACCGTGTAGTTCAACTCTTCGCGGCCGGCGCGCTGCGTCACCTCGCTCGTCACTGTCTGGGTGTAGTCGCGCGACCGCGCCCGCACATCGGCGCCGGCTTCGAGCAGGGCAGCGACGGCCTCGGGGTGCTGTTGCGCGGCCGCCCACATCAGTGCGGTCTGACTGTGCGAGGGTTCCTTCGCATTGACGTCGCCGCCGCGAGCCAACAGCGCTCGAACGGCTCCGGGGTCGCCCGCACGAGCGCAGGTCATCAACACCGTCGCGCCGCCGGCGAGCACGGCGTTCGGGTTGGCGCCGGCCGCGAGCAGCCGCTGAACCATCGCCGCGCGGCGGTTGACACACGCGAGGTGGAGCGGCGTGGCGCCGGTATCGTCCGCCACATCGGCCTTGGCGCCTGCGGCGATCAACAGCTCAACGGCCTCCGCATCGTCGCGATGCACCGCCCAATGCAGTGCGGTGGCGCCGTCGCCCTGGCGGGCGTTGACGTCGACCTTCTCCTTGAGGAGCGAACGCGCGCGGGCGAGGTCGCGCGCCTTCACGGCGTCGATGAGTCGCAGATCGGAGGCCGCGGTGAGGCCGATCGCGCATGCCACCGCCGCGATCGTGAGCGCGCAGAAGAATCGTCGCACGCGGACCTCAGATGCCGGCGAGCGCGCGTTCGTCGAGGCGGCCCGTGCTGTCACCCATCTTGTCGAGATGCACGCCGAGCTTGTCGAGCAGCGTGAGGTGCAGGTTGGCGAGCGGCGTCTCCTTCGCGTATTTGATGTGCCGTCCGCCTTTGAGCTGTGCCGACCGGCCGCCCGCGAGCACGATCGGAATGCTGCGCGGATCGTGCGCGTTGCAGTCGCCCATGCCGGTGCCGTACATCATGACCGCGTGATCGAGTAGCGTACCGTCGCCATCGGACGTCGAACGCAGCTTCTCCAGCAGGTAGGCGAACTGCGTCACGTGATAGTGGTTGATCTTCGCGACCTTGGCGATCTTCGGCGCTTCCTGCTGGTGGTGCGTGATCGGATGATGGGCATCGGGCACGTCGATCTGCGGATAGGTCACGCCGCTGAACTCGCGCCCCAGCATGAAGGTGATGACGCGCGTCAGATCGGCCTGGTAGGCCAGTACCTGCAGATCGCACATCAGCTTGACGTGGTCGTCGTAGGTCGAGGGGACTCCCGCGGGATGATCGATCACTGGGAGCGCCGTGCCGTGCTGCTGTTCGGCGCGCTGGATTCGGCGTTCGACGTCGCGAATCGCGTCGAGATACTCGATCAACTTCGCACGGTCGCCTTGCCCGAGCGTGCCTTGGAGCTGGCCCACTTCCTCACGGACGGAATCGAGCACACTGCGGTCCTGCCGCAGCCGCGACAGACGGGCTTTCGGATCGGCGCTGCCGCTGTCGCCGAAGAGCCGCTCGAACACCATGCGCGGGTTGTTCTCGGTGGGAAGCGGCGTCGCCGGGCCCAGCCACGAAATCGTGTTCGTGTACGCACACGCAAAACCGACGTCACACGCGCCAGCCGTCTCACCTGATTCCACCGACAACTCGAGCGAGGCGAGCTGCGTCGAGGCGCCGATTTCCCTGGCCGCGATCTGATCCATCGAGATGCCGGCGTCGAGCCACGTTTCGCTCGTCGGCGGCGAGATGTCGGTCAGGAACCGCGTGCTCGCCTTCGCGTGGGCACCGCCGGGCCGGCCCGGTGACGGCACGCACGCCAGGTTGCTCAGGACCAGCAGGTCATCGCGAAATGGCCCGAGTGGTGCGAGCGTCGGCGTCAGCTCGAAGCCGGCGCCCTCGGTCACTGGCGTCCATTGTTCCATCACCATGCCGTTCGGGACGTACATCACGCCGAACCGCGTGATCGGTCTTGCGGCCGTCCGCTGAAGAGCGGTGAGCGATGGCACCATCGCGTCGAGCAGCGGCAGGGCCAGAGTGGCACCGAGACCTCGCAACATCGTTCGGCGCGGAATCGCCTTCTTGAAGATCAGCATGTCCTCGCTCCCTATCGGTGGGCGGTAGTCCCGCCTTCGCCAGGTCGGGTCGCGCCGCGACCCGACATAGCAGCGCTGGCTCTCGGTCCGCCTGTTGGCGGACCGAGGCGGCGAGGCAGGCTCGTACTCGTACTCATACTCATACGAAACGGCGTACTCGAGGCGATGCCCGTCAGCAGTGCCGACCATCGATAGCCGCCCGGCGCCGCCTCTTTCGCGACTTGCCGGATCGTCGGCCAATCCGACGGCTCGATGCTGCGTCCCAGCGCGTAGGCCAGCAGCTTCTGCGTCAGCGTGCGCGCGAAGTCCTCGCGATGATCGGCCATCAGCCGTCGCAGCCCGGCGACGCCCTCGAATTTCGTTCCGTCCGGGAGCGAGGCTGAGGCATCGATCGGCAGCGCGTCGCTCACGATGCGCCACTTGCCGAGCGCATCGAAGTTCTCGAGCGAGAAGCCGAGCGGGTCCATGCGGACGTGGCAGACCGCGCACGACGGGTTCTTGCGGTGCGCCTCCATCTGCTCGCGAATCGACCGCGGCCGGTCAGCGCCGTTGTCCTCGCGCAACGGCGGAACGTCCGGCGGCGGCGGTGGTGGCGGCGCGCCGAGGATGTTGTCGAGCAGCCACCGGCCGCGAAGCACGGGCGACGTGCGGTTCGGGTATGACGTCACGGCCAGGACGCTGCCCTGTCCGAGCAATCCGCCGCGGATGCCGTCGCTGAAGCTGACCCGTCTGAAGTGACTGCCGTAGATATTCGCGACGCCGTAGTGCCGCGCGAGGCGGTCGTTGACGAACGTGTAGTCGGCCGTGACCAGCTCGCCGACCGGGCGATCCTCGCGCAGCTGCGAGGCGATGAACAGCCGCGTCTCCTCGCGGAAGGCCTGGCGGAGGTTCTCGTCGAACTCCGGGTACGCATCGACGTCGGGGACGATGCCAGCGAGCTTGCCGGTGGTGAGCCACTGGCTCGCGAAGTTGTCGACGAGCGCCTGCGCGCGCGGGTCGGCGAGCATGCGGCGCACCTGACGCGCGAGCACGGCCGGCTGCCCGAGCGTCCGGTTGATCGCGGCATCCAGCAGCGCGTCATCGGGGATGCTGCTCCACAGGAAGAACGACAGCCGCGAGGCGAGATCGACGTCGCTGATGCGATACGGAGTCGCTGGCGGGAGACCCGGCGGCTCACGTTCGATCCGGAACAGGAAGCTGGGCGACGACAAGATCCGGCGCAGCCCGCGCTGGATGCCTGCCTCGAAGCCATCTTCGGCGCGCCCCTCTCGATAGAACCGGAGCACGGCGTCGAGCTCCGGCTCGGTGACCGGCCGGCGATACGCGCGGCGGGCGAGCGTCGAAAGAATCGTCCTCGCGCATGCCTCTTCGGCGGCCGCCGATCGCGGACGACAGGCGAACACCTTGCGGCGGCTCGCGGTATCGCGCGCAGCGGTTGCCCCGTAGGGTCCGGCGATGGTCACCTGATCGACCGAGGGATTGCCGAAGTACAGCTCGTTGGTCGTCCGCGCGAATCCACGCTGCGGCGCCTGCAACACCCCTTCGGGTTCCCAGCGCTGATCGACGAACGACACCCCGACGCGATGCGCGCCCGCCGTGATCGGCATGCGCACGGTGAGCTTGTCGTCGGCAGTGTGCATGTAGACTTCCCACCCCGGCTCACCCTGCGTGTTGCCGGCGAAGCTCTCCGGCGCCGTCATGCCCTTGCCTTCGCCGCCGATCGTGAAGCGCTTGACCAGCGCGCCATCGAGCCGGATGTCGATCTGATGCGGCTCGCCCATGCCGATGAGATACAGATACAGCTGACGCTTCAGTCGTACTCTGACGCTGTACTCGCCGTCGAGCGGAAACTGATAGGGAATCGACACGCCGCCGCGCGACCCGAACGGCAGATCCTCGTTCGTGCGGTCGTCCTGCACCAGCGCGGTCGGGATCTTCACCGTGTGTTCGACGGCCCCCGTCGACTCGCGCCCGATCGCCAGCCGGCTGACGACGCTCGCGGCCGACAGATAGTTTTCCAGCAGACGCGGCGATACCGACAGGACGCCGGCGACGTTGTCGAAGCCTTGCTGATCGGGCTCGTCGGCCGGAAGCAGCGATCGCCCATCGACGTCGAGCGCGAGCAGGTCGCGAACCGCGTTCGTGTACTCGGTGCGATTCAGCCGATGGACGACCACGCGCCCGGGAGAGGGATTGGCGACGGCGGCGGCATCGAGTGCCGATTCCAACGACGACGTCGCGTGATCGTATGTCTCGCGATCCGGTCGTGGCACACCGGCAGGCGGCATCTCACGCGTGCGCAGCTTGCGCGCGACCTTCTCCCAGGTGTCCGCGTCGGCGCCGACGCGATCGAGATCGAGCGTGTCGAGCTGCAGGCCCGCGGTCTTCAGCCGCGCGTTATGACAGGTGACGCAATAGCGATCCAGGACGGGCCGAAGCGACGAGGTCGCCTTTGCCGGTGCAGCACCCGCTTGCGGCAGCCGATCGGCACGAGGATGCGCCGGAGCGTAGCTCAAGACGAGGAGCAGCGCGCTTCCCCTGACCAGCCACGTCGCCCTTGAGCTCAGCATCGATGAGTGCGCGGGACGGTCCTCGTGGACCGACTCGCCGTCAGCGGCAAGTCTGACCGAAAATCGCCGGAAGTCAACGGCCAGGAATGCTCGCTTCCGCGCTATGCTACGCGCGCCGGCAGCGGTGGTTCCGGACGTTTCTGGAGAGGGAATGATGCGCGCATTGGCGACGTCGTCGGTCCTCGGCGTGGTGCTGGTCACCGCGCTCACGGCTCAATCCCCGAACGATCCGTCGTGGAGGCCAAAGACCAGTGCAGCCCCGAGCCTGGTGCCGCCCGGCACTCCGGCGCCCGGTCCGGCCGAGTCCGCCGCCATCGCCGACGTGCTCGCGTTCGAGAAGGCCACCGAAGCCGCGGTCGTGCGCGGTGACACGGCCTACCTCGAACGTGCACTCGCGCCAACGTTTCTCTTCACGCACGGCGACGGTTGGGTCGACGGCGGTCCACCGCTCAAGGTCGATACCAAGGCAAGCTGGATTGCGTGGGTGAAGAAGCAGCCCGCCCCCTATATCTATCGAGAGCTCGATCAGGTGCAGGTCGAACTGCACGGCGACGTCGCGATCACCGTCGGGCGCTACTTCTATCTTCCGCAGGCGAACACGCCGGGCGCACACCAGCACGTGTGGTTCGAGCGCGTCTACGCTAAGCGGAACGGCCAGTGGCAGCAGCTCTCACATCGCACGGTCAAGGGGCCGCTTCGCAACGATGCGGTGAACGCGGCGAGTACGAGATAGCGCAGGGCGCGAGCGAGGCAGCTCGCGAAGCGCTACGTGCTTGCCATCGTGCGACGCTCGGTGTGGTACGTCGCGAGCTGCGCGTTCGCCGACACGACGGTATCGAGCTGCGCCATCACGGAGTTCAAGTCATCACCGGCGATGACGCTGTAGAACTCGTTGTCGGAGACGCCGGTGTAAACACGATTACCGACACAGCCCAGGCTCGAGGCGACGCCTAAGGTGAGCGCGGCTGGAATCGCCATGCACGTTGGCCGGCCGAGCATCGGCAGCGGCGTCTTATCCGCGCGTGTGGCGGCTTCGTGCAGCAGCATCAGTTTGGCAGGCGTACCCGAGATCAACACGACATCTGGATCGACGGGAGTCGACCCGAGCGGCGCGTAGATCGTCACGGCGGGCGTCGACGGAAGCCTCGGGATACCGGGCACCTCCTCCATGCGCAGATAGCCGATGTTCACCATCATCGTCAGGGTTCCCGCCAGTTCGGCCTCGCGCTCTTTCGGCAGCGGGATGTTGTGCGTGTAGCTGCCGACCGGGCAGTTGTAATGATCGGACGGGACCGTGTAGAAGGCGCGGCCCGCCGCCGCAAGTCGCCAGAAGCTGCAGCCTGACGGCTGCGTTCCCGCGAGCGCCTCGACACCGGATGGCGCCGCGTCTCGAAATGCGATCGCCACGGGACGACGCGACAGGTTGAGAACGTCCGTCAGTTGCTGCTCGAGCTGAGCGTAGTCACGCATACTCGGAAGACTATCAGAGGCGAGCATCGATCCATTCTCGGAGACTGTTGATCAACCACAGGCGCGACGCCGAGGCGACGTCTTCTCGCGTCAACACGCGGTGCACGATCGTCCCGGCTTCGAGCAGCTCCGCTCGGAACGTTCCGCCGAGCAGGCCGCACTCGATTGGCGGCGTGCAGCGGACGCCGTCGATCTCGACGACGACGTTGGCGATAGTGGATTCGGTCACTTCGCCGCGACGGTTCCACAGAATGACATCGTCGAGGTCTGGCTGCGCGCGGCGGGCGTTGTCGTAGACGTCGCGACGGGTCGTCTTGTTGAACAGAAACCGATCGCGCTCGTCGACCGGCTCGCGCGCAAAGGAGACGCGCCAGACGCGGCTCGAATCCTTCGTAAACGGCGTGCACTCGACGGTGGGATTGCCCCCGCGATCGACCAGCAGGCGGAGCCGCCAGCATGCAGCGGGATGTTCGTGTTGCGCCGCCGCCACGGCTGCACGGACGGTGGGCTCGTCCCAGCGGAACGCGAAGTGCTGTGCCGAGGTCGCCATTCGAGCAAGATGCCGTTCGAGACGCGGCACCCGGCCTTCGTCGAGCCGCATCGTCTCGAGCAGAGAAAAGACGTCCCCCACGTCGGAATCGTAGCCCTGATTCCTGATTCCTTTGACCTGGCCCACGACTGAATCCTGATTCCTGACTCCTGATTCCTGCAGTTAGTAAAATCGCCCTGATGCGGATCCTCGTCGTCGAGGACGAACAGAAGGTGGCCAACGCGCTTCGCGAAGGGCTCGAAGGCGAGCGCTATGAGGTCGTCGTCGAGCGGACCGGGGAAGGGGCGTTCTTTCGCGTCAACACCGAATCGTTCGACGTCATCCTGCTCGACCTGAACCTGCCCGGCCGCGACGGGCTCGAGATCCTGCAGGCGCTGCGCCAGCGCGGCATGAAGACGCCCGTGCTGGTGCTGACTGCGCGCGACTCGCTGACGGATCGGGTGGCCGGTCTCGACGCCGGCGCCGACGACTATCTGATCAAGCCGTTTGCGTTTGCCGAGCTGCTCGCCCGCATTCGCGCGCTGGTGCGGCGCGGCCGCGTCACGGAAACGCCGCGACTCGGGGTCAGCGATCTCGAGATGGATCTCGTGACGCGCAAGGTGACGCGGAGCGGCCAGTTGGTCGAGCTCACGGTCCGCGAGTTCGAGCTGCTCGAGTATCTGATGCGCTATCACGGTCAGGTGGTCTCGCGCGAAACGCTCGCCCGCGATGTCTGGAAGGAGACGGCGCGCACGACGCCGCTCGACAACGTCATCGACGTGCACATCGCCAGGCTCCGGCGCAAGGTCGACGTCGAGCCGGCCACGAAGCTGATACACACTGTGCGCGGCGTTGGTTTCATGCTTCGTGAAGGCGAGCCATGAGCACTGTCAACACCTGGTGGCGCTCGCATAGTGTCCGCGTCCGCCTGACGCTGTGGTACGCGGCCGCGATGATCGTCGTCCTTGGCGTCTATGCGGTTGCGGTCTACACGTTCGTGAGCCGCAGCGTGTCCGCTTCGCTCGACGAACGATTGCGCGCCGATTTCTATTGGGTCGCCGCCACTGTGGACGAAGGCCCCGACGGCATGATCATGCCGATTCCGAGCGTCGATCTGCTCCTCGAGGAGGAGCAGCCGTGGGTGCAGGTCTGGAGCGCGAACGGAGCCGACCTGCTCCTCATCAACGACGAAGCGCGGCGTCGCCCGCTGCCCGAGACGCGTCTGGTCGCCCAGGCCGGCGGGGATCGGGTGATGCCATTCATGTCGTCGTCGGTGCCGATGCGCGTTCTCAGCCGTCCGAGTTACATCCGCAGCCGGGCGGTGATCATCCAGGTGGCGCGATCGGAAGTGCCGATGCGCAACAACCTGCGCGACCTTGCGGTGGTACTCGTGCTCGGGCTGCCGATCGCCGTGGCCATCGCCGGACTCGGCGGCTATTCGCTGGCGCGCCGCGCGCTCACGCCGATCGAGCGCATGAGCGACCGCGCGCGGCACATCACCGCAGAGAATCTGAGCGAGCGCCTGCCGATCGACAACCGCGACGACGAGATGGGGCGGATGGCGACGGTGTTCAACGAGACGCTCGGGCGCCTCGAGGAATCGTTCGAGCAGATGCGGCGCTTCACCGCCGACGTCTCGCACGAGCTGCGCACACCGCTGACGGCGATCCGCAGCGTCGGTGAAGTCGGTTTGCGCGGCCACCGGGATGCTGCCGCGTATCGCGGCATCATCGGCAGCATGCTCGAGGAAGTCGATCGTCTCGCTGGCCTCGTCGATCGCCTGCTGACCCTGTCGCGCGCCGGGACCCATCGCGAGACGCTCGCCCGCGAGGTCATCGATCTGGCGCGGCTGGCCGACGACGTGGTCACCCACCTGGGCGTGCTGGCGGAAGAGAAGCGGCAGCAACTGGTCGTCGAACGCCGGGCGGCGCCGCTCGTTCCGGCGGATCGCATGGTGCTGCGGCAGGCGCTGATCAACCTGGTCGACAACGCCATCAAGTTCTCACCCACCGCCGGTCACATTCGGATTCGCGTCGCTGAATCCGCCGACCGCGCGACGCTCGACGTCATCGACTCGGGACCGGGCATCTCGAGCGAGGCGCGCGACCACATCTTCGATCGCTTCTTCCGCGAAGGGAACAAGCTCGCGCACGGCACGGGCCTCGGACTGTCGCTGGCGAAGGGCGCCGTCGAAGCCATCGGCGGCGAGCTCACGCTGGAGCACACGGGCGCCGACGGGACGACGTTCCGGATTTCGCTGCCGCGGTCGACGCGCGAGGCGGCCTTTGGAAAGACCGGATCATAGCCGCCTCGACTTCCGGAGTTCCACAGTTCCGAAGTTCCGGAGTTCGCAGATGTCGGTAAGACGCTTTCGCACTCTCGCCAGCTACGATGATCCGTGAGGGTCTTCCGCAATGTCGGTCACACATCTCACGCGCGCTGAACTCGAGGCTGGTCTCGACTCGATTCGCTCGGCACCGCGCGACGCAGGCGAGCTTCAGATGATCGTCCGGCGGCCCGCCGTCGGCGAACGCGAGATTCTTGATGTCGGCCAGCTCCATGTCGTCGACGGGTTGATGGGCGATACGTGGAAGATGCGTCCGAGCTCGCGCATGGCCGACCGCACACCGCACCCCGACATGCAGATCAACATCATGGGGGCGCGGGCCATCGCACTCATTGCCGGCGACAAGGCGCGATGGGCGCTGGCTGGCGATCAGCTGTTCCTCGACATGGACCTGGCGCTCGAGAACCTGCCTCCGGGCACACGACTCGAGATCGGAACCGCACTGCTCGAAGTGAGCGAGGAGCCGCACACCGGCTGCGGGAAGTTCGTCGAGCGCTTCGGCGTCGATGCCATGAAGTTCGTCAACTCGCCAATGGGGCGCGCGCTGTGCCTGCGGGGGATCAACGCCCGAGTAGTGCGGAACGGCGTGGTTCGGGTAGGCGACCGCGCGCGGAAGCAATAGCAGGAAATCGCATTCCTGACTTTTTGTTCAGAATCGATTTCGCTGCACTCGGGCGCCCGCGCGCAAGATCGATCTGAACGCGATTTCACGCACTCTTCAGTCGCTTTCGTTGGCCAGCCGCGCTATGTTGCTCGTTCGATGACAACACGAACGCGAGTAGTGGTGGCAGCTGTGTGCGTCGCGATGGTCGTGACCAGTGGGCTGGCCCACGGTCAGGCTCGGACGTCGCTTAGTGGAACGGTGGTCGATTCGTTGGGCGCGCGGCTCGCGGGCGCGAGCGTGATGCTGCTTCGCGAGGGCGCCAAGGCCGCCGAGACGACCAGTGGTGCCGATGGCACATTTTCTTTTTCCTCCCTGAGCCCAGGGCGGTACCAGATTTCGGCGACCGCCCGAGGCTTCGATGCTCGAACGACCGAGCCGGTCTATCTCGGCGCCGGCGACCGGGTCAGTATCGCCGTTCAGCTCGAGATCGGCCCGCTGGACCAACACGTCGTCGTCACCGCCGAAGCGAGTCAGACGACACAAGCGAGAACCGGGGCGCCGGTCACGGTGATCGACCACGCGACGCTCGAGGCGTTGAACAAGACCGACGTGCTCGAAATGTTGCGACTGGTGCCGGGCTCGCAAATCGTCCAGGTCGGCCAGCGCGGCGACACGACGTCGATGTTCCTTCGAGGCGGCAACTCCAACTTCACGAAAGTGCTGGTCGACGGGATCCCCGTGAACGACATCGGTGGGGCCTTCGACTTCTCGCAGCTCGATACCGCGGGCGTCGAGAACATCGAGGTGCTTCGACAGACGAACAGCGTCATCTACGGCAGCGACGCCCTCACGGGTGTGGTGAACATCAGCACGCGCCGCGGCAGCAGCCGGACGCCCGAGGTCGAGTACGCCGTCGACGGTGGCAACCTCGCCACGGTTCGCAACTCGCTCTCCGTCGGGGGCGCTGTCCGGCGGTTCGACTACTTCTCGCAGTACACCTACTTCACCACCGACAACCACACGCCGAACAGCGAGTATCACCGCGGCACGTATGCCGCGCGAGTCGGCGTCGCCGTGGGCAGCGCGACGCATGTCAGCGGCACGCTCCGCTGCATCGATGGCGAGTTCGGGAGCGCGAACGCCTTCGACAATTTCCTGATCGCCGACGATGCGACGTCGACGACCGACTTGACGTACGGGAGCGTGTCAGTCGACTCGCAGATCAGCAATGCGTGGCAGACGACCGTGAGATTTGGATCGGCGGTGCAGACGTATCGTCGAATCAACCCGTCGCCGACGGGCGAGCCCTTCGATCCGTTTGGATTCGGTCCGAACTATCTGGGTCAGACGGTGACGCTGCGCGGTGCAAACGGCGCGAGCGTCACGGGGCGCGGGATTCTCGACTACGGAGGTGTGTATCCGTCGCTGTTCGACACCCGCACGACGCGCCGCGCGCTCTCGGGTCAGGCGACGTACCAGGTGATCCCGGCGCTCTCGATTTCCGGAGGCGCGCGTTACGAGCGCGAGCAGGGCTTCGACGATCCAGACGGCGAGGCGACGGCGACGCGTGACAACGGCGGCGCCTTCGTCGAAGCGCGAGTGGCGCTGGCGAGCCGCGCTTATGTGACTGGCGGGTTCGGCGTCGAGCACAACGCGGTGTTCGAGACGGCGTATACGCCTCGTGTGTCGGCGGCGGTGTATGTGAGACAGCCAGCCCGTGGCGAGATAGGCGAGACGAAGCTGACCTTCAACGCGGGCAAAGGCATCAAGGCGCCGAGTGTGTTTCAGGAGCTGAACGCGCTCTACGCGCTCGTTCAGGGAACGCCGGCCGGCGCCGCCATCGCGCCGGTCGGCCCCGAGCGAAGTCGAGGGGTAGATGTCGGTGTCGAGCAGGGCTTTGCAGACGGGCGGCTGCGTGCGCGGATCAACTACTTCAACAACCACTTCGACGACCTGCTGGAATACCTGGGCCGCACGGCACTGGTCGCCGCCGGTGTTGCGCCGAGCGCCGCGGCCGCAACCCCGTTCGCCTATGTGAACTCCTCGTCCTTCGATGCGAAGGGAACCGAAGTGTCGTTCGACGCGACCTCCAGAGGATTGCGCGTCAGTGGGTCGTACACGTTCCTCGATGCCGAGATCACCAGGGCGTTTGGCGTCTCGCCAGCGTTCAATCCCGCCTTTCCCGGCGTGCCCATTGGCGCGTTTTCGGCTCTGGTCGGCGAGCGTCCGTTCCGGCGCCCGGCGCACTCCGGGACGATGTTCGTCAGCTACGTCCGTGGGCCGGCGCAGGTGGCGGTGGCGGGATACTTCTCCGGGAAGCGCGACGACAGCACGTTTCTGAGTGATGGATTCTTTGGCAACTCGATGCTGTTGCCGAACCAGGATCTCGATCCCGCGTATCGGAAGATCGACCTCAGCGTCGGGTACGCCGTGCACCCGCGGCTGCGCGTCTACTCGAGCATCGAGAACCTGTTCGACAAGAAGTACGACGCGGTGTTTGGGTATCCGTCGTTGCCGTTCACGATCAGAGGTGGCGCCGCAGTCACGCTGGGCGGCGATCGATAGGAATCAGGAATCAGGAATCAGGAATCGGGAATCAGCTCTGGGATCCTGATTCCTGAATCCTGATTCCCGCGTTATTGCAACCGATCTGAGATCAACGCCACGGTCAGGGCATAGTAGTGCGCGCAGTTGTAGGCGAGGATCGCGTCGTAGTTCGGGTAGACCAGGAACTTGCGTGAGCCGACGTCGACGAGCCCTGCGGTGACGGCGGCGTTCGGCAGCGGCCCGCCGTCGGCGCGTCGAACGCCGAGCCGCTTCCAGTCGGAGAGCGGCCGCCGGACGGTCATGTTGCGCATCGCGTAGCAGCCTTCCGTGCGCTTCGGGATCGCGGTGTCGATCGCCTCGTTCACCTCGGCCGTCACGGTCACTTCGCGCCCCCACGTCTGCGTGTCGTTCCAGCCGAATCCCTTGAGATAGCTCGCAATCGATGCGAGCGCATCGGGCGTCGAGTCCCAGATATCGCGGCGGTCGTCGCCATCGAAATCGACGGCGTATTTCAGATAGCTCGACGGCATGAACTGCGTTTGCCCCATCGCGCCCGCCCACGATCCGGTCATCGTCTTGGCGTCGATGTGTCCGCGCTGCACCATCGTGAGCGCGTCGAACAACTCACCGCGGAAGTAGCTGGCCCGCCGCGGTTCCCATGCGAGCGTGGCGAGCGCCTGGAAAACCGGGACGCGTCCCTTGTTGCGGCCGAACCGGGATTCCAATCCCCAGATGGCGACCAGAAAACGAGGCTGCACTCCGAACTGATGTTCGACACGCGCCAGGACAGCGCGGTGTTCCGCCTTCTGCTCCTTGCCGCGCCTCACCATGAGCGTCGTCAGCCGGGTCGACAGGTACCGCTCGAAGCCGGGATTGAGCTCGGCCTGTGATCGGTCGCTCTGGATGACGCGCTCCAGCGGCTGAAGACCCTGAAGCGTCTGCGCCACCAGCTCATCCCCGTACCCGCGAGTGCGAGCCTCATCGATCAGCGCCGTCAGCCATTCGTCAAAGCTCTGAGGGGCGTCGACGGTGAGATCGGGCGGCGTTGGCGGCGCAGAATCCTGCACCTGAGCCGATGGACGGATCAGCGGGACCGAGACGATGAACGCGAGAGCCACGATCAAACGCCGCATTTCGTTATTACCCATCGTTACACGGCTTACGGCAGAGCGCTTGCTTTTCGACCGGCAGTCTCTTCTAATACTGCCACCATCCTCTATCCTCCAGGGATGCGCCTTTCCTTCGAGAGAGTTGCCCTATGCCTTTTACATTGAACGTTAACGGGAAGACGACCACTGTCGATGTCCCGGGAGACATGCCCCTCCTTTGGGTTCTCAGAGACGTCATGAGCCTGAAGGGGACGAAATTCGGCTGCGGCATCGGCCAGTGCGGCGCCTGTACAGTGCACGTCCGCGGACGCGCGCAGCGCGCGTGTCAAACACCAGTATCGGCTGCAGCCGGTGCGGCCATCACCACGATCGAGGGCCTGTCGCCAGAAGGGCTGCATCCAGTGCAGCAGGCGTGGCAGGAGCTCGATGTGCCACAGTGCGGCTACTGCCAGGCCGGCCAGATCATGACGGCCGCTGCCCTGCTGCAGTCGACGCCGAAGCCATCCGATGCCCAGATCACGACGGCGATGACCGGCAACATCTGCCGCTGCGGCACTTACACGCGCATCCGCGCCGCGATTCACCGCGCCGCCGAGATGGGCACATCCCGTTCGACATCGACGGCGCAGGGCGCCGGCGCGGAGTAAGGAGGAGCCGTGACGACCAACAGTCTTCTCAGCCGCCGCTCCTTCCTGCAGGTCAGCGCCGCCGCCGGCGGCGGCCTGCTGGTTGCGCTGCACCTCGATCCGATCGAAGTTCTGGCACAGGGGCCGCCCGGAGCACCCGCGCTGGCCTACGTCGCGACCGCGTTCGTGAAGATCGCTCAGGACGGTGCGGTCACGATCACGTCGAAGAACCCCGAGATCGGACAGGGCATCAAGAACATGCTCCCGATGATCATCGCCGACGAGCTCGACGTCGACTGGGCCGGCGTGAAGATCGAACAGGCCGACGCGAACCAGTCGCTCTATGGCGCACAGGTGGCCGGCGGCAGCACCGCCACGCCGACCAACTGGGATCCGATGCGTCAGGTCGGCGCCGCCATTCGCCAGATGATCCTCGCCGCCGCGGCGCAGAAATGGAACGTGCCTGCCGCGGAGCTCACCACGGCATCCGGGCGCGTCATGCATCGCGCCAGCAATCGTTCGGGCAGCTACGGTGAGTTCGCTGCGGACGCTGCAACGATGCCGGTGCCGACGCTCAGCATGGTGCCGCTGAAGGACCCGAAGGACTACAAGATCATCGGCAAGCCGATCCGCGGGATCGACACCGCCGCGGTCACCACGGGCAAGCCGATCTTCAGCATCGACTTCACCGTGCCCGGCATGCTGTGGGCGGTGTATCAAAAGGCACCGGTCTACGGCGCCAAGGTCGAGAGCGCGAACATCGATCAGGTCAAGGCGATGCCGGGCGTGAAGCACGTCCTCGTCTCAGAGGGCACGACCAATCTGCAAGGGTTGATGCCCGGCGTGGCGGTCGTCGCCGACAGTTGGTATCAGGCCAACCAGGCGCGCAAGGCGCTCAAGATCACGTGGAGCGCCCATCCGACGAGCTCGCAGTCGAGCGAAGGGTTCCAGGCCAAGGCCGACGAGCTCGGCAAGGGTGCTTACACGACCAAGCTGCGCACCGACGGCGACGTCGAGAAGGCGTTCGCGAGCTCCGGCGTGAAGCTCGTCGAAGGCGCGTACATGTATCCGTTCATCTCGCACACGCCGCTCGAGCCCGAGAACTGCGTGGCTCACTGGCGCAACGGGAAGATGGAACTGTGGGCGCCCAGCCAGACGCCTGCTGCGGGTCTGGCGATCGTCGCGAACACGCTGCAGATTCCGCAGTCCGATATCACGCTGCACCTGATGAAGGTCGGTGGTGGATTCGGACGGCGGCTGACCAACGACTTCGTGATCGAAGCGGCCTACATCGCCAAGCAGATCAACGTGCCGGTGAAGTTGTTGTGGACCCGCGAAGACGACATGGGTCACGACATGTATCGCCCGGCCGGCTACCACTATTTGAAGGGCGCGGTCGATTCGACGGGCAAGCTCGTGGCTTGGAAGAATCACTTCGTGACCTTCGGCGCCGGCAACGGCTACGCTGCGGCGGCCAACATCGCCGGCATCCAGTTTCCGGCGCTCTTCGTCGAGAACTTCGACTTCGGTGATTCGAAGATCCCACTGGGCGTCCCGACCGGTGCGCTGCGTGCGCCGGGCAGTCACGCGTTCTCGTTCGTGTTCCAGTCGTTCATCGACGAACTGGCCCACGCGGCGGGGAAGGATCCGGTCCAGTTCCGACTCGATCTGCTTGCCAACAAGGTCTATCCAGCACCGGAGCGCGGCGGCGATGGCTTCGACGCGGCACGCATGACCGCCGTGGTGAAGTTGGCGGCTGAGAAATCAGGCTGGGGCACTCGGAAGCTGCCGGCCGGCACCGGCATGGGCATCGGCTTCCAGTACAGCCACCGCGGCTACTTCGCCGAAATCGCCGAGGTCTCGGTGAACTCGAACAAGCAGATCAAGGTGAACAAGGTGTGGGTGGCTGGCGATATCGGTCGCGAGATCATCAGCCCGCTGCACGCCGAGAACCTCGTCCAGGGAGGCGTGGTCGAAGGCATCAGCCACATGATGCAGGAGATCTCGTTCAAGGGCGGCGAGGCGGTGCAGAGCAACTTCCACCAGGTACCGCTGTTGCGGATGGCGCAGTCGCCGCCCGTAATCGAGGTGCACTGGCTGAAGTCGAACAACGCGCCGACCGGCCTCGGCGAGCCGTCGCTGCCGCCGATTCTGCCGGCAGTCGCCAACGCGATCTTCGCCGCGAGCGGCACACGTGTGCGCTCGTTGCCGTTGTCGAAGCACGGTTTCCGCTGGGCCTAGACGCGGGCTGCGCTGTAACTCCCAACCTCCAACTCCCAACGCCCCAGCCTGTGGGCGTTGGGAGTTTTTCTTTTCGCTTTCTCCCCTTCCGAAATCCAATCGCCTGAAAGTCGAATTTCGAACTTTTGGATAACGGCGCGCGAGTCTCACAGATTTGCCCGGTTTTTGAACGCTTGAAGCCGGAAAAGGTTGGGCGTCGTAATTGCTTCGCACTAATCCCGACCCGGGCGTGCCGGTGTCCCACAGCCTGCTCACACGATCGAGCGAAGGCGAAGTCGTGCCTCGTTTATGCGTTTTCCGTATTGCTGGCGGATATAACGCTCTGGATCGGTATCGAGCGGGAAACCCCACCGAGGCACTGTCATCTCCGAGGTGCCTCGGCGCATGTTCAAACAGGCTCGAGTCTGCTATCTCAGATCGAGCATTAATTTGACGGATCGACGTCGTCATGGTTATATAACCTGTTTGTACTAGAGCTTGGTCTATCGCCACCGTGTCCGCGGCGGCTGTGAAATTCTCCTGGAGTTCATCAGATGCGAGATGCCGGTTCCCAGTTGAGCCGTTTTCCCTCTCTCTGCCTGGCGCTCTTCCTGGCCGTGGTGCTGTTCCCGTCCGCAGTTCACGCGCAAGCGACGCTCGCCGGCGTCGTCAAAGACAGTTCCGGCGGCGTCCTGCCCGGCGTCACCGTTGAAGCGTCGAGTCCCGCGTTGATCGAGAAAGTGCGCGTCGCCACGACCGACGCCACGGGCCAGTATCAGATCGTCGATCTGCGCCCGGGCACTTACGCGTTGTCGTTTTCGCTCACGGGTTTCCGCACCGTGAGGAGTGAATCACTCGAGGTCAGCGGCGCCGGTGTCATCACGATCAACGCCGAGTTGAGCGTCGGCGGCCTCGCCGAGACGCTCACGATTCAGGCCGAGACGCCGGTCGTCGACGTGCAGAGCACGCGTCGGCAGGCGGTGCTCGAGAACAAGATCGTCAACGAGCTGCCCGCGGCGAGAGGGTACGGCGCCATTCTCGCGGGCATTCCGACGCTGCAGGGTTCGGGCGCGAATTCATCCTCGACCGTCAATCCCAGCTTCTTCACCGTGCACGGTGGTCCCGCCAACGAGGGCCGCGTGCAGCTCGATGGTCTGAGCGTCGGCGCCGCGTTCAATGGCGGCGGCGTGTCGGGCAACGCCTACGACACGTCGAACGCGCGCGAGCTTCAGGTGGCGCTCTCGGGCTCGCTCGGTGAAGCCGAAGTCGGCGGGCCGGTGCTGAACATCGTTCCGAACACCGGCGGCAACGCGTTCCACGGATCGGCATTCGGCAGCGGCGCTGGAGAATGGGCCCAAGGCAACAACCTCGACGACGAGCTGCGCGCCTTCGGAATCTCGGAGCAGGCGGCCCTGATCAAGCTGTGGGACGTGAGCTTCGCGCTCGGCGGCCCGATCAAGCGAGACAAGCTGTGGTTCTTCGGCAACATCCGGGACTTCGGCAACCATACCGAGATTCC
>Ga0111539_10001406_pt1 | contig 32039 bp, 37 predicted proteins | sample RhiMethybrSRZTD1_FD_79667 | JGI IMG/M metagenome (GOLD analysis project Ga0111539, IMG submission 79667) | Populus rhizosphere microbial communities from Tennessee, USA - Rhizosphere MetaG P. TD hybrid SRZTD1 (version 2) (version 2) | ecosystem: Host-associated > Plants > Roots > Rhizosphere >...
CTCACCACCGAGCCGTGCCCCTGCGGCCGGACCTCGGTCCGCATCGCGCGCATCAAGGGACGAGCCGACGACATGCTGATCATCAAGGGCGTCAATCTCTATCCGTCCGAGGTCGAGGCCACGCTCCTGGCCGTGGAGGAGCTGCAGCCGCACTATCTGCTCGTCGTGGACCGCAGCACCACGCTGGCCCGCCTGGAGGTGCAGGTGGAACCCACCCCGGCGATGCTCGAGCGCTGCGGCGGCTTTCAGCCCGCCCATCCGGCGCTGTCCGAGCTCCGCCGCCGCGTGAGCGACCGTCTGCACCGCGCCTGTGGCCTCACCGTCGAGCTGACGATCGTGGCGCCCCACACCATCCCGCGCTCGGAAGGCAAGGCCGTGCGCGTCGTCGAACGAGGCGTCGAGAAGCGCTGAGCGGCGCGGTATCCTAGGAGGCAGCAGGGCAGCCGAGGGGCACGGGGAGGCGCGACGATGGCAGACCAGCACACGGCGATGATGGCGAAGATCGAGCGGGGCGTGCGGCTGGAATCGGCCGACGAGATGACGCCCGACTACCGCGACAACCTCGTGCACCTGCTGACCATGCAGGCCGACTCCGAGCTGGCCGGCGGCTACGGCTACGTGCCGTGGATCACCAAGGCCCCGACCGTCGAGGAAAAGCACGTGGTCGCCCAGATCGTGAAGGACGAGCTGCGCCACGCCGCGGTCATGTACGGGCTGCTGGCCGACCTCGGCTTCGACGTCGACAGCCACGTCCGCCGCCACGACGAGACCCTCACGATGCGCATCGAGAACAACGCCGACATCGGCACCAAGCGCATCACCGACGACAAGCGCGTCAACATCTTCTACTACCCGATCGACACCTGGGCGGACTTCATCTTCTTCAACTTCTGCATGGACCGCGGCGCCGGCCACCAGCTGGAAGACGTCCGGCAATGCTCCTACGGCCCCTGGGTGCGCGCCATCGAGGGGATCTTCAAGGAGGAGAAGTTTCACATCCGCCACGGCGAGTACTGGGTCAAGAAGCTGGCCGAGGACCCGGCCACCAAGCCCGAGGCCCAGACCACGTTCGCCAAGTGGTACATCCGCACCATGAACATCTTCGGCCGCCCCGGCAGCAAGCGAAATCAGGTCTATCGGGGCTACAAGCTCAAGCTCCGCGATAACGACGAAGTCCGCGCCGCGTTCGCCACCGAAGTCGCCGGCCTCTGCGAGAAGTTCGGTCTCGACGTCCCGGCGTGGAAGCCAGTGTGGTCGGAGCTGCCCGAAGAGGCCCAGATCCCCGGCTAGAACTCCATGCTGACGCCGCGGCCCCGGGTCTTCATCGTGGGCGGGGGCTTCGCGGGCCTGGCGGCGGCCAAGGCCCTCGCTGATGCGCCAGTCGACGTCACGGTGATCGACCGTCGCAACCATCACGTGTTCCAGCCGCTCCTGTATCAGGTCGCCACCGCGGCGCTCTCGCCGGCCGACATCACCGCGCCGATCCGTGCCGTGCTGCGCAACCAGGCGAACTGCCAGGTCGTGCTGGCCGAGATCACCGCCGTCGATCTCGCGCAGCGGCGCCTGCTGATCGCCGGCGCGCACGTCGAGTACGACTATCTCGTTCTGGCCGCCGGCGCCACGCACGCCTATTTCGGCCACGAGGAGTGGGCCACGCTCGCGCCGGGGCTCAAGAGCATCGAGGACGCCACCGAGATGCGGCGCCGGATTCTGCTGGCCTTCGAATCGGCCGAGTACGAGGGCAGCGCGGAGGCCCGGCGCGCGGCGCTGACGTTCGGGATCGTGGGCGGTGGACCCACAGGCGTCGAGCTGGCGGGGGCAATCATGGAGATCGCGGGACATACGATCCCGCGCGACTACCGCCACATCGACACCCGGACCACCCGGGTCATCCTCTTCGAGGGCGGCCCGCGCGTGCTGCCGACGTTCCCATCGGCCCTGAGCGCCCGCGCCCAGCGCGACCTCGAGCGCCTGGGCGTCGAGGTGCGCGTGAACGCGACCGTGACCAACGTGGCCGCGCACGGCGTCTCCATCGGCGACGAGTTCATCCGCGTTCGCAATGTGTTCTGGGCCGCCGGGGTGAAGGCCAGCCCGCTGGGCAAGTCGCTGCGCGTGCCGCTCGATCGCGCCGGCCGCGTGATCGTCGCCGCCGACCTGACGATCCCGGGTCACCCCGAGGTCTTCGTCACGGGGGACATGGCGGCGGCCACCTCCGCCGATACCGGGCATCCGGTGCCCGGCGTCGCCCAGGGCGGCATCCAGATGGGCCACTTCGCCGGCCAGACGATCGCCCGAGAGATCGAGGGACGATCGGGCCCGGCGGCCCGGGCGGCGTTTGTCTACCGGGACAAGGGGTCGCTGGCGGTCATCGGCAAGGCCAAGGCCGTGGCGCAGATCGGTCGGATCCAGTGTGGTGGCTTCCTGGCGTGGCTGCTATGGGGCGCCGTCCACATCGCGTTCCTGATCGGCTTCCGCCATCGGCTACAGGTGCTGCTCAGCTGGTTCTGGAACTGGATGCTCAACGCCCGGGACGCGCGTCTGATCACGGGGCAGGCGCGCCTGGACATCGAGGTCCCGCGCGCGATCGGCTTCGCCGCAGACTCCACGCCGCCGCCATCCACCGAACGCCACGTCGCGTGACCGCTCAGGACGCGCATGTTCCCGATGCGCTAAATTGACATAATACCTCTTATCGGCAATACGGAGCGGCGCCCGGAAACGGGCCTGTGACCGAATCGCCGGGCACCAACCCGGCGTGCGAGCCTTACCGCGAGGCGGTGCCGAGCGCGGCGAGTCGGATGCGGACGTCCTCGGCGCGGCGGGCCGTGGGCACGTCCTTGAGCAGCTTCTGGTAGGCCGCGACCGCGTCGGCCTTGCGGCCGGCCAGCTCGAACATCCGGGCCTGGTCCAGGAGTGCGTCCTCGTACAGGAAGCTGCGCGGGCTGAGGTCCTTGAGGAGCGCCCCGTAGGCGTCGGCAGCGCGCGCGAAGTCGCGCTCGGCTTCCCAAGTGCGCGCCAGCGAGGCCTGCACCAGCGGTCGCAGGGTTCCGCTGGCCCCGCGCTGCAGCGAGAGCTCGTAGGCGGTGCGGGCGCCCGCGAAAAGCTTGAGGCCGAATCGGAGATTGCCGAGCTCGTAGGCGGCCTGCGGGACGGCGCGGGCCGAGGGATAGCGCGAGAGCCACTGCTCCAGGTCGCGGGTCGCGGTGATCTTGGTCTCGGCGGGCGCGTCCGGAGCCTGGGCCAGCTGCACGCGCGCGACCACCTCCGCGTAGGCTTCCTGGACCCGCCGCTGCTGCGCGTCGTACCAGAGCCAGCCGCCGAAGCCCGCCAGGAGCAGGACGACCACGGCGACGACGGCAATGGCGATCGTCCGGGCCGAGGGCCACGCGATCGAGCCGATCACGACGCCGCTCCGTCAGGACTGCTGCCGTGCTCGAGCCAGACCTCACCCTTGACGGTCGCGCCGGTGTCGGCGGCGAAGCTGGCGCTCTTGACGGTCCCCGTCAACGAGCCAGTCGGCAGGATCTCCACCCGCGTATCGGCCGAGAGATTGCCGCGGACGGCGCCGGCAATCACGATCGTACGGGCCCGGACGTTGGCGTCGATCCGGCCTTCCGGGCCGACTCGTAGCGTTCCCTCGAGCACGATGTCTCCTTCGAACACGCCATGGACCACCAGCGTGCCCTCGCCGTGTATGTCGCCCTTGAAGTGGATCCCGGGTCCGATGGTACTGGGCGTGGTCGGCCCTGCGGGCTCCAGGCGCTCGTCCCCCAACCCGAACAGTCGCCGCAGAAGGGTCATCGCAGGCGCAGCCCCCGTCGATACTGACGGCCGCAGCGGCGGCATCGCTTCCAACCCTCGTAGACGCGCGAGGCCAGTGCCCCGCAGTGCGGGCAGAACTGATAGTACTTCCGCCATCCCCACAGCCCGAGCGCGATGATCACGGCCGCGCCGAGGAACATCGGCGAGACCGGAAGCGTGTCCACGAGCCCCATGCTAGCCCTGAACGGGATTTCACGGAAGTTCCAGAAAGTGCGCGACGCGCCCGGGCCACCCCCCAGACGCACGAACGCCCGACGGGCCGTTGCCCCCGCCGGGCATCCGTCATGCGTTGCAGCCCAGCTACTTCAGCTTGTCCAGCGTTTCCTTGGCCAGCTTCTCCGACTCGGCGTGCTGGCCGGCCGCGTGAAGCCTCTGAGCCTCGACCGCGCTGACCTTGGCGGCCGACGCGGTGGGGTCATACCGCTGGGCCGTCTTGGTCTGGATCTCCGTGACCAGCTTGGGGCACTGGAACGCGAACGCCGGCGAGGCCAGCGCGAGAGCTACGAGCCCAACGACAACAGTCAGGACGAGACGATACATTGCCTCACCTCCCTTGCCTCTGCGTATGGGTCGGTAGCGCCGGGAGTATACCGTTGTTTGCGCTACACGTGTACGAACACGGCCCCGCCCTCGACAGCCACCGGATAGCACGCGACGCGGACCGCCGGGTTGTTGGCGTTGGATCCCGTGGTGACGTCCCAGCGCCAGGCGTGCCAGGGACAGATCGCGATGCGGCCCTGCAGATCCCCCTCGCCCAGCGGCCCGCCGCGGTGCGGGCACGTGTTGTCGATCGCGTGGAACGTGCCGTCCACGTTGAAGAGAGCCAGGGTTCGTCCCTCGGCCTCGACCACCCGCCCCTCGCCCACCGGAACGTCACCGACCTCGGCGACCTTGACTCGCTTGCCGCTGCCGACACTCATGCGCCCTCCCCTGGAGGCCGGCCGGCGGCCGCCGCCCCCGTCCGGGATACGACCCCTGCCCTGGACTGTCAAGCACCCGCCGGCATGGGTTGTGCCTAGCTCTCCCCATGACACCTGATTCCGGGGAGGAGCCATGCCTCAAGGGTCGACCACATTGCACGAATCCGAGGAGCAGCTGACGGTAGCCACGCGCGACATGCATCGGGCCATCGTGAGCCTGATGGAGGAGATGGAGGCCGTCGACTGGTACGGGCAGCGCGCAGACGCCACCCAGGACGGTGAGCTGCGAGAGATCCTGCTGCACAACCGCGCGGAAGAGCAGGAGCACGCGGCGATGGTCCTCGAGTGGATCCGCCGTCACGACCGCACCTTCGAGGCCAAGCTCCGGGAGTACCTCTTCACAGAGGGTTCGATCGTAGGACGTGAGAAAGCGCTCGAACCGGGCGACGGCGCGAGCCCCAACGGAAGCCGCAGCCCGGTCCGGCTGGGCTCGCTACGGGAGGAAAATCGATGATGGACTATCTGCGGCGCTTCGCAGCGCCCCTGTCGGAGCGAACCTGGCAGGTGCTCGACGAGGCGGTCGTCCAGGCCGCACGCCACGCGCTGGCCGGCCGACGCATCGCGACCTTCGACGGGCCGCGCGGCTGGGAGCACGTCGCCACACGCCTGGGCACCGCGACGCCGTGTCGCAGCGCGGAGGGCCAGGCGAGCGTGTGCGTGCCGGACGTGGTGCTCCTGCTCGAGGTCCGCGTGGACTTCAGCCTGCCGTGGTCCTCCATCGAAGTGTTCGAGCGCGGCGCGCCGGTGCTCGACACGGGTGCGGCTGACGCCGCCGCGCGCGAGGTCGCGCTGGCGGAGGATCGCATCGTCTTCTACGGCGATCCGTCCGGCGCCGGATTCTTGACCTTCAAGGACTCACCCCACGTCGAGACGCAGGACTGGTCGCGGCCCGGCACGATCGTCGCCGACCTCGTCAAGGCCGTGGCGACGCTCGACACCGACGGCATCCCCGGGCCCTACGAAGCGGTCCTCTCGCCGGCGCGCTACTACGCCTATCTGCAGGCGGTCGACGACAACGGCTATCCCGCCGCGCGGCAGCTGCGCGATGTGCTCAAGGCGGTGCACCGCAGCCCGGTGATCCGGGACACCGGTGCCGTCTTCTCCACGCGCGGAGACGACTTTGTCATCACCGTCGGCGGTGACCTGGCGACCGGCTATCGCCTGCACGATCGCGACGCCGTGCACCTGTTCTGCGTCGAGACCGTCGCGCCGCAGACGGTAACGCCCGAGGCGGTTTGCCGGCTCGACGGCTGAACGCGCGCCGGCCGCGGGCGGCGTCGCGGAAGCGGCGTCGCCGTCCGCGGCCGGCGAGGCGCTCCGCTTGGCGCCCGTGATAGCCTGAGAGTGTCGTGGCGCATCAGTGGTCCGTTGTCAGGCGGCTCCTGGCCGTCGTGCTCGTGTCGAGTGTGGTCGCGACGCCGGTCGCGCTGGCCGAGTCGCCCTCCAGCCTCGGATCGACCAAGCATCACCTCGCCAACGGCTATCGTAATCTTGACCCGAGCTACGATTACACGCTCTTCGGTCGCGCCGCGAGCCTGGTGCGGCGGGCCTGGCAACGCATCCCGGAGCGGGGTACCCCTCCAGCCGTGCTGGCCAACGACGGCGCCGAGCTCCGCGCCAACGGCACGCACCCCACGATGACCTGGGTTGGGCACGCGACGATGCTCGTGCAGCTGGACGGCGTCAACATCCTGACCGATCCGATCTGGTCGGAGCGCACCGGTCCCTACGGCATCGGGCCACGCCGGCTCGTGCCCCCCGGCGTGCGGTTCGAGGACCTTCCCCCGATCCACGCGGTGATCATCTCGCACGACCACTACGACCATCTCGACCGCGCCACCGTGCTGCGCCTGGCCCGCGAGCATCACCCGACGTTCTTCGTGCCGCTGGGCATCGGCACGTGGCTCCGTCACGAGGGCGTGCAGAACGTGGTCGAGCTGGACTGGTGGGACGCTCAGATCTACCGGGGCGTCACGTTCATCGCGACGCCGGCCCAGCACGGCTCGGGCCGGACGCTCGCCGATCAGAACGAACGGTTGTGGGCGTCGTGGGCGGTGCTGGGCGCGCGCGAGCGGTTCTTCTTCGGGGGCGATACGGGCTACACGCCGGGAATGGCGGAGATCGGCCGGCGGCTCGGGCCATTCGATGTGGCCGTGCTGCCCATTGGGGGCTACAGCGCCTTCAACGTCCGCCACCCCAATCACCTGAGCCCCGAGGAGAGCGTGCAGCTCTTCGAGGATCTCCGGGCCAAGCTGCTCGTCCCCATGCACTGGGGAACGTTCGCCCTCAATCGCGAGCCGTACCGCGAGCCGCCCGACCGGCTCCTGGCGGAGGCGCTCCGCCGGGGTCTCGAAGAACAGGTCGCGATCTTGAGCCCCGGTCAGTCCATCCCCTGGTAGCCGGCGATCCGGCCCGCCCGGTTCAGTCGCTGGCGAGCTTGCCGTTCCAGCCCCAGTCGGTCTTCTCGACGTCCTGAAAGACGATGTGCACCTGATCGGGGGTGGTCTTGCCGATCTTCACCACCGCCTCGGTGATCGCCTTCGTGAGCTCGCGCTTCTGATCGTTCGTGCGGCCCGCGTACCACTGGATCGTGATGTTCGGCATGGGTCCTCCTGGCGTGGCCCAGCATAACACCGCACGCTCAGGGTTCTTGACCACGGTCGCTGCGGCGCCTACTCTGCCAGCGGCCAAGGAGGGCTCGATGGTCAGGCTGTACGAGGCAGGAACGGACCGGCTGTGCGGCACCCTCACCGACCGACAGTTCGAGATACTCGCCGAGGCGCTCGAGGAGGACGATCTCGAGGACGGCGACTGCCCGATCGATCGGGACACGATCGAGACGCTCGAAGAGCAAGGTGTCGAGGGCGAGGTCCTGGAGGTGTTGCGCCTGGCCCTCGGCGACCGTGCCGAGGCCGGCATCCGCTGCGAGCGCAGCTGACTCAGAGCCCGCCGGCGATCAGATCCCAGAGCTGGCCCGCCCGCTCCACCATCCCGTCCACGTCCTCGGCCAGCGCGTAGCGCGCGGCCACGAGCGATTCGGCCGCCGCCCGCACCGCGGTCAGGTACGCCGCCCGCGACGCATACCGCTCGGCGATCGAGGCGCGCGCATCCTGCCGGCGCTGCCGCTCCGCTTCGGTCCGCGCGAAGGGCAGCGTCGAGCCCATCATCGCCATCAGGTCGCCGGAGGCGCCCTGCTGGGGATGCCGCGGATTCCAGCCGGTCACGGTCGCCAGCGGGACACGCAGCTCGACCGGACGAATCCCTGCCAGCTCGTTGCCGTCTCGGTCCACCGCCGAGACCCAGGCGGCGAACTCGGCGCCGCTCTTGGGCGGCAATTCGGTCGGGATGCCGGCCGCCATCTCGGGCCCGAAGTCCAGACGCACGACACGCGTCACCCGGTCCGGGAAGCGCACGCCGGGAATCGCGCGAAAGGTCGCCGCGGTGGACTCGGCCGGGACCGCGTTGCCGTCGGCCAGGCGCGGGAACACGCTCGGCGGAGGCTCGACCCCGTCGCTCATCCAGCGGTCGAGGTTCACCAGCGCCGCCCGCAGGAGCGGCGCGTAGTCCACCACGTTGAACCGCTGCAGGCCGCGCGAGCCCGTGTTGGGATCCGTGTCCGGCGGCGGCAGCGCGCCCGGCGTGTGCTGCGTGCCGGCGAAGTGATAGACCCGCACCGCGGCCGGCGGCTCGACGTCGCGCCCGCTGGCCACGTCGGTGTGGATCAGCGAGGCGTCGCTGCGCCAGTACTCGGCCGACGTGTTGGTCGCGAAGATCTTGGGCCAGCGCCCACGCTGCGCAATACGCGTCAGCAATCCGTCGCGCTGGCCGGTGACCGGATCGGTCTGCGGCGCGTCGGCGAAGGGGAACAGGCTGCCGGCCGCGCTCTGTGCGTTGACCGAGGGCTGGCCGAAACGCAGGTTGAACTCGCCGCGGCGACCGCCGGCCACGTGCGGCAGCACCGCGTCGAACACGAGCCGCCCCTGCTCGTCCTCGTCGAGACCGAGGTAGAGCAGGTGGCGCAGGAAGCGTCCGCTCTGCGACACCCCGAAGAGCACCGAGCGGTCGAGCGCGCCCGCACACGGGTTGTCCTGCGCCGCGCTCCCCCATTTCAGGAACGCGCCCGCGTCGCGCACGCCGAGGAAGGCCAGCCCGACCACCACCGGGTCCTTGGATCGATAGACGAGGTCGTAGATGTGGCCCAGGACGAAGCCGCCCTCGAGGTGCACGTGGCAGGCGTCGGGGACGAGCCGCTCGCCCTCCCGGCGCGCGAACCGCCACGCGCGCCGCGGCAGCTCCACCGTCGGGGCGCCGGCGTGCTCCCGGACAAGCAGGCGGGCGGTTGGATCGTCCAGCTCCGCCGCGGCGTAGGGCACGTGATAGCGGTCGGCCAGGGGCCGAACGTCCCCCGGCGTGTTGGGCTGGAACTCGCAGCGCACGAGACCGCTCACGCCCGCTGCCCGCGGGATGTCGAAGGCCATCATCCCATCGCGGCGCGGGACGTCGTGCTGCCAGCCCAGCCAGGCGACGGTCCAGCCGTGCCGCATCAGAAAGCCGTTGCCGAAGTCCTCGGCCGCCGTGGGATCGGGCACGCGCACCGCACTGTCGAACATCCCGAGCGCCACCTTGCGGCCCCGGTTGGGCACATCGAGCAAGAGCCGGCGATTGCCGCGGGCCGGATCGACCGGCCGCAGCAGGTAGAAATCGCTCTGGAACGCGACGCGGCCGTCGGGCTCCCGCGGCGCCAGAGCCAGATCGGTGATCACGGCGTGCTGCGGGTGCGTGGGATCGACGGCGAAGCGCAGCGTGCCGGCGATCTTCTCGTACGCACCGGCCGCACCGAACGGGCGACCGTCGAGAACCAGGGAGCGGGCGTGGATGTCGAGCGCGGTCACGGGCATGGTCGTCTCCGATCTGCCGCACTCTACCCCGGACGGCCGGGCCGCGACAACCACGGCCCTCACGCCAAAGTCGTGGCAAGATCGCGACGATGAGCCTGCTCGCGCGCCGGCGCTATCCCGAGGTGGCCGAGGCATTCGACTGGGCGGCGCTGTGGACGCTGATGGACGGCGATCGCTCGCGTCTCAACATCGCTCACGAGTGCGTCGATCGCTGGGTCGACCGCGGGACGGCACTGCGGCTGCAGTTCGCCGACGGCCGGCGCGAGGAGTGGAGCTTCGCCGACCTGGCGGCATGGTCCGGCCGCTGCGCCAACTTCCTGGAGCGCCGCGCTGTGGCTCGCGGCGATCGCGTGGCGCTGCTGCTCGAGCCCTCCCTGCCCTTCTACGGGGCGCTCTTCGGTATTCTCAAGCGCGGCGCGGTCGCCGTGCCGCTCTTCACGCTGTTCGGTCCCGATGCGCTCCGCGCTCGCCTGCAAGATTCCGCCGCCCGCGTGCTGTTCGCGGGGCCCGAGGCCGATCCGGTCGTCGACACCTTCCCGGGCCTTGAGGTGCTGCGGCTCGACGCGGCGCTGCTGGCGCAGCTCGGCAGCGAGTCGCCGGACTATCGCGTCGACACGTCGCCCGACGATCTGGCGCTCCTGCAGTACACGTCGGGAACGACGCGGGCCTTACCCGAGGGGATCTCGCACACCCACCGGGCCGTCGTCACGCTCATGATCGCCGCCCTCTATGGCGTGGGGCTGGAGCCAGGCGATCGCTACTTCTGCCCGTCATCGCCGGCGTGGGGCCACGGTCTGGCGCACGGCACGCTCAGCCCGCTCGCGCTCGGCATCGCGGTGGGCGCCTATTCCGGCCGCTTCGACGCCAGCCGCCTGCGTGACGCCCTGTCGGCGTTTCGCATCACCAACCTCGCGGCCGCGCCCACGGTCTATCGCCTGCTGCGCGAGTCCGGTCTGAGCGGACGCGAAGGGCTGCATCTGACCAAGGCGACCTACACCGGCGAGCCGATGGACGCGGCGACCTGGGACTGGATCGAGCAGGCGCTCGCTCTCACGCCGTGCGGGATGTACGGCAGCACGGAGGTCGGCGTCATCATCGTCAACTATCCGGGCTTCGAGGGCTACCAGGTGCGCCGCGGCGCGCTCGGCCGCGCGGCCCCCGGCTGGGAAGTCGCGGTGGTGGACGCGGCCACGCGCCAGCCGGTGCCCTCCGGCCAGCCCGGCGAGATCGCCGTCCGGCGCAAAGGCGAGTGGTTTCTCGTCAAGGACCGCGGGTGGATGGACGCCGAGGGCTACATCCATCACGGCGGTCGCTCCGACGACATCATCATCTCCGCGGGCTGGACGCTCAGCGCGCTCGAGATCGAGCAGGCGCTGCTCGCCCACCCCGAGGTCCGCGAGGCGGCGGTCATCGGCGTGCCCGACGAGCGGCGCGGCCAGGTGCCCCAGGCGTGGATCGTGGCGCGCCGCCACGACGACGCGCTCGCGTCCGAGTTGCAGGAGCACGTCCGCGCCCGGCTCGGGCGGCACGAGTTCCCACGGCACGTCCGCTTCGTCGACGCGCTGCCCCGCACGCCCGCCGGCAAGGTCGACCGCCACGCGCTTCGCACCCGTAGCCAGGAGACCCCGTGAGCTTTCCCACGATCACCGACGACGCGCTCGCCTCGCTGCGAGCCCGCATGGGCCGCCCCGTCCGACGCCCGGAACCCTACATCGAGGTCGCCAGCCGCGACGCCATTCGTCACTGGGCGCACGGCATCGGCGACCGCAACCCCTACTGGGCCACCGCCCGCGTGGCGCCGCCCACGATCCTGTTCGCGATGGACCGGATCGTCTCCGGTTATGTCGGCGGGCTGCCCGGGATCCACGCGATGTACGGGGGCACCGACTTCCGCTGGCGCCGGCCGATCCGCGAGGGCGACCAGGTGGTCGGCACGAGCGTGCTGCTCGACCTGGAGGACAAGGCCTCGGCCTTTGCGCGCCGTTCGATCAAGCAGACCTACCGCACGACCTTCGCCACCGATGACGGCACCGTCGTGTGCGAGGCGGACTCCTGGTGCTTCCGCACCGAGCGCGACACGGCGCGCGAGCGTCAGAAGTACGGCGGGGCCCTCGAGCCTCACCGCTATTCGGCCGAGGCGCTGGCGCGGATCCGCGACGGCTACCGGAACGAGCAGGTCCGCGGCGCCACCCCTCGTTACTGGGAGGACGTGCGCGTGGGCGACGCCGTGCCCGAGGTCGTCAAGGGACCGCTCACGGTGACCTCGATCGTGGCCTTCGTGCAAGGCTGGGGCAGCCTCTACGTCCGCGCTCACGGTCTGGCCTTCGATCTCTTCGACCGCCACCCCGCGCTCGGGATCCCGAACGCCTGGGGCGTGCCCGAGCCGCCCGAGCGGGTGCACTGGGACGACGCGCTCGCCCGTGCCGTCGGCGTGCCGGCAGCGTACGACTACGGTCCCGAGCGCGTGGCTTGGCTGGGCCATCTGGTGACCAACTGGATGGGCGATGCCGGCGCACTGGCGCGCCTGTCCGTGCAGGTGCGGCGTCACAACCTGATCGGCGACACGACGTGGTGTCGCGGGGTGGTGGCGGGTACTGCCGTCGTCGACGGCCGCGGTGAAGTGACGCTCGATCTCGCCGCCGTCAACCAGCGCGACGAGACGATCGCCTCTGGCCAGGCCGTGGTCGTCTTACCGCGACGCGTCTGACCCGGCCTGCACCCGGCGCTCGTGACGCCGCCAGCGCGAGCGTGAAACCTACAACGCTGCGGCTGGCAGCGAGTTTGCTCCTGTGAGGTGGTCATGCAGGCCGATGACGCCGGCACCATCGTCAGCGAGATGCTCACGTGGTCGGTGGACGCCCTCGAGCAGCGGCACGCCGGCTTCGGGGACCTGCCGATCTGCCCCTTCGCGCGGGCCGCACGGCTCAAGCAGGCGATTCGGTTCGAGGTCCGGGCGTTCTCCGTGAGCGACCGGCTCGGACCCGGGAGCGCCCTGCTCCGTCTGGTGAGCGACTTCGCCGACCAAGACGCGGCCGGCAGGCACGAAACGCTGTTCGTGATTCATCCCCAGCGCGACGCGATGTCGGCACATGCCCTGGAACGCTTCGTCGCTCGTCTCGAACGTCGCCTTCGTGCGGTCCCACGTCTGGCCGGCCTGCGCGTGTTCGAGGCGCACCCGGAGAGCGAGTTCCGGGTCGGTGGGGTCTACACGCGCCGCGGTCCGTATCCGAGCTTTCAGGTCCTGAGCCACGCGCGGCTCAAGGCCTCCTCGGACAGCCTGCAGAGCACCGGCTACTACGACCGCTTCACGCCGGCCATGCTGCGCGCGGTGGGCATGCCGCGATGACCCCGGTTGACGACCTCCAAGCCTTCCGAGAGTGCCGCCGGGCCTGCCTCGCCGCGGTCCGCCACGCGCTCGATGCCGACGGCCCCAGGCTCGACGACGCGCAGCTCAGCCTGCTGCTGGACGGTGCCGAGCTCTGTGAGACGAGCATCCGGTTCCGCCGCCGGAACTCGATGCTCCACCCCCGGGTCGGCGTCTTGTGCGTGGAGATCTGCGAGCGCTGCATCCAGATCTGTAGCCTCTTCCCCGACGACCCCATCATGCGGACGTGCCGAAACGCCTGCGCGCGGTGCGCCGACGTCTGCCGCCAGCTGGCGAGTGAGCCCCGGGCCGGCGGCACTCCGGAGTCGGGCCCCGGTCGCCCCGCCGACAACGGGCGAGGCGCCGACTGCTCGGCCGACGACGCCCGGCTCCGCGCGCGCGCCTGACCGGGCGCGACGCCGCCGGGCTACTTGCCCCGCTCGAGGGCGCGGGTGATCGCGTCAACGTCGTACACGCACCCGCCCCACGTGCCACCGCCCGCTTGCTGAAGCACCGCCCACAACCGCGTATCCGCCGCGATGTCCGGATCCGCCGCGAGGTCGGGCCGCGGCGCCCGCGCCGCCAGCACGCGGGCTCCCTGCTCCGGGCTGAACCGCGCGTCGCCCTCGCCGACCAGGTCGACGGTGCCTTCCAGGCGATTGCGGTCCACCACGATCTGAATGGTGTCGCCGTCGCGTACCGCACCGATGGGGCCACCGGCCAGCGCCTCGGGGCCCACGTGGCCGATGCAAGCGCCGGTGGACACGCCGGAGAACCGCGCGTCGGTCAGCACCGCCACCTGCTTGCCCCAGGAGAGATGCCGTAGTGCCGCGGTGATCTGGTAGATCTCCTCCATGCCGGCGCCGAGCGGGCCCCGGCAGATCAGCACCAGGATGTCACCGGGCTTGAGCCGGTCCGGCTTCTGGCTCTTGATCGCGGCAATGGCGTCGCGCTCCCGGGTGAAGACGCGCGCCGGCCCCGTCTTGCGATACACGCCGTCGGCGTCCACGACGCTGGGATCGATCGCGGTGCTCTTGATGACCGAGCCTTCCGGCGCGAGGTTGCCGCGCGGGAACGTGACCGTGCTGGTGAGGCCGCGACGGCGCGCCTCGGCCGGCGCCATGATGACGTCGTCGGGATCGACGCCGTCCATCGCCGTCAACCGCTCGCGCAGGCGCACCCGACGCTCGGAGCCCTCCCACCAGTCCAGCACGCGTCCCAGCCGCTCGCCGGACACCGTCAGGCACTCGAGATCGAGCAGGCCGGCCCGCCGCAGGTGCAGCATGACCTCGGGAACGCCACCCGCGAGGAACACCCGCACGGTTGGATGCCCGACCGGCCCGTTCGGCAGCACGTCGACCAGCCGCGGCACGCCGCGGTTGACCTCGCTCCAGTCGTCCACTGTCGGACGTCGCAGGCCGGCGGCGTGGGCGATGGCGGGCAGATGCAGGAGCAGGTTCGTCGAGCCGCCGAACGCGGCGTGCACCACCATGGCGTTGCGCACGGCGGCGTCGGTCAGGATGTCGCGCGTCGCTAACCCTCGCGCCTGCATGGCCACCAGCGCGCGTGCCGAGCCACGGGCCATCTCACGCCAGATCGGCTGGCCGGACGGCGCCAGCGCGCTGTGCGGCAACGTCATCCCGAGCGCCTCGGCGATCACCTGCGACGTCGCGGCGGTCCCGAGAAACTGACACCCCCCGCCCGGAGAGCCGCAGGCACGACAGCCGAGGTCGGACGCCTGCTGCAGCGTGATCTCGCCATGGGCGAAGCGGGCGCCGATCGACTGCACCTTGCCGGCGTCTTCGCCGTCGCGCGGCGGAAGCGTGACGCCCCCCGGCACCAGCACGCACGGCAGGTCGCGCATGGACGCCAGTGCCATGGTCATGGCCGGCATGCCCTTGTCACACGTGGCGATGCCGAGAACGCCACGACGCGTTGGGAGCGAGCGGATCAGGCGGCGCAGCACCATCGCGGCGTCGTTGCGATAGGCGAGGCTGTCCATCATGCCGACCGTGCCCTGGGTGCGCCCGTCGCAGGGGTCGGAGCAATAGGCCGCGAACGGCAGGCCCCCGAGCGCCGCGAGCTCCTCGGCCGCCGCCTGCATGAGCAGGCCGACCTCCCAGTGCCCCGTGTGATAGCCGAGCGCGATGGGACGGCCGTCGGGAGCGCGGATGCCGCCCTGGGTGCTGAGGATGAGGAACTGCGGACGACCGAGCTCGCGCGGATCCCAGCCCATCCCCGCGTTCTGGGTGAGGCCGAAGATGTCGCCGCTGGGCCGCTCGAGCAGCATCTCCGCCGTGAGCGGCAGCTGACCCTGCGGTCCGGCGCCCGCCGTCGTGATCTCCCACAGCGCGGGATCCGACGTCGTGAGGTCCTCGAGCCCGATGGTCTTCCCGGTCACCGCCATGCGTGTCCTCCCCCTCGTGCGGGCGAGGCTATGCGGTGACGCAGGAAGCGTCAAGTAAAGGTGGGCGACCGGCTCGCCCGACCCCCTGTCGCCGCTCTGCTTCGGGGGCCGACGAGGGAGGAGGAAGCGGCAGAAACCCCTCCACACGAGCCGGCGCGCTACTGACTGTCTACGGCAAAAACCAGACCAGCCACCTGCGCCGACTCCCACCATCCCGCCCTCAGACCAGCTCGTCGAGGCTCAGGCGCAAGCTCGGTGCGAATTCGGCCAGGAAGTAGCGTACCTCCGGAAGCGGGATCGCCTCGACCATCGCGCGCAGGGCCTGCTCGGCGCGCGCGAACTCGCGATTGCCAGCGGCCACCTCCTCCATGCACTTGAGGTACGCGCACAGCTTGTCGGCCGCGTGGACCAGCTCCCAGTGCTCGTGATCGGTGACGTCTTCAAGGAGCAGCGGCCGATAGTCTGCCTGCAGCGCGGCCGGCACCATGGCGAGCAGGCGATCGGCGGCGGCGCGCTCGATGCCGCCGTAGGCCGCGCGCATGTCCGGGTTGAAGTACTTGACCGGCGACGGCAGGTCGCCGGTCAGCACTTCGCCGGCGTCGTGATAGAGCGCCAGCAGCGCGGTGCGGGCGGCGTCGACGCGGCCGCCGTGCAGGCGGTTACGGATCGTCGCCAGCGCGTGGGCGATCACCGCGACGCGCTGGCTGTGCTCCTGGATGCTTTCGGGATACGTGTTGCGCATCAAGGCCCAGCGCTTGATGAACTTCATGCGCGAGAGATAGGCGAAGAGATGGCTCATGGCTCGCTGATCCTCTTGACGACCAGGCTCGCCGGCGAATCGCGAAACGGCCAGCCCGGGACCCACGCCGAGAACCGTCCGGCGGTCCCGCCGGCCACGAGGATCTTGAGATTGTCCGGTGTGCGGAGCTTCGGGGTCGGCCCGGCGTCGGTCGACGCGTGCATGCGCTCCCACAGGAAGTCGCGCACGTTCGCCTTCGACCAGCCGTCGGCCGCAATCGTCGTGGCGTGCTCGGGCGCGATCACCAGCAGCGTGTCCCCCAGCCCGCCGACCGTGGTGCTCGCGATGACCTCACCGCTGCGGGCGACCGTGGCCAGCAGCTCAGGCGCCGTGCGGCTGCGCGCGTCGACCACGACCTGCGGCGCCTCGGCGGCGAGCAGCGCGACGGTGCTGTCGGTGGCCACGAACCCGTGCTCGACGTGCAGCGGCTCCCACGGGCTGTCTTCCTCTCGCTCGCCGATGCAGTAGCTGTAGCGACCGGGCTGAGAGAACGTGGACATGCTGATCTCGCCGGGCACGGCGCCGCCCACGTTGGCCCACACCAGCCGCACCGCCCGCCCGATCGTGGCGTTGGCCCGCCAGCCCGGGCCGAAGACGCCCGCTCCGCAGTTGACGTCGAGCGCCTTGCGGACCGGCCCGTTGACGATGACGAGCAGCGCCACGGCGTCGGTGGTCCCGGACACGCCGACCAGGGCGAAGGCCGGGTCACAGATGGCCTCGACCGCCGCAATCACCGTGGGCATGTACGCCGGCCGGCAGCCGGCCATCACCGCGTTGATGGCGATCTTCTCGACGGTGGCGCGGCCCAAGCGTGGCGCGACCTGGCCGACCAGCTCGGCGCCGTCGCGGCCGCTGGCCCGCACGGCAGCCTGCACCCGGGCGAGGGTCGGCGGCACCACCGGCAGACCGTCGGTCACGCCCCGCGCGTAGAGAGCTTCGATCGCGTCGTCGTCTGCCATGCTCCGCGGATCTTACGACAAACGGCGAGGTACACACCGTCCGGGGCATTGTCGCGGACCGACGCCAGGCCCGGCGCCACGCCGCTGGGCTAGGATGGTCGCGTGGATAGCCGGCGCCGATTCATACTGAGTCTCGCCGCAGCACTGGTGCTGGCGGGGGTCACGGCCGGACCGGGAGAAACTATCCGCCCGACCGACATCGTGGCCGTGGACGATTTCATCGACGCGGCCCGGACCGTCTTCGGCCGCACGCGCGCTCAGGTCGAGCGGGGGCTCGGCTCGCCGTCCGAGGTGCGCGCCCGCACGCTGACCGACGGCGTGGGGCCGCCGGACGCCGTGGATGAGCTGGTCTACCCGGGAGTCACGATCTTCGTCTCCCGGCGCTCGACGGCGGTCCGGCGCGTGGTGCTCTCGCACGCCCACGCACCGCTGCCGCGGGGCCTCACCGTGGGCGTGGCCCGCGAAAGCGTCGAGCAGGCGCTCGGCGAGCCGCAGGCGGCCAGCGATGCCAGCGTGATGTACCTCTACGCCGACGGGTTTCCCAACACGGTCGAGTTCTACTTCCGGGACGGCCGGGTACGGCGGATCGAGTGGACCTTCGCCGCGAGCGACTGAGAGCGCCGGCTCAGCTGCCGGACTTGCGCAGGGCCTCGATGAGATCGAGGACGCGCAGCACTTCCCGTCCATCGCGGACCATCTGACGGTCGCCGGCCTGGCCCCAGCGCAAGATGCCGTCGCGGTCGATGATGAAGGTCGAGCGGAACGCGACGTTGCGGTCGCTGTCGTGCACGCCGTAGGCGCTGATGACCGTCCGGTGCACGTCGCTCAGGAGCGGGAACTTGAACTTGCGGGCCTTGGCGAACTCGGCGTGGCAGAAGGGGCTGTCGCCGCTGATCGCCAGCACCGCCCCACCCCGCTTGCCGATCTCGTCCGCGACCTCGCCGAGGCCGCTGAGCTCAGGCGTTCAGATGTTGCCCCAGTCGTAGCAGTAGAAGACCAGGACGACGTCGCGCCCCCGGAACTCCGAGAGAGTGACCGTCCGGCCCTCCGTGGAGGGCAGGCTGAACTCCGGGGCGGCCTTGGCGTACTGCATCATTGGGTTGGCGACAATAGTATGATCGGCCACCATGAAAATCCATAGGCTCTGGGTCGACGACAAGGGCGAGTCGCACTTCAAGGACCTCGAAGTCGAGTTCACCGAGAGCGGACGGGCGGGCCGGCTCTCCGCGCGCCTGCCGGCCACCGGCATCATCTTCCGCGAGGTGCCCCCGGAGTACGATCTCGACTGGCATCCGGCGCCGCGACGTCAGTACATCATCAACCTCGACGCCGGCGTGCAGATCACCGCCAGTGACGGCGAGGCCCGCCAGATCGGCGCCGGCGAGGTGATCCTCGTCGAAGACACGTGGGGCAAGGGCCATCTGTCGAAGGCGATCAGCGGCAAGATGCGTCACTGCATCTTCGTGACGCTGGACTAGGAACCGTCATGGGCCGGCTCGACGGCAAGGTGGTGCTGGTGACGGGCGCCAGCCGGGGCATCGGCGCCGAGATCGCGCGGCTGTTCGCCGCCGAGGGTGGGCGCGTCGTCTGCGCCGCTCGCACACTCCGCGAGGGCGAACATCCCCTGGCCGGCTCGCTCGAGGGCACGGTGGCCGCGATCCGCGCCGCGGGCGGCAAGGCGGAGGCCGTCACGTCCAACATCGCCGACCCCGCGCAGTGCGAGGCACTGGTCGGTGCGACGCGGGATGCCTACGGACCCGTGGACGTGCTGGTGAACAACGCCGCGCTCACCTACTACCTGCCCATCAAGGACTACCCGCTCAACAAGTGGCTCCGCTCGTGGGCCGTGAACTTCCACGCGCCGTTCATTCTGAGCCAGCTCGTGCTGGGCGAGATGATCGAGCGGCGCACCGGGGCCATCGTCAATATCTCCTCGGGATCGGCCATCGGTCCCGGACGTGGCCCGTACAAGGACGCGACGACGGTGCGCGGTGGGACCTGCTACGGCGCGGAGAAGGCCGCCCTCGAACGGTTCACCCAGGGCCTGGCCTCCGAGGTCTTTCAATACGGCGTGTCGGTGACCGCGGTCTCTCCCTCACAGGTCGTTCCCACTCCCGGCACCGTGTATCACCGCCTGGTCAGTAGCCTCGACGACCCGCGGGGCGAGGCGCCCGAGCTGATGGCTCAGGCCGCGCTGCTGCTGGCGACCGAGTCGTACCAGCGCGTGTCCGGGCGCGTGACCTACAGCCAGCAGATTCTGGCCGAGTTCGGCTGGCGACCGAAGGGGCGGGGCCGCGGCGTGGATAGCCGCGGCAGCGGCTACTCGGAGGTTTGACGACTCAAAAGTAGAGGAGCGCCCCGGCTCCGCCAGGGCGTGACGAACGCTGGGGGGAATGGGGGCGTTTCGTGGCCCCCCATTCAATCAATCGCGGTCGTGGCTCTTCGGGGCGGCGCGGTCGGTGCGGGAGCGCTTCTTGGGCGTGACGGTTGGCTTCGGTGGCTCCGGTGTGCCGGCGGGTGACACGCCGAACAGGGAGAGCCACGTCGCGAACGATTCAGCGGTCCGCGATGTCTCGTCCTTCGATTCCTCGCTCGGCCCCTCGTTCATCGCGTCCTCCGACGCCGATGATTCTCGCGTCGGACGGAAACGCTAACAATCGGGGTGCGCTCTCGCGAAGGAAATAAGTTCCGTTCTCGAGTCTACAACCGGTAGACGGCGTCGCGAGCATGACGCCCCATGTGTCGTATCCGATCACGAGGTCACGAGCAGCAATTACTCGCGCCCGCGTTACCGCGCGGATTCGTTGCGATGAAAACGCGCGTGAGCCGTGGCACCGACATTGCCCACCCCCCGCGCGCGTCGATTGTCTGTTCGTGAAGAAACATTTGGCTGGAGGGATGTCAATGCGCACACGCGCAGGTTTTACGATTGCGGTGGTCGTCCTGCTCGCCACGGGCTCGGCAACGGGACAGCTCGTCGCCAAGGACCCGGGAGTTCGGAACGATACATCGGCTGCGGGCAAGCCGCTCAAGGGTCTCAGTGCGAGCCAGATCGCGTTCTTCGAGGCCGGCAAGGACGATTTCGCCGAAGCGGAGATCGTCGCCGATGGCCTCGGCCCCCGCTTCAATCTCGATAGCTGCGCGGGGTGTCACATCCAGCCCGCCATCGGCGGCACCAGCCCCCGGAGCAACCCCCAGGTCCCGCTGGCCAAAGCCTTCGGCGCCCTCAACAACGTGCCCTCCTTCATCAGGGAGGATGGGCCGATCCGCGAGGCCCGCTACCGCTACAAGCCGGACGGCTCGCGTGATGGCGGCGTTCACGCGCTCTACGTCATCAGCGGTCGGGTGGACGGGCGCGGCAGCGACGCGCGCGACTGCACGATCAAGCAGGAGGACTTCGAGAGCGAGGTCGCCAAGAACAACGTGAGCTTCCGCATCCCCACGCCGACCTTCGGCCTGGGCCTGGTGGAGCAGATCCCCGACTCCGCGATCGCCGCCAATGCCCGCGCCGACGCCGCCGCCAAGACCGGTCTCGGCATCATCGGCCGACCCCACCGGCTGCTGCCCACCGGGAATCCCAACCGCAACGGCAACGACGGCACGATCGCGCGATTCGGCTGGAAGGCCCAGAACAAGTCGTTGCTGCTCTTCGCCGGCGAGGCCTACAACGTCGAGATGGGCATCACCAACGAGCTGTTCCAGAGTGAGCGCGACGAGACGGCGGCCTGTCAGTACGCTCCCACGCCCAATGACTTCACGAACACCGACGGCCAGACGCCGCTGGAGGCGCTGACCGGGATCGAGAAGTTCGCCGTGTTCATGCGCTTCCTGGCGCCGCCCACGCCGTCCCTCACGACCCCGGGAGGCGCCGCATCGCTCCTGCGCGGCCGGGCGCTCTTCGCGACCACCGGCTGCGCGCTCTGCCACACGCCCGCGTTCAAGACCGGCGAGTCGTCGGTGGCCGCGCTCAGCGGCAAGGACGTGCCGCTCTTCTCCGATCTCCTCCTGCACCACATGGGACCGGGCCTCGCGGACGACGTCCTCCAGGGCGTCGCCGAGGGCGACGAGTTCCGGACGGCGCCCTTGTGGGGGCTCGGCCAGCGGATCTTCTTCCTGCACGACGGGCGCACGAACGACCTCGCCCAGGCGATCCTGGCCCACCAGAGCGCGGCCGGCGGCCGGTTCCAGGCCTCCGAGGCCAACCGCGTCATCGATCGATACAAGGGTCTCGGCGAGACACAGAAGCAAGACCTCATGAACTTCCTGCGCTCGCTGTAGCGTTCCGGGGGCGGCCACGCACCGTCGGCGTGGCCGCCCCTTGATCGTCTCCGCCCGAGGACGTACCCTCCAGGCAACCGAAAGGCGGAGGCCACATCATGCCAACGAGTACCAAGGTCGCACTGGTCACGGGCGCGGGTTCGGGCGTCGGCAGGTCGGCGGCGCTCGCACTGGCTCGCGAGGGTTACGTGGTCGTCCTGTCCGGACGCCGCAAGGAAATGCTGGAGGCGGTGGCGCAGGAGGCCGCAGGCGCCAAGACGCTGATCGTGCCCACCGACGTCGGCGATCTGGCCTCCGTCCGCGCGCTCTTCGCCCGGACGAAGCAGGAGCTCGGCCGGCTCGACGTCCTCTTCAACAATGCCGGCATCGGGGCCCCGCCCGTTCCCATGGAAGACCTCACCTACGAGCAGTGGAAAGCCGTGGTGGACACCAACCTCACCGGCACCTTCCTCTGCACGCAGGAAGCGATCAAGATCATGAAGGACCAGCAGCCGCGCGGCGGTCGCATCATCAACAACGGCTCCATCTCCGCCCACGCGCCGCGGCCCAACTCCTCCCCGTACACGTCCACCAAGCATGCGGTCACCGGCCTGACGAAGTCCACCGCGCTCGACGGCCGCAAGTACGACATCGCGTGCAGCCAGATCGACATCGGCAATGCCGACACCCCGATGACCCAGCGGATGAAGAAGGGCGTGCCGCAGCCGAACGGCTCGGTCGAGATCGAGCCCACCATGGACGTCGACCACGTCGGGCGCGCGGTCGTCTACATCGCGAACCTGCCGCTGGACGCCAACGTGCTCTTCATGACCGTGATGGCGACGAAGATGCCGTTCGTCGGTCGCGGCTGAGTCCAAGGAGATCGGTGATGGCCGAGTCGCGCACCTATTCGGTGGTCGAGGGCTGGGAGCAGCTGCCGTCGGGGTTCGAGCACCGTGACGTGGCCGGCGTGGCGGTGGACGGCGAGGACCGCGTCTTCCTGATCTGCCGCGGCGATCACCCCGTCCTCGTCTACGACCAGAAGGGCAACTTCCTGCGCTCGTGGGGCGAGGGCGACTTCACGTACCGCACCCACGGCATCAGCGTCGGCCCGGACGGCACCGTGTACTGCACCGACGACGGCAACCACACCGTGCGTCGCTTCACCCCCGAGGGCAAGCTGCTCATGACGCTGGGCACGCTCAACACGCCGTCGGACACCGGCTATGACGGCAAGGACACGAAGACGGTCTCCAAGCCCGGCGTGCCCTTCAATCGCCCGACGAACCTGGCCGTGGGGCCGAAGGGCGATCTCTACGTCTCCGATGGCTACGGCAACTGCCGCGTACACCAGTTCTCGCCCACCGGCACGCTGAAGCGGTCGTGGGGCGTGCCCGGTCAAGGCCCCGGCCAGTTCCTGCTCCCGCACGGACTCGCCGTGGCCGCCGACGGGCGGGTCTTCGTGTGCGATCGCGAGAACGATCGCATCCAGATCTTCAGCCCCGACGGCGAGTATCTCAGCGAGTGGACCGACACGCGCCGCCCGACGCACGTGGTGTTCGACGCCGCCGGCCGCGCCCACGTGTCCGAGCTCTGGTGGCAGCCAGGCCAGACCTCGTCCCGGTACGGCCCGGCCGGCTCGATCCGCTCCGGCCGGGTCAGCGTTCACGACGGCAACGGCAACGTGCTCGCGCGCTGGGGCGGCCCCGATCCCACCGCCGCGGGCAGCTTCGCCGCGCCGCACGGCATCGCGGTGGACTCGCGCGGTGACGTCTACGTGAGCGAGGTGACCTGGACGTTCGCGGCCAGCCGGGGCCACGTCCCGCTGGGGACGCACGCGTTCCAGAAGTTCGCGTTCGGGCGCTGAGCGAGGTCCGCACGGCCGATCGGATGGCCGCGGCCTTCCCGCTCATCGAGGTGTCGGGGCCCCCGCGCGAGCGGGGGCGCCAGTACGGGCACCAGGCTGCCGCCCGCATCCATCTCGGCGTCGAGCACTACACCAGGCAGCTGACTCGCCTGGCGCTCGACGCCGCGGCCATCCGCACCCTGGTCGACGAGTTCGTGCCCCAGATGGAACGCTTCGATCCCGCCTACGTCGAGGAGATGCGCGGCATTGCCGAGGGCGCGGGCCTGGCCTTCGAGTCGGTGGCGCTGCTCAACGCGCGAACCGAGATCCTCAAGCTCGGCCAGCGGCCGGATCTCCGCGCGCGGCTGGCCGCGGCCGAGCCGGCCGACGGCTGCACCGGCGTGGTGGCCCTGCCCGATGCGACGTCCGCCGGCCGGTTGATTCACGCGCAGAACTGGGACTGGAAAGCCGAGTGCGCCGAGACAGCCGTCATCCTGTGCGTGCGGCGCGAGGACGGCCCCGATCTCCTGACGTTCACGGAGGCGGGCGGTCTCGCACGCTCCGGCTTCAACGCTGCCGGCATCGCCATCACCGCCAACTACCTCGAATCGGATCGCGACTACCGGCAGCTCGGCGTGCCGCTGGCGCTTATCCGGCGCAAGGTTCTCGAGAGCGAGCACGTCGCCCTCGCGATGCGCGCCGTCTACGTGACGCCGAAGTCGGCGGCCAACAACATGATGGTCAGCCACGTCGGCGGCGTGGCCATCGACTTCGAGTGCGCGCCCGACGAGACCTTCCAGGTCCATCCCGAGCGGGGACTCCTGGTCCACGCCAACCACTTCGTGAGCCCGGTGGCGCTGGCCAAGCTGAAGGACACGGGCATCGCGAACACCCCGGATACGCTCTATCGAGATCTCCGGGTCCGCGACCTGCTCACCCCCCGCATCGGCGCCCTCACGCGCGAGTCGATCAAGACCACGCTCCTCGACGACTTCGCCACGCCGTGGTCGGTCTGTCGCCCGCCCCGCCCCTCGCTCAACGGCACGATCACCGCCACGGTGGCCACCATCGTCATGGAGCCGGCGCTGGGCGTGATGGAGGTCGCGCCGCTGCCGGCGCTGGGCGCGTCCTTCACGACGTATCGGCTGGAGGCGGCCCGCGCGACCGCCACGGTCAGCCGCTCCGCTCCGTCCGCTCGCGAGACCGCCGTCACCGGCCGCTGATCGGGACGACCGACTGCCCAATCGCTGGCTGCTGCTGACGCTGCTGACGTCGGGCTACGGCGCCGGCGCGTTCGGGATGCTCGGCATCTCGCCGCTCTCTCCGAGCCTGGTCGAGGGCTTCGGCCTGAGCCGGCTGCAGGTCGCCTTTCTCGTCCCGTCCGTCTATCTCGGCGGCCTGTTCTTCGCGCTGCCCGGCGGGCGGCTCGCCGATCGACTGGGGGTGCGGCCGAGCCTGCTCGGCGGCCTGGCGCTGGGCGCCGTCGGCCTGTTCGCCGGCGCATGCTCGCCGTCATTCCTCGTCTTCCTGCTCTGCCTCTTCGTGGCCGGCACCGGCTGGAGCGTGGTCAATCCCGCGCTCGGCAAGGGCATCATGGACGTCTTCCCGCCCTCCGAGCGCGGCGTCGCCATGGGCATCAAGCAGATGGGGTTGACGCTGGGCGGCGTCGCCTCGGCCCTCATCCTGCCAACGGTGGCCGCGCAGTTCGGCTGGCGAGCCGCCATCGCCGCCGGCGCGCTCGTCGTCGCCCTGCCCGTCGTGCTGACCTGGCGTCCGCTCGCACCGCTGGCCACCGCCGGGCCCGCGCTCACACCGTCGGGGAACGCTTCGCCGACGGACTGGTCGTGGGCGCGACGGCCCGCGGTCTGCCTCTTCTTCGCCACCGGTCTGATCCTGGGCATGGTGCAGGCGGCGGTCCTGAGCTACCTGCCGCTCTACGCCGTCCAGGGACTCGGCTTCGACAAGATCGGCGCCGGGCTGCTCGTGGCGGCTTCGCAGGCCGGTGGCGCGGTCTCACGTCTCGGTCTGGGGCTGGCGAGCGATCGGTGGCTCGGCGGCCGGCGCTCGGCCTGGGTGGCCCTCACCGGCGCGCTCGGCTGTGTCATCTTCGCCGCCTACGCGCGCTGGTCCGTGGGAGCACCTCTCGCCGCCGGCCTCCTGGCGTTCATCGCCGGCATCGGCGCCTACGGATGGGTCGGGGTCTTCTTCGTGATCAGCGCCGAGATCGGCGGTCGCACGCAGGCCGGACTGCTGAGCGGGATGGCGTTCGCGTCCATCGTGGTGGGCCTCCTGACCGGTCCGACGCTGTTCGGTCTCCTGCTCGTCCGGTGGGACGGTTACGCAGCGCCGTGGACCGCCTTCGCGGCGCTGGCCGCGCTGGTCACCGTCGCACTGCTGTTCGCCGGGTCGGCGATCGATCGCGAGTGCCAGCGGCGCTGATCACCGACGGGCGGCAACCGCGTCAGCTTGCGGCTGCGCTCGCGGGGGCGAAACGGTCGAGCCGGAGGCCGCGCCAGAGATCGGCTCGTGCGTCGTGACCGAGCGCCAGGCGCGCGAGGATATCGCCCACGAGCGGAGACAATGCGAAGCCGTGGCCGGAGAATCCCGCCGTCACCAGCAGCCCGGACAGGCCCGGCACGGGCCCGAGCACCGGCAGGTCGTCCGGCATGAAGGCTTCGAGCCCCGCCCAGCCGCGCGCGAGCTTGCAGTCGGCCACCGGCGGGTAGACCTCGCGGGCGACCTCGAGACTGCTGCGCACGCTGTCGTCCTGCAACTCCCACACGTTCGCCGCCTCGTCCCTGACGTGCGCGGGCCAGCCGCCCCCGATCAGATAGGCGCCGTCGTCCAGCTGCTTGAGGCTGAGCCGGCGACCAAACGCGCTCACCACCGGCGCGAGCGACATCGGCGCAGGCTCGGTCAGAAGCATCTGCAATGGTCGCATCGTGATGGGCATGCGCACGCCGACGCGCTCCAGAAGCGTCGGCGTCCAGGCGCCGGCGGCGACGATGGCCACGTCGCACGGCTCGCGGCGGCCATCGGCTCGCGTCACCCCGGTCACGTGGCCGCGCTCGACCACGAGCGTTGCCGCGGCGGCGCCCTCCTCCAGCCGGACGCCGAGGCGCCGCGCGGCTCCGGCAAACGCGGTCACGGTCGCCATCGCGCCGGCCTGTCCGTCGAGGGCGCAGAGCACGCCGCCGAGACAACCGGGAGCGATGGCCGGCGCCACACGCCGAACGTCGGCCGCGCTCAGGACTTCCACCGGCACGCCGTCAACGCGCTGCTCGGCCACCCAGCCGGGAGTCTGGCTCCATGCCTCCGCGTCCAGGGCGACGCGCACCCCACCGCCCCGGCGATATCCGGTCGAGCTGCCCAGCTCGTGATCGAGCTCGGGCCATCGTGCCAGGCTCGCGAGCGCCAGCACTCGCTCGGCCGGGTCGCGGCCCATCACGCGCACGCCGGCCGCGCTCGCTCCCGAAGCCGCAGCACCGACCTGCGCGCGCTCGAGGAGGGTCACGCGCACGCCCGCGTCGGCGCGGCGCAGGTGAAACGCCGCGCTGAGCCCCATCAATCCGCCCCCGACGATCACGACCGACCCGGGCACGGGCGGAGCCTATCACACCGCCTTTGACACGCGGCCTCGCCTGGGGCATTGTCCGGCCGTGCCGGTGACCGGTCCGACCTCGCGGACGTACTTCTCCCAGCGCCTGCGGCTGCACTATGTCGACTGGGGCAACGCGGAGAAGCCGCCGCTGCTCTTGATCCACGGCGGGCGCGATCACTGCCGCAACTGGGACTGGACGGCGGCCGCGCTCGGCCAGGACTGGCACGTCATGGCGCCCGACCTGCGCGGTCACGGCGACAGCCAGTGGTCGGCCGACGGCAGCTACTCGATGGCGGGCTACGTCTACGATCTCGCCCAGCTCGTGCACCAGCAGAAGCTGGCGCCGGTGACGATCATCGCCCACTCGCTCGGCGGCAACGTCGCCCTCCGCTACGCGGGAATCTATCCGGACGCCGTCTCGGCACTGGTCGCTATCGAGGGCCTGGGCCCCTCACCGACCGCGCTGGCGGCGCGACGCGAGAAGACGATCGCCGAGCGAATGGACGAATGGATCCAGGACCAGCGCGGCTTGGCCGGTCGCTTGCCGCGACGCTACGCCTCGATCGAGGACGCGTTTCGCCGCATGCAGGAGGAGAACCCGCACCTCTCGGCCGAGCAGGCGCGCCACCTGACCGCGCACGGCGTGAACCAGAACGAAGACGGCACGTACAGCTGGAAGTTCGACAACTACGTCCGCGCCTGGCCGCCCTATGACATGGCCGGCCGCGACATCCAGGCTCTGTGGGCCCGCATCGCCTGCCCCACGCTCCTGCTCTACGGCACCGAGAGCCGCTCCGGCAACCCCGCCACCGACGGCCGAGCTCGCCACTTCCAGCACGCCACCGTCACCGGCATCGACCGCGCCGGCCACTGGCTCCACCACGACCGCCTCGACGAATTCCTGCGGATCGTACGCACGTTTCTTTCGAACCACCGCTAAGACTGTCGCCTCTCCATCGCCGTGACGTTCGCTGGCGACACGGGCCGGACGCGTAGGCCCCGTGCGCGCCAGCATGGCTCGCCTGTCGCCGTAACTCGCTCCGGGCTCGGCTCGCTCGGGCCCCCCATCCCCCGGAGGGGGCTGGGACGGCGTCCAGTTGAATCGTGGGCGGCTCGCTCGCCGAGCCCTGCGCTCGTAACGGCGACGACGGCTCGCCATGATGGCGCGCACGGGGCCTACGCGTCGGACCCGCGTCGCCAGCGGGCGTCGCGACGAACTGGATGCTAGGAAGAGCTTAGGGGCGACTCGAGGCGAAGGTGTCGCACTGGCGGATTTCGCCGGCCTCGAAGCCGCGGCGGAACCACTGGACGCGCTGCGCCGAGGAGCCGTGGGTGAAGTTGTCCGGCACCACGCGCCCTTGTCCCTGGCGTTGCAGGCGGTCGTCGCCGATGGCGGTGGCGGCGCCGAGGGCTTCGTCGAGGTCGCCTTCTTCCAGGATGTGGCGGGTCTTGTTGGCGTGGTGGGCCCAGACGCCGGCGAAACAGTCGGCCTGCAGCTCCATCCGGACCGACAGCGCGTTGGCTTCCCGAGTGTCGCTGCGGCGGCGGACGTTCTGCACGCGCTCGGAGATGCCGAGGAGAGTCTGGACGTGATGGCCAACTTCGTGGGCAATCACGTAGGCCTGGGCGAAGTCCCCGGGAGCGCCGAAGCGATCGCGGAGGTCGCGGAAGAAGGACGTGTCGAGATAGAGCTTGTGGTCGCCGGGACAGTAGAACGGTCCGACGGCGGCGCCGGCCATGCCGCAGGCCGACTGGACCGAGCCCGAGAAGAGCACGAGCGTGGGGTCGCGGTACTCGCGGTTCATCCCGCGGAAGAGCTCCCGCCAGGTATCTTCGGTGTCGGCGAGCACGACCGAGACGAACTGCTTGATCTCGTCGCCGCCCCGGGAGGACGCCGCCGGCGCCTGCGCCGTCGGCGCGGGCTGGCCGCCGCCCTGAAGCACGACGCTTGGGTCGATGCCGAAGTAGAGGGCCACGAGCACGAGGATGATGCTGCCAATGCCACCGCCCGCCACCAGCGGCATGCCCGGCCCCGATCCGCGCCGGTCCTCGACGTTGTCGCTCCGCCGGCCCATCGTCCAACGCATTGCGGCACCTCGACTGCCAACTGCTCACTGCAACGACCGAGCCGCCGACGCCGGTCCGCGTCGGCGGCCGGTGTCCTACCTCAGCCGAGACGAGTCAGGAACGTCGTCAGCGCCTTCGTGAAGGCCTCGGGTTGCTCCATGTTTGCCAGGTGCGCCGCCGACTTGAGGATCTCCAGCTGCGAGCCGGCGATCTTGGCCTGGATGGCCTGTGACGCGGCGACCGGCGTGCCCTGATCTTCTTCGCCGACGACGATCAGCGTCGGAAGCTTGATGGCCGGCAGGCGATCGGTCAGGTCGAGTGCCGAGATCGCAGCGCAGCATCCGGCGTAGCCCTGTGGGGGCGTCCGCCGGATCATGGTGCGGACGGGATCCACGACGTCCTTGTGCTGCTCGCGGAACGGCGCGGTGAACCAGCGCGCGATCGTCCCCTCGACCAGCGGCTCCATCCCCTGCGTCTGGGCCGTCTTGATGCGCTCCTGCCAGAGCGGCTTGGCTTCCGCCGGAATGCGGCTCGACGTGTCGCAGAGGGACAGGCTCAGGAACAGCTCGGGCGACTTCAGCGCCAGCGCCTGGCCGATCATGCCGCCCATCGACAGGCCGATCCAGTGCGTCTTGGCGATCCCCAGCGCCTGGAGCAGCGCGCGCGCGTCGTCCGCCAGCTGGTCCAGCGTGTAGGCCCCGGCCGGCGCTTCGGTGCCGCCGTGGCCGCGCGTGTCGTAGCGGAGCACCCGGTAGCGCGCGGTGAGCGCCTTCATCTGCGGGTCCCACATGGAGAGGTCCGTGGCCAGCGAGTGGCTGAGCGTCACCACCGGCGCCGACGCCGGCCCGTCCAGGGTGTAATTCATGCTGATGCCGTTGGCGGTGATCTTCATAGGGACCTCCTGGTGGCCGTATGGTACGCGGCGCTGCTCCTCAGTTCCAGCGGACCACTTCGGTCAACGCCGTCCGGAGATTCTCGCGCGCACTGTCGAGGTGGGGATGTACCGCCAGCGTTCGCCGGAAGAGATCGGCGGCCTCACTGTGCTGGCCCAGCGCCAGGTGGCAGAGTCCCTGCCCGGAGAGCGCTCCGAAGTGGTTCGGGTTGCGCGTCAGGGTCTCGCGACAATCGGCGATCGAGCCCTCGTAGTCCTTGACCATGTAGCGGACCGTCGCGCGCTTGTTCCAGCCTTCGGCGAACTCGGGCGCCATGGCGATCAGCCGGCTGAAGATCGCCTGCGCCTCGCCCGGGTCCTGGCGCTCCATGGCCTCGATCCCCTGGCGCAACAACGCGGCCTGGGCGGCGTCCGGGGCCTGATGCCAGCGCGTCCACAGGGCGTTGGCCGCCTGCGCGGCGCGCGAGCGATCCTCGCCCCGCAGGGCGGCCAGCTCGTCGCGTTCGCTCACGCCCGCCACTCCCGGGGGCCGTCGTCGGTGAAGCCGCACTGCTCGCACGGGCTGAAGTAGTGCATGGCGGGCGGCATCGCCACGGCCAGGCGCAGCGACAGCTCGTCACCCAGGTTCCGGATGTGATGCACCGTACCGCGCGGCACCCATACGATGTCGTCCTTGGCCGCGTTCACGACAATCCCGCCCGTCAGCTCCCACTGCAGACGGCCGCCGAGCACGACCCACCACTCGTCGAACTCCTTGTGCCAGTGCGGCCGGTTGCCGCCACCCGGCGGCGTGGCGATCAACGTCACGAGATTGCGCTCGTCCGCGATGACCCGCCTGGACCACGGCGGTGTGCCCATCTGCTTCATGACCTCCGTGATGCGCGTGTGCAGGACGTTGGGCCAGACGCCATTGGCCTGCGGCGGCGTCGGGCCGGTGGCCAGGCGGTTGATGACGATGGTGGCGGTGGTGTCCGAGCTGGATGTCGTCACGGATTGGCTCCCTCCGAGCGGACTGTAGCATCGCCGGCCGGCTTTGACAGCGGCCACGGACTCGGGCATGTTCCGCGAATGCGTGACGTCGACGTTCTCATCGTCGGCGGCGGGCCCGTCGGCCTGACCGCCTCCATCTTGCTCTCGCGGGCCGGCGTCACCTCGCTCCTGGTAGAGCGGCACGGGGGCACCGCGGTTCATCCCAAGGCGCGCGGCATCAACTCGCGCACCATGGAAATTTTCCGCCAGTGTGGTGTCGAGGACCGCATCCGCGCCGCCGGCCTGGCCCCCGAGCGGTCGCGCTTCATCGTCTGGTCGCGCTCGCTGGCCGGCGAGGAGCTGGAGCGGCGCGTGCCGGCGCGCTCGCGCGCCGAAGCCCTGACGATCAGCCCGGTGCCGCGGTGTCTCTGCGCCCAGGACGATCTGGAGCCGGTGCTCCGCGCCGCCGCCGAATCGCAGCAGCCAGGTGTCGTCCAGTTCGGGGCCGAGCTGCTGGCCTTCACCCAGGACGCCGATGGGGTCACGGGGACGATCCGCACGCGCGACGGCGAGAGCCAGGTGCACGCCCGCTACCTGATCGCCGCCGATGGCGCACGCAGCCCCGTGCGCGAGGCGCTCGGCATCCCGATGCACGGCAACGCCGGGATCTATCGCAGCATCAACGTGCTGCTCAACGCCGATCTCACGCGCTGGGTGGCCGACCGTCCCGCCGCGCTCTACTTCATCGAGCAGCCGGGGCTCAAGGCGACGTTCCTCACGATCAACGGCGTCAACCGCTGGGGCTTCCTGATCAACAACCTCCCGGTGAACGGCTCGGGCGACGAGTACACGCCGGAGCGCTGCGCAGCCCTGGTGCGGCAGGCGGCCGGCATCCCGGATCTCGAGGTCGAGATCCTCGGCGCGGTCTCGTGGGTGGCGGCCGCCCTGGTGGCCGAGCGCTACCGTCGCGGCCGCGTCTTCCTGGCCGGTGACGCGGCGCACCACATGCCGCCCACCGGAGGCTTCGGTCTCAACACCGTCGTGCGGGTCGTCCACAATCTCGCCTGGAAGCTGTCCGCCGTCATTCACGGATGTGCCGGAGCCGGGCTGCTCGATTCCTACGAGGCCGAACGACTCCCCTATGGTCGCGCGATCACCGAGCAGGCCCTGGCCAACGC
>Ga0111539_10001407_pt1 | contig 32019 bp, 44 predicted proteins | sample RhiMethybrSRZTD1_FD_79667 | JGI IMG/M metagenome (GOLD analysis project Ga0111539, IMG submission 79667) | Populus rhizosphere microbial communities from Tennessee, USA - Rhizosphere MetaG P. TD hybrid SRZTD1 (version 2) (version 2) | ecosystem: Host-associated > Plants > Roots > Rhizosphere >...
GGCGCGCGGCCACATGGTCAACATCGGCGAGGCGATCGGCGTCATCGCGGCGCAGTCGATCGGCGAGCCGGGCACGCAGCTCACGATGCGCACGTTCCACATCGGCGGCACCGCCAGCCGGCGCGCCGAGCAGACGACGCTCGAGGCGCGGAACGAGGGGTTCCTGAAGCTCATCAACCTCGCCCACGTCGAGGGCAAGGACGGCGACCTCGTGGTCATGAGCCGCAACGCCGAGGTCGCGGTCGTCGACTACCCGGAGGCCAATCGCGAGCGCGAGCGCGAGCGCTATCCCGTCGTCTACGGCGCCAAGCTCAAGAAGAAGGACGGCGAGAAGGTGAAGCCCGGCGAGATGATCGCCGAGTGGGACCCGTACACGATCCCGATCCTCACCGAGACGGCCGGCGCCGTGAAGTTCGGCGACATCGTCGAGGGCATCACCATGGAGGAGAAGGTCGACGAGCGCACCGGCCTCTCGACCAAGGTCATCGTCGACACGAAGGACGTCGACAAGCGGCCGCGCGTGTCGATCAAGGACCAGGCGGGCGTCACGACGCGCATCGGGACGGCGGAGGCACGCTACCTCCTACCGGTCGGCGCACACCTGAACGTGGTCGAAGGCCAGAACGTCGCGGCCGGCGACGTCATCGCCAAGATGCCCCGCGAGACCACCAAGACGAAGGACATCACGGGTGGCCTGCCGCGCGTGGCGGAGCTCTTCGAGGCCCGCAAGCCGAAGGAGTTCGCGGTCATCAGCGAGATCGACGGCGTGATCTCGTTCGGCAAGGACACCAAGGGCAAGCGCAAGGTGATCGTCACGCCCGAGGTCGGCGAGGCGCGCGAGTACCTCATCCCCAAGGGCAAGCACATCAGCGTGCACGAGGGCGACTACGTGAAGGCCGGCGAGCCGCTCATGGACGGCAGCTCAAACCCGCACGACATCCTCACGATCCTCGGCGAGAAGGCGCTGGCCAAGTACCTCGTGGACGAGGTGCAGGAGATCTACCGGCTCCAGGGCGTGCGCATCAACGACAAGCACATCGAGGTGATCGTCCGCCAGATGCTCCGGCGCGTCCGCATCAAGGAGGTGGGCGATACCGACTTCCTGATCGGCGACCAGGTGGAGAAGTGGCGCTTCGAGGAGGAGAACCAGCGCGTCCTCGCCCAGAACGGGCAGCCGGCGGTGGCCGAGCCGCTGCTCCTCGGCATCACCAAGGCGAGCCTCTCGACGGACTCCTTCATCTCGGCGGCGTCCTTCCAGGAGACCACCAAGGTCCTCACCGAGGCGGCCATCAACGGCAAGGTCGACCGGCTCGTGGGCCTCAAGGAGAACGTCATCATGGGCCGGCTCATCCCCGCCGGCACCGGGGTGACGCGCTACAACCAGATGGAACTCGTCACCGACGAGCCGCAGGGCGCCGAAGAGGAGGCGCCGGCCTCCGACGCGACACCCGAGGCCGTCGCTTGAGCGCATCGATGGTTGACAGGCTGGGGCCGGATACGTACAAAACGCCTCTTCACCTGGGCAGAAGTGTCTCGAAAGCCCTGAACTGACGGTTCGATGCCGACAATCAACCAGCTCGTGAAACGCGGCCGCGCGAAGCAGCTCGCCAAGCATGCAGCGCCCGCGCTGCAGGGATCGCCGCAGAAGCGCGGCGTGTGCACGCGTGTCTACACGACGACACCCAAGAAGCCGAACTCGGCGCTCCGCAAGGTGGCGCGCGTCCGTCTCACGAACGGCATCGAGGTCACGTCGTACATCCCCGGCGTCGGGCACAACCTCCAGGAGCATTCCGTGGTCCTCATCCGTGGCGGCCGCGTGAAGGATCTGCCCGGCGTCCGCTACCACATCATCCGCGGTACCCTCGACTCGATCGGCGTGCAGGATCGGCGTCAGGGCCGCTCGAAGTACGGAGCGAAGAAACCGAAGTGACGTGGTCCGGCCGAGGCGCCGCATCCCCACCGCCCCGGCCAGCCCCTCCACCAGCGACGCAGCGGACGGTTCAGCATGCCACGTAAGGGTGAGGTCAAGCGCAAGGACGTCCTTCCGGATCCGAAGTATCAGGACCGGACGGTGACCAAGTTCGTCAACTCGATGATGCACGACGGGAAGAAGAGCGTGAGCGAGGGCATCCTCTACGACGCCCTGGACCTCGTGGCCGAGCGGTCGAAGGAGGACGCGGTCGGAATCTTCCGACGCGCCCTCGACCAGGTGAAGCCACTCGTCGAGGTCCGCTCCCGCCGCGTCGGCGGCGCCACCTACCAGGTCCCCGTCGAGGTCCGCCCGCAGCGCCGGATGGCTCTCGCGATGCGCTGGCTCGTCCAGCACGCCCGCGCCCGTCCCGAGAAGTCGATGGTGGAGCGGCTCGCCGGCGAGGTGCTCGACGCGGCGAACGGCCGCGGCGGCGCCATCAAGAAGAAGGAGGATACCCACCGCATGGCGGAGGCCAACAAGGCCTTCGCGCACTACCGGTGGTAGTCCCGCCGCACTGACCCATGGCACGCACCGCACCACTCGAGCGCACCCGCAACATCGGCATCATGGCCCACATCGATGCCGGCAAGACCACCACGACGGAGCGCATCCTCTTCTACACCGGCATCAGCTACAAGATCGGCGAGGTCCACGAGGGCACCGCCGTCATGGACTGGATGGTGCAGGAGCAGGAGCGCGGCATCACCATCACGTCGGCCGCCACCACCTGCAACTGGCGCGACCACCGCATCAACATCATCGACACGCCGGGCCACGTGGACTTCACCATCGAGGTCGAGCGGAGCCTCCGCGTGCTCGACGGCGCGGTGGCCGTCTTCTGCGGCGTCGGCGGGGTCGAGCCGCAGTCGGAGACCGTCTGGCGGCAGGCGGACCGCTACCGCGTGCCGCGGATCGCCTTCGTCAACAAGATGGACCGCGTGGGCGCCGACTTCGACCGCGTCGTCCGGCAGATGCGCGAACGGCTCGCGGCCGCGCCCGTCGTGCTGCAGCTCCCGCTCGGGAAAGAGGAGAAGTTCCGGGGTGTCATCGACCTCGTGCGCATGAAGGCGATCGTCTGGCACGACGAGAGCCTCGGCGCCAAGTACGACGAGGAGGACATCCCCGAGGACATGAAGGCGGCGGCGGACGCCGCGCGCGAGCGGCTCCTCGAGGCGGTGGCCGACGTGAGCGAGCCGCTCATGGAGAAATACCTGAACGGCGAGAAGCTCTCCGAGGACGAGATCCGGGCCGGCATCCGGACCGGCACCGTGGCGATGAAGATCGTCCCCGTCGTGTGCGGCTCGGCGTTCAAGAACAAGGGCGTGCAGCATCTCCTCGACGCGGTCGTCGACTATCTGCCGTCCCCGCTCGACGTACCGCCGATGAAGGGCACCCACCCGGACAAGGGCACCGAGGTGGAGCGGCAGGCGAAGGACAGCGATCCGTTCACGGCGCTGGCCTTCAAGATCATGACCGACCCGTACGTCGGGACGCTCACCTTCCTCCGCGTGTACGCGGGCGTCATGAACTCCGGCTCCTACGTCTACAACTCGGTCAAGGGGAAGAAGGAGCGCATCGGGCGGCTCCTCAAGATGCACGCCAACAAGCGCGAGGAGATCAAAGAGGTCTACGCCGGCGACATCGCCGCCGCGGTCGGCCTCCGCGACACGACCACGGGCGACACCCTGTGCGACGAGAGCCATCCCATCGTGCTCGAGCGCATGGAGTTCCCGGATCCGGTCATCTCCATCGCCATCGAGCCGAAGACGAAGGGCGACCAGGAGCGCCTCGGCGTCTCGCTGCAGAAGCTCGCGGCCGAGGACCCGTCGTTCCGCGTGTCGAGCAACGCCGAGACGGGGCAGACGCTCATCTCGGGCATGGGCGAGCTGCACCTCGAGATCATCGTCGACCGCCTGCTGCGCGAGTTCAAGGTCGACGCCAACGTCGGGAAGCCGCAGGTCGCCTACAAGGAGACCATCCGCAAGCCCGCCGAGCACGAGGCGAAATTCATCCGCCAGACTGGTGGGCGCGGCCAATACGGCCACGTCGTCCTGAGGGTCGACCCGGTCGAGCCCGGCGGCGGCTACTCGTTCGTCGATGGGACCAAAGGCGGCGTCATCCCGCGCGAGTACATCCCCGCCATCGAGAAGGGTGTGAAGGAGGCGATGGAGTCCGGCGTCCTCGCCGGCTACCCCGTCGTCGACGTCAAGTCGACCGTCGTCTACGGCTCCTATCACGACGTCGACTCGTCGGAGATCGCGTTCAAGATCGCGGGCTCGATGGCCTTCCGCGAGGCGATGACGAAGGCGTCGCCGGTGATCCTCGAGCCGGTGATGTCGCTCGAGGTGGTGACGCCCGAGGACTTCATGGGCGACGTCATCAGCGACATCAGCCGCCGCCGCGGGCGCATCGGCGGCCAGGAGCCACGCGGCAACACGCAGGTGATCTCCGCGCTGGCGCCGCTGGCCGAGATGTTCGGCTACGCCACGGACCTGCGGTCCCGGACGCAGGGGCGCGCCACGTTCACGATGCAATTCTCACACTACGAGCCGGTGCCGAAGGGCATCGGCCCCGAGACGCAGAAGCAGACCGGCGGGCGTCTCGCCGAGGCGTCACAGGCCGGCTGAGAGGCATGGAGGGCAGAGCGTAATGGCCAAGGTGAAGTTCGAGCGCAAGAAGCCGCACGTCAACGTCGGCACCATCGGTCACATCGACCATGGGAAGACGACGCTGACTGCGGCCATCACGAAGGTCCAGGCCGCCAAGAACCTGGGGAGTTTCGTCGCGTTCGACCAGATCGACAAGGCACCCGAGGAGCGCGAGCGCGGGATCACGATCGCGACGGCGCACGTCGAGTACGAATCGGACAAGCGGCACTACGCGCACGTCGACTGCCCCGGCCATGCCGACTACATCAAGAACATGATCACAGGCGCCGCGCAGATGGACGGCGCCATCCTCGTCGTAGCCGCCACCGACGGGCCGATGCCGCAGACGCGCGAGCACATCCTCCTCGCGCGCCAGGTCGGTGTGCCGGCCATCGTCGTGTTCATGAACAAGGTCGACGCCGTCGAGGACAAGGAGCTGCTCGACCTGGTCGAGCTGGAGGTCCGCGAGCTGCTGTCGAAGTACGAGTTCCCCGGTGACGACACGCCGATCATCCGCGGCAGCGCCCTGAAGGCGCTCGAGGGCGACGCCGGCGAGCTCGGTGCGGTGTCCATCCAGAAGCTCATGGAGGCCATCGACACCTTCATCCCCGAGCCGAAGCGCGAGATCGACAAGCCGTTCCTCATGCCGGTCGAGGACGTGTTCTCGATCAGCGGCCGCGGCACCGTGGCCACGGGCCGCGTGGAGCGCGGGAAGGTCAAGGTCGGCGAGGAGATCGAGATCGTCGGCATCAAGCCCACCACCAAGACGGTCGTCACCGGTGTCGAGATGTTCCGGAAGCTCCTCGACGAGGGCATGGCCGGCGACAACATCGGCTGCCTCCTCCGCGGCACGAAGCGCGAGGACATCGAGCGCGGCCAGGTGCTCGCCAAGCCGGGCTCCATCACGCCGCATACGAACTTCCAGGCCGAGGCGTACGTCCTCACCAAGGAAGAGGGCGGCCGGCACACGCCGTTCTTCAACGGCTATCGCCCGCAGTTCTACTTCCGCACCACCGATGTGACCGGCGTCTGCACGCTGCCCGAGGGCACCGAGATGGTGATGCCGGGTGACAACGTGCAGGTGAAGGTCGAGCTGATCACCCCCATCGCGATGGACGAGGGGCTGCGCTTCGCGATCCGCGAGGGCGGCAAGACCGTCGGCGCGGGCGTGGTGACCAAGATCTTCAAATAGCGCACCGGGATGAACGAGAAGATCCGCATTCGCCTGAAGGCGTACGACCACCGGCTCCTCGACCAGTCGGTCCGGGAGATCGTCGACACCGTGCGCCGAACGGGCGGGCGCGTGGCGGGCCCGATCCCGCTCCCGACCCACGTCGAGCGGTTCACCGTGAACCGCTCGCCGCACGTCGACAAGAAGTCGCGGGAGCAGTTCGAGATCCGCACGCACAAGCGGCTCCTCGACATCCTCGAGCCCACGCAGCAGACGATCGACGCCCTCGGCAAGCTCGACCTCGCCGCCGGCGTCGACGTCGAGATCAAGCTCCAGTAGGACGATGGCGGCAGTCGACGGCATCATCGGACGGAAGATCGGCATGACGCAGGTGTTCACGCCCGAGGGCCGTCTCGTGCCGGTGACGGTCATCCAGGCGGGGCCGTGCACCGTCGTGGCGACCCGTCGCCCCGACCGCGAGGGCTACGGGGCGCTCCAGCTCGGCTTCGCGGCGGCGAAGGCCCAGCGTCTGTCGAAGGCGCTCCAGGGCCAGTTCAAGAAGGCGGGCACCGCGGCCTTCGGCGTGCTGAAGGAGTTCCGCCTGAAGGGCGACGAGGCGCCGGCCGTCGGCGCCGAGCTGGTCGTGGCCGACGTCTTCAAGCAGGGCGACGTCATCCAGGTGACGGGCGTCACCAAGGGCCGGGGCACCGCGGGCGTCATCAAGCGACATCGCTTCAGCGGCTTTCCCGCTTCGCACGGGACGCACGAGTACTTCCGCCACGGCGGCTCCATCGGCAACCGCTCGTACCCGGGGCGCGTCTTCAAGGGGAAGCGCATGGCCGGCCGGTACGGCGCCGATCGCGTGACGACGCGCAACCTCGTGGTCATCGCGGTGCGTCCCGCCGAGCACCTGCTCCTCGTGCGCGGCGCAGTGCCGGGGGCGCGCGGCGGCGTGGTCGTCGTTCATCACAAGCCGGGGGCGCGGGGGTAGGGCATGGCGAGCGAGATGGTGAAGCTCCCCGTGGTCTCGCTGACCCGGGCGCCGGCGGGCGAGCTGTCCGTGCCGAGCGCGCTGGTCGCGGGCCCGCTCCGCGAGCCGCTGCTGCACGCCCTGGTCCAGAGCCAGCTCGCCGCGCGGCGGGCGGGATCGGCAGCCACGAAGACGCGCGCCTTCGTCAGCGGCGGCGGCAAGAAGCCGTGGCGGCAGAAGGGCACCGGCCGGGCGCGCTCCGGGAGCTCGCGCTCGCCGGTATGGGTCGGCGGCGCCGTCATCTTCGGCCCGCAGCCGCGCGACTACGGCTATCGCCTGCCGAAGAGCGCGCGGCGTGCGGCGCTGCGGGCCGCGCTCGCGGCGCGGCATGCCGACGGCCGCCTCCTGGTCGTCGACGCGCTCACGCTGCCCGAGGCGAAGACCAAGCGCATGCACGAGCTGCTCGAGGGTCTGGGGCTCGGGGGCGCCGACGCGCTCGTCGTCCTCGCCGCGGCCGACGAGACCGTGCAGCGCGCGGCCCGGAACCTGGCGCGCGTGAAGGTGATCCCCGAGGGCGGTATCAACGTGTACGACGTGCTCCGCTACTCGCACCTCGTCATCACGCGCGCGGCGCTCGAGCGGCTCGCCAGCCGCCTCGCGGGAGACGACGCATGAAGCCGACGGACGTCGTTCGCGGTCCGGTCATCACCGAGAAGGGCACGCTCGTCAACGAGATCGGCCGCCAGGTGATCTTCCGCGTCCATCCGCACGCGAACAAGATCGAGATCGGCCGCGCGGTGGAGACGCTCTTCAAGGTGAAGGTCGAGAAGGTGCGGACGAGCCGCCAGCTCGGGAAGATCCGGCGTGTGGGCCGCCACATGGGGCGCCGGCCGGACTGGAAGAAGGCCTACGTCACCCTCGCCGAGGGAAGTCGCATCGACTTCTTCGAGGGAGTCTAGCGCATGCCGATCGTCCAGTACCGCCCCACCTCGCCCGCACGGCGCTTCCAGACCGGCTTCACCTTCTCGGAGATCACGAAGTCCAAGCCGGAGGCGAAGCTGACCACGCCGCTCAAGAAGTCGGGCGGGCGCGGCAACACCGGGCGCGTCACCATCCGCTTCCGTGGCGGCGGCCACAAGCGGCTCTATCGCGTCATCGACTTCAAGCGCGACAAGCTCGGCGTCCCCGCGACGGTCGTGGCCATCGAATACGATCCGAACCGCTCGGCGCGCATCGCGCTGCTCCACTACGCCGACGGCGAGAAGCGCTACATCCTCGCGCCGATCGGGCTCGGCGTCGGCGACCGCGTCGAGGCCGGGGCGAAGGCGGACATCAAGCCCGGCTGCAGCCTCGAGCTCGCGAGCATCCCGCTCGGCACGATGGTCCACAACGTCGAGCTGCGCGAGGGCCGCGGCGGGCAGCTCGGCCGGAGCGCCGGCGCGGCGATCCAGCTGATGGCGAAGGAAGGCGACTACGCCCTGCTGAAGCTCCCCTCGGGCGAGCTACGCCAGGTGCGCACCGCCTGCCGGGCCACCATCGGGCAGGTCGGCAACCTCGAGCACGAGAACATCTCGTTCGGGAAGGCGGGGCGCATCCGGTGGCTCGGGCGGCGCCCGCACGTGCGCGGCATCGCCATGAACCCCGTCGACCATCCGCACGGAGGCGGCGAGGGGCGCTCGAAGGGGAATCACCCGCAGTCGCCGTGGGGCCAGCCGACCAAGGGCTACAAGACGCGGCACAACAAGCGGACCGACCGCTGGATCATCCAGCGGCGGAAGCGGAAGAAGGGCTGATCGTGGCACGCTCAGTCAAGAAGGGGCCGTTCATCGACGCGCACCTCCTGAAGAAAGTGCAGGGCATGGTCCGCGGCGGCGAGAAGCGCGTCGTGAAGACCTGGTCGCGCCGCTCGACGATCATCCCCGACATGGTCGGCTTCACGTTCGCCGTCCACAACGGCCGGAAGTTCATCCCCGTGTTCATCTCCGAGAACGCCGTCGGGCATAAGCTCGGCGAGTTTTCGCCGACGCGGACGTTCCACGGCCATTCGGGCGATCGCAAGGGCAAGGTCGAAGGGGCGACGGCGTCGCCGGGCGCACCGGCCGCACCGGGTGCGGCGCCGGGCGCTGCGCCGGGCGCAGCCCCGAGGAAGGCTCCGGGCGCCTGAGATGGAGACGCGGGCGACGAGCCGCTTCGTGCGACTGACGGCGCAGAAGGCGCGCCTCGTGGTGGCGCTCATCCGCGGCAAGAAGGTCGAGGCCGCGATGTCCATCCTCGAGTTCACCCCGAAGCGTGGCGCGAAGACGGTGCTGAAGACGCTCAAATCGGCCGTCGCCAACGCCGAGCACACCCAGAACGTCGACGTGGACGAGCTCTACGTGAAACGTGCGTTCGTCGACGAGGGGCCGACGGCGAAACGCTTCCTGCCGCGCGCGCACGGACGAGCCACGAAGATCTTCAAGCGAACGAGTCACATCACCGTCGTCGTCGACGGCAAAGGCACCGTGGAGGGCTGACGCGCGTGGGTCAGAAGGTACATCCGAAGGGCTTCCGTCTCGGGGTGATCGAGCAGTGGGACTCGCGTTGGTTCGCGAAGCGGGAGTACGCCGAACTCCTCCACGAGGACACGAAGATCCGCAACTTCCTGAAGAAGCGCCTCTACCACGCGGGCGTGTCCAAGATCGAGATCGAGCGTGCGGCGAACAAGGCGAAGATCAACATCCACACGGCCCGGCCCGGCATCGTCATCGGGAAGAAGGGCGCGGAGATCGAGAAGCTGAAGCAGGAGCTCGCGCGCCTCACGGCCAAGGAGAGCTTCATCAACATCCACGAGGTGCGCCGGCCCGATCTCGACGCGCAGCTCGTGGGTGAGAACGTCGCACTGCAGCTCGAGCGCCGTGTCGCGTTCCGCCGCGCCATGAAGGAGGCGGTCGCACGCGCCATGCGCATGGGGGCCCAGGGCATCCGCATCCAGTCGTCCGGCCGGCTGGGTGGGTCTGAGATTGCACGGCGCGAATGGTACCGCGAGGGGCGCGTGCCGCTGCACACGCTGCGCGCCGACGTCAACTACGGCTTCGCGGAGGCCAGGACCACCTACGGCATCATCGGCGTCAAGGTCTGGATCTTCCGCGGCGAGGTGCTGACGCAGCAAGAGGAGGAGCAGCGCGCCGCGATCGGCGTGTAGCGACGGATCATGCTCCAGCCGAAGAAGGTCAAGTGGCGCAAGATGCAGAAGGGCCGCCGCAAGGGCACGGCCTGGCGAGGATCGTCGCTCGCGTTCGGCGACTTCGGCCTGCAGGCCACCGACCGCGGATGGCTGACGGCGCGCGAGATAGAGGCGGCACGCGTGGCCCTCACACGCTACATCAAGCGCGGCGGGCGCGTGTGGACGCGCGTGTTCCCCGACAAGCCCCTCACCAAGAAGCCCGCCGAGACCCGCATGGGGAAGGGCAAGGGCGCGCCCGAGGTGTGGGTGGCGGTCGTGAAGCCCGGACGCATGCTGTTCGAGATGGAGGGCGTCGACGGGCCGTCGGCGGCCAAGGCGCTGCGGCTCGCCGCGGCGAAGCTCTCGCTTCCGACCCAGATGCGGGAGCGGCGCGTCGGCAGCTTCACGACGCAGGCGGTGGTGCAATGAAGCTGCGCGAGCTGCGCGACCTCGGCGAGGCGGAGCTCCAGCACCGCGCCACCGAGCTCACCGACGAGCTCTTCCACCTGCGGCTCCGGCGGGCGAGCTCTCAGCTGCCGAATCCCATGAAGGTCCGCGAGACGAGGCGCGAGCTGGCGCGCGTGCTGACGCTGATCGGGCAGCGGAAGACGGGCGCGGGCCGCAGCGAGGCACGGCGATGAGCGACGACACGGAAGTGCGCGCGGCCCACGGCCGCCGCAAGGAGCGCGAGGGCGTCGTAGTGTCCGACAAGATGGACAAGACGGTCGTCGTTGCCGTGTCGCGCTTCGTGCGCCATGGCAAGTACCACAAGTACCTGAGCCGTCGTGCGCGCTACAAGGTCCACGACGAGAAGAACCAGTGCCGCGTGGGTGATCGCGTGCGAATCATCGAGACGCGCCCGCTCTCACGGGACAAGCGCTGGGCTGTGCTCGTGATCCTCGGGAGCAAAGAGGGGGCCGGTGAGGCGCTGGTCGGTACCGAGGTACCATCGTGATCCAGGCGGAGACCGTCCTCGACGTGGCCGACAACTCCGGCGCGCGAAAGGTCCTGTGCATCAAGGTGCTGGGGGGCAGCAAGCGGAAGTACGCGTCCATCGGCGACATCATCGTGGTGTCCGTGAAGGAGGCCATCCCGAACGCCAAGGTGAAGAAGGGCGACGTGATGAAGGCGGTGATCGTCCGGACCGCGAAGGAGGTCGGGCGCCAGGACGGGTCCTACATCCGGTTCGACACCAACTCGGCCGTGCTGATCGACAACGCGCGCGAGCCGATCGGTACCCGCATATTCGGGCCGGTCGCGCGCGAGCTGCGCGCGAAGCGGTTCATGAAGATCATCTCGCTCGCGCCGGAGGTGCTCTGACCATGAGCGCGCGCCGCCTGCGGAAGGACGACACGGTCATGGTCATCGCCGGGCGCGAGCGCGGCAAGACCGGCAAGGTGCTGCGCGTGCTCGCGGAGAAGGACCGCGTCCTCATCGAGCGCATCAACCTCGTGAAGAAGCACGCCAAGCCGCGGGGCGTGCAGCAGCCCGGCGGGATCGTCGAGCGCGAGGCCTCGATCCACGTCTCGAACGTGGTTCCCATCTGCGGCCGCTGCAACAAGCCGACGCGCATCAGCCGCCGCCAGGTCGAGGGCCACTCGCACCGCGCCTGCCGCCGCTGCGGCGAGCTACTGGAGCAGGCATGAGCGAGCCATCCCGCCTCCGCCAGCGCTACAAGCAGGAGATCGTGCCCGCGCTCCAGCGCGACCTCGGGCGCGAGAACGCGCTCGCCGTTCCGCGCCTGGCGAAGATCGTCCTCAACATGGGCCTCGGCGAGGCGACGCAGAACCCGAAGATCATCGACTCCGCGGTTGAGGAGTTGACCGCGATCACGGGCCAGAAGCCGGTGGTGACGAAGGCCAAGAAGGCGATCGCGAACTTCAAGCTGCGCGCGGGGCTTCCGATCGGCGCGATGGTCACGCTCCGCGGCGATCGCATGTACGAGTTCTTCGACCGCCTCGTGAACGTCGCGCTCCCCCGCGTGCGCGACTTCAAGGGCGTGACCGACCGTTCGTTCGACGGCCGCGGCAACTACTCGCTCGGCCTGCGCGAGCAGGTCATATTTCCGGAGATCAACCTCGAGAAAGTGGACAAGGTGAAGGGGCTCACGGTCGTCATCTGCACGACGGCCCGGACCGATGCCGACGGCAAGGCGTTGCTGCGCGCGCTCGGCATGCCCTTCCGCGTCTGAGGAAGAAGCGGAGCAAATGGCGAAGACGTGTCTGATGGTGAAGGCGTCCCGGGCGCCGAAGTTCAAGGTCCGGGCGTACAACCGCTGTCCGCTCTGCGGGCGGCCGCGGGCGTTCTTCCGGCGCTTCCGGATGTGCCGCCTCTGCCTGCGCGACCTCGCGCGCAAGGGACAGATCCCCGGCCTCACCAAGGCGAGCTGGTAGCGGAGGCGCATGCCGTCATGATGACCGATCCCATCGCCGACCTCCTGAACCGCATCCGCAACGGGATGGGTGCGCGGAAGCTGAGCGTCGACGTGCCGTGGTCGCGGGAGAAGGAGTCGATCGCCCGCGTGCTCGTCGACGAGGGCTACCTCGGCGGCGCGACCGTCGTCGAGGCGTCGCCGCGGAACGTGCTGCGCATCGAGCTCCGTTACGACGCCGAACGCCGCCCGGTCATCACCGGCCTCCGGCGCATCAGCCGGCCGAGCCTCCGGGTGTACGTCGGCGCGAAGGAGATCCCGGACGTGCGCCGCGGCCTCGGCGTCAACGTGCTGTCCACCCCACGAGGCATCATGGTCGATCGCGTCGCCCGGCGTGAGAACGTCGGCGGCGAGGTGCTCTGCACGGTCTGGTAGGAGGCGCATGTCCCGCATCGGCAAGGCTCCGGTCACGATTCCCCAGGGCACGAAGGTGCACGTGGCGGAGGGGCGCGTGCGCGTCGAGGGCCCCAAGGGCAAGCTCGAACGCGCGCTGCCGCCCGACGTCGCCGTCCGCGTCGAGGGCTCGACCCTGAAGGTCGAGCGCATCGACGACGGCCGACGGGCGCGCAGCATGCACGGGCTCACGCGGCAGCTCGTCTCCAACATGGTCGACGGGGCCGCGAAGGGCTTCACGCGCGTGCTCGAGATCAACGGCGTCGGCTATCGCGCCGAGCCGCGGGGAAACATCCTCTTCCTGACGCTCGGGTACTCCCATCCCATCGCCTATCAGCTGCCGGCGGGCGTCACCGCCAAGGTCGAGCGCCAGGTGATCGTGACGCTCGAGGGGCCGGATCGGGACGTCCTCGGCGAGGTGGCGGCCGCCATCCGCGAGCTGCGACCGCCGGAGCCGTACAAGGGGAAGGGCGTCAAGTACGCGGAGGAGACGATCAAACGGAAGGCGGGCAAGTCGGCCGCCGGAGCGGCACGCTGATGCGCACGGCGAAACGGGAAGCGGCGCGGGTGCTGCGTCGCGAGCGGGTACGCCGGCGGGTGCGGGGCACGCCGGAACGGCCGCGGCTCTCGGTCTACCGGAGCGGCAAGCACATGTACGCGCAGGTCGTCGCCGACGTGGAAGGACAGACGATCCTCGCCGTGTCGACGCTCTCCGCGGAGCTCCGCGAGCGGCTGGCGAAGACCACCAACGTGGGCGCGGCGCGCGAGGTCGGCCTCGCGGCGGCCCGGAAGTGTCTCGAGAAGGGCATCAAACGAGTCATCTTCGATCGCAACGGCTTCCTCTATCACGGCCGCATCAAGGCCGTCGCCGACGGTGCACGCGAAGGCGGCCTGGAATTTTAGGGGGATATGGCTCACGAGCGTTCAGGAGGCGGGCCGCGGCGCATCATTACCGACGCGCACGGTACGGAGCTCAAGGAGAAGGTCGTACACATCAACCGCGTCGCCAAGGTCGTGAAGGGCGGGCGACGCTTCAGCTTCAGCGCGCTCGTGGTAGTGGGCGACGGCAAGGGCAAGGTCGGCTTCGGGCTCGGGAAGGCGAAGGAGGTCCCGGAGGCGATCCGGAAGGGCATCGACGAGGCCAAGAAGACGCTCGTGCCGGTGCCGATCGTCGACGGGACGATTCCCTACGAGGTCACGGGCATCTTCGGCGCCGGGTCGGTGCTGCTGAAGCCGGCGTCCGACGGCACCGGCGTCATCGCCGGCGGCGGCGTGCGCGCTGTCGTGGAGCTCGCGGGCATCGCCAACGTGCTCACCAAGTGTCTCGGCTCGAACAATCCGCACAACATGGTACGCGCCACCATGGAGGCGCTCCGCATGCTGAAGCCGCCGGAGGCCGTGGCGGCGCTCCGCGGCAAGAGCCTCGCGGAGCTGCGCGGATGAGCGACCGGATGCTCAAGGTCACGCTCCGCAAGAGCGGCATCGGCACGAGCCCCCGGCAGCGGAAGACCCTCCTGAGCCTCGGGCTCAGGAAGATCGGCGCCGCCGTCATCCTGAAGGATGGGCCGGCCGTGCGGGGCATGCTCGGGGCGGTCGCGCATCTCGTGAGCGTGGAGGAGTAGTGGCGATCGATCTGAGCAGGCTCCATCCGGCGCCGGGCACCAAGCGCCCGAAGAAGCGGGTCGGCCGCGGTCCGGGCTCGGGCACCGGCAAGACGGCCGGCCGCGGGCACAAGGGACGCCTCTCGCGCTCCGGCGGCAACACGCCGCCCGGCTACGAGGGCGGCCAGATGCCCCTCCAGCGCCGCGTGCCGAAGCGCGGGTTCCGGAAGCCGAACCGCGAGCGCTACGAGATCGTCCATCTGGAGCAGCTGGTGGCGTTCCCTGCGGGCAGCACGGTCGGCCCCGAGGAGCTCAGAGCCCGGCGGCTCGTCTCGAAGGGCGCGCGCGTCAAGTGTCTCGCTGACGGCGACCTCACCCACGCCCTCACCGTCCGCCTCCACGCGTTCAGCGAAGCCGCCCGCACGAAGATCACCGCCGCGGGCGGGCAGGCCGAGGTGCTCGGTGCTTGAGGGTTTCTCCAACGCGCCCCGCATTCCGGAGCTGCGGAAGCGCCTCCTCTTCACGGCGGGCGCGCTCGTCGTCTACCGGCTGGGCGTCTGGATCCCCACGCCGGGGATCGACAGCCTGGCGCTCCGGCAGTTCTTCGAGCAGGCGAAAAACAACATCGTCGGCCTCGTCAACATGTTCTCCGGCGGCGCGCTCGAGAACTTCTCGATCTTCGCGCTCGGCATCATGCCGTACATCAGCGCGAGCATCATCCTGCAGCTCCTGACGGTCGTCATCCCCTATCTCGAGAAGCTCTCCAAGGAGGGCGAGCTCGGGCGGCGGAAGATCACGCAGTACACCCGCTACTCCACTGTGGTGCTGGCGCTCATCCAGAGCTGCTTCATCTCGATCGGGCTCGAGGCGGTCGAGGCGGCCGGCGGTGCTTCGGTGGTCATCGCGCCGGGGTGGCGATTCCGCCTCATGGCGATGATCACGCTCACCACCGGCACCGCGTTCATCATGTGGCTCGGCGAGCAGATCACCGAGCGCGGGATCGGCAACGGCATCTCGCTGATCATCTTCTCGGGCATCGTCGCCTCGCTGCCGTCGGCCGTCGCCACGACCGTCCAGTACCTGCGCAGCGGCGAGCTCTCGATCTTCACCGTACTGCTCGTCATCGCGGTGATGGTCGCGACGATCGCGGCCATCATCTACATGGAGCGCGCGCAGCGGCGCATCCCCGTCCAGTACGCGAAACGCGTCGTCGGCCGGCGCGTCTACAGCGGGCAGAGCTCGCATCTCCCGCTCAAGGTGAACACGTCGGGCGTGATACCGCCCATCTTCGCCTCCTCCATCCTGCTCTTCCCGGGCACGGTGACGGGCTTCATCGACCATCCCATAGCCCACTGGATCCAGCAGACGCTGGTGCCCGGCGGCTGGGTGTACGAGGTCGTCTACGTCGCCCTGATCGTGTTCTTCTGCTACTTCTACACGGCCGTCAGCTTCAACCCGACCGACGTCGCCGACAACATGAAGAAGTTCGGCGGCTACATTCCCGGGATCCGGCCCGGCCCGCGGACGGCCGAGTACATCGACAGGATTCTCACGCGCATCACGCTCTCGGGGGCGCTCTACGTCGCGGCGGTGTGCGTCCTGCCCACCGTCCTCGTGCAGCAGTTCGGCGTGCCATTCTACTTCGGAGGGACCGCGCTCCTGATCGTCGTCGGTGTCGCGCTCGACACCATCGCCGCGATGGAGACGCACATGATCACCCGTAGCTACGAGGGCTTCATGAAGGGTGGTCGCATTCGAGGCCGTCGGTAGAGGAATGCGGTGCGACTCGTGATGCTGGGACCGCCAGGGGCGGGCAAGGGAACGCAGGCGAAGCGACTCGCCGAGCGGCGGGGGATTCCCCACATCTCGACGGGCGACATCCTGCGCAGCGCCGTGGCCGCCGGTACGAAGCTCGGCAAGGAGGCCCGGCGCTACATGGACGACGGGGGGCTCGTCCCCGACTCGGTCATGATCGGGCTGGTCGAGGAGCGCCTGCTGCAGCCCGACGCTCGCGGCGGCTTCATCCTCGACGGCTTTCCACGCACGGTCGCCCAGGCCGAGGCGCTCGACGTATTCCTCGCGGAGCGCAGCATGCCGCTCGACGCGGTGGTGCAGATCGCGGTGCCCCGGGACGAGCTGGTCGGCCGGCTCGGGGGACGGCGGACCTGCGGCGACTGCGGCACGATGTACCAGGCGGAGCCGGCGCAGGGCCCCAACGGACGCTGCGACGCCTGCGGCGGACCGCTGATCCAGCGCGAGGACGACCGCGCGGAAACGATCGCCCGGCGCATGGGAGTCTACGAGCGCGAGACGGCGCCGCTCGTCGGGCACTACCGCGCCAAGGGCCTGCTGCGCGAGGTGCAGGGTACGGGAAGCCGGGACGACGTCTTCCGGCGCATCGCGGGGGAGCTCGCGTGATCCTGCTCAAGTCGCGCGACGAGATCGAGCGCATGCGGGCCGCGAGCGGCATCGTGGCGGAGATCCTGCTCGCCGTGCGAGAGCGGGTGCGGCCGGGCGTCTCGACGGCGGAGCTCGACGCGCTGGCGGAGGAGCTGACGCACCGGCGCGGCGCGCGGCCCGCCTTCAAGGGCTACACGGTCGCGGGGCGCGCGTTCCCGGCGTCGATCTGCATCTCGATCAACGACGAGGTGGTGCACGGCATCCCGTCGGCCCGGCGCGTGCTCCGCGAGGGCGACATCGTGGGGCTCGACTTCGGCGTGTGTCGCGAGGGCTACTTCGGCGACGCGGCGATGACCGTCCCGGTCGGGCGGGTCGCCCCGGACGCATCGCGGCTCATGGACGTGACCGAGGCGTCGCTCCGGGCGGGCATCGACGCCATCGCGCCCGGCGGCCACGTGGCGGACATCTCGTCGGCAATCCAGGACGTGGCCGAGCATGCGGGGTTCTCGCTCGTGCGCGAGTTCGTCGGGCACGGCATCGGCCGGAGCCTGCACGAGGATCCGCAGGTACCCAACTACCGCACCGGCGCGCGCGGGGTGCGGCTGCAGGAGGGCCTCGTGCTCGCCATCGAGCCCATGGTCAACATGGGCGGGCCCGAGGTGTACGTGAAGGACGACGGCTGGACCGCGGCGACGCGCGACGGGAGGCTCTCGGCTCACTTCGAGCACTCCGTTGCGGTGACCGCCGATGGCCCCTATATCTTGAGCCTACCCTGAGGACGGCGCGGGACATGCTTGGGGATGCGATCGCGGTGAACGGTACCGTCGCTCGATCGATGCCGAACGCGCTCTTCCGGGTGCAGCTCGACAACGGCCGCAACGTCCTCGCCCACGTCTCGGGCACGATGCGCATGCGCTACGTACGGATCGCGCCGGGTGACAAGGTCACGGTCGAGCTGTCGCCGCTCGACCTGTCGCGCGGCCGCATCACGAGCCGGCGAGGGAACTAACGTGAAGGTCAGGGCATCGGTCAAGGTCATCTGCAAGAACTGCAAGGTCATCCGCCGCGCGGGCGTGGTGCGCGTCCAGTGCACGAACCCGCGGCACAAGCAGCGACAAGGATAGGACATGGCACGTATCGCCGGCGTCGATCTGCCCCGAAACAAGCGCATGGAAATAGCGCTCACGTACGTCTACGGCATCGGCCGGAGCGCGGCGCTCCGGATCTGCACCGAGTCGCAGGTGGATCCGGGGCGCAAGTCGGATGACCTGACCGACGAGGAGGGCTCGCGCATCCGGCGGGTCCTCGATGCGAGCTACAAGGTCGAGGGGGACCTCCGGCGCGACGTGGCGGCGAGCATCAAGCGGCTGGTCGATCTCGGCTGCTACCGCGGCGGCCGGCATCGCCGAAACCTGCCGGTCCGCGGGCAGCGGACGCACACCAACGCGCGCACGCGGAAAGGGCCGCGGCGTGCCATCCAGGGGAAGAAGCCGCCGCCGCCGAAGGGCTAGCACGGCCGAGGAACGAGTATGGCAAGACCGAGAGAGACGACCGGCGAGAAGCCGACACCGCCCAGCGAGGGGACCGCCGCCGCGCGCCGCAAGCGCGCCAAGCGAGTGGTCTCCGAGGGCGTGGTCCACATTCATTCCACCTTCAACAACACCATCATCAGCATCTCCGACGCGCAGGGCGCCGTGATCGCGTGGGCGAGCGCGGGCTCGGTGGGCTTCAAGGGCTCGCGCAAGGGAACGCCGTTCGCGGCGCAGGTGGCGGCGGAAGCGGCGGCGCGGAAGGCCGCCGAGTACGGCATGCGCCAGGTGCAGGTGTTCGTGAAGGGACCGGGCGCGGGCCGGGAGTCCGCGCTCCGCAGTCTCCAGGCGGCGGGGTTCACGGTGTCGATCATCAAGGACGTCACCCCCATCCCGCACAACGGCTGCCGGCCGCCGAAGCGCCGGCGCGTCTGAGGAACTAGTGGCACGATACACCGAGGCCGTCTGCCGGCACTGCCGGCGCGAGGGGCTGAAGCTCTTCCTCAAGGGAGAGCGATGCTACACGGACAAGTGCGCGATCGAGCGCCGGAACTACCCCCCGGGGGAGCACGGGCAGGCGCGCCCGAAGTTCTCGGAGTACTCGATCCAGCTGCGCGAGAAGCAGAAGCTGCGGCGCATCTACGGGGTCCTCGAGGACCAGTTCCGCCGCTACTTCCAGAAGGCCGACCGGATACGGGGGGTGACCGGCGAGACCCTCGTCCAGCTCCTCGAGCGGCGGCTCGACAACGTCGTCTATCGTCTCGGCTTCTCGACCTCGCGCGCGGAGGCGCGACAGCTGGTACGGCACGGGCATTTCCGCGTCAACGGTCGGAAGGTCGACATCCCCTCGTTCTCCGTGCGGGCGGGCGACCAGATCTCGGTGCGTGAGCGCAGCCGCAAGGTCGCCCGTATCCAGGAATCACTCGAGCTCGCCCAGCGTCGCGGGGTGCCGGAGTGGCTCGAGATCCAGCCGGAGACCTTCACGGGCACGGTGAAGGCGCTGCCGTCGCGCGCCGACATGACGATGCCCATAAACGAGAAACTGGTCGTCGAGCTCTACTCGAAGTAGCAGGCGGGTAGACATGCGGTCAGGGGAAGGGGCCATGGCATTGCAGGAACTCGAAACACAAAGTCCCGAGGTCGTCACCGAGATCGACACGCGCGAGCTCATCCGGCCGAAGCGGCTCGAGGTGGACGAGCGCAGCCTGACGCCGACGTTCGGCAAGTTCTCCGGTGAGCCTTTCGAACGCGGCTTCGGCACCACCATCGGCAACGGGGTGCGCCGCGTGCTGCTCTCGTCGCTCGAGGGCGCGGCCATCGCCGCCGTGCGCGTCAAGAGCGTGCTGCACGAGTTCTCCACGATCCCGGGCGTCCTCGAGGACGTGACGGACATCGTGCTCAACCTGAAGGAGGTCCGCGTCAAGCTGCACGACGGCGTGACCGAGGAGACGGCGCGCATCCAGGTGCGCGGCGAACGCCTGGTGACGGCGGCCGACATCCAGGCCGGCCCGCAGGTCGAGATCATGAGCCCGCACCAGCACATCGCGAGCGTCGCCAAAGACGCCGAGCTCGACCTCGAGCTGGTCATCCGGACCGGACGCGGCTACGTGCCCGCCGAGCGCAACAAGCGGGAGAGTGACCCCGTCGGGACGATCCCGCTCGACGCGATCTTCTCGCCGATCGTCAAGGTGAACTTCACCGTCACCAACTCGCGCGTCGGCCAGCGCACGGACTACGACCGGCTGGTGCTCGAGGTACACACCGACGGCAGCGTCCGTCCCGAGGACGCGGTGTCGCAGGCGGCGCGCATCCTGCAGCAGCAGCTCGCCATCTTCGTCAACTTCGAGGAGGAGGCGGCGGTCGCCCCGTCCGAGGAGCGCCGTGAGTTCACGCACAACGAGAACCTCTATCGCCCGGTCGACGATCTCGAGCTCTCGGTCCGCTCGGCGAACTGCCTCCAGAACGCCGACATCAAGTACATCGGGGAGCTGGTCCAGAAGTCCGAGCAGGAGATGCTGAAGACCAAGAACTTCGGCCGGAAGTCCCTGAACGAGATCAAGGAATTCCTGCACGAGATGAATCTGTCGCTCGGCATGAAGCTGGAGAACTTCCCGTCGCGCGACGAGCTCGACCGGCGCCGCGTGCAGCGCGAGAAGGAGACGGCGTAGGCATGCGTCACGGCGTCGCAGGGGTGAAGCTCGGACGGAGCACGGCGCACCGCCGCGCGCTATTCCGGAACCTCGTCACGGCGCTCCTCGAGCACGAGGCGGTGCGGACGACCGACGCCAAGGCGAAGGAGCTGCGCCGTTGGGGCGATCGCATGATCACGCTCGGGAAGGCCGGCTCCCTCCACGCCCGCCGCCGGGCCGCCGCGATCATCCAGCGCCAGAGCGTCCTCAAGAAGCTGTTCGACGAGATCGCGCCGCGCTACCAGGCCCGCAACGGCGGCTACACGCGCGTGGTCAAGCTCGGCATCCGGCACGGCGATGCGGCCCCGGTCTCGCTGGTCGAGTTGGTGGAGCGGGCCGGGGCGGCGGCGGAGCCCAAGGGCAAAGACAAGAAGAAACCGCGGGCCCGCGCCGGCAAGGGCAAGAAAGCGGGGGGGACCGAGGCGCCGCGGCGGCGGGCCGCCGCGGGTTGACGCCCGTGGAACGCGGCTTGACGCTCGCGCGGACCGCCCGTACAAGCCAGGACATGCACCATCCCCGGTCCAGCGCCGCCCGCGGCGGCGCGCGTCTTTGGCGCGGTCCCGACCGGGATGAAGTCGCACCTTGAGGCGCTGCTCAGAGACGCGCTCGAGCGGGCCGTCGGCGCAGGCGAGCTGCGCCTCGCGCGTGCGCCCGTCTTCGCGATAGAGGTCCCGAGCGACGCCGCGTTCGGCGACCTCGCCTCGAACGTGGCGATGGTCCTGGCGCGCGAGGCGGGACGGCCGCCGCGCGTGCTCGCGGAGATCATCCTCCGCCACGTGCGCGATCCGGACGGCTGGCTCGCCGGGACGGAGGTCGCGGGGCCGGGCTTCATCAACTTCCGCCTCGCGCCGGCGTTCTGGAGGATGATCCTCGCCGAGGTGCTGGCGGCGGGCGGGGCCTACGGCCGGTCCGACGCCGGCGAGGGCCGGAAGGTGCAGGTCGAGTTCGTGAGCGCCAACCCGACCGGACCGCTGCACGTCGGCCACGGGCGTGGCGCCGTCCTCGGCGACGTGACGGCGCGCCTCCTCGAGGCGGCGGGCTGGGATGTCGAGCGCGAGTACTACATCAACGACTTTGGGCGGCAGATGGGCCTGCTCGGCGAGTCGACGTGGGCGCGCTATCAGCAGGCGTGCGGGCGCGACGTACCGCTGCCCGAAGGGGGATACCCGGGCGACTACCTCGTGGCGATCGCCGAGCGGCTCCGTGCGGAGCACGGCGATTCGCTCCTCGAGAGATCCACCGACGACGCGGTCGCCGTGTGTCGCGATGCCGCCGGGCGGTCGCTGCTCGAGGCGATCCGCGAAGACCTCGCGCACTTCCGCGTCCGGTTCGACCACTTCGTGAGCGAGCGCGGGCTCCACGAGTCGGGCGCCTTCGAGCGCGCGCTCGCCGTCCTGCCCGCCGACCTCCTGTACCGCGACGACGGGGCGCTCTTCTTCCGCACGACGCGGTTCGGCGACGAGAAGGACCGCGCCGTCGTCCGCGGTAGCGGCGAGCCGACCTACTTCGGCGGCGACGTCGCCCACTACCACGCGACGCTCGGCCGTGGGTTCGCGCGCCTGGTCAACGTGCTCGGCGCCGACCACCACGGTTACATCGCGCGCCTGCGGGCGATCATCGCCGGCTTCGGGTCCGCGCCCGAGATGCTGGACGTCCTCCTCGTGCAGCTCGTGAACCTCACACGCGGCGGGGAGCCCGTACGCATGGGCAAGCGCGCGGGCGAGTTCGTCACGCTGCGCGAGGTGGTGGACGAGGTCGGCGTCGACGCGGCGCGCTTCTTCTTCCTCCTCCGCAAGGCCGACAGCACGCTCGACTTCGACCTCGAGCTGGCGAAGAAGCAACACACGGACAACCCCGTGTTCTACGTGCAGTACGCGCACGCACGCATCGCGAGCGTGCTCCGCCAGGCGGAGACGGCGGGGATCGTCCCGGCGGTGCACCCGGCGCTCGACGCGCTCGGCGCCCCCGAGGTAGAGACGATCCGCGTCCTCGCCGGGTGGCCCGAGGTCGTCGCGACCGCGGCGCGCGAGCTCGAGCCGCACCGCATCGTCTTCTACTGTCAGGAGCTGGCGGCCGCGTTCCACCGCTACTACAACCAGCATCGCATCATCACGGACGACGCGGCGCTCACGCAGGCGCGGCTCGCGCTGGTGCGTGGCGTGCAGCAGGTGCTCAAGGGCGCGCTCGGGCTCGCCGGCGTGACGGCACCCGAGCGCATGTGAGGGCGGGCACATGGCGACGGGCCTGAGATTCTGGGATCGGCTGATACTCTTCGTCGCCTGGACGGTGACCTGCGGTCTCGTCTACCTGCTCGGCTTCTACGTCGGGAAAGGCGTGAGCGAGCAGCGCCTCGACACGGAGGAGCGCGTGGTGCGCCTGCCGGTGACGGCGGGACCGCCGGCCGCCGGGCAGCGGCCGAAGAGCGACCTGACATTCTACGACACGCTGGCGAAGAGCGCGGATCGCCCGGCGTCGCCGGCGCCGGAGCCGCAGCCCACGCCGAAGGCGCCGACGGGTACGCTGCCGCCGCGCGCCGCGGCGCCGACGATCCCGCCGGCGCCGGTCACGACCACGCTTCCCTCGCGCCCGACGACGACGCTGCCGCCGCGGGCGGCGACGCCGCCGCAACCGACACCGCCGCGCGCGGTGCCCGCGACGCCGACGCCCGCTCCCACGACGCCTCCGCGCGCGGTGACGGAGCGTCCCGTCGCGCCGCCGCCGGCCGCGGAGGCCCCCGCGCGGGCCGAGCGCGCGACTCCGGTCGAGCCTCCGCCGCACGTGGAGCCGCCGCCGTCCTCCGGCCGCGGGAGCTGGACGGTGCAGGCGGCCCCGACGCGGAGCCGCGAGGACGCCGACGCGCTCCTCCGCCGTCTCCGCGGCCGCGGCTACGACGCGAGCATCGTCTCCGTCCCGCGCGACGGCGCGACGTGGTACCGCGTCCGCGTCGGGCGGTACGCCACCGCCGGACAGGCGACGGACGTGATGCAGCGGCTCCGCGATCAGGAAGGCGTCCACGTCTTCGTGGCCTCGGAATGAGCGTCGACGCCGGCAGCGGCGGCGTCGGGAGCACGTTCCCCGAGCGCGCCGAGTTCCTCGGTCTAGCGCAGCATGGGAACCTGATCCCGGTCTGCCGCGTGATCCTGGCGGACCTCGAGACGCCCGTGTCCGCGTTCCTCAAGATCCACCGCGGGCGCTACGGCTTCCTCCTCGAGAGCGTCGAGGGCGGCGAGAAGTGGGCGCGCTACAGCTTCCTCGGCACGGAGCCCGCGCGCGTGTTCCGCGCCCGCGGCCGGTCGGTGGAGGTGGAGACTCCGGGTGGGTCCATCGCTCGCCGCGACACGGGCGATCCGATGGGCGCGCTGCAGGAGCTCCTGGCCGAGTATCGCCCGGTGGCGGTGCCCGGCCTCCCGCGCTTCACGGGCGGCGCCGTTGGCTACGTCGGCTACGACATGGTGCGCACGTTCGAGCGCCTGCCGGCGCACGCGAAGGACGACCTCGGCGTCCCCGACGCCTGCCTCCTCGTCGCCGAGAGCCTGCTCGTCTTCGACAACGTCGCCCAGAAGATCACCGTCGTCTCCAACGTCCACCTGCGGGACGGGGACGATCCGGGGCGTGCCTACGATGCCGCGGTGGCCCGGATCGACGCGCTCGTCGCGCGGCTCCGCGAGCCGGCGGTGCCCCCCGCGGCGCGCCCGGCCGAGCCGGGACCCGTTCGGTCCAACGTCACGCAGGAGGCGTACGAGGCGATGGTCGGCCGGGCGCAGGAGTACATCCGCGCCGGCGACGTCATACAGGTGGTGCTGGCGCAGCGCTTCGAGCTCCCGCTCGCGACGGCGCCGTTCAACGTCTACCGCTGCCTCCGAACCGTGAACCCGTCGCCGTACATGTTCTTCCTCGAGCTCGGCGACCAGGCCCTGGCCGGCGCGTCGCCGGAGGTCATGGTGCGGGTCGAGGACGGGGAGGTGACGGTCCGGCCCATCGCCGGGACGCGCCCGCGCGGCACGACCGAGGTCGACGACCGGGCGCTGGCCAGCGAGCTGATGGCGGACCCGAAGGAGCTCGCCGAGCACGTCATGCTCCTCGACCTCGGCCGGAACGACGTCGGGCGCGTCGCCCGCATCGGCAGCGTCGCCGTCACGGAGCGCCTGGTCGTCGAGCGCTACTCGCACGTCATGCACCTCGTCTCCAACGTCCGCGGGACGCTCGCCGAGGGCCGCGACGCGTTCGCCGCCCTCCGCGCGACGTTTCCCGCGGGAACGCTCAGCGGCGCGCCGAAGATCCGCGCCATGGAGATCATCGACGAGCTCGAGCCGGTGCGCCGCGGCATCTACGGCGGGGCCGTCGGCTACTTCGGATTCTCGGGATCGATGGACACGGCGATCATCATCCGCACCGCCGTGTTCCGTGGCGGGCGCGCCTACGTGCAGACCGGCGCCGGGATCGTCGCGGACTCGCAGCCGGAGGCCGAGCACCGCGAGTGCGTGAACAAGGCGCGCGCGATGATCCAGGCGATCCGCCTCGCGGAGGGCCTGCGATGAGCGGCGCGCGGCTCCTCATGATCGACAACTACGACTCCTTCACCTACAACCTCGTGCAGTACCTGGGAGAGCTCGGCGCGCGCGTGGACGTGCGGCGGAACGACGCCGTCGCGGTCGACGAGGTGGCCGCGCTGGCGCCCGACGCGATCGTCATCTCACCTGGCCCTTGTACGCCTCGCGAGGCCGGCGTGTCGGTGCCTGTGATCGAGCGCTACACGGGGCGCATCCCGATCCTCGGCGTGTGCCTCGGCCACCAGGCCATCGGCGCGGCGTTCGGCGGCGCGATCGTGCGCGCGCCGCGCATCATGCACGGGAAGACGTCGCCCATCCGCCACGACGGCCGCGGCCTCTTCGCGGGCCTGCCCGATCCGTTCGAGGCGACGCGCTACCATTCGCTCGTGATCGACCCCTCCAGAGTGCCCGCCGCGCTCGAGGTGTGCGCGTGGACCGCGGAGGGCGAGATCATGGGCGTCCGCCATCGGCAGGCGTTCGTCGAGGGCGTGCAGTTCCATCCCGAGTCGATCCTTACGCAGGAAGGGAAGCGGCTGCTCGGGAACTTCCTCGGCCGGCTGCCGGCCCGGGCGGCCTGAGGCAGGGGTGGGAATCCAGCGCGCGCTCGCCCGCGCCGTCGACGGGCACGATCTCACCGACGCGGAGATGACCGCGGCGATGGAGGAGATCCTCGGCGGGGCCGCCGATGCCGCAGCCGTGGCGGGCCTCCTGGTGGCGCTCCGCATGAAGGGCGAGACGACCGGCGAGCTGGTCGGCGCCGCGCGCGTCCTCCGCGCGCGGGCGGTCCGGGTCCCCGGCGCGCCACCGGGCGCGATCGACACCTGCGGGACCGGCGGCGACGGCGCCGGCACGCTCAACGTGTCGACGGCGGCGGGCCTCGTCGCCGCCGCCTGCGGCGTACCCGTCGCGAAGCACGGGAACCGCGCGGTCTCGGGCCGCGTCGGCGGCGCCGACGTGCTCGAGGCGCTCGGCGTCCGGCTCGAGCTGCCGGCGGCGGCGCTCGGCGAGTGCCTGCGGACGACCGGCTTCGCCTTCCTGTTCGCGCCCGCGCTCCATCCGGCGATGCGGCACGCCGCGGCGCCGCGTCGCGCGCTCGGCATGCGCACGCTCTTCAATCTCCTCGGGCCGCTCGCCAATCCCGCCGGCGTCCGCCGGCAGGTGGTCGGCGTCTTCGACCGCCGCTGGGTGACGCCGATGGCGGAGGCGCTCGCGGCGCTCGGCACCGAGCGCGCGTGGGTGGTGCACGGTGCGGGCGGGCTCGACGAGCTGGCGCTCGAGGGCGAGAGCGCCGTCGTCGAGGTCGTGGACGGCCGGCTCCGCGCGTTCACGGTCACGCCCGCGGCGGCGGGGCTCGCGCCTGCGCCCGCGGCGGCGCTCGCGGTCGGGTCGGTCGCGGGGGCGGCGGCGAGCCTCGAGCGCGTGCTCGCAGGCGAGCGGGGTCCGGCCCGCGACGTGGTCTGCTTGAACGCCGCCGCGGCGCTGGTGGTCGCCGGCGCGGCACCGGACCTCCGCGCCGGCGCGGCGCGGGCGGCGGGCGCCCTCGACGGCGGGGATGCCGCCGCGCTCCTCGGACGCGTCGTCCGCTTCACTACGCAGGCGGGAGGGACGGCGTGATCCTCGACGACATCGTCGCCCACAAGCGCGAGGAGATCGCGGCGCGCCGCCGGGCGTTCCCGGTGCCGGCGCTGCGCCGCATGCCGCTGTATGCGGAGCCGCGGCGGGGCTTTTGCGAGGCGCTCGCGCGTCCGCCCGCGCCGGCCGTGATCGCCGAGCTGAAGCGCGCGTCGCCGTCGCGCGGCGTGATCCGCGAGAGCTACGAGCCTGTCGCGATCGCCCGCGGCTATGCGGCGGCCGGCGCGCGGGCGTTGTCCGTGCTCACCGACGAGCGTTTCTTCGGCGGCGAGCTGGCGCATCTGGCCGCCGTGCGGGCGGCCGTCGATCTTCCGTGCCTGCGGAAGGATTTCCTGGTCGATCCCTATCAGGTCGAGGAGGCACTCGCGTACGGCGCCGACGCCGTGCTGGTCATCGCGGCGGCAGTGAGCGGCGGGGCGGGCGAGGAGCTCCTCGCGACGGCCGCGGCGGCCGGCCTCGACGTCCTCGTCGAGGTGCACGACGTCAACGAGCTCGACTGGGCGGTGAAGGCGGGCGCGCAGTGTATCGGCCTCAATAACCGGGACCTGCGCACGTTCCGGGTCTCCTTGGAGACGGCGGAGAGCCTGGCGCGGCTGGCGCCGCGGGACGCGCTGCTGGTCGCCGAGAGCGGCATCCGCTCCGCGGACGACGTCCGCCGCATGACCGCCGTGGGCGCGCAGGCGGTGCTCGTCGGCGAGGCGTTCATGGAATCCGCCGATCCGGGCGCGACGCTCGCGGGATGGATGTCGTGCCTGTCCGCGTGAAGATCTGCGGCGTGCGCCGGCTGGCGGACGCGCAGGCCGCGGTGGCCGCGGGCGCGGACTTTCTCGGCCTCAACTTCCATCCGCCGAGCCCGCGCTACCTCGAGCCCGAGGCGGCGGCCGAGCTCGCGGCCGCGCTGCCGGGCGTCGCGCTGGTGGGCGTCTTCGTCGACGCGCCGCGCGCCCGCGTCGAGGACATTGCCGCCCGCGTCGGGCTCACCGCGCTCCAGTTCAGCGGCGACGAGGACCCCGCCTACTGCGCGGGCTGGCCGTGGCGCACGATGAAGGCGCTCCGCCTGGGCGCCGGGGTGGACGCGCCCGCGCTTGCCGCCCGCTATGCGACCGACTACCTCATGGTCGACACCCTCGTCCCCGGCATGATGGGTGGCACCGGGGTCGCGCTCGACCCGGCGCTGGCGCGCGGCCTGCCCGCCGCGCGCCTGTTCGTCGCCGGCGGGCTCCGGCCGGAAACCGTGGCGGAGGTCGTCCGCCGCGTGCGCCCGTACGCGGTGGACGTCGCATCGGGCGTCGAGTCACGACCGGGAGAAAAGGATCATGCGAGGCTCCAGGACTTCATCCGCCGCGCCAAGGCTGCCTGACGCCGGCGGGCACTTCGGCGTCTTCGGCGGGCGCTACGTCGCCGAGACGCTCATGCCCGCGCTGCTCGAGCTCGAGCGCGCCTACGGCCGGCTCAGGAAGGAGCCGCGCTTCAGGCGCGAGCTCGCGGGACTTCTCACGGGATACGCGGGCCGTCCGACCCCGCTCTACCACGCCGCCCACCTCTCGCGGCAGCTCGGCGGGGCGCAGGTGTTCCTCAAACGCGAGGACCTGCTCCACACCGGTGCTCACAAGATCAACAACGCGCTCGGGCAGGCGCTCGTCGCGCGGCGGCTCAAGAAGGGGCGGCTCATCGCCGAGACCGGCGCGGGCCAGCACGGCGTCGCGACGGCGACGGTCGCGGCGCTCTTCGGCCTCCGCTGCGAGATCTTCATGGGCGCGGAGGACGTCCGGCGCCAGAGCCTGAACGTGTTCCGCATGAAGCTCCTCGGCGCGAGCCTCCGCGTGGTCGAGACGGGCACGCGTACGCTCAAGGACGCCATGAACGAGGCGCTCCGCGACTGGATCGCCACGGTGCGCGACACGTTCTACGTCATCGGGTCGGTCGCCGGCCCGCACCCGTACCCGGCCATGGTACGCGACTTCCAGTCCGTCATCGGCCAGGAGGCACGGCGCCAGGTCCTGCGCGCCTGCGGGCGGCTCCCGGCGGCGTGCATCGCGTGCGTCGGGGGTGGCAGCAATGCGATGGGGCTCTTCGACGCGTTCCGGCGCGACCGGGGGGTCGAGCTGATCGGCGTCGAGGCGGCCGGGCGCGGCCTCGACAGCGGCTCGCACGCGGCGCCGCTGAACGCGGGCGAGGTGGGGGTCCTCCACGGCACCAAGACGTACCTGCTCCAGGACGAGACCGGGCAGATCCGCGACGCGCACTCGATCGCCCCCGGGCTCGACTATCCCGGCGTCGGGCCGGAGCTGTCGTACCTGCGCGACAGCGGCCGCGCGACGTTCGTGGCGGCGACGGACGACGAGGCGGTGGATGCGTTGAAGCGTCTCACCTCCACCGAGGGCGTGATCCCGGCGCTCGAGAGCGCGCACGCCGTGGCGCACGCGATCCGACTCGCGCCGCGCCTGCGACGTACGCAGGCAATCATCGTTAACCTGTCCGGGCGCGGCGACAAGGACATGCCGGCGGTGGCCGCCTACCTCGGCGTGGCGCTCACGTGAGCCGCATCGCGCAGCGTTTCGCGTCGCTCCGGGCGCGGGACGAGGCGGCGCTCGTGGCCTTCTTCACGTGCGGCGACCCCGACCTCGCGACGACGCGGGAGCTCATCCGCGCGGCGGTGGCGGAGGGGGCCGACCTGATCGAGCTCGGCGTGCCGTTCTCGGATCCCATGGCCGACGGCCCTGTGCTCCAGCGCGCGGCGCTGCGGGCGCTCGCCGCAGGCACGTCGCTCCATCGCGTGCTCGAGCTGGTGGCCGAGCTGCGTCGAGAAGTGGACGTGCCGATCGTTCTCTTCGGCTACTACAACCCGTTCTTCCGCTACGGCCACGCGGCGCTGGCGCGCGACGCGGCCGCCGCGGGCGCGGACGGATTCCTCTGCGTCGACCTGCCGCCGGAGGAGGGCGCCGACTTGCGCGCGGCGGCGGAAGCCACGGGGCTCGATCTCATCCATCTCCTCGCGCCGACCTCCGGCCCCGACCGCATCCGCGCGGTCGCACGCGCGGCGAGCGGGTTCGTCTACTTCGTCTCGGTCCTCGGCGTCACCGGCGCCCGCGCGGAGCTGCCGTCCGACCTTCCCGACTGCGTGCGGAGCGTGCGCGCCGTCACCGACCTCCCCGTCGGCGTCGGGTTCGGTGTCAGCAGCCCGGAGCAGGCGGCGTGGATCGCCGGGTTCGCGGATGCGGTCATCGTCGGCACCGCCTTCGCCCGCATCGTAGAGGAGGCGGGCGCGCGCGGGGCGCCGGCCCGGGTGGCCGAGTTCACCGGCGCGCTCCGGCGGGCGATGCGCGCTGCGCGCGGCAAGGCCGCCTCATAACCCCCGTGGATTCTTACGGCGAGGCGCTCGACTACCTCACCCGGCTCGAGGTCACGGCGGGGTGGGACCTGAAGCTCGAGCGCATGCGGGCGGCGGCGGCGCGCCGTGGGCATCCGGAGCGCGCCTGGCCCGCGGTGCACATCGCCGGCACCAACGGCAAGGGCTCGACGGCCGCGATGGTCGAGGCGATCCTCCGCGCGAGCGGCCGCCGGACCGGCCTCTACACGTCGCCCCATCTCGTCGATTTCACCGAGCGCATGCGGGTCGACGGGCGCACGATCCCGCGCGCCACCGTCGTCGCCCTCGTGGACGAGCTCCGCACCGACCTCGAGCAGGCCGGGATCGCGCTCACGCACTTCGAGTTCGTCACCCTGATGGCCTTCGAGTGGTTCCGGCGCGTCGGCATCGACGCCGCGGTGATCGAGGTGGGCCTCGGCGGCCGCCTCGACGCGACCAACGTCATCGAGCCGGCCGCGACCGCGATCACCCACATCGGGCTGGACCACGAGGAGTACCTCGGCCGGACGATCCCCGAGGTGGCGGGCGAGAAGGCGGGCATCCTGAAGGCGGGGGTGCCCGCGGTGCTCGGCCGGCTGGCACCCGAGGCCGAGGCGACGATACTGGCGCGCGCCGCGGCCGTCGGGGCGCCCGTGCTGCGGGCCGGCCGGGACGGCGTCCTCTCCGAGGGCGGCGGGGCGCTCGAGTTCCGGGCTCCGGGCGTGACGTGGTCGGGGCTCAGGGTCGGCGTGCCGGGTGCCTTCCAGCGTGCCAATGCGGAGGTCGCCCTGCTGGTCCTGGCGGCGCTCCGCGCCCGCCTGCGCTGCGAGGAGGAGGCGGTCCGCCGCGGCCTCGCGGCAACTGCCTGGCCCGGGCGGCTGGCCGTCGTCCGGCGGGCGCCGCTCGTCGTCCTGGACGGGGCGCACAACCCGGCCGGCGCCGCGGCGCTGGCGCGCGAGCTTCCGGGCCTGCTCGGCGGCCGATCCGTCACGCTGGTATTCGCCGTCATGCGCGACAAGGAGTGGCGCGGCATCCTCGACCGCCTGCTCCCGCACGCGGGCCGGGTGGTCGTCACCCGCGTCGGACCCCGCGGCGCGGCGCCCGACGAGGTGGCGGCGGCGATCGGCGACCGCGTCCCGGTGCGCATCGTCGACGACGCGGCCACGGCCGTCGCCGAGACGGTGGCCGCCGCCGGACCCGAGGAGGGCGTGCTGATCACCGGCTCGCTCTATCTCGTCGGCGCCGCGTATGCGGCGCTCGCCGCGGAGGGCGAAAGCCTGTTTCAGGCCTGGAACGCCCCGGAGTCGGGTGCTACAGAACCGGCGCCATGCGGGCCGGCGGGGCGAAGCGGGACGCAGGGGCACGCGCGCGGGGCCAGCGGCTGATCATCCTGCTGCTCGCGGTCGTCGCGTCGGTTGCCCACGGCGCCGAGGTCCGCGTGCTCTCGGGACCCGGTGCGGCGAGCACCATCACGGTCGGCACCGCACCCGACGCGCGCGTCGTCGACCGGACGCCCGGCGCCGAGCCCGCGGCGGCGGAGCAGGGCCCCGCGAGCAAGGGGCAGACGTTCACGGGCGAGATCACGCTCTGGCTCTCCGGCTTCTCGGTCCCGCGCGCCGCGGCGGTCGACGTGAACGATCCGGTGGTCAGCGCCGTGCGGCTCTTTCCCGAGGAGACCGGCACCCTGATCACGATCTTCGTCCGCCAGCCGGTGACGTATTCGGTGTCGCGCCCGTCGGCCGCGGGCGACATCCGCGTCGAGGTGCACGGGCGGACGCGCGGGCTCGTGGCGGCGCCCGGCAAGCCCGGCGGCCCGACGCGGTTCGTGCGGCCGCAGTCGACGGGCGCCCCCGAGGTGAGCGTCGACGCCGAGTCGCTCTCTTACGATCAGCAGGGCGACGTGCTCACCGCGCGCGGGGGCGTCACGCTCACGCGGGGCGATACCACCCTCACCGCCGACGAGGTGGTCTACGACCGCATGA
>Ga0111539_10001409_pt1 | contig 32013 bp, 31 predicted proteins | sample RhiMethybrSRZTD1_FD_79667 | JGI IMG/M metagenome (GOLD analysis project Ga0111539, IMG submission 79667) | Populus rhizosphere microbial communities from Tennessee, USA - Rhizosphere MetaG P. TD hybrid SRZTD1 (version 2) (version 2) | ecosystem: Host-associated > Plants > Roots > Rhizosphere >...
CCTTCTGCCGAAGTGGCGGAACTGGAAGACGCGCTGGACTCAAAATCCAGTGGGGCTTTGCCCCGTGCGGGTTCGACTCCCGCCTTCGGCATCAGTCTCCCCTCCATGCAGCTCCCGAGACGTATGAGGCAAAAGACGACCCGCCAGGCGCGAAGTTAGACAGGTGTCCAAGAACGTCGGCGTCCTGACGGGCGGAGGGGACTGCCCGGGCCTGAACGCGGTGATCCGCGCGGTCACGCGGCGCGCCCTGGGCCGGGGCCACACGATTCTGGGGATCCGTGAAGGATGGCGCGGCCTCGTGGACGGGCGCTTCATGGAGCTCGGGTCGCGGGAGATCTCGGGGATCCTGCCCCGCGGCGGCACCATCCTCGGCACGACCCGCACGAACCCGTACAAGATCGAGGGCGGCGTCGAGAACGTGCTCGAGAACTTCCGCGCGCAGTCGCTCGACGCGCTCGTCGCGATCGGCGGCGAGGACACCCTCGGGGTCGCGTCGAGGCTCTTCGCCGAGCACGACTTCCCGGTCGTCGGCGTCCCGAAGACGATCGACAACGACCTCTCGGCGACGGACTACACCTTCGGCTTCGACACCGCCGTCTTCATCGCGACCGAGGCGATCGACCGCCTGCACACGACCGCGGAGTCGCACAACCGCGTGATGGTGGTCGAGGTGATGGGGCGCCACACCGGGTGGATCGCCGTCATGAGCGGGATCGCGGGCGGCGCCGACGTCATCCTCATCCCCGAGCAGCCGGTCACCGTCGAAGCGGCGTGCGAGGACCTGCGACGCCGGCACGAGCGCGGCAAGGACTTCTCGATCGTGGTCGTGAGCGAGGGCTACGAGCTCACCTACGAGTCCGGGGAGACGCGCCAGGTGGCCCAGGAGGCGCCTGCGACCGACCAGTTCGGCCACGTCCGCCTCGGCGGCGTCGGCGAGCAGCTGGCGCGGGAGATCGAGGAGCGCACCGGCTTCGAAAGCCGGGTGACGGTGCTCGGCCACGTCCAGCGCGGCGGCTCCCCGACCCCCCGCGACCGCGTGCTCGCCACGCGCTACGGGCTGAAGGCGGCCGACCTCGTCGAGGAGGGCAACTTCGGGACGATGGCCGCGCTGCACGGGGACGACATCGTCGCCGTCCCGCTCGCGGACGCCGTCGCCGAGCTGAAGACCGTGCCGCCCGACTGGTTCGACGTCGCGAAGGCGTTCTTCGGCTAGTCATCGGGCGAAATCTTCGGTGCGCCGCGATTTCGGCCGACATCGAGCTGCTCAAGCGCGCTTCAGAGCAGCTCGGAGAGCGGGAACGAGCGGTTGCGCCGCGGCGGGACGAGGAAGTTCTGCCGGTGCGTGGTCTGCAGGATCGAGTTGAAGCCCTGCCCGCGGGAGCGCGGGTGGAACGGGATGCTCGTCCCGTCCGGGAGGATCCCGTCCATCGCGAGGCGCGTGCGGTGGAAGTCGTCGCTCGTCGGCGTGAAGACGACGAAGTGGAGGCCGGCGGCGGGCTCGTCGCTCTGGCCGTCGACGTCGGGCCGAGCGCTCCAGAAAAAGGGGTTGTCGAGCGTGTTGAAGTCCGCGCGCTGCGGGATCGCGGTCCCTTTCGGATAGACGATCCCGTCGTTGCCGGTCACATCCGCCTGGAGACGTGAGGCGGGCTGCATGGCCGAGCTGTGCCCCACCGCGTCGTAGCGCTCGGCGTCCTGCTCAACCGCCTTCGAGCTGTCGGCGTCCTCGGCATCCTGCGGGACGGTCTGCGTGCCCTCCTCGACGTCGAGGCCGGGCTTAAACGTCGTCGACACGCGCTCGGGGTAGTCGAAGTTCAGATACCACGCCTCCACGTCCTCGAAGAGGTGGGAGAGGTGCATCGCCGTCCCGCCGAGGAAGTACCCGTCCGGGAACTGGTCCGTGTAACCCGGAAGCGTCTCGAAGTTCGCGATCCCCGGCGGGCCGAGACCGGCCTTCTGCGTCGACGTGAAGCCGAGGAAGAGCTCGGCGGTGTCGGGGATGAGCTCGGCGCCCCCGATTCCCGCCGCCATCGCCATCTGCTTCGGCAGGCTCTGGCTCCCGTCGAACCCGCCCCCGGCGAAGCCGCGGCGGATGCTCGTGATCGCGAAGAGCCCCTTCGTCTCGTCGAAGAGCGCCGAGGACGCGTCGGCGATGAAGTCGACGCTGTCGCTCCGCAGGAAGATGGCGAGGTCGTTGTCCTCGAGACGGAGCTCCTCGGGGTCGCTCGGGAAGCGGATCGCGTCGATGATCCCCCGCACCTCTTTCCCCGCCGCCTTCGACGCGCGCAGGTCGACCGGGAGGTGCTCCCCGGCGGGCCCGGGCACGTAGCGGTCGAAATAGGGAAGGCCCCAGCCGACGCTGATCGAGACGCCCTTGGGCGCGGGCTCGTAGCGGGCATCCAGCTCCTGCAGGGTCTCGCTCAGAGTCGCGCGGGCCTCCTCGAGAGCCGTCTTGGTCGGCTCCACGCGCAGCACCGCCGTGACGACCTCGTGGTGCAGCGGGGGCACGACGACCTCGACGCCGTTGTCCACGATCACCTGCGGCCGGCCGAGCACGTGCTGCTCGGAGGGCAGGACCCGCGTGGTCTGGCGTTTCGGAGCTGTCGCGAAGCGGTCCACGAGCTCGTAGATTCCCGCCGCGCCGAGGGCCGCCGCGCCGCCCGCGACGAACTGCCTCCTGGTCAGGCGCACGTCAGGTCTGCTGCGGCTCGATCCGCACCAGACCGGCCATGATCCGATCGAGGTTCTTCACGACCTGGCTGTACGAGAGACCGAGCTCCGGCACGACGTGCTGGCTGACCGAGTAGAGCGACCCCTCGTCCTTCCAGGCGTAGAGGACGTGCCAGGTGTCCGCGCCGCGGTTGACCGTGTAGACGTCGACGGTCTTCCCGCCGACGTCCCTCGTGCCGCGCTCCCCGCTGAAGCAGGGCTTGCCGTTGCAGGTCGGGACCTGCGTCTCGCCCGGGTAGCCGCGCAGGTTGACGTGCACCTCGCCGGCGCCGCGCTCGAACCAGATGAAGCCGATCAGGTAGCTGCCGCTCTTCGTGACGGAGTGCACGCCTTCCCACTGGCCGCCGATCTTGCCGACGAGGGGATCCGGGAGCCAGCTCGGGCAGTAGACGGGCGTGTCGATCTGGTCGGAGAGCTTCTGCCAGCCGCGCGCGAGGGCCGGAGGGCAGGTCGCCTCCGAGGTCGGGATCGTCGCCTCCTGGCCCGGCTCTGCCGACGCGGTGTCATCCCCGCCGCAGCCTGCGACCGAGAACGAAAGGACGACGAGGGCGAGGGCAGCCGCAAGCGCCCAGGGGACCGCGCGATTCACGAACTCATGATGCCAGACCACCGAAGCGGGGCTGACGGGTACCCTCGGTCGCCGTGAAGGCCCACCTCGCAGTCCTTCTCGCATTCACGGCGATCGCCACCGGCCTTCTGGCGAGCGCCTGCGGGAGCTCGGGGCACGAGGAGCACGCGCGCTCGCTGTACAACGCGTATCGAGCCGCGGAGGACTCGAGAACCGACGCGGAGGAAGAGCTTCGCCTCGCCTTCGCCGACATCTCCTCGGCCGCTCAGAAGCTCGACCGCGAGGGCGTTCTCGCGGCCGCCAAGCGTGGCCAGGACGCCGTTCAGAAGATCGACGATCTCATCGCTGCAGAGCTCGAGGCGGCCGCCGGGCTCGCGGAGATCGAGTCGACAGCCGCCCACGCGAAGAAACTCTCGGAGGGACTCGAGCTCAGCCGCCAGAGCCTCGCCCTCGTCGCCAAGGAGCTCGAAATCGCCCTCGATGATCCCTTCCTCGACACGCGGAAGCAGGAGGTCGACGACCTCGCGAAGCAGTCGACCGACCTCGCCGTCAAGGGCGAGCTCGCAATCAGGCGCGCCGATCGCGAGCTCGCGCTCGCCCTCGGCCTCGAGCCGCGCCTCGACCAGGCGCTCACCACACCGACGACGACGACGGGCTAACGACCCGTCAGCTCGGCGAGAGCCGAGGCGAAGTCGGACGAGCTCCTCAGGGACTCGGCACCGACGAGGATCGCGTCCACGCCCGCGTTCTCGAGCGCGACGACCTGCTCGCGCGCACGCACGCGGGCTTCGGAGATGACGAGCTTCCCCGCCGGCACGTCAGCCAGGAGGTCGAGCGTTCGCTCGAGGTCCTCCTCGTCGTCGTCGAGCCCGCGCTCCGAGATGAGGACGATGTCCGGATCGACCCGCTCGAGCGCTTCTTCGAGCGTCTCCTCGTCGCGCACCTCGACCGCGCAGTCCAGGTCGAGCTCGCGCGCGAGGGCGACGACTGTCTCTGCCTCATCCGAGAACGGCACGATCCACGCATCGGCTCCCGACGCGGACGCCTGGCCCGGGTCGCCTCCGCGGACGAGGATCGCGAGCGACGTGCTCGAGCGGACCCGCTCGACGTCGGCGAGATCGACGGCCACCGCCTCGGCGCCCGCCCTTTCGGCGAGAGCAGCCAGATCCTCCACCTCGCCCACGAGCACGGGGACGACAGAGATCCCGTCTCCCTCGGAGATCGCCTGGCGGAACCGGCTCACGAAGAGACGCGGTCGAGCCCGGCGGCGTAGGTCACGATCTCGAGCGCAAAGGGAGAGCCGATCCTGCCCGCTCCCGCGTTGATCATCGCGAGCGCGTCCTCGAGGGTCTCGACGCCGCCCGACGCCTTCACTCCGACGGCCTCGGGGAGGTAGTCGCGCAGGAGCTCGACGTCGTGGATCGTCGCAGGCGCTCCGTTCGCGCCCGTCTGTGCGAAGTCGACCCCCGCGAGCTCGACGATCTTGCAGGCGAGCTTCTTGCGCTTGTCGTCGAGCCGCCCCGTCCCGATGATCGCCTTGAGCGTCAATGCGCCACGGCCTCCGTTGGCGGAGCGCATGCGAATCGTGCGCACGAACGCGCTCAACTCGTCCCGGACGAGCGCGAAGTCGCCGGCCAGCATCGCGCGGACGTTCAGCGCGAACTCGAGCTCCTTCGCTCCCTCGTCGAGGCAGCGCTCTGCCTCCGCGACCTTGGCTTTCGCCGCCGGGCCGCCCTCCGGATAGCCGATCACCGCGCAGACCTTCACGTCCGAGCCGCGGAGGTGCTCCGCCGCCGCGCCCGCGTGCTTTGGGAGGACGCAGAGGGAGGCGAGGTGCAAGTCGCGGGCCGTCTGCGACACGGCCTCGACCTCCTGCAGCCCCGCGCGCGGGTCCAGGAGGGTGCAGTCGATTGTCTTCGCGAGCTCTTCGATCCGAAGGGCCATGGGCGACTTGCTGAGTCTAGGGGACTACACGCCGATTGGGTGCCAAACGGTCTTGAGCTCGAGAAAGGCCGCGACGTGCCAGGGCGACTGGCCGTCCCCGTTGGCGACGACGCGCTTGACGTTGTCCGCGGCGAGCCGTTCGAGCTCCTCCCTCTCCCCCTCCGCGCCGGAGAGGTCGACGGCGTTCACGTCCATGTGGGCGGCGAGCACGGGCGAGAGCTCGTCCTTGCGGCCCGTGAGCACGTTGACGACGCCTCCGGGGACGTCCGAGGTGGCGAGCACCTCGGCAAGGGTGACCGCCGCGAGGGGATGCTTCTGCGACGCGACGACGACGGCCGCGTTCCCGCCGACGATCACCGGCGCGAGGTGCGCGACGAAGCCCGCGAGCGCGGGCTCCTCCGCCGCGAGGACGCCGACGACGCCCGTCGGCTCGGGCACCGTGAAGTTGAAATAGGGGCCGGCGACGGGGTTGGACGCGCCGAGCACCTGCGCGAGCTTGTCCGCCCAGCCCGCGTACCAGACCCAGGTGTCGATGGCCGCGTCGACCTCGGCCTCGTTGCCCGTGAGCTCGACGAACTGGGCCCTGCGTCCCTCCATGATCTCGGCGACCCGGTAGAGCACCTGCCCGCGGTTGTAGGCGGTCATGGAAGCCCACTTCGGGAAGGCCTCGCGCGCGGCGCGAATCGCGTCGCGGACGTCCTTGCGCGAGGCACGCGCGACGTTGGCTCCCTCGGCCTCGTAGGAGCGGGCGGACTCGGAGCGCGGGAACGCGCCGCCGATGTAGAGCTTGTACGTCTTCTTGACCGGAAGCCTCACGCCTTTTCTCCATCCCGCGCGCCACGCGCAACGTGGGCGGCGATACGCTCGAAGCGGGTGGTGGTTCGGGGTGGCCCCATGAATTGCATCGCCCTCATTCGAACTTGAGGTAGGGCTCGAGGCCGTGTCGGCCGCCTTCCCTGCCGAAGCCCGACTCCTTGTAGCCGCCGAAGGGCGAGGCCGGATCGAACCTGTTGTACGTGTTCGCCCAGATCACACCTGCGCGCAGGCGCTGCGCCATCGAGAGGATCCGCGAGCCCTTCTCCGTCCACACGCCCGCCGACAGCCCGTACGGCGTGTTGTTCGCCTTCTCGACGGCCTCGTCGGGCGTGCGGAAGGTCAAGACCGAGAGCACCGGCCCGAAGATCTCCTCCTGCGCGATCCGGTAGCTCTGCGCGACGTTGGTGAAGACGGTCGGCGCGAACCACCAGCCCTTCTCCGGCAGCCGGCAGGGCGGCTGGAAGATCTCCGCGCCTTCCTCCTCGCCGGCCGCCACGAGCTCCTTGATCTTCTCCAGCTGCTCCCTCGAGTTGATTGCACCCACGTCGGTGTTCTTGTCCAGCGGGTCGCCGACGCGCAGCGTCCCCATTCGCCGCTTCAGCTTCGCGATCACCTGCTCGTAGATGGACTCCTGCACGAGCAGCCGCGAGCCCGCACAGCAGACGTGGCCCTGGTTGAAGTAGATGCCGTTGATGATCCCCTCGACCGCCTGGTCGAGCGGCGCGTCGTCGAAGATGATGTTCGCCGCCTTCCCGCCGAGCTCGAGCGTCAGCTTCTTGCCGGTCCCGGCGACCGCGCGCTGGATCTCCTTCCCGACCTCGGTCGAGCCCGTGAACGCGACCTTCGCGACATCGGGGTGCTTCACGATCTCGGCCCCGGCACGCCCGTCGCCGGTGACGATGTTCACGACCCCGGGCGGAAGCTCGGCCTGCCGGACGACGTCGCAGAAGAGGAGAGCCGTCAGCGGCGTCGACTCCGCGGGCTTGAGGACGACGGTGTTTCCGGCCGCAAGCGCGGGCGCGATCTTCCACGAGAGCATGAGCAGCGGGAAGTTCCAGGGGATGACCTGGCCGGCGACGCCGAGAGGCTTCGGCTTGCGGTTCGGGAAGGCGTACTCGAGCTTGTCGGCCCAGCCCGCGTAGTAGAAGAAGTGCGCTGCCGAGAGCGGAAGATCCACATCGCGCGATTCGCGGATGGGCTTCCCGCCGTCGAGCGACTCGAGCACCGCGAACTCGCGCGAGCGCTCCTGCAGGATGCGCGCGATGCGGTAGAGGTACTTCGCCCGTTCGCTCGGTGCGATGTCCGACCACCCGTTCTCGAATGCGTCGCGCGCGCTGTCCACCGCGAGGCCGACGTCCTCGGCCCCCGCGTAAGCGACCTCGGCGAGCGGTTCCTCGGTGGCGGGGTTGATCGTTGGCTCGAACTCGGCGGACTTCGGCTCCACCCAGTCGCCACCGATGAAGAGCCCGTACCGGTCCTCGAGCGTGACGATCTCCCGCGACTCGGGTGCGGGCGCGTAGTCGAAGGCAGATGGAACCGGCGAGCGGTCTTGGCGCTTTTCGATCTCAGTCAATGGTGAAGTAGTCCGGGCTCTGGTAGCGGCCCGTCTTCTCCTTGCGGATCTGGAGGAGGACGTCGTTGAGGAGCGACGAGGCGCCGAAGCGGAAGAGGTCCGGCGTCAGCCACTCGACGCCGAGCGTCTCGTGCAGGAGCACGAGGTACTGGACGGCCTGCTTCGCGTGGCGAATCCCGCCCGCCGGCTTCATGCCGATCTTGCGCCCGGTCTCCTCGTGCACGTCGCGAATCGCCTCGAGCATGACGAGCGTCACCGGCAGCGTGGCGGCCGGCTGGATCTTCCCCGTGGACGTCTTGATGAAGTCGGCGCCGCCCGCGATCGCGAGCAGGCTCGCCCGGCGCACGTTGTCGTACGTGCCGAGCTCGCCGGTCTCGAGGATGACCTTGAGGTGCGCGTCGCCGCACGCCTCCTTCACCCGGCGGACCTCGTCGTAGACCTTCGCGTAGTTGCCCGCGAGAAACGCGCCGCGGTCGATGACCATGTCGATCTCGTCGGCGCCCATCTCGGCCACCCGCGCGGCTTCGTCGACCTTGATCTCGAGCGGCGACTGGCCCGACGGGAACGCCGTCGCGACCGACGCTACGTGCACGCCGCTTCCGCGCACGCGCTCGAGCGCGGTGGGGACGAGGTTCGGGTAGATGCAGACCGCGGCGACCGGCGGAACCGTCAGGTCGGAGGGATCGGGCCGCATCGCCTTCGAGCAGAGCGCGGCGATCTTCCCGGGGGTGTCCGCGCCTTCGAGCGTGGTCAGGTCAATCATCCGCACGGCGAGGTCGAGCGCGAAGAGCTTCGACTCCCGCTTGATCGAACGGCGCGCGAGCGAGGCCGCGCGCTCCTCGACCGCGACCTGGTCGACCGAGCCGATGCGGGGCAGCCGGGGCTCGAGCGGGAGCTCGAAGCCGCCCGGGAGAGCGGGGGCCTGCGCCATGGATTCAGTGTAGCCCGGGTGGCGCGCCCGGCTCAGCCGGCGTCTGCGAGCAAGCCGCTCTGGACGCGGGCGACGAAGCTTCCGAGGTCGGATTCCTTCTGGCCGAGCCGAGCCTCGAGGTCGCGGAGATGCTCCTCGCGCGCCTCGATCTCGTCCTCGCGAAGATACATGTCAGCCTCGAAGCGAGCCTGCCGGTCGTCGAGCTCCAGCTCGCGGCGCTCGATCTCGAGAGCACGCTGCTTGAGCTCCTGCTCCTGCTTCTCGAGCCGCTTCGCCCGCCGCTCGAGCCACTCCGTCGAGACCATCCGCTCGCCGAAGAGGTCTTCGTCACCTACTTCTCTGGGAACCGGCGGCGGGCTCGCCGCAGGCTCCTCGGGTTCCGCGGACGCGCCGAGCGCGAACACGTTGATGTTCGTCACCGTCGTCTTGTGGCGTCGGCGACGCCGGACCCGCTTCGTGTGTTGCCGAAATTCCCCCATGCCGCACATGACATATCGGCACGGAAAGGCGCGCATCCCTCGAATGAGGGCCGTTCGCTTTCCTCAACGCCCAAGCTGCCGCGGAGCGGCTAGGGCGTCGCGAGCTGCTCCTGGACGAGGGGGCGGGTGTCCAGCGGGTCGAAGCCGATGCGCGCGGCGACGTCTTCGCTCGAGGGCCGCGTTCCCTCGGCGAAGAGGCCGCGCAGGAAGTCGCCCGTTTCGCTCCGCTCCCACCAGTCCGACCCGATCGTCTCGCGCAGGTAGGCGCGCAGCTGCGCCGAGCGGATCCAGGCGCGCAGGTAGTCGGCCGAGTAGAAGCCGTCGTCCATGTCCGCGAGGTAGCCGTCCGGCCGGTAGCGGAAGCCCGTCGCCGCGCGCAATCGCTCCGCGTAGGTCGGCGCGTAGTCGGGCGCGTGCTCGAAGTCGGCCCAGAGCTCGAGCTCGTAGTCGAGCTTCGCCGCGTAGCGCCGGAACAGGAGCACGTCGAGGAAACGCGTCGCCTCGGCGTTGTCCGCTGCCTCGCCGGCGGCGAGCTCGAAGTGCTCAGCGTGCCAGCCCGGCTCGCGGCTCACCGATTCGAGCAGGAACGAGTAGATCTCCGTCAGGGCGTGGTCGCGCGAGAGGCGGCGGAACGTGTACGGAAGAGCCGGATCGACCCCTGCGTAGTGGAGCGCGTGCCCCGCCTCGTGCAGAAGCCCCTGGTAGTCGTGCACCCCGCCCTGTGCCCGCGTGATCAGGTGGACGACGTTGGGCGGGTCGGACGCGATCACGCAGGCCCGCGGGTTCTTCTGCGGGCGGTCGTCGAGATCGAGGCGGATGTGCTCCTCCGCCGCGAGATCGAAGCCGAGCCGCGACAGGGTCTCGAGGCAGACCGGCACCGCTCGCTCCTTCGAGTACGTGTCTGCGAGCGGCGAGAGCCTCCGCAGGTACGAGACGTGGTACGAGGGGGGCTCGGCCTCGTGCTCCCCGAGGATCCTCTCGAGCCAGCGCTCCCGCAGCTGTCCGTACGACTCGTCCTGCTCGCGCGCAGCGCGGCCGAGAGCGTCGACGAGGGCGCGCAGGTCGATCGCCTTGCGCCCCGCGCTGCGCCCGACGGGGTCGGGATCGCCGGAGAGCTCCGCGTCGAGCGCCTCCGCGGCCGCCATCAGCTCCTGGCGGTCGTCGTTGAAGCCAGCGGAGGCGTCGGCCGCCAGGTCGCCGAGCTCGTTGCGGTCGCCGTACTCGTCGAGGACCGCGAGCATCGCCTGCGCAGACCGGAGCGGCAGCGACTCGCCGCGGAACTCGACCCGTGCTGCGAGGAACTCGTTCTCGAACCGGTCCGAGCGCTCTGCGAGCTCAGCGACGACGATGCCGCCGAGGCACGCCTCGCGAAGGCGGTACAGGCGCTCGTGCTCGCCGTCGGCCGCGGCATCCTCCTCGTCGCGGAGCGCATCGTGCTGCTCGCGCGTGAAGAGGTCGGCGTAGCGGGCGACGATCTCGGCCTGCTCGCTCGTCTCCTTCTCGCCGACGCGGACGGCGCGCGCCTCCTCGGCGCGCTCGTACAGATAGCGGTTCAGCCGTTCCTCGAATTGCAACGCGGTCAGTGGTGCCAACGGTCCCCTCCTAGATTCCGAAGCGTTCGAGCACATTCTCGTCACGGCGCCAGTGCGGCCGCACCTTGACCTGCAGGTCCAGGTAGACCCGGCCGCCGAGAAGCCTCTCGATCTCCGGGCGCGCACCCGCGCCGATGGCCTTGATCATGCTCCCGCCCTTCCCGATGAGGATGCCCTTCTGCGATTCCGTCTCGACGAAGAGAACCGCATGCACCCGCCCTTCCTCGAGCTCCTCGACCTCGACGCCGATGGCGTGCGGCACCTCCTCGCGCGTGAGCGCGAGCGCCTGCTCGCGGACGAGCTCGGCAATCCGCGCGTCGAGCGGCAGATCGGTCGCCTCGCCCTCGCCGAAGTAGAGCGGCCCTTCGGGCAGGAGCCCGACGAGGTCTTCGCGGAGCGGGGCGAGCCCCTCGCCGCGGGTCGCGCTGATCGGATGCAAGGCGTGGAAGTCGCCGAGGCCCGAGGCCACCTGGATCTGCTCCGCGATTCGCGGAGGGCGGAGCCGGTCGACCTTGTTGAGCGCGATGACGACCGGGCGGCCGGAGGCGAAGAGGCGCTCGGCGACGAAGCGGTCTCCGGAGCCGATCGCCTCGTCCGCGGCGAGCACGAGCAGGTGGGCGTCCACGTCCTCGAGCGACGCGTCCACGGTCCTCTGCATACGCTCGGTGAGCGCGTCGCGGGGGCGCTGGAAACCTGGCAGGTCGGTGAGGACGAGTTGGAACCCGTCGCCGTTCACGACCGCGGCGATCCGCCGTCTCGTCGTCTGCGGCTTGTCCGAGACGATCGCGATCTTGCCGCCGGCGAGCGCGTTCACGAGCGTCGACTTGCCGACGTTCGGCCGGCCGGCGACCGCGACGAAGCCGCTCCTCACAAGATGAAGGAATCAGGCAGGAGCTCGTCCGGCCTGCGGACGAGCAGCTCGCCTTCGTGCATGAACGCCACGCGGTCGAAGCGGAACTCGTGCAGCCACTGGCGGCATGCGCCGCAGGGGGAGGCCGTGATCCCGATCGCCTCGAAGTCCCCCGGGCTTGCGCCCTCGGCGACGGCCCTCCCGATAGCGCAGCGCTCCGCGCAGATCCCGACCGGATATGACGCGTTCTCGACGTTCACGCCGGTGACGACCCGGCCGTCGCGCATGAGCGCAGCCGCGCCGACGAGAAACTTCGAATACGGAGCGTAGGCCGCCTTGGACGCGGCCACAGCTGCCTCGTAGAGCTCCTGATCCGTCATGTCGCTTGGGTGTCGCAGGGAAAGGGGACGAGCGAGCGGCGACGAGACAGTACAGAGGTACGGCAAGGAGGCGCGAGCGCCGCCACCTGCCGCCTGCGGCGCCAACCCTCTGCGGAGCCCGGCTCCTCCGGGCTCGAGCGGAGGGCGGCCAGCGGCGTGACGGCCGTCATCGGAAAACCTGGAAGAGAATCAAGGTCACGAGCGTACCGATGACCGCTCCCGCGACGACCTCGTAGGGCGTGTGGATCTCGGCCTCGACTCGGGTCTGGGAGACGAGCAGCGCCATGATCAGGGCCACGAAGGAGACGACGATCCGGTGCTCCGTGACGATGAACGTGATCGCGGCCCAGCCGCCGAACGCGAGCGCCGCATGGCCCGAGGGGAGCCCGCCGCGAAGCGGCGTGCCGGTCCCTGTGATCGCCTTGATCGCGATCACGACGATGATCGTGAGAACCAGCGCGATCACCGTCAGGTTGATCGGCGCATCGCCGAGCGCGTTCACGAGCCTTGCGCTCGGGCGCGCCAGCCGATCGGCAAGGACGAGGTAGCCGACCGCAACCGCATTCGCGGCCGCGATCAGAACCGCACCGGCGGCGATGTCCTTCGCGATCTTCGCGAGCGGGTCGAACGAGGGCGTCGAGAGGTCGATCGTCGCCTCGACCGCCGTGTTGACCATCTCCGCGATCAGGACGAAGGCGATCGCGATCATGAGGGCGATCAACTCGAGGCGCGTGACGTCGTAGATAAATGCGAGCACGAGCACGCCCGCGGCGATCGCGAAGTGGATCCGCATGTTGCGCTGCGTGCGCAGCACGTGGATGACGCCCTCGAAGGCGTAGTTGAGGCTGCGCAAAATCGCCGGTGCCCGCCGCTCGGCCATCAGGGTTCAGGGAGCAGCTCCCGCTCCCGCCGCTCCATCTCGTCGCCGTGCTCGTAGCCGAGGAGGTGCAGAAGGCCGTGGACGAGGGGAGCGCGCCACGCCTCGCCGACGACCTGGGGGCAGAGAACGACGTCGCCGAGCTGGCGGGGAACGCCCACGGGCAGGTCCTCGCGCGCGTCGATCGGGAAGGAGAGCACATCGGTCGCCTCCTCGATCCCGAGGTGATGGAGCTTGAGCGCCCGCATCTCCGACGGCGTGGCGAACGCGATCCCCAGATCGCCCTCGTCGATCCCCGCCGCGGCGAGCACCTCGCGGGCGAGCGACTCCGCGCCGGCCGCGTCCACGACCTCGCCACTGCGGTTCTCCACCTCGATGGCGATCACTTGCGCCGCTGGGTGCCCGTCTCGTCGGCGTGGCGCTTGTACGCCTCGACGATCCGCTGCACGAGCACGTGGCGGACGACGTCCTGGTTTCCGAACTCGACGAACTCGATCCCGTCGATGGCCCCGAGGATCTCGCGCACGTGGATGAGCCCGGACGCCTGCTCGCGCGGGAGGTCGACCTGCGTGACGTCTCCTGTGACGACGATCTTCGAGCCGAAGCCGAGGCGCGTGAGGAACATCTGCATCTGCTCGGGAGTCGTGTTCTGTGCCTCGTCGAGGATGATGAACGAGTCGTTGAGGGTGCGGCCGCGCATGAATGCGAGCGGCGCGACCTCGATCGTCCCCTTCTCGAGATAGGAGTTGAGGCGGTCGGCGTCGAGCATGTCGTAGAGCGCGTCGAAGAGCGGTCGCAGGTACGGGTCGACCTTGGCGAGCATGTCGCCCGGGAGGAAGCCGAGCCGCTCGCCGGCTTCGACCGCGGGGCGCGTGAGGATGATGCGGCTGACCTCGCGCTCCTGCATCGCCGCGACGGCGAGCGCCATCGCCAGGTAGGTCTTGCCCGTGCCGGCCGGGCCGACGCCGAACGTGATCGTGCACTCGCGGATGGCGTCGACGTAGCGCTTCTGGTTGACCGTCTTCGGCGTGATCTTCTTGCCGCGGTGCCGCCACACGACGTCCTCGAAGATCTCGCGGGGGTTCTCGGCGGCGTCGAGCGCAGCGAGAACGGCATCGACGGTGTTCGGCCCGATCGCCTGTCCACCTTCGACGAGCTCGACGAGCTCGTCGACCACCGCGCGGGCCTGGCCGACGCGCGCGTCGTCGCCCTCCAGCGTGAGGCGGTTGCCCCGGAGGAGGAGTGCGATGCCGAGGCGGTCGCGGAGCGCGTTGAGGATGCCGTCGTCGACCGTGGCGAGCTCGGCCGCGACCTCGTTGGAAACCGAGAGAACTTCCTGCAAGGGACTGAGTTTAGTGAGGTGGGCGGAGCGGCTTGGGCCCGGGGCCACCGCATGCCTCCCTCCGCGTTTCAGCGTAACGCTTGGGAGCGCGCGGGTGGCGCGCAGAATGCGTCGAAAGTGAGAGGCGCTAGGCCAGCTTCTCGCGCACGAGCTGGCTGACCGTCGACCCGTCGGCCCGGCCCGCAACCTGCGGCATGACGTCGGCCATCACCCGGCCGAGATCGCGGAGCGACGTCGCTCCCGTCTCCGCGATCGCGTCGTCGATGATCCGCTCGATGTCCTCTTCGGACATCGGCTCCGGCATGAACTCCTCGATCACCTCGAGCTCGCGCTCCTCCTTCTCGGCCTGCTTCGGCCTGCCGCCGTCTCGAAAGGCGTCCGCGGCTTCCGAGCGGCGCTTGCGCTCGCGCTGCAGCACCTGGAGCTCCTCGTCTTCCTTGAGGGGGCGCAGCAACTCCTTCTCGGCGGCGCGGAGCGAAGCGAGGGTCATGCGCAACGTGTCGGTGCGTTCCCGGTCGCGCGCCCGCATCGCCTGCTGCAGCTCGTCCTCGATGCGAACGATCAGGCTCATTCGAAGGGCCTCCCGCCCCCGAGGACGTGCCAATGCAGGTGGAAGACCGTCTGGCCCCCCCCCGGTCCGACGTTGACGATCAGCTGATAGTCCTCGAGACCGGCCCTTTTCGCGGTGTCGGCGACGAACTCGAGCATCGCCTTTGCCTCGTCCGACTCGAACTCGGAGACGTCCCGGAACGTGTCGACATGGCGTTCCGGGAGAACCAGCAGGTGAACGGGCGCCTTCGGGTTGATGTCCTCGATCGCCACGAACCCGCCGGCTGCGTTGACGTGCCCCCCCTCGCGAACCAGCTTGCAGAACAGGCAGTCAGGCCGCGATGCCAACGATGCCCTCCTCCGTGACGTCTTGCGCGCGGGCCCGGATGAACGCTCCCTGCGCGCCGTCGACAAGCCAGGGCGAATAGTCGTCGCCGTACCCTCGCCCAGGGCGGTCGACGAGAATTGTCTCCTCCCGCCCGAGCTTTCCGATCCACCGCCGGAAGCAGGCCTCGGCGGAGGCCGCTCGCAGGCGCGCGCTCCGCTCTTTCTTCACGACCGCGGGGATGCTGTCCTCGTGGGCCGTGAGCGTCCCAGGCCGCGGCGAGTAGGGGAAGACGTGCACTTTGGTGATTCCCGCCTCTTCGACGATCCGGAGGGTGCGCTCAAACGCGGCTTCGTCCTCGGTCGGGAAGCCGACGATCACGTCGGTCGTAAGGTTGAAACCGACGGCCTTCTCGACGCGCCGGAGGTACGTGGCTGCGTCATAGCGCCGGCGCATCGCTTCGAGGACGCCGTCATCACCCGACTGGAGCGGGACGTGCAGGTGGGGCGACACCGTCGGGGTTTCCCGCATCGCCTCCACGAGCGTATCGCTCAAATGGTTCACCTCGATGGACGAAAGGCGCAAGCGCTCGACGCCTGGCACCGCGCCCACCGCGCGAAGCAGGCGCGGAAGGCCCCAGCCGGCCTCGCGGTCTCGGTAACACCCGAGGTTGATCCCCGTGAGGACGATCTCCTTGTGCCCCTGCCCGACACGGCGTGCGACCTCCGCGAGCACCGCGCTCGCCTGCCGGCTGCGGGATGAGCCTCGAACGTGAGGGATGACGCAGAAGCTGCAGGAGAAGCTGCAGCCATCCTGGATCTTGACGAACGCCCGGACCCGGTCGAGCCCGATGTCGGCCCGCACGCAGCCGAGCGCCCCGACAGCGCCTGCGACGAACCCCGCAGTCCGTTCGCTCGGAAGCGTGACCACATCCACGTTCTCGGGAAGCCCCTCGAAACTGCCCTCGAGATTCGCGGCACAGCCGGTCACGAACACACGACGCGCGCGCCGCGCTGCCCGCCGGACTTCCTGGCGGGACTTCCGCACAGCCTCGTGCGTGACGCAGCACGTGTTGACGACGGCGACGTCTACGGCTCCCTCGGCCTCGACATGGCCGTCTGCGAGCAGCCGCTCGCGCAGTTCCCGAGCGTCGGTGTGCGAGATCTTGCAGCCGAGAAACGAGCTCGAAAACGTGGCCATGACCGCCCGATGCTAGCCGACCTCGGGCGGCGCGCCTTGCGCGCGCCTAGGCCCGCTCGAACCGGTCGGCCACCCAACCCTGAAGCTCTTTCCGCTCCCGGTGCGCCCAACCGTCGAGCTCCGGCTCCTCGCTCATGAGATAGCCGGACGCGACGAGCTCGGGCGCCTCGATGAGGCCGGCGACCTCGAACAGCGGCTCGACGGCGATGTTGGCCAGGACGAGCTCTGCTTCCGGAAGCGGGTCGGAGAGGACGTCCGCGCGGCCGACGTCGATCGCGACATCGTTCGCGTCGGCGTTTGCCCGCGCTGCCTCGACGGCAGTCTCGTCGAGGTCGAGCGCCGTGACGGGGCGGTAGCCGAGCTTCGCCGCCGCGATGGAGAGAACCCCCGAGCCACAACCCAGGTCGAGCAGCGAGACGGGCGCGTGGTCGAGCAGGAAGCGAAGGCACAGCTGGGTCGTGGGATGCGCACCCGTCCCGAAGGCCTGGCCCGGATCGACCACAACCGGGAGAAGTCCCTTTTGGGGAAGCTCCCACGGCGGTCCGACCCAGAGGCGGCCGATCACGACCGGGCGGTGGAATCGTTTCCAGGCGTCGCCCCAACCGGAATCGACGTCGGTCGCCGCGCCGGGCCCGAACACCTGCCAGAGGCGCTCCTCTCCGCCGGCCTTGGTGTAGGCGGCGAACTCGATCCCCCCGTCGACCTCGACTTCCTCGAACCCCTCCGGAAAGAGCTCGATCAGGAGAGCGCGCGCCTCCTCGGCGCGTTCTCCGGCCACGCGCACGGAGACCCGGCGTAGGAGTGGATCGCTCAGCGGAACGCGGCCCGGAGCTTCTCGAAGAAGCCTTCCTCGGCCTTGTAGTTCGCCTCGTGCTCGCCCCGCGCGAAGTCCTCGAGGAGCCTGCGTTGCTCGTCGCTCAGGTTGCGGGGCACGGCCACGTTCACGAGCAGGCGATGATCTCCACGCCCGAAGCCCTGCAGCACCGGCATGCCCTTGCCGCGCAGGACTCGAACCTCCCCCGGCTGCGTTCCCGGCTTGAACTCGAGCTCGACGTCGCCGTCGAGAGTGGGCACTGAGGTCTGCGTCCCGAGCGCGGCTTCCGACATCGTCAGGTCGACCGTGGAAATGATGTCATTTCCGTCGCGCACGAATCGCGGATCCGGGAGCACGCGGACGAGCACGTACGCGTCGCCCGCCCGGCCGCCGAGATCGCCGGCGTGGCCCTCGCCGGAAAGACGGATGCGCTGGCCGTCGTGGATCCCGGGCGCGACATCCACCTCGAGCGTCCGCTCCTCCACCTTCCGCCTCTGGCCGTTGCAGTCCGGGCAAGGGTCGGAAACGACCTCGCCCGCCCCGCCGCATCCCGGGCACGTTCGCGTGCGGATGAACTGGCCGAACACCGACGACGAGACCGATTGCAGGCGACCGCTTCCGCCGCAGGCCGAGCACGTCTCCGGGCTCGTCCCGGGCGCCGAGCCCGAGGCGTCGCATGTAGGGCAGGGCACGGCGATCGGCAGCCGGACCTTGCGCTTGACGCCTCTTGACGCCTCCTCGAGCTCTACCTCGACCTCCGCCATCACGTCCGCGCCGCGCGTCCTCCGTGCGCCGACCCCGGCTCCTCCGAAGAGGTCGTCTCCGAAGAAGGCGGAGAAGAGATCGGTGATGTTGCCGAAATCGAAGTCGCTCGGGTGGAAGCCGCCGGTCCGCAGGCCCTCGTGCCCGTAGCGGTCGTAGAGCTCTCTCGTCTCGGGCTTCGACAGGACCTCGTAAGCCTCCGCCGCCTCGCGGAAGCGCTCCTGGGCCTCGGGATGGTCGGAGACGTCGGGATGCAGCTCGCGCGCGAGCCGCCTGAACGCCGACTTGATCTCCCTGTCGGACGCCCTCTGCTCCACACCGAGGACCTCGTAGTAATCGCGCTTCGCGGTCGCCACGTCAGTCCTCGTAGAGATCCTCGACGAACCGCGAGAGCTCCCTTGCGGCAGTCCGAACGGCGTCGATCGCCTTGACATAGTCCATGCGCATCGGCCCGACGAGGCTCACGGTGCCCAGATTGCGGTGCTGGAGACCGTAAGGCGCGCCGACGAGCGAGACCGTCGCGAGCTGCGGATCTGCGAGCTCCGGCCCCACGCGCACGAAAGGCTGCTTGGACACGAGGCTGGCGCGCATGAGCTCGAGCGCCATCGCGCGCTGCTCGAGCACCTCGAGCAGTCGCTGGTAGCCCGCAAGCTCGTCCGGCCGAAACTCCGCGAGGACGCCGGCCGTGCCGCCGACGTAGAACGCCGTCTCGGGCGTCTCGAGCACGTCCGCAAAAGCCGGCCGAAGCTCCGCGAGAAACTCGCGCTCCCTCGCGCTGAGATGCGGATCCTCGAGGCAGGACCGCAGCATCCGACCACTCAGCTGGCGGCCGCCGACGCTCTCGTTGAGATACTCCCCCGCCCACTCGGCCAGGCCGGGGTCGACGGCTCTGGCGAAGGCGAAGAGCCGCTTGGTCACTCCGCCCGTCGCAGTGATGACGACAACCATCACGAGCTGCGGCTGCAGGAGCAGGACTTCCACGCGCCGGACAGTGGTCGCCTCGAGCGGGGGTGCCGAGACGAGCGCGAGCAGATGCGTCACCTCCGCCAGCGCGTCTGTCGTCGCCTGCAGGGCCGTCTCCACCTCGCTGCGAAGCTCGGAGAAGTCGAGATCGAGCGCGAGCGGCGACGGACGAGGCTGGAGCTTCTCGATCACCCGATCGACGAAGAAGCGGTAGCCGAGGTCGGTCGGAACGCGGCCTGCGGACGTGTGCGGATGCGAGAGCAGTCCCTGCTCCTCGAGCACGGCCAGCTCGTACCTGACGGTGGAGGAGGAGACCTCCATCGCCGCCCTCTCGACAAGGGTCTTGGACCCGACAGGGGCCCCCGTGGACACGTACTCCTCGACCACGCGCACGAGGATCTCCTCCTGACGAGGCGTGAGCACGGGTTCAGGGCCGGGCGGCATCTGTGGTCAATTGTAGTTATTTGCAGGGATTTCAGCGAGAAGTTCGGCCGTCACGCCACCTCCGAGGAACCGGCCCCGCCGCGTGAGCAGCAACCCACCGGCCCGTCGTTCGACGAGACCGAGTCCCTCCAGCCGCCCGAGCGCTGCCGGGTCAACGGCTTCCTCGACCTCCGCGAACGGAAGGGGGTCGTCGAGGCGCAGGCCCAGCATCAGGCGCTCTTGGATTCGGGTCAGCGCCGGCAGCGGCTCGAGCTCCCGCGGCGGAGCCTCGCCGCGCGCCAGCGCGGAGAGGTAGCGCGGAAGCGCGGGAAGGTTTCGCCAGCGGAGACCGCCGACAGTCGAGACGGCACCGATCCCTACGCCGAGGTAGTCGCGCCCGAGCCAGTAGGCGAGGTTGTGGCGCGCGCGACGGCCGTCCCGGCAGAAGTTGGCTGTCTCGTACCAACGGTAGCCGGCATCTATGAGCGTGGCGACGACGAGCTCGAAGTAGCCCTCCATCGACTCCGCCTGGCGAGCGAGCTCCTCACCATGTGCGTGCGTGAAGCGCGTTCCCGGCTTCGCTTCGAGCTCGTAGCAGGACAGGTGCTCAGGCCCGAGAGCGAGAGCCTCGTCGAGATCCCGGCGGAGGCCGGAGGGCTCCTGGCCGGGGATCCCGTAGATGAGATCGAGGCTGATGTTGTCAAAACCGGCATCACGAAGATGGTAGAACGCGCGGCGGACGCCGTCGGGGCCCGCGCGACGGTCGAGCACGCCGAGCAGGCGCTCGTCGAAGCTCTGCGCGCCGAGCGAGACGCGCGTCACGCCGCCTGCGCGGAGGAGCGCTGCGAGCTCAGGCGTGACGGTTTCGGGATTGGCCTCGACCGACACTTCCTCGGCCGCCGGAAGGGCGGCCAGGAGCCGTCGCAGCTCACCCGGCTCCGTGAACGTCGGCGTACCGCCTCCGACGAAGACGGTCTCGACCTCGCTCGTCAACCGCGGTCCTTCGAGCTCGAGCTCGGCGAGCAGGGCATCCACGTACCGCCCGTGATCCTCGCGGCGGCCGACCAGCGTCACGAAGTCGCAATAGCCGCAGCGCGAGGAGCAGAACGGCAGGTGGACGTAGAGATGGCGTACGCCGCCCGTGCTCATCGCTTGTCTCCGTCCAGGTTGAGGACGGCGAGGAAGGCCTCCTGGGGAACCTCGACCGAGCCGACCTGCTTCATCCGCTTCTTTCCTTTCTTCTGGCGCTCGAGCAGCTTGCGCTTGCGCGTCACGTCGCCGCCGTAGCACTTCGCGAGCACGTCTTTGCGCCGTGCCTTGATCGTCTCCCGCGCGATCACCCGCGAGCCGATGGCCGCCTGCACCGGGACGTCGAACATCTGCCGGGGGATCTCCTCGCGGAGGCGCTCCACGAGCGCGCGACCGCGCGCGTAGGCACCGTCGCGGTGGACGATCAGGCTCAGCGCATCGACCGGGTCGCCCGCAAGGAGGATGTCCACCCGGACGAGGCTTCCCTCCTCGAAGCCGACCACGTCGTAGTCGAAGCTCGCGTAGCCCTTCGTCCGGCTCTTCAGCTGGTCGTAGTAGTCGTAGACGATCTCCGCGAGCGGAAGGTCGTAGGAGAGCATGACGCGCTCCTCGCTCAGGTACTCCATGTGGTCGAAGCGCCCGCGGCGCTCGTTGTTCAGCTCCATGACCGAGCCGACGTACTCCTTCGGGACAATCGTCGTCGCGCGGATGTACGGCTCCTCGACCCGTTCGAACTCCCGCGGCATGTCGGCCGGGCTGTGCACCTCGACCTTCTCCCCGCCTTGCGTGTACACCCGGTAGGCGACATTGGGAGCGGTGACCAGAAGGTCGAGATCGAACTCGCGCTCGAGGCGCTCGCGGACGATCTCCATGTGCAGGAGGCCGAGAAACCCGCAGCGGAAGCCGAATCCGAGCGCCTGCGAGGTCTCGGGCTCGTAGAAGAGCGAGGCGTCGTTGAGCTTCAGCTTCTCGAGGGCGTCCCGGAGCTCCGGGTAGTCGTCGGAATCGGTCGGATAGAGGCCGGCGAAGACCGTGGGTTTCACGTCCTTGTAGCCGGGCAGCGGCTGGGAGGCGCCCTGGCGTGCGCTCGTGAGCGTGTCGCCCACCCGCAGGCGACTGACGTCCTTCAGGCCGGTGACGACGTATCCGACCTCACCGGCCTCGAGCGTGTCGGTCGGGGTGCGGACGGGCGAGAAGAACCCGAGCTCCTCCGCCTCGAAGCGCGTTCCGGCCGCCATCGCCCGCAGGTCGTCACGCGTGCCGAAGCGCCCGTCGACGACCCGGACGAAGGCCACGACGCCGCGGTACTGGTCGTATGAGGAGTCGAACACGAGCGCACGCGGCGGCGCCTCCGGGTCTCCTTCCGGGGGAGCGATGCGCTCCACCACGGCGTCCAGCACCTCGGCGACGCTCTCCCCCGTCTTCGCGGAGATGCGGAGGACTCGTTCAGGATCCTCGCCGACGAGCTCGGCGACCTCGGCGGCGACGGCGCCGGGGTTCGCCTGCGGGAGGTCGATCTTGTTCACGACAGGAACGATCTCGAGGTTGTTCTCGAGCGCGAGGTAGGCGTTCGCGAGCGTCTGCGCCTGAATCCCCTGCGCCGCATCGACGAGCAGCAGAGCCCCTTCGCACGCCTGCAGCGCGCGTGAGACCTCATACGTGAAGTCGACGTGCCCAGGCGTGTCGATCAGGTTCAGCTGATGGCCCTTCCAGGCGACGCGGACGGCCTGCGCCTTGATGGTGATCCCGCGCTCACGCTCGAGCTCCATCGAGTCGAGCACCTGCTCCCTCATCTCGCGCTCGCTGAGGGTCTCGGTCACCTCGAGGATGCGGTCGGCCAGGGTCGACTTGCCGTGGTCGATGTGCGCCACGATCGAGAAGTTGCGGATGCGGTCGAGCTTCACTCGCCCGTTGTACCTGACCGGCGGCGAAGCGAGAGCAGAATGCGAAGCTCCGGGATCCTCATGAGCCGCGCGCAGAGAAGGTAGACGGCCACCGCGGCCGCCAGTCCGGAGCCGACGGTGACGATCTGCGCGAAGAGCGAGCGGCCCAAGAGCTCGTCGAGCACGTACCAGACGCCGACAGCGACGCCGGCGGCGATCGCCGACGCGACGACGATGAGAGAGTAGGAGCGGACGAGGGCGCGCCCGTCCATCCGCCCGACCCGCCGCCGGAAGACGACGATGAAGGCGGCGGTGCCCGCGATGTTCACGAAGGAAGTCGCGAGCGGAATTCCCCAGGTCCCGTAGCGATAGAAGGCCGCATCGAGAGCCGCGTTGACGCCGAGGTTCGCGAGCGCGATCACGGTCGGCACCCAGGGCGTCTGCAGGCTGAAGAACGCCCGCGTCAGCATCAGCATCGTTCCGTTGAACGTGAGCCCGAGCGTGAAGGCGGCGAGCGCGCCGGCGACCACCGTGGTCTGCGACGAAGTGAACGCGCCGCGCTCGTAGATCAGCCGCACGATGGGCACCGCGAGCACGGCGCCGACCGCGCTCGCGGGGACGAGAGTGAAGCCGATCTGCCCGAGGCCCATCGAGACGGTCTCGCGGAACCCCTGGGTGTCCCCGCGGGTGGCGAGCCGAGAGAGGCGCGGGAAGAGCACCGTCGCAATCGCTACCGAAAAGACGCCCTGCGGGAGCATGTAGATGCGGAAAGCCGCGTTGATCGCGCTCGGCGCGATGTTCGGGTCGATCAGCTTCGCCGCGAAGATCCCGTCGATGAGCGCGTTGACGTTGATCAGCCCGAGCCCGAGCGTCACGGGCACCATCAGGACGAAAACGCGCTTGACGGCCGGGTCACGCCAGTCGAGGACGAACTGCAGCCGCCCGCCGAGACCGCGGAGAGCGGGGATCGGCAGCGCGAACTGGAAAAGCGTCGCGGCGAGGATCGCTCCCGCGTAGACGTAGAGCTCGTCGTTTCCTTCGACGCGGGGGACGCCGACGACGAGCCCGCCGATGATGACGACGTTCCAGAACACCGGCGTGAGGGCGGGGATCGTGAAGTGCTCGTAGCTGTTCAGGATCCCGACGATGACCCCGAAAAGGCCGAGCAGGAGGACGATCGGAAACAGGAGCCTCGAGAGGCCGACGAGCAGGTCCTGCTCGTAGGGAAACGGCGCCATGATCCACGGCGCGAGCAGGATGAAGAGGACGGTGATGCTTCCGAGCCCGACAAAGATGAGCCAGAAAAGGGTCGAAGCGACCCGCCAGGCGCGCGCCCGCTCCCCCTTCTCCAGCAGCTCGCTGAAGACGGGCACAAACGCGGACGAGAGGGCCGCGTCGGCCACGAGCGCGCGGACCGTGTTCGGGATCAAGAAGGCGATCTCGAACGCGTTGATCGGGCCGCGGACGCCGAAGTAGTTCCTGGCGACGATCTCACGGACGAGGCCGAGAATCCGGGAGAGCCCGGTTGCCCCGGCGAAGATCGCCGTCGACCAGGCGAGCCGCCTCGGCGGCGGGGGCTCGCCGGGAGCCGGGCGCTCGGGTTCTTCCACGGGCCCGAGCATAGGCCAGAGGCCGGAGGCAGCCGTGGAGGCAGCCGTCTGCTGCTAGCATCCTCCTGCCCGCACGACGCGGGCGTTTCTCCGTATGCCGAACATCCACCAGCAAAAGCGCCGAGTGAAGATCGCCGCCCGCCAGCGGGAGGAGAATCTGCGCTACCGCTCCGCCGCGAAGACGCTCTTCAAGCGCCTCGAATCTGCTGTTGCGGATGGGGACAAGGAGCGGATGGCGAGCGAGCACCGCGAGCTCGTCGTCCTCCTCGACAAGGCCGCTGCCACGCGCGCGATCGACCCGAACAAGGCGGCGCGCAAGAAGTCTCAGGCCGCGCGCCTGGTGGCGAGCAGCTCCTAGCCGACAGGCTCGCGCGCGGCGGTGATCTCGAGCAGAGCCCGCTCGAGCTCGAGCTCGTTCGAGACCCGGCTTGCACCTTTGAGCGCCGCGTCCAGCTCGGCGAGGCGCACGATCGCCCCATCGAGCTCGTCGCGCGAGTAGCGCTCGGCGTGGCCGAGAGCCTTGCGGCAGCGAAACTCGTGCTTCTTCAGCCTTCCGGCGATCTCACGCGCTCCAAGGCCTTCTTCGGCGAGCGCTTGGACGTTTCGGACCAGCGTGACCTGCGCCGCCAATCGCACGGCGATGAGAAACGGTTCGACGCCCTTTTCGAGCTCCGCTTCGCAGGCGGCCAGGACTTCGCCGACGTCACGACTTCCCCACGCGTCCGAGAGCGCCCAGGTCGGAGCCTCGTTCAGCGGGACTGCGAGCTCCTCGACCTCGCGCTCGCCGATCTGCTCGCCTCCTGCCCAGGTGACCAGCTTCTCGACCTCTTGCTCAAGGAGCGCGACGTCGTCACCGGCGATCTCGACCAGCCGCCGGGCAGCGTCATCCGTCGCCTGGGCTCCAAGGCGAGCAAACTCGCCCCGCACCCAGACGGACGGATCCCTGGGCTTCGGCACGTCGTAGGCGAGCACCTCACCGCCCCGCCGGGCGACGAGCTTCGCCAGCGAATCGTCCTTCGACGGCTCGTCGACGACCAGCGCGAGGACGGTTCCGCTCACGGGGTCGGCAAGATAGGCGTCGAGCGCCTCGGCGTCAGCCTTCTTCCATTTTTCGACACCCTGGACCACGATCAGGCGCCCTGCGCCAAAGAGGCCGAGGGAGTTCAGCGCGGCGGCCGTGTCCTCGCCGGACACCGTCTCGGCGCCCATGACCTCGACCGCTTCGTCGCCGAACCGCGTCCGCAGCCGGCGGAGGGCGCGGCCGATCTTGGGGCGGTCGGTTCCGGTGAGCAGGTAGACCGGGCGCAGCTCGTCCGACATCGGGCTTGAGCATAGTCACCGCTGCGTCCGGACCGAAAAGGTCGTTCCGTCGGACTCGACGGTGACTCGGCCGTCCTCGTCCGTCCGGTAGACGGCGAGGCCCGGGGAGGCTGCCAACGCCGAGAGGGTCGACGGCGCGGGATGTCCGTAATCATTCCCCTCGCCGACGGAGATCAACGCGATCTTGGGCCGGATCGCCTCGAGAAGCTCCCCGAGCCCCGTGTCCGAAGAGCCGTGGTGGGCGACCTTCAGGAGCTCGACCTGAGGAGGGTGAAGCGGCAGAGTGACGGCCGACTCGGAGTCGCCGGTGAGCAGTGCATCGAACTGGCCGTAGCTCGCGAGGAGGACCGCGCCGTGCTCGTGAGGGTCCTCGTCTCGAAGCCCCGGGCCGTCGGGCCAGAGAACGCGAATCCGCAGAGCGTCGAGCGTGAAGGTCTCCCCCACGCGCGCGGCGACGACTCGCACGCCGCGGGCGCGAGCCTCGTGCTGCAGGGCGGCCTCGTCGGGGCTGTCGGTCGGTTCGAGCGGGTCGAGAACGAACCCGACCGGCAGCGAGTCGACCACCTCCGCGGCGCCGCCGACGTGATCCCTGTGCGGGTGCGTCACGACCAGGGCAGCCAGCCGCCGAACTCCCAGCGCCCGCAGCTGGGAGGCGACGTTCGCCTCCGGCGGCCCTTCGTCGACGAGTACGGAGCCGGCCTTCGTCTGGAGGAGAATCCCGTCGCCCTGGCCCACGTCGAGCATCACGATCCGAAGCCCGTTCGGAGGCGGCGGCGTCGGGTGCGGTCGCATCCGCCACCCGAGGGCGACGATGGTGAGCATCGCCAGGAGAACGGCTGCGCGACGCCCACGGGGAGGCGGCAGCTTCGTGAGCAGGAAGGCGAAGAGGACGAGGCAGGCCAGCGCCACAAGCGACTTCCATGACGTCACCTGGGCATGAGGAAGGGAGCCGAAGAACCGCGCGCAACCGGCCAGGTACGCGGCCAGCCAGCCGTTCACCCAGGCGAGGACGGAGGCTGCCTCCGGGAGCACGGGGTCAAGGGCGGTCGAGATCAGTGCGAGACCGAGAATCGGTGCGACGACCGCACCCGCGACGGCGTTGCTCGCGACTGTGAAGAGTGGCGCGGCCTGGAAATGGAGCATCAGGATCGGCGCCGAGACTCCCCCGCACGCGATCGACACGGCGAGGACCCCTGCGAGCCCCCGCGGCAGCGGATAGCCGGCGAGCCAGGCCTCGATTCGGGGCACGAGCACGAAGATCGACGCGACCGCGCCGAACGAGAGCTGGAAACCGGCCTCCAGGAGCGAATACGGATTCCAGCCGAGGAGCACCGCCGCCCCGACGAGCAGGAAGTACCAGCGGTCTCGCGCCCGCCCCGCCAGCCATGCGAGCGAAGCGAGCCCTCCCGCGACCCCTGCGCGCACGACGGACGGCTGCCAGCCCACGGCCATGAGATATCCGCCGACCGCGGCCAGCGCGGCGAGTTGGCCGATCCACCGCGAGATCCCGAGGAGCCACGCGAGCGCAAGCATCCCGCCCACGACGTACGCAACGTTCTGGCCCGACACCGCGAGCAGGTGGTACAGGCCGGACGCGCGGAACCGGTCTCGGAGTTCTGGGCTCAGGCCCTCGTCCTCGCCGAGGACCACGGCGGCGATGACCGCGCGGCGCTCCCCGCCCACGCCTGGCGCCAGTGAGCGCGCGATCGACGCACGGACCCGGTCGGCGAGCCCACCGATCCCGCCCCGGTGCCCGACGACGGTGAACGTGCTCGCCTCGAGGATGACGTGAACGCCCTGTCGCCGCAGGTATCCCGCCTCGTCGAACCCGTTCTCCTCGGGCCGGGGCTTCTCGATCTCGACGACCGCGTCCAGCACGGCACCCTGCGGCGGCGCTCGTCCCGCCGGGAGGTCCAGTCTCGCGCGCTCTCCCAGGCTCTCCGCGCCGAACCTGAGCACGCGGACCGGCACCCGCACGTCGAACGGGCTCCGCCGGCTGGGGCCGGTGACCTCGAGCAGCGCGGGCCCGGCTCGACCGATCTCCTGCTCGAGAACGCTGTCGTCCAGGGCGTCGAGCCGCACACTTCCCCACCACGTGCTTGCGACGAACAGCGCCGCTGCAAGCGCTATGAGACGTGCGCGGGGCTCCGCCAGCGCTGCGGCGGCGAACGCGACGGCGAGGCCTCCGACGAGCGGCGACGGCGTGCGCACCAAGAGTGCCGAGGCGAGTCCCGCGCAAAGCGCGGCAGCGAGGAAATGAGGCGCCGGGATCCGCGAGCCGGCCTCACAGGTCGACGAGGTCCTGCAGCTCGGCAAGCGTGGCAGGACCGATGCCCGGAACGGCGTCGAGCTCCTCGACAGACCCGAACGCACCGTGCTCCGTGCGGTAATCCAGGATCTTCTGGGCCGTCACCGGCCCGATGCCTGGGAGCTCGTCCAGCTGCTCGAGGGTTGCAGAGTTCAGGTGGACGCGTCCGCTTACCCCCGCGGCGGACGAGCCTCCGGCGAGTGCCTGAGCCGCTTCACGCCGGGAGGGCACGACGATCTGTTGCCCGTCCGCCACCGGCGCTGCGAGGTTGACGAGCGCGAGCGCGGCTCTGGGCTTTGCTCCGCCGGCCTTCGAGAGCGCGTCGTCCACTCGGCTCCCTTCGGGCAGGCTGTACAGGCCGGGCCTGGACACCTGACCGACCACGTGCACCACGACCTTGCGCGCGGGCGCCGGCTCCGCGCTGAGATTTAGAGGCGCAGCGGCCGGCTGCGGGCTCTCATCGCGAAAGGCCATGCGGCCCGCGAGCGAGAGCACGGCCAGCAGTGCGAGGACGTAGGCAAGCGCCCGTCGGCGGGAGATCTCAGGAAGCTGCATGGCCAGGGCGAGAGCCCGGCGACGGGGACGACGTACGAGATGGACAGCCGCGGGCGGAGCGTGATCGACGTGACGAGCTCGACGGGAAGCAGGGCCCGCTCGTCCCGTCGTCCTCCTCGTCCTTGGCCAGCTCGAGCAGCACCCCGCGGTTCGGCAAGCCTCGGATGCCCAGTCGGAGACGAGCGAGGAAAGGTCCCACGAGCTCCACGCGGCAGAGGTCGTCGGCACCCTCGTCGAGGCAGTCGCGACCGGATCGAGGTCGACCTCGCGCTCCTTTGTCCAGCTCTCGCTGCGGATCGCGTGCGCATGGAGCGTGTACGCGCCGGCGAGACATGGGCCGACCCGGCGACCCTGCGCCGCGAACGCGCCGTCGAAATAGATCCAGGCGGGCGCTCGTTATCGCTGCGCGCGCGGGCAGGCCCTCCAACGAGAACCCGAGTGCCGCGCGCCAGACCTTGTCGTCCACCCCACCCACCCGACGGGCGGTGTCGTCGCGAAAGCACCGTTCGTTCCAGTCGTAGCCCCAGTCGCACCAAAACGGCAGGCCGACGTCCTCCACCGGCGCGCGGACGAGGGAGCTGCCGGCAGCCGGGGCGGGAGAGATGCACGCGGCAAGGACGAGCAGAGAGGCGAGAGGGCGCATGTCTCGATGGTCGCGCCAGAAAGGGCGCAAGTGGGACGCCGAAAGCGCTGACTCCGTGCCGCTTTGTGTCTAGTTGACACAGGGACCGGACGAGACCGGCCGGGTGGCCCTCGGAAGCGCGTCCCCTACAACGGAGACCGGTACCGCGAACCCGTTGCCGCCGTTCTTCGCGCCGCCGAAGATCATCGCGACGACGCCGCCTTCGGAGTCGACCACGGGCCCACCGCTCTCCCCCGGCTCGACCCGGCCGCGCAGCGGCACGACATTCCGCGGCCCGACGTGACGGCCGTAGGCGTTCGGGGCGATGACCGTCCTCGGGGCGCCGGCTGTCGCCGCGATCCCGACCAAAGCCCCGTCGCGCGGGTAGCCGAGGATGGCGACCGGCCGCGGGTAGTCCTCGCTCCCGCTGATGGCGAGCGGCGGCGTCCGCAGGCCGTCGACACGGAGGATCGCGACATCGTTCTGCGTGTCGACGTAGACGACTCTCGCGGAAAGGGACTGGCCGTTGGGCGCCAGGATGTCCGTGTCGTGCTCGCCCGCGATCACGTGCGCATTCGTGGCGATGAGATCACGGCGGACGACCCAGCCCGAGCCCTGGATCCCGAGGCCGCAAGCCGTTCCGTAGATCTTCACGACGCTACCGGAGGCCGCCTTCGCCCCGGGAGTCTGGAGCACGCTGGGATCCGGAGGAGGCAGCCGTCCTCCCGACAGGGTCAGCTCGGGGAACGGATCGAAGCGGGCCAGCGCCTGGAGGACGCGGTCGGGCGGGACCGCCCGCATGAGCTGCGGGAGGATCGTCGAGCCGCGAACGTCCTGACGGAAGCCGAGGCTCGGCTGCTGCACCAAGACGACGGCGACCAGCCAGGCGAGGGCGAGGCCCAGCGCGGCGCCGATGATCCCGCCTCCGACCGAGTCCGCCGCCCTGAGACCCGGCCGGAACGCGAGAAAGCGGCGCGGTGTCTCGGCCAGCGTGGCGCTCGCCGCGCCGAGAAGCGCGGCGCCGACGATCGCTCCGAGGAGGCTCGCGATCGAGACCCAGGACGAGCCTTCGGACAGGAGCTTCGGCGCGATCCAGGAGCCCGCGAGCGCGCCGATGGCGAGTCCCACGAGCGAGAGCGCCTGCGCTACGAGCCCGCGATAGGCGCCCTGGAGCGCGAAGAGCACGACCCAGAGCACGACGAGGATGTCGACGACGACCACGTCCTCACGATAGGCGAGACGCTAGACGGGGACGCAGATCCGCCGGCTCCGCCCCTGGCCGGTCTGCGGCAGCGCCGGCCGAGTGAGACGAGCGAGCAGGGCCGAGACAGCAGGAGGGATACGGCGACGGACTGGGAGCGCAGTCTCCTGCCGGGGGATGCCTTTGGACGCGAAGCGTTGGGCTTTGCCCGGCGAAGGCCGCCGCCCAGGTCGGCTAGACGCTAGACGACCAGGTTGACGAGGCGGCCTGGCACGACGATGGCGTTCTTCAGCTCCTTGCCGTCCAGGTGGGCGGCGACGCGCGGCAGATCCCTCGCCCGCGCGACGAGCTCGTCCTCTCCGAGGCCGGCCGGCACCTCGACGCGGCCGCGCACGCGCCCGTTCACCTGCACGACGAGCTCGAACGTCTCGCGCTCGAGGAGAGCAGGGTCGGCTTCCGGCCACGGGGTGCTCCAGAGCCGCTCTTGGCCGAGCCGTTGCCAGAGCTCCTCGGTGACGTGCGGCACGTAGGGCTGGATGAGGTTGACCGCGGTCTCGGTCGCGAACCGCACGGCCGGCGCCTGGGCCGGGTCTTCCTTCACGGCGTAGATGTCGTTGACGAGCTCGATCACGGCGGCGATCGGCGTGTTGAACTGAAAGCGCCGCTCGATGTCGTCGGAGACCTTCGCGATCGTCTCGTGCGCCTTGCGGACGAGCGGGCCTTCCGCGGCGCCGTCCACCGGGCCGGCCTCCACCACCTCGAGACCGAGCCGCCACAGCCGGCCGAGGAAGCGGAACATGCCCTCGATCCCCGCGTCCTGCCACTCCTTGTCGTCCTCCGCGGGCCCCATGTAGAGGATGTAGAGCCGAACGGCCTCCGCGCCGTAACGCTCCACCATCTCGTCGGGCGCGATGACGTTCCCCTTCGACTTGGACATCTTCGCGCCCTGGTAATAGAGCATCCCCTGGTTGAAGAGCCGCGCAAACGGCTCCTGGAAGCCGACGATGCCGAGGTCGTACATGACCTTCGTGAAGAAGCGCGCGTAGAGAAGGTGCAGGATCGCGTGCTCGATCCCGCCGATGTACTGGTTGACCGGCAGCCAGTAATCGACCATCCGGCGGTCGAACGGCGCTTCGTCGTTTCCGGGATCGCAGTAGCGGAGGTAGTACCAGGACGAGTCGACGAAGGTGTCCATCGTGTCGGTCTCGCGACGCGCGGGCCCGCCGCACTTCGGGCAGGTCGTCGCCACCCAGTCCTCGGCGGCGGCGAGCGGAGAGCGTCCTTTCGGCAGGTACTCCTGAACCTCGGGCAGGAGTACCGGCAGGTCCTCCTCCGGCACGGGCACGAGCCCGCACTCGTCGCAGTAGAGGATCGGGATCGGGCAGCCCCAGTAGCGCTGCCGCGACAGGAGCCAGTCACGCAGGCGATAGCTGACCGCGGGCCGCCCCCGCTCGCGCGTCTCGAGCCACTCGACGATCGCCTTCTTTCCCTCCGGGCTGGTCATCCCGGAGAACTGCGCCGAGTCCACGAGCTTCTCGTCGTCGGAGTGCGGACTGAAGGCTTCGTCCTCGGGTATCTCTCCTTCCGCGGGGACGACCACGGTCTTCACCGGCAGCTCGAAGCGCTGTGCGAAGGCGTAGTCCCGCTCGTCGTGCGCCGGGACGGCCATGATCGCGCCGGTTCCGTACTCCATCAGCACGTAGTCCGAGACCCAGATGGGGAGCCGGTTGTCGTTCACGGGGTTCGTGACGAAGCGGCCTGTGGAGACGCCGGTCTTCTGCTTGTCCGGGTCGACTCGCTCGGCCGTGGAGCGGCCCGCCGCGTGGCGCACGTAATCCATGACCTCCGGCTCGTGCGGCGTCCCCTCCACCAGGCGCTGCACGAGCGGGTGCTCGGGCGCGAGCACGAAGAACGTGGCGCCGAAGAGCGTGTCCGGCCGCGTCGTGAAGACGGGAATGTCGACGTCGAGCTCCTCGATGCGGAAGACGACCTCGGCGCCCTCGGAACGGCCGATCCAGTTGCGCTGCATCGTCAGCACGCGCTCGGGCCAGGATTCGAGCATCGCCATGTCGTCGAGGAGCCGGTCGGCGTAGGCGGTGATCCGGAAGAACCATTGCTCGAGGGTGCGCGCCTCGACCTCCCAGCCACAGCGCTCGCAGTGGCCGTCGATCACCTGCTCGTTGGCGAGAACGGTCTGGTCGTTCGGGCACCAGTTGACGACGGCACCCTTGCGGTAGGCGAGGCCGGCCTCGAAGAACTTGAGAAAGAGCCACTGCGTCCAGTGGTAGTAGTCGGGCTCGGCGGTCGAGACCTCGCGGCTCCAGTCGATCGACCAGCCGAGCCGCTTCATCTGCTTGCGGATGGCGGCAA
>Ga0111539_10001411_pt1 | contig 31989 bp, 16 predicted proteins | sample RhiMethybrSRZTD1_FD_79667 | JGI IMG/M metagenome (GOLD analysis project Ga0111539, IMG submission 79667) | Populus rhizosphere microbial communities from Tennessee, USA - Rhizosphere MetaG P. TD hybrid SRZTD1 (version 2) (version 2) | ecosystem: Host-associated > Plants > Roots > Rhizosphere >...
CCTTTGCGTCCGGTCGCGATCTGAACTCCATTGGAGTCGGCGCCAGTGTGACTCTGCACGAAGTGTGGATGATTGGTCTTGCCAGCAGCTACGACGGCACCAGTCGCCTTCCCGATGCATCGGCAAACTCATTCGCTTCGCCGGCGTAAAATGCAACAACGAGCGTCAATTTCAACTCCGGTCCATGGACGATTGGCGGCTACTGTCAGTATGCGACGAGCGAGGGCCGTCCAGCCGTGGCCGCCGACGATCGCCTGGTCGCGATGGAAATCGGCGCGTCCTATCGGTTCACCACCCGAGTGCGCTTATACGGCGCGTGGTACCGCTTCGATCTTGATGACGACGTGCGTGGCGCGTCGGCGGTTGGAAACATCTTCCTGCTTGGCGCCCGCGCGACTCTTTGATACGACTCCGGGAGTAACAGCATGTCCAAGACAATGACCGAATCCTTGCTGCTTGTGGCTGCAGTTGGGGCACTAGTCTCAGGCAACGCCGCAGCGCAAGTGCATCCCGAGAAGCCAACCTACAAGTACGAAAAGTGCTACGGAGTCGCGCGCGCCGCGCACAACGACTGCTTCTTCGCGTCGAATTCCTGCGCTGGCACGTCTACTCAGGACGACGACCCGCGAGCGTGGATCTACGTCCCGCAAGGCACGTGCAAGAAGATCTCAGGCGGGACGCTGGAGCCACCCGAGGCCACCTAGGCTTTTGCTGGGGCAGGTATGGCCAGCCACCGCAGCAGGTCGCTCAAGGTTGCGCCGTCGGCATCGGCCCTGACACCAAGCGCCTCCGACGGCGCCGACTGACGATTGTTCCAGAAAGTCGGATAGCCGAACCACTTGGCGCCGGCCACGTCCCAGCCAGCGAACGCGACGAAGACAATACGTTCTTTAGGAGTTTTCAGAAGATCGACGCCCAGCTGATAGGCGCGAGGATCGGGCTTGAAGCTGCGGATGCGATCCGTGCTGATTACTTGATCCAGCGCTGTTTCGAGACCGGAGTTGCGTAGCGCGGAGGTCAGGATGTGCGGCGTAGCGTTCGAAAGAAGTGCAGTCCTTTTCCCCGATTGTCGAAGTGCACTCAACGATGCAGCCACGTCCGGCCACGCACGCAGTTCCAGAAAGCCCTGCATGAGCCGTTGGCGAGCATCCGACGCCAGATCCAGCTCCAGCGATCGAGCTGCAAATTCGAGTGCCATCTCGGTCGAAACATGGAAGTCCGCGTACTGATGCCCGAGAGCGCGCAGCCATTGATACTCGAATTGCCTCGTACGCCACACAGATGCCAGCTCATTGCCTCGGCCGGGCGCTACGGTTTCGCACGCCTGGAAGACAGGCCGCGGATCGAACAATGCGAACGCATCGAACGCGACTGCCTCGATGTGATCTCGTGCCCATGCCGGTCGACTGATTGTTGCAAGTGCCGCCGTTGCGAGACCTGCGCGTAAGAGCTCTCTACGCGTAAGCATCGGCTGCGACCTAATCCTTGCGGGGTGTCTTCGACACCTCGGGCCAATTCTTCTCGGCTCGCTCGATGTTGCCTGGAACATCCTGTCGCCAGATCTCCTGAACCTTGGTGTTGTAGTTCAGGTAGAGCTTGTCGTCGACGATCGCAAACGCATCGGGCTGAGTACTGACCTTGTATCCTTGCGCTGTGCCATAGGCGCAGTAGCCGCCGAACTGCGGCGCGTACTTTTCCGGCGTCTCCATGAAGGCGCGCCGGTTCTCCTCGCTGGAGAAGTAAAACCTGGAACCCTTGTAATCGTAGCTGTACTGCGATTGTCCCTGCTGCGGTTTGGCGGAAGCAAAATATGCGACGGGATCGTAGCCGCGCAGCGCGACTCCATCGGTCTCGAAGAAATCACCGGCATAGGCTGCTGCGCTCAACAGCGAGAACGCAGCAATTGCGATCAGACCACGGACTCGATTCATCATGGACGGCGCTCCGATTCGGAAGACGAGTGGTTGGGGGCGTGCAAGCTAGCGCTTGTCGATGAGATCGACAACTACCTCCGTTGCTCAGTTCCAATTCGCGTGTCGCGCGCGCACGGCGGCATCGATTGGGCCGCGACATGTGGTGGCGCACCGCGATCTATTGTGGATCGCGAGCCCGCAACTCGATTCATGAAATATTTTGAGCGCGGCGCAGATCTAGTACTGAGTTCGCGATTGTTAGATTTCATTCACAGCGAGTCGAAGGCTCGACAGTGCTTTGCAGAGGACCCCGTCGATGAAACGTTACAGCAGTCTCGCCCTTGCATCGTTGATCTCCTTGATCACCACATCGGCATTTGCACATGCAACGCCGATGACGCTGCGCACGGCCAACGCCGAATCATTCACTGCCTATGTGGATGGTCCCAGGGAAGCACCACTAGGGATTGTGCTCGTGCACGACTGGTTTGGCGTATCGCCGTTCTACACCCAGGCAGTCGACAAGTTGGCTCACGATGGCTATCGCGTTGTCGCAGTGGACTTGTACGGCGGGCGACATGCGACCACCCACGAAGAAGCAGGCAAGCTCCTCGAAGCCGTTCACGACGACGTTGCCGCGCGGGAGATCGACGCAGCAATCGGCTCGCTTGCCGGGAACGGACGGAAGGTTGCCGTCATGGGGTTCAGCATGGGCGCCAAGCATGCGCTGGCGGCTGCACTGAGAGACCCATCGGTCTCCGCCACGGTGCTGTGGTACGGAGAGACAAGCAAGGATCCGGAGAAGCTTCGTCACCTGTCCGGTCCGGCGTTGCTGATCGTCGGATCTCACGACGGAAAGTCTGCGACGGAAGACGCCGCCGCCTTCGGCAGAGCTGCGGATGCAGCTGGCATTGGTGCAGAGGTGTTCGTGTATCCGGGCGCAGATCACGCGTTTGCGCAACCGCTCTTCAACCAGGGCAGAACGTACGATCCGGCAGGGGCCGAGGTAGCCTGGCTCCTGAGCGAGGACTTTCTGGAGCGCCGGCTGCATGCAATCGCTGCGAGATGACATGGGACGGCTGTGGTCACGGTTCGCAACCGTTGCATTCGCACTCATCGGGATCGTAGTTGCTGCACGAGCCGACGGGCCCCTGCTTGTCACGCGCGCGGCGCAAGCGACGATTCTCGCCGACCTGAGGACGGCAGCGGCCGGCAGCGACAGCGCCGACGTCACCATCGTCGAATGGTTCGACTACGACTGTCCCTTCTGCAGAAGGACACACCCTCATCTGCAGGAGATCTTGCGAAGCGATCCGAAGGTTCGAATCGTCTACAAGGAGTGGCCTGTCTTCGGCGATGTCTCGGAATACGCCGCGCAGTCCGCATTGGCTGCGAATTGGCAAGGCAAGTATCTGCAAGCGCACGACGCGCTGATCAGCACGCTTAGCGCCATTGCCGATACGGCTCACGTCGATTCGACTCTGAAAAGCGCCGGCGTCGACGTGGCTCGACTGAGCCGGGATCGAAAGGCGCATGCCGACGAGATCGCTGCCATTCTCGCCCGCTCGAATGACGAGACTGCGCATCTCGGCCTCAAGGGCACGCCCGGCTTTCTGATTGGCCGGCAATTCGTCGCTCGAAGTCTCGATCTGTCGCAACTACGACAACTGATTTCGTACGCGCGGGCAGCAGAGTGAAGTCTCGAGCGCAGCAAGCTGCGATCTCAATACCCTCGCCGTCGGGTTCTATCGATGTTTGCCGTGATGCAACGCTTTCTTCCGCCGCACCCGATACTGCGTCCAGCGCAGTACGACAATGGCTACAATGGGCACGAGAAAGAAGAGCAACTCCAGACTGCCCGTGCCTCCATCTGGAGCCACTCCAAACAAGCGCTCGATGAAATCCATAGTGAGCATCCTTCAGTGATCCCGTGCTGCTCTAGTGTATGCCGATTGGCCGACTCGCGTGCGAGAAGGATGCTGCGCGCTCGCTATTGAGGTGGCAACAGTGAACGAATCGGAATAGAGTCGCGATCCACGACGAACAGCGACAAGCGCTCCGCCTCACTCCAACGTGGCGAGCGCCAAGCGTGCAATGCGCACTCGCAAGAAGGGATTCACGGAGATGGTCCGCACATCCACATGGCTCGCGACGCTGCTACTTCTTGTGGCGACGCCCGCGTTCGCTTCGCCGATTCCTTCGCCGCACGATACGGTCGTCATAACAGCGACGAAACTCCCAAGCGAGATCGCCCTCACCCCTTCGATGGTATCGGTCGTCTCAGGTGATGACATGAGGGCACGTGGCGCACGGGATCTCCGCAGCGCACTCGCACTGGTTGGAGGCGTCGACATCGCACCAGGCGGTGATGCTGGACCGGCAGGATCGGTACCTGGGATGTGGGGATTGCGCGAATTCGACGCCTTTCTGCTGGTCGTCGACGGCATCCCCTACGGCGGCGCCTTCAACCCGGCGCTCACGACACTTGATCTCACGAATGTCGCACGTATCGAAGTGTTGCGCGGTGCCGCACCCGTCATGTATGGGGCGACGAGCTTCGTCGGTGTCATCCATGTGATTCATGCGTCCGCCGGCGAATCCCCGGCGCGTGCGAGCGCAGCAATGGGCTCGCCGGGAACGGCGATTGGCGAGTTCACGAGCGATCTTCCCTCACGGGTACATTTTCAACACTCGGTGACCCTGAACGCCGAGACTCGCGAGTTCAGCCAGGACGACTCCAGTGTGCAGCGCATCCACGGGCTCTATCGCGCCGCGATGCCGACTTCAATTGGCGAGCTGCACGCCGATGTCGACGTCACTGCGCTGCGTCAGGATCCCTACAGCCCACACCCTCGTGAGGGCAACGTCCTGTCCTACCGATTTCCGCTCGATGCCAATGTCAATCCGACCGACGCACGCCAGGATCAGGACCGGGGACAGCTGACCTTCGGGCTTTCGAGCGAACACGCGCGTGGGAGCTTGACGAGCACGCTCTCCATTGCGCACACGCGCATACGCAACACTCGCGGTTTCCTGCGCGAGGAGTTCGCCGAGGACGGATTCACAACCAATGCCGATGGTTTCCGGCAGATCATCGACACCGACGATGTCTACTTCGATACGTACTTCGCGGTACGCCACAGCGCGCAGCTGCAATGGCTTGCAGGCATCGACTGGTTGTACGGCAAGGGAGAGCAAACCAGCGACAACTTCGAGTACGCAGTGTTTCCCGACGGCCGCAATCGATCGGACTCTCACACGCTGCCAATCGATGAATCGACAGAGCTCGAAGTCAATCGAAGTTTCGCCGGCGTGTACTCGCAGCTGCAGTGGCACCCGCTCGAACGTTGGTACCTGACTGCGGGTCTGCGCCTCAACCACACGGTCGAGCATCGTACCGGAGAGGACTCAGTCACCGAAGCACGCGCCACCGATCGCCGCGAGCACACACGGCTCTCGGGCGTCGCGGGAGCGACGGTTGCGCTCTGGCAGCAAGCCGCCGACTACTTGAATCTCTTCGCCGACTATCGCGACACCTACAAGCCCGCAGCTGTCGACTTCGGACCGGAGGCCGGGATTGAGATTCTTGCGCCGGAGACCGCGCAGAGCTGGGAATGTGGCTTGCGCGCCAGCCTGCTCCAAGGCCGAGTCGCCTTCGAAGCAAGCTACTTCCACATGGACTTCGACAACCTCGTAGTGCGCGAAAACGTCGAAGGCCTCCCGGCTCTCGCCAATGCCGGGCGTGAGCGCTTCCATGGCACCGAGATCGAGATCACGTATCGTGCGGCCGACAATCTGCGCCTCGTGGGCACCTTTGCCCATCACGATGCGACATTCGTCGACTACCGCCGCCTGCGACCGGACGGTTCCATGCAGCAACTCGCCGGCAAACGGCTCGAGCTGTCGCCCGCTAACCTCGGCGCGATCGGCGTCATTCTCGAGCCTGCGAACGGCTTAGTGGCATCCGTCGTGGCAAGCCGCACAGGCAGCCGTTATTTGAACAAAGGCAACACGTCTGTTGCAAAGCCGTACACGACGCTCGATGCTGGGCTGGGCTATCGCGTTGCTCGCTGGGAACTGCGCCTCGATGGCTACAACCTCACGGACCGCCGCGACCCCGTCGCCGAGAGCGAACTGGGCGATGCGCAGTTCTATCGTTTACCCGGCCGCAGCGTCCTGGCCTCCTTGACCGTGCATCTCTCAGAGCGCAGCGCGCCATGAGCAGGCGAGCACCTGGATGGTGTCTAGGAGAAGTCAGGCGTGCGTACCATCGCACTGACACGCGGGCTGTCGTGCTTCTTGGGATTCGCGGCTGGTGCGGACGACCTGCGCATTACGCTCGACAAGTCGTTCATCGAGACCTTCAAGGATCGCGCGGCCCACGGTTCGCGAGGAGATGATCATGACACCTTCAGATGCACGCGGCTCGGGCAAATCGATCCAATCGGGGCAGCCGGCCGAAGACAGCAGCGAGCGAGAAGCGCCTGACAAGCGGGTACTCTTCACTACTCCCGTGAGCAGTTGCGACTGCGACCAGATCATTTGTTTGCTCGACAAGATCGCGCGTACTTCGTGTCTCACCCTCAACGAAGTCCATCGAAATAGTGCCGCCATGCACTCGATCGCCTCGTCGCTGGAGGCGCTCTTGGATATGTATCGGACTGTCAACCCAGGGGCCGCGCTGGACTACGAGCGCCGTCTGGCGCTGCGCGCGCAGGTGAACGAATGTTGTCCGCCACCTGAGCACGAAGAGGATATTTGCAAGTACGTCCCGTGCCCGCCGAAGGGCGGCGTGAGGCGAGGCGACGGCTGGTCGGCGAAGTCGCGCGGTCATGCACCGCGCGTGCTGGTCGCGGAGCGGCACGAGAGTTGGACCTTCAGTGAACGACCCCGCCACGAGGAAGACGAGGGCCGTGGTGGAGTCGGATTGGGATCGTTCACGGGACTCATCGATCCACGCCAGGCGACTCCACGCCCGCTGGATTTTCACAGCGGTCCTGGGCCGACACCGCCGGGTGCCGCCGGCCCGGTGGGCTTCCGCACATTCACCCAGACCGAGCTCGCGCAGAACTGGCCGCCCGATATGAGCGGCGCCCGCGGCGGAGACGTCGTGCTGATGTCCGGCAATCTCTGGATGAAGCTGTCGATCGACGGCGGCAAGACGTTCACCGATCTAGATTTCACCAAGCTCTTCGCCCAAGACTCGGTGTATGGTGGCTGGGCGGGTGACCAGGTCATCCACTACATTCCATCGATCGATTGCTTCGTTCTGTACGTTCAGTCGTTCAAAGGAAGCGGCGCCCAAGCGAATCGCAACATCGTCAAGATCGCCTTGGCAAGTCAGGCCGATCTGAAAAAATTTTCCGGCGGCCAGCAGGCGTGGTGGCGGCAATGGGACTTCACGCCCGATACGTTTGCGCTCGGGACGTCGTGGATGGATTTCCCCGATCTGACTTACGGGCGGGATTTCTTGCACGTCAACACCAACGTGTTCGTCGGCAAGACCGGCAAACTCTTCTACGAATTGCCGCTGGCCGACATGGTCGCGGGCAAGGGTCTGAGCTTTCTCTACGCGTTCATCGAGGATGCGAAAGTTCTCGTCGGCTCGCCTGCGCAGAACGTCACGAGCAACGAGTTCTGCTGGGCACAGCACGTCGACAATTCGCACATGCGTATCTATTCCTCTGTGGGTGGCGACCCGAACTACGCATGGCGGGAGCGTGAGGTCCTGAATTGGCCGCGGATCGATGACGGGAATGTCGTCGCCAAGGCTCCCGACAATGCGGACTGGATCAGCGAGGACCATCGCATTATCGGCGCAACCCGCCGTGGCACGGAGCTATGGTTCGCCTGGACGGCGGGTTCGGGAGACGGTGGACACGGTGGCTTCTCGTTCCCGTATGCGCATGTCCAGGTGGTGCGATTCGACATCGGGGGTGACTACAACCGCGTCGATCAGTTCACCATCTGGAACGCCGATCATGCGTATTGCTATCCGAGTCTCGCGACGAATTCCGACGGCGAAGTCGGCATTTCGTTGGCTTGGGGCGGGCCGACGTTGTATGGCAGTCATGCGGTTGGGATCCTGGGCGATTGGGTCGTCTGGTACGGTGAGGCGAGTGATGTCACCGTTCTGCGCAAGAAGATCGGTTCTGACGGTAAGGTCGTGAAAGATGCAGCCGGCAATCCGGCTGTCGACACAACTCGCTTTGGCGACTACGTTCATGTTCGACTCGCGCAGCCCGACACACGCTGGTTCGGTGCATTCGGCTACGCAGTCAAGAAGGATGCGGGCGTCGCGGCGCCGGAAGCAGGAAAGTTCGTGTACTACTACGTCGAGTTCGGCCGGGAAATCCCGTTACCTGCTCCAATCAAATAGGAGCTTATCGTGCAGTCCAAAGGGGCCGGTATTGCCACCGTACGGAGGTGACTTCCGCCGCTTCCAGCTATCGCTGAACCTGGACAATCAATGCAATGGAATGTGGAAGTTTCATCCGAAGTATCCTGAGGTCAAAGGGTGCGGCGCCGTTTTCTGTCGATCTGACTGACGAGAATGAGCAGGACGTGTTCGTCTCAGCAGCTTGTCGGAACTCTCTAACGCCGCAACGGTGGGAGGAGCTTCTCAATGTTCTGAGCGCGTGAACGCAAGGACCTTCTGCCCAACCTCGAGCAGCTACATCTGTCCTCAGGCGCAATCCGTCGCGGTGTTTGCGACTTAACCCAACAATCGCCGCCGAGTGGCAAGCTCACAGTCTGGTGGTACTACGGTGCTACAGGCCCTCAGGCGGCATACCTGCAAGCAGTGCTCTTCAGATCAGCTGACGTCTGCGTTGACTCGCAACGGACTGGGGTGACGACTCGCGCACGCAGATTTCGCTTTCTGGACTCGTGCACGACGAGAGCCTCGCATTGATTCGGTCGGACTCTCTGTATGCCCGCTTCACTACCATAGGTTGGTTCTCCACCAATTATCACCCACTGAACGTCCTGGATCCGTTCCTCAGCAAACGTTGATTCGGATCATTATCTTCACCGTGTGGATCTCGATCGCGCTGCGTTCGATCTCCGCCGCGGGGTCCGGCGAAGGGGTTCGTCCTCTTCGTCGGCGCGAACCTTGGATCAGATCATATGGTTCTTCGCTGCTTCAAGCTCGCCCGCCAGAGTTGCTAAGTCTCGATTTGGCGCTTCAAATAAATCGGCGTACGCGCCCAGCATGGTCGCCGCACTCCTCAGATTATTCGGGTACGTAATGCCGGGCGGTCCAAGCTCTTTCTGCACATCCTTGAGAGCTCTCTCCGCAAGTTTCATCGTCCTTTCTATGAGATCTATCATCCTTTGGTCGTTTCCATAGAAAGTGCTGAGAGTGCTATACATTTCCTGTGAGCGCTTTTTCGCTTTCTCGCCAAGCAAACCGAACATCGACCCCCATGCTCGTGATTTGGTGCTAGAGTCAAGCTTCTGGAGCAGCTTCCCCACTTCGTCGCAATTTCCCTTGAGCTTCCCTATGTTCCTCTTCAGCTCGAAGCCAGCGCCCTGCTGCGCAACGATGTAATCGTTGAATCTTGTGAACTCACGACTCGATGTCGAGCGAGTGCCGTCATACGTGAATCGGAAGCCGGTGATCAACTTCGTGACATTGGCCAGTCCATTTATCGTGATGTGCATCTGATCCAATAACGCAGAAAGGTCTTTCTTGGCGCTTGGAAAGCGGGTCTTGAGATAGTCGGTGCCGTCGTTGACGGCTTTGATGATCTCGCGGGTACTCTTAACCACGTCGCCGAGATCCTTGATCACGCCGACAACATCATTCACGGACACGACCACAGGTCACCTCTTGCAGAGCGCTGCGCGAGTCCATGCCGCTGCGGTCGAGAAACGACGCGAATTCCGCAAGCTGTCCGAAGGAGTGCATTGGTTGGCACCGTGCCTCAGCAAATAGGGGCGTGATGCAATTGTCTGGACATCCCGCGCAAAGAGATTCAACGTCGCTTCTTCACCCCGACTGTGTAAGCGCCAGTGCTTTCCGGTTTCTTGTGCCGCACTGACAACCAGTATGAGGCCGGCTGGAGCTTGCGCACGAGGCGCGCGTTCAGGCCGCGGCCGAGATCGTCGTCCCAGGCCAGCACGGCGCCTGGGTCATCCGGCCCGTGGAGCGTGAGCACAGTGTCGAGTGCGCCTTCCGTGGTCATTATGTATGTGGCTGCGGATGCAACGTCGAAGTGGTACGTGTCCACTTCCTGGGCGGCTGCCAGCTCGGCCTCGACGCGTGGGCCACCCACGACCAGCTCCGTGAGCGGCGGCGCGGTCCGCGAGTACTGGCGACGCATGTACTCGATGTCGGTCGCGGAAAACTCGGTGTTCCACCCGATTGCGAAGCTGCCAATCGTCAGGGAGTCAGGGACCGCGTACTGCATGATCGAAGTCCGATCGAACGCGCTGTGGTTGGTGCTTTCCTCCGAGTAGACGTCGAAGATGTTGTTGTCGACGTCGCTCTCGCTCCACCCCTGCTGAGCGTAATAAGCGTAGACCTTCGGCTTGTCCCAGGGGATCTGACCCTGCGCGGCGGGATTCTGATGCTCATGAATCATTCCCAGCGCATGACCGAACTCGTGCCGCACGACGCGCTGATACTCGCGCATCGACGTGTTGGGCTCGAGCCAGCCATAGTTCATCGTCGCCTCGGCAGCCGGAACCGTCAGCGCGTCCGTGCCGACAGTCGACCACGAGAAGCCTTGTTCCGCGAAGCTGATGCGGATCTGCGACGTGCCGCTGGTCACGAACTCGAGCGTGAGGTTGGCATGGGCCTGCCACTCCTTGGCGATCGCTTCGACCTTCGCCTTTACCTCGGGCACGCCGTCCAGGAATCGGCAGCGTATCTTGCGGCCGTTTTCCCACAGCTTGAGGAGCTCGAATGCGGCACGCGTGCGGCTGCTCATGCCGGCCACTCTCGCCGCCGGCCCGCGCAACACCGTGACGCGCGTATTGTCCACGCGTTCGCGCACTGCCACTTCTTCGGGGGCGCTGCGCGCGCCTTCCTTGAGGCCCGTCAGGCCCGCCACGAAGGGCGAGCAGATCCGGCAGGTGATCGTCATGATGCTCTCCTGTCGATGAGCGAGTCGACGTGCACGCGGTGCTCAGCGGCTCACTTGAGCACGCGCACCGAGCGCACGGCGACCTGCGGATTGTCCAAAGTCAGCTTCTCGAGCGGCGCGGCACTGAGGGCAATGTCGCCGCCGGCGCGAACGACGGCAACGAGCAGCACGACCGTGTCGGCCTTCAAACTGGTCAAGTCGAGGTCGAAAGTCGCCACGCCGGCGTTGAGCGGATCGAGCGTCTGACCCGTCAGCGTGCGACGGCGCGTGGCGTTGGTGGAACCGACGAACGCCCAGCCGGCCGTGAGCGGACCCGGCGCGGCGCCGCTGTCGGAGTTGAGCACCTGGTTGACCGCCGCGGTCCACGGCACGGGGTCCGTGAACCATGTGGCCGGATTGCTGAAGCTCGCCTTGTCCTTTTTCTTCGGGTCGATCCACTTGAGCAGCGTCACGCGCACGTCGGCGCCGGCGCGCGTCTCCAGGCCCCGATGCTGCACGACCACGTCCACCTTGCACGGCGCCGCCAGAAGCTCGCATGAAGTTTTGCCGGCGTCGCCTTCACCCAGATCGGCGGTGTATTCGTGCAGATCGGATTCCGTCGGCGGGCCGGCGCCCCACGCCTCCGCCGTGGCATGCGGCGCCTTCATGTGCAGCTCCCAGAACGCCTTGTTGATCTGCACCATGTTCAGCGCCGGCAACGGTGGCGCGGCCGGCACTGCGACGGTGGGCGCGCCACGGTCGCGCAGGACTTCGCTGAAGTATGGATCCCACAAGCCATTCGCGACGATGCGCGGATCGTTGGTGCTCGCCCGCAGAGCCGTCTGAAACCGCCGCAGCGTGTCGGTGGCGCCGGGAAAAGTCGTGCGCGTCCACGGCAGCGAAGTTGGTGCGGGGACGAGCTTCGGCGCCACGCGTGGGCGCACATCAGGGCTGCCGTGCCAGCTGCGGGCAGTCACACCGTCGCGCTGCAAGGTGATGCTCGGCAGGCGGTGCCGCAAATCGTCGCCGTGCACACGCAGATACGAGAGGTCGTCGACGTCCGGCGTATCGATCCGTAGCTCCCAAATGCCGCGCGAGGCGATCGCGGCGCGCAGCAGCCGCACGCCACCATCGGTGAAGAACGCCAGATCTTCGATCGCCGCTTCAGGCAGGCCGTTGACGAATTGCTTCCAGCTCCACGTCGGAGGCGACCCGGGAGTGCGCGTTCCTTTCCACACACCAACGGTCGTGCCGACCCAAACCTCGTTCGGCGCTGTCGGATCGACCGCGATGGCGATCACCGGCGCGGGCACTGAGGCGCGCAGGTTGGTCTTGTGCCACGCCTTGTCGCCATCGAACCACCACAAGTTATCGACCTGCGCGTCGTCGGGATGGCCGACCGTGCCCATGTAGAGCGCACCGACGACCGGCGGGCCGGGCAACACGTTGGGCGCTATGTCGGTCCACGTGGGCGACTTGCGTAGCGGTCCTTCGGCAGACGTCGCATCCTTCTTGTTCTTCTTGACGTTCTTGCGAATGATGGTCTTCCGCTCCCCCCACGTGCCCGGGCCGCCGCTGTTGTGCGAGCCTGGGGTGCGTGTGAAGCGGTGCAACTTACTGACACCGAGCACCCACGCAGTATCGGGATCCTGCCAGCGGCACACGGTCACTTTTTCGCCGATGCTGTCTTGATTCGCATTGCCCGGCAACGGATCGGTGGCCGTCGGCAGCGTGACCCATGTCGTGCCGAAGTCGTCCGAGAACCACGGCCGATTCGTGCCGAGAAGAATCTGACCGATCGGCACCGCGGCGGCCGGCGGTTTGTTGCGTACGTGCGCGATCGCCGCCGCGCCCGAATAAAACGCGGCGTTCCTCGTCTCCGGCTGCACGAAGCTGCCCGCGCGCCGCGTCGGGCCGGCCCACACGTCCTGCGAGCTGCGCCACATGCCGGTCGTATATTGCGCGAGCCAGCGCTCGGGCCGTGCCATGTCCAGGGCGACGCCGCCGCCATCGCCCTTCAAGACTTCCCGCCACACACCGCTGGAGCGACGCTCGATCGTGCCGTTGTCCTGCAGACCCGCCACGACATGACCTTCGAGCTTGGGATTGCAGGCGATGTAGTTCGACTCGCTGATCGATAGCCCATGGTTGCGTGCGTAGAAACCCGCCGGCTTCGTGGGCGCATCCGAGCGAAAGATGCCGCCGTCGCAACAGGCCCACAGCGTTGCGCCGCCGTTGCTGTACGCGAGACCCTGCACGTCGGGATGCGCGCCCAGTCCAATCATCGTGTAAGCCGTCGGATGACCATATTTGAGTTGCCCGCCACTGGCGGGATCGGCCGCCACGTCCGCGACGACGATCGACGCGTTGTACTCACCCTGCGCACCATCGAGCGTGACGTCATCGAGCCAGCTCCCGGCGACGACGACCCGGTTGGCATTGCCCGGATCGACGGCGATCGCGATGTCGTAGAAGCCCTGGTTGCGCAGCACGTTCGGCACGCCGATGACGCCGGTCGCCTCGGGCCGCGCCGGAGCGGCTGGGTTGCTGACGCGAAAGAGCGCCGGCATCGTCCCATCGCCGCGATCATTGAGCACCCAGATCTGGGTTGGCGGCGTGGCTGCTGCGAAGGCAGCGCGTAGCGATGTGTAGCCGTACGGCGATGCGCCCGCCACGGCCACTTTTTCGAAGTTCGCTGCGGCGGCGTCGCGCACCCAAAGGCCGGCGTCGCCGCCCTCTTCAACCCACACCCACAGGCGCGCCGGCGCACCTCCCGCGGCGGGGGTCCACAGCGCATCGGTGCATGGCTTGTTCAGATCCTTGAACGGCGTCGACGTCGGCCGCACCCAGTCAACGTCGGCGCCCGGCGCAGCGGGCCGCTGGTAGAGGCCCGTGCGCGTCGCCGCGATCACAGCGGTGCCGCCGGGCTCGCGCACGATGCGGTAGATGCCGTTGTTGACCAGGTTCTTTGCCTCGCGCACCCAAGGATCGGGCTGCACGGATTTCACTGGCTTGTCGCCGACGAGAATGCCAATGCCGCGCTCGGCAGAGCCTGGTTGTCCGTCGGGGTCGGACGTGACTTCGCCAGTGCCGAGAAAGACGAGGTCCTCGCCTTCAGTCGCGCCGAACTCGACGTGAATCGCCCCGCAGGCATTGCGTTGCGCCGGCCGCAAGATGCCGACCGTGTTGGTGCTGGCGAGACCCGCGACCGAAACCCAGTTCGCGCCGCCATCCTTGGAGTACCAGACACCGCCATTGGCAGACGCAGCGTAAATACGCTGGCCGCCGGTGTGCACGGCAATCGCGTTCACGCGCCCGCACACGCGCGGGCGTCCTTCGGCCTGGCCACCGAGGACTGTCGAGGGACCAAGCGGCTGCCACAGGTGTTGTCGACCACTGGCCGGCGCATGCAAGACGCCCCCCATGCCAACCGCGGGCGCGGGCGTCCGCCGGCTGGCGGCAATCGCTGCCTCGGGCGTCTGACCCAAGCCGATGCGCAGGCGTGCGGTATGGCGCAGGCGAGCCGCGACATCGTCATGACCACCGTGCGCGGCGTCGGCATGTCGAACGCTGGGCCAGTCGTAGCGACTCACGCTTCGCCCTCCTGCGAGTCCTCCGGTGCCGCGGGCGCGACGCGAATCCAGCCTTCGCGTACTTCGGCCGGGTCATCGGGCAGGAGCGCAGTCTGTGTGGCGGCGAGGATGGCGTCGGTGCGCCACGTCGCCGGCGTGTCGCGCCAGAGGAAGTTCTGGTCTTTACCGAACACCGAGACCTTCGGCAGCCGCACCTGACCTTCCTGATCGAGATCGGTCTCGACCAACACGGGGCCCGTGCGCAGCGACGGCGCGATCGCGGCCAGCCCCGGCCCCACCCAGTCGCGCGCCAAGGCGAGCGCCTTGCGCGGTAAGAGTCCCGAGGTCAACGAACATTTGCCACCCGGGTGCATGAAGAGCGTGAGCATCACCGTCTGGCCGATGTGCAGCCGCAACGTGTCGTCAGCATCGGAGCCGGCGATGTAAGGGTGTGCGATCGCAACTTGCGCTGGCGCACCACCGCCCTGCCCGAGCAGACGCAGCTGACCCCGGCTGCGGCCCGCATCGGGCGCCGTGGCAGCGATGGCCTTGTCCACGAGCCGGAATCGCGAGTAATCGTCATCCACGAAAAAGCCGAGCACGCCGTCGTCGCTGCGAGTCAGCTCGCCGATGCGCACTTCGAAAGCGTGGCGCTTCGCTGCTTCGTCGGCGGCGGCCCACTCGGCGGCGCGCGCGGGGTCGGAGAGATCGACATCCGTCGGCGGCTTCAGCTCGAGCCGCAACTGCGCGCGCACGACCGCGATCGGGCGCCCGACGAGTCCAGCCACATGCTCGCTGCCGAGCGCGGCGAAGGTGTCGACCGTCCAGAGTGTGGTGTCGATTGCGCGCAGCAACGCCGAGAGCGCGGATTCCGCCTGCAGGCCATGGGCAAGCGGCGCACCAGCGCGTGCCGCCGCATCGGCCGCCACGAGGCCTGCGGCAAAGTTCGCCAATGCCGCTCGCGGGGGGTCCAGTCCGAAGTGCGGACCGGCATCGACAGGGCCTTCGCGGCCTGGCGCGATCTCCCACATCACACCGCCGCTCACCGGCTCGTGCAGCAACTCACCGATCGGCGCACCATCGACTCCGAACAGCTCCAGGCTTTCGTCGAGGTGGTCCGGCATCACGAAGCCCGCCACCGGATTGATCTGCAGGGCCGGCTCCACCTGGTCGACGCGCGCCTCGGTGCCTTCGGTACCAACCGCTGTCGCTGCATCGACGAGACGGAACAACCAACGCGCCGGGCGCAACAGGCGGGGGCGCAGAGCGAGCGCGCCGGGACGTTGCGCGAATGTCGCGCGCGTGGGCGTCAGCACCGCTTCGGCATTGGTGAGTGGCACGTCGAGCGTGCGGCCGAAAGCATCGAGCAGCCGGGCGCGTGTGAGCGTCAGGCATCCGGCCAGCACCGCGCGCGGCGCAGAGACCGGCGCGGGATTGAGCGTGCCGCCGTTGCCATCACTCGGGCGGCGCAGGCCATCGGTCGCCGCAAAGCCGAGCAGTTGTGTGCGCACGCCATCGAGCGCGGCCGTCACGAGGTCGAGACGGCGCACGGCCGTGTCGAGCGCGCGGTACGCATCTTCGGTCGCTTCGTCGACAAGGCCGGCCTCCACAGCCTCGAGCGCGTCCTCGGCGTTGAGCCAATCGACGATGGCGTCGTGCAATGTGGCCGCGCCGCCCGCTGTAAGCGGCGCACGGCCGGACAGCGTCACTTTGTCGCCGCTGATGCTCGCTGTGGCATTGTCGATGTCGATCGTGCCGAGCCGCCATGCGTCGAGCGCAGTCGGATCCACGCCCTCGAGCTTGACCTGCCACTCGAGCCACATCGGCACCCACGGTTGCGCCCACGTCGTGACGCCGACGAGGTCCGGATCCACGCCCTTGTACAGCGAGAACCTGTGCATCTCATCAGCAATCTGCACCTGTTGTTCGCGCTCGCCGGGAGCGGGTCGCGGCATCGCCGCCGCGTGCCGGCGTTGCGCGCGCGCAGTGCGGGGCAACCGCGGATTGAGCGCCATCGTCGCGCCGTCGTAAACGCCGTTGACGCCAAAACGCAGCACGGATTCCGCTTGCAGGCGGCGCAGGATCGGGCCGCCGTCGCGCCCCGGCGGCGTGATCGCCGCGGCGACCCACTCGTCGTGATACGGGTCGTGCAGGACCGCTTCACGCGCGAGTGTGAGCACCTCGCTCGGCACACTGCCGTTGCCGAGCGCATTGATGAAGCGGTCAGCGGCAATCACGCCCGGCATTTCCTGAATCACATGCGTCGGCCAACGGCACGTGAGCTTGCCGTCGGGCGAGCCGCGGCCGTCGCCGCCGTGACGCAGGCTCCGCTCAGCGCCGCGAATCGCGACGAGCGGATCGGTGGGAAAGGTGTAGCGCGGCGCGGGTCGGTCGACCACGCGCGCCTCGGTCGGCGCCAGCACATCGCCCACGCGCGAGCGCGCGAGATCGTTAATGACAGCCGCGCTTGCTTGCACCAGCGTGGGCTTCTTGCCAAAAGCGAAAAACAGACTCCCGGCCTTTGCAGCGGCTGCTGCTTTCGTCGGCAGCACACTGGATTCTGCTCTTGTCTTGCCCAGACCCAGGCCCCCTACTCCACCCGTCTGCACGCGCTGCAGATAGCGATCGGTGCCGGCTGAACCGGCGGGCAACGACGCAAACGCCGCTGCATGCTCGTATTCCTCGAGCTCCACCAGGCCGTCGGCGGACGCGAGGCGATTGACTTTCTGCGTCGTGAAGGCAGCCAGCAGCCGCTCCGTGGCGCGCCGCTGCTCGGGCGTCCCCTCCGCGGCGAAGCTGGCAATGAGATCGTCGTCATGTAAACCGAGAGCGACCGACAAAGCGTCGGCCGCGGGACGCCGATCGACTGACGGCGCGCCGCGCACCGGCACGCCGTACACTGCCCCTTGCAAGAGGCTCGAGCGCAAGTGCCATGCACGCGCGACAAGTCGCTCGGACGCTTCGCTCGCGAACACGGAATTCAATACCAGCGCCTGCTTGGTCAGCACTGTCTTGTCGATCGGCGTGAACGCCTGCGGCGCCGTCGCGGCAGCGGCGCGCAGCACCCCGGCGCCGCGCTTGAACTGCGGCGGGCGCGGACTCGACCAGCGTTCTGCCGTCGTCAGACCCAGCGCCTTGCGCAGCTCGAACTGTTGCTTCTCGCGTTCAACTGCCCACGCCTCGTCGCCCCACTCGTACAGCAACCGCCAGCGCAGGCGTTCTAGCAGCTCATTGAGACTGTCGTTGCTGCGCGCACTGTCGAGCGGATCGAGCGCGGGGTCGCTCCACCAGCCGGCGACGGTATAGGACACGCAGTCGTCATCGACGCCTTGCGGTGCGAGTCTGGCGAGATCTTCCAGTGGATCGTGAAACGCGAAACGATTGAGCACCGCGTCGTACACCGCGGCCCACGCCAGATCGCCGCCGACCGTGCCGGTCAGCTGCGTACGCTCGAGTGTCAACCCTGCGGGCGTGGCCTCCTGCGACGCCGGCCCGCCTTCCGTCCAGCTGCCGAGCGGTACAGCGACGGCGCGATCCGCCTCGATCACCCAGCCGGTCATGAGCACGTCGCGCCCGTCGCGCGGCAGTGCCAACCGCAAAACGACCCAGCGATCCGGCAACGCTGGCAGGCCGAGACGATTGGCGCCCGCCGCCGCGCTGTCGCTCATACGACCGCGCAGCAGTGCATCGGGCATCGCCCAGTGCAGATGCACGCCAGCTGGGCGCGGCGCACCTGCGCTGAACGGATCGGGCATGCCGTCTTCGACATTCTCGACGGCCTTGCCGTTGGGACCGGCCACCAGCATCGGTAGCCGCACCATCTTCTCGGTGCTGCCTGGCGTCACGTACAAAGCCTGGACGTCGATCGGTACGAGCAGGCGATGCTCGCGAAGAAGGAACTTGTCCCACGTCGCGATCTCGCGCACGTCGAGCGCTGCGCGGTCAGCGGCAAGGAAGCGCTTCCCGCGCAGTAGTTCACGCACTTGCGCGGCGTCACGCAGCGGAGCGGCAGCTGCGGCACTAGGGGCAGCTGCGGCGCGCGCAGTCTTGCGCTTAGTGGAACGGGCACGGCGCACCGCTTTGCGTTTCATCACGGACTCCCGAGGCTGCTCACGACTGTCTGCCGCCACTTGGGCAGCGCCACAGTCACCTTGAACTTGTCCAGCTCGTAGAAGCGCTTGTCCTGCGTGTTCCGGGGATCACCAAAGACCTGCCGATACGGGAAGCGCAGCATCTGTAGCGCGTACTCGTTCGGTTCGAGCGTGCCGCCGCTGTTGGTGGGCGGCGCGGCGGCCAGGCGGTCGCGCAACTTGGCGATGTCGATGACGCCCGGTGCGCCGGATCGAAACGGCACGGGCAACGAGTTCGTCGAGGTGAAGTCGTCCTTCGGCGGCACGGTGACCCCCGTGAGGTTGTCGCGCATACGAACCTTGGCGCGTCGTTGCGCCGGCGGATCCTCAGGATCCAGGCGTGCGCCGAACTGAATGCCTTGCCGCGGCTCTTCGATATGCACGACTTCCGGCACGCCGTCGAACAACACCACCAGCACGGCTGGCGCCAGGCGTTCCATGCGCAGCACTTTCATGCGGGCGGGGTCGCTCTCCGCCACGGTGCTGAGCGCATCGTCTTCGAGAACATCGCGCGAATAGGCGCGCACGTGCAGATTGGGCCAGCCCGAGACCGCGCGGGAACGCAGCAGAAAACCGGTGATCGTGCCGCCCGCACCCTCCAGCCGCTCCTCCTCGCGCGGCCGGCGGATGGTGCGCTCGGCGACATCGACTTCGCGCTGGATGTGCGGATACACCGCTTCGAGCTGCGTCCGGTCGGCGCTCGAGAGCGTGCCAACGCTCAACGCGCCTTGCACGAGCGCATCGGTCCACGCGCGATCGATGTAGAAGAAGCGGATCGACTCGATCGGCAACAACTTCGCATCGGGCACCAGATAACTGAACGGCACGCCGTGCAGCAGGCGCAGCCGCGCGAGAAAGCGGCGCAGCTCGCCGGGCGCGACGTGCTCACCGTCGTCGGGGTCGCGGTCAGTGATGATGTCGGCGTAGTCGCGTACCGCCTTGACCGTGGCGCCAAGCACGACGTCGGCGGTGATGAGGTTCTTCATGATTGCGGCTCCTCGCCAGGCTCCTCGTCATCGGGCGGTGCGCTCCCGATGAGCTCATCGAGCGCATCGGGAGGCGCGGCGGCTGCCGGTGCACCGCGCGGCCTCACGACCCTGACTGGCGCCGCAACGTCGAGCGTCCGGGTCAACTCGGCTTGCAACGCGCCGCGTAGCGATGCCAGGCCGGCCTCGTCGAGCGACACCTGGCCGAGCTTGCCGGCCAGCGGCACCGCGGTGCTCTCGAGCGCGGCTTGCAAACCCAGCGTCTCGCTGCGCCGCTTGAGCGTCGCGAGATCGAACCCCAGACCCGCCGCGATCACGCCGTCGAGATCGCCCTGGAACCTGATCTCGCGTCCCGGATCCGCGATCGGACGCTGCGGCCCGAGCATGCGCTCGGTGTTCTGTGCCAGCGCGTCGATCATCTGCACCGCGACGAAACGGCCGAGATCGACATGGCCTGCGCCTTCGGTAGCCAGAATTTTCGGCAGATCGAAAGACAGCAGCTCGGCAAGGATCTCCCGCACGCGCCCGGCGCCGAACTGTTCCCCGCGAAAACGCAGCAGCGCCGAGACCACCGACAACTGCGAGAGTGCCAGCAGGCGCCCGATCTCGAAGGCGGCAGCGAGCGTGAGATCCTCGCGCCCGTCCGGAATCACGCGTCGCAACTGGTCGGCCGCGTGGGCGAGCGGCAAGGGCTGGTTGCTCGACGCGCCGTCGCGCGCCGTGGGGAACGGCACGCAGGGGCTGCGATACCAGGCGCGCACCGCGTCACCGCGCCGAACACGATGGTCGAGTCCGACGTGGCCGGTCGCGACGATTTCCGGACCGCTCTCCGGCACCGGCGGGGGCTCGGGCTCTCCGGGCTCGGGATCCTTCGGCACGGGCAACGTGCCGAGCAGGCCCACATCGAGGTCTTGCATCAGCGTCTCGAACGTCGCGCCATCGCTGGTCGTAAACGACCAGTGCGCGAGCACCGGAAAACGGAAAACTTTTTCGAGCGCGTAGACACCGATCGGATAACGAAAGCCGAGGCCCATCGTGTCGCGTACGAGACGCTTGGCATCGGGATCGCGTGCCGCCGCGGCGATCTGCTTCGTCGTTTGCAGCCACTGATCCGCAAGCGGCGCGCGCTGCATGGCCTCACCCCCGTGCAACGAGGCGCCGGTCAGTGGCTGGCTCTGCAGCGAGCTCGCCGCGAGCGGTGCGCGCGGCGGCGCCATCGGGCCGGGTCGCGGTGAGAAAAGGCCCGGGGCCACAGTGCCCGCCAACGAGACATTCCCCATGATCACTTTGTCGGCACCACCCACGGGGGCAAGATTGGCGAGCACGCTCCAATCCTGCGCCAGCGCGAACTCGAAATGCTCGATCGGCGACGCAGGCGACGGCAGCGCCGCGAGCTGCCCTTCGACATTGACGAGGCAGGCCATGTAACGCACCGGCTTGTCGTTCGCCGTGTCGTAGACCGGCAGCCGATTCGCGAGCACGACTGCGAGCCAGCCGTCGTCGTCGCCGTTGGCGAGCTCGGTGTCGTTGATATCGACCTCGCGCACGTGCGTGAGCAGCGCAAGATCCTCCTGACACGGAAAGATCTTCTTCACGACAGTCTCGGTCACGGACAGATACAGGCCTTGCTCGACATCTCTGTCGTTCGGGTCGAGCAACGTGGTGCCTGGCGTCACGCATTCAGCGACGGGGGTGGCAGTGGAAAGCTCAGCTTCGCCTTCGGCGACCACGACCAGTGCCAGCCAGGGCGTCGCTGACGGTTGTGCGGAGCCAGCGGGGTTGCGTTCCCACGGCAGCGTGCGGCGCTTCAGCACGATCTGCGGCAAGCGATCGCCGAACGCGCCTTCGGCATTGGCCGGCGGGAAGCTCGAGATGATCTGGTCGATCGGCATGGTGAAGCGCGGCGCCGACACGTGCACGTGCGTCGTCTCGGTGGACACCGTGAACGGCAGCCCGCTCTGCTCGGTGCGCAACTGATAGCGACCGGCAGTGATCTGCGGCAGGACATTGCTGTGCAGGACGAAGTGTCCGATCTTGGGCATTTCAACGTTCCTTCCGCTTCTGTTTGCGACGCGCACGGGACGTCGGTTGCACCTGCCGCTCTTGCTTGCGAGGCGCGTGGGACGTCAGGCGCAAAGCGCGTGGTGCGATGGGCGGCGGAATGCCAGCCGCACTGGCGCGAGCAACCCGCCGTTCTCGTACGCTGCGCACCGGTCCTTGCCAGATGAGACGCGATGCCGGCGCGATCTCCGCGCCACGCGGCGCGAGGGGCAGCAGCGCGGCGTCGAGTCCGCGCGCTGCCAAGAGCGCAATCGCACCTTCCGCATTCAACGAGGCGCTGCCCATCACGCCGACGAGCGACCAGCCCTCCTGGCTGGCAATCGTCACCGTCACGGTCTTGAACGTGCCGTCGGGGTTGCCTTCAGGCACGACGTCGTAGGCGAGCACACTCCGGTTGTCCATTGTGAGCAGCACAGGCGCCCGCTCTTTGCCGGCGGCGTCGGTCGCACGCACACCGCCATCGAGCCCGAGCAACAACTGCCGCCCTGCGATGTCTTCGCCGGTAACGGCCGGGTCGTCGAGCACCATGAGCACTGTGCGTGGTCCTTCGGTAAACGTCGTCGTGACCGTCGTCACACCGCGCACCATCTCGGCGCCGCCGATCCAGCCGGCGTCGAGGCGCTCGCGATGCTGCGCCAGTTGATCGCTCGTCGTCTGCACGACGCAACCGGGGCCGATCGCCGTACTCCAACCGGCGTACGGCATCTGCAATCCGGCATGCCAACCGGCGAGCCCGACGCGCTCGCCGCGCGTTGCAGCGACTTCCCCACCGAGGCCGATGGCAACGATGCGCTCGGTACCACGCGGTAGCTCGATGCTGTGGCTGTCTGGTTCAGGTCCGGCGCGCCGGTCCGCGAGATGCCGTCCGCCGATGCCGAGCAGCACCACCCGGGCAGCGGCGCCCGTGACGGCGAGTTGCGGACGCTGCGCGTCCGCCGCTGCATCCGCATTCGCATTGGGCAACTTCAACACGACGGTTTGCCCGGCACCGAGCATCGCACCGGCGTCTCTTGCTGCACGCGCACGCCTGGCAAGCGCGTCGCTGAATGTGGCCAGCGCTGTCGCTAGTGGCGCACCGCTGCGGGCGACGACGGCACTCGGTGCATGCGCCACTGCAGTGGGCGGTACTTCGGCGGAGCCGATCATCGTGCCGCGCCGGCCGCTTGCCACGGCGGGCGACTCGACGACCACGAGTCGCGTTGCGATCGAACGACTGCGCGCGGCCGTCACCGCTGCGAGCGTCGGCGGGCTGACGCGCCACGCGCGCGCCGAGTCCTTGACCGACGTGCGCGGCTTGGCACCGACGCCGACATTGACATCCACTGTCGCCGCAGCGAGCAGACCGACGGCCATCGGCGCATCGACGAAGTGGTCGTAAACCTTTCCCGCTGGCCGCTCAGCGATGGCCGGCACTTCGGTCTTCGTTTGCGTCTCAAGTCCCTCCGCCAGCGTGCCCGGCCGCGGCGGCGCCTGACGTTCGCCACGCAGGGCTGCAAGCGAAATCGGTGTGACACTGTGCTTCAGGAAGCGCAGTGCCGTGCCGAATGCAGCGTCCACCGTCGCCGGTTCGCTCACGAGTCCCGCCAACTGGCTCGCTTCAATGCGCAGTTGCTGCACGACGTTCGCGCGCCGCGTAAACGGCAACGGTTTGCGCGGACCGATCTCGACCTGGTGATACGGAATCTCGGGCCCACCGCCGGAAGGCGTGGCGCGACAGACGAGATCGAGCTCGTTGAGCGCCTCGATCATCTCCGCCTTCGGCACTTTGCGGTTGTTGGGATCCGCCGCCGGCCCCCACACACCGACCGGAAAACGCCCGAACGGGCGCGCTGCAACCTGGAACGGGAAATTCTGCGTCGTGCCACTGCGAATCCAGGTGAGCGCGATCTGCGGCTCGATGGGACCGGAGATCATCGGCGCCACGGCCAGCGCGCGGCTCGGCGTGTGCTGTGTGACAGAGCCCGTGGCCGCCTGCACACGCCTGACGCTCGTCGCCGGCACGGTCGTCGTGAAAGTCATCGAGAACTCGACGACCACGACGAATGGCCGCTCCGAGCTGCCGTCCGGTGTCGACTGCTCGCCTTTCGCGGGCAGCGCGCCATCGGCTGTCATCAAAGCATGCGCCAATGCGCCGCCTTGAGCGGGTTCCAGATATTTGTTGATGAACGCGTCGGCGCTGATCGGCTGGCGCTGCGCCTGGTCCGAGCCGCCGAACGCGAATGTCAGTTCGATTGGACCGACCTCGAAGGTCACGCTGCCGCGGAAGTCCGGGCCTTGCACGTGGATGCGCGCGCCGCGGCTGATCGAGATCGTGACTTCGCCGAACAGCCACGTGTCGATCGTGACGCCGGCGGCGATGCGCGCGTAGGCCTTGACGTCGTAGGCGAACGGATCGAAGAACACGATGCCATGCGCGCCGAACTTCACCTCGGCCCACGCCGAGCCGAAAGAGGCCGAGCCTTCGAAGTCGCCGCCCGCCATCAGCGCTTCGGAGGTCAGCGCGAAGTAGCAGCCGGCCTTGATGACGATGTTGCTGCCGATGCTCCAGCGAAGACCGAGCCGCAGCACCTGCGGATAGCCGGCGCGACGGAAGTCCGGGTGATAGCCGCCGAGCGTGAGCACGAACTCGCCCGCATGCTCGCCTTTGAACCAGATCACGTAGGCAAAGCCGCCGGTGAGCTTGATGTCGGGATAGAGCAGCCAGGAGTTGTCGGTGAGCTGCCCCTGCACCCACAGCACGCCTTCGCTGCTGGAGAAGCGCACGAGCAGGCCGACTTCGATCGACACCAGCGCCACCTGGGGCCGCGGCAACGCCATGCGCGCCAGCCCCAGCAGGTTGATATCGAGCCCGTCGCCGATCTGCACGCCCACGACGGCAATGCCGTCGACCAGCGCAAAGCTGTTGAAGGAGAGTCCGGCCGCGAACCAGAACGTGCCGCGCTTCATCGGGAAGTAGCTGCCCAGCGCGCGCAACTGTGTCATCGGGTCGCTAGGAGTCGCGGCGACGTCGAGCGCCTGGATCAGCGGGTAGTCGCCGAAGTTCGACAGATCCGTCGGCAAGCGCATCAGGCGGTTGATGCCGAAGCCGCCGCCGATACCGGTCAGGAAAAACGCCGGCGGCCCGCCGATCGGACCGTTGACGGCGCCGATCGCGAAGAAGGCGACGAACTTCTGATTGTTCTCGTCGCGGCCTTCGCCGTAGCCGCCATAGATCGTGAGACCGTACACGGCAAAGCGGCCCAGCAGCATGCCGAGGTATTCGATCTGCTCCGTCGCCGTGCCCGCGTTGGTCACCTGCTTGAGCAAGCCGCCGGCGATCGTCACCCCGCCCATGTTGGCGGAGACCGCGAGCCCCGCGAGATCCACCTTCCAGTTCTGCGCGCTGAAGAAGTCGCCGTCGGCGGTGAAGTACGTGATCTGCAGATCATCGACGGCGCAGGTGAGCCCGAACATCGACACTGAGCCGTCCATCAGTACCGAGATGCGCTCGATGCGGCCGGCCGGCATGCGCGCATCGAACCCGATCTGCTCGAGGTAGAGCGGACCGAAGCCCTTCTGAATCGCGATCCACCACGGCCCGGGCGGATCGCCCGCCCGCAGCGACACCGCGAACGGATTGTTGCCGTACTTCTGGATCGCGAGCGCGGGCGAGAACGCCGGTCGAGGCGGCGTCGGTCCGGTGTCGCGCAGCATGCCCTGCGCGATGCCGTTATTGCCGCCGGCACCGCTCGTCGCGAGCGCAAGGTTGGCGAATTGCAATTGCACGCCGCAGTCCCTGACATCGCCTGGACCGATGGCGGCGAAGACGTGCAGCGCCACCGACTCGATCGAGAGCCCGGCATCGATGAGCGGTCCGGAGCTCTTGCCTACACGCAGACCGAGGCCGTTGACGACGAGGCTCGGCTTGAATGCGATCGGACCGCTGGTCGGCAGAAAGCCCACGAAGAGACCTCCGTCCCCTGGCGGATTGGACGTGATCCATGAGTCGTCGTTCTCCAGCCACACAGACACGTCGCCGGTGACTAAAGGAAAGCGTGCCTTCAGACCGATCTGCAGGCCGATGACATTGCCGACGGTCAGGAAGGACACCGTGAGCGGCGGTGGGACTGGAATCACGATGCCTGGGCCGCTCCCGATGTTGCCGAAGAGCTTGTGCAGCCGTAGCAGCAGGGTCGCCGGATCGAACAGGCCGTCGATCAACTGCGTGGGGTCCTGCTGATCGCGCAGCACGACGCCGCGCAGCAGGTTGCGGACTTTGATCGCGCCGACCGTTTCATCGAGCAGATCCTTGACTGGCTGCTGTGCCATCGCCACCGCGGCGACGAGGTCGGCAATCACCTCGACGATGCGCAGCGCCACTTGCGCCGCGTCTGTCGTATCGACGGCCGTCGCGATTGCGCCGTCGCTGGCAACGAAGGCGAACTGCGCGTTATCGAGCAGCCAGCGCGCCGCGAAGCGATGCGTGTCGTCTGCCGCCATGCCGACCAGCACGCGTCGCCCGCCGGCAGGATTCAGACCCGCGGCAACGGTGATGAAGGGTCGCAGTTCTACGCCGCCGGCATCGATTTGCGCCGGGCCCGCGGTGACGCTCACTTCGTCGAGCCCGGTACTGCTGACACTCAACTTGAAAGCCAGCGTGTCGATGCCCGGCACCGGCAACGCGTTGGCAGCCAGCGTGATCACGCGCGCAACGGGCTGCCAGCCGAGAGTGAAGCCGCCAACTGTGAGACTCAGATCGTTGCTGGTCGCGGTGACGGTGACCGCGGCAGGCACGTACGCGTCGAGCAGCGGCGCAATGGTCGTGAGGCCCTCGGTAATAATTGAAGTCGCCGCTGCATTCAGCGAGCCGACCGGATCGGATGCCCAGGCGTGCAACGCCGCGCCGTCGAACTTGCGTGGCGTGTCGCTGCGCAGGCCGAGAGCATCGCCTACCTTCTGCACGAGCGGACCCACCGGCGCTGCGAGTGCGGCGAGTCGATCGAGCAGGAACGGCAGCGCGGCCTGCGCCGCCGTGTTCAGCGAAGCGAGGCCGGCAAACGGAACGAGAGGAATGTCGGCACCGGACGCAGGTCGCAGAAAAACGTGCAATCCCGCGGCGTCGAGGCGCGCATGCACCGCCTGACGTCCACTCGCGGCACCGGCCATACCCAGATGCATTTCGAGCCCGGCTGTGGGCGGGCCGGACGGAAACACCGCGAGGCTCGCACCGATGCCGACCGCGAGGCGCGCCCCGCCACCGCCGGGTGCAGCCCAGGTGCTCGGATCAACCGTCAGCACAAGCCGCGCACCGGATCCATCCGCAGCGACGGACAAAGCGACACCGTTGGCCAACCGCAGCGGCGTACCCGCCGCGTCCGCGAGACCGAGCACCGGGCGCAAAGCATCGAACAGATTTTGGATCTTGAGCGGGCTCGATGCGAGCGAACCGCTGCTTCTCAGCCAGCCCGACGGATCGCGCAACAAACCGGCCACCGGGCGCAATGCGCGTTCGGCGTCGCCTACGACGCCGCTGAGCAAACCGAGAGCATCGAGAACTGCGTCGATCAGCGGGCGCGCGTCCTCATCTGCGCGGCGCAGGATTTCGAGAGCAGCCTGCCCGGCCAGAGCGGGCGCTGCCCGCGCGAGCATTCGCGCTAATGCCGCACCGTCCGGAGCCGGCCACAGCACCGCACTGTCGCTGCCGCCGCCGGGATGATGCCAATGCACGCTAGCCCCGAAAGGTTGTAGCGTGAATCGCAATTGCAGACCGCCGACAACAGGCAGCGCGGCGTCCGGCCCGAACTTCAGCGTGCCGCTCAGACCCGAAGGTGCGGCCGTGACGTCCGCGCGCCAGCCGAAGCGCCCACTTGTTGCATCTCCGCCTGACACGCGCACTGAGCGGGCGGCGAAATCGATGCTTGCCGCGCGCGGTCCCAGCAGCGTAGCGATAACTTCTGCCAGTTCATTGCCCGCCAGGAGCAGACGCTGACGGATCAAACCGGCGGGGTCATGCACGAGTTGCTCGAAAGCATCCGCCTGTGCGCCGCCGCTCGCGTCGATGAGAGCGAGCGCAGTCAGAAGATCGGCGCACGCGACCGACGCGGCACTCGCCACATCAGCGCGCAGCCGCTGTACAGCCGCGGCGAGCAGTACACGCGCCTCGGGCAGCACGGGCACTGCCCCTGCACCAGTGCCGAGGACCAGACGCTCCCAGCTCTGACCGAACACGCGCGCGTCTTGCAAGATGATGCGACTGCTGCCCGGGGCACTGGCATCAAGCGATATCGTCACATCGGCGGCAATGCTGCGCAGACTGAGCTCGGGCGTGGCGCTCAGCCAACCCAGACGATCGCCGATGCGCAGGCGCGCGCGAAGCACGCGCTCGTTCGTCACGCCCGTCGTCGTATCGAATGACAGCAGCGAGAGCTCAGCGCCGCCCGTAATCGCCAATGTGCCAGTGGCAACGTCCGGCAATTCCCAGCGCAATCCGGCGCACATGCCGGTGGCTGGCGGCAGCGGTGTCGCCACGCGAGCGTGCGCGCGCTCGGCGAGCCCCGTGGCGACAATCGCGGTCATGGATTCCTGCACCTGACTGGCCGAGACCTCGCCGAACAGCGCGGTGACCGCGAGGCCCGCACGCGGTGCGGCCGGATCGACAGTCGCGAGCCGCAAGTCGGCGCCCGGATCGGCGCGATCAGCCAACTGCATCATCGACGACACGAGCGCGCGGCCGAGAGCGAGCACCCCATCGTCGGGCTCTTCGCCTTCGGAGGGCAACAGACGGAACAGGAGCCGCAACGCGTCTGCCGTCGGCTGCGTGTCGAGTGCCGTCAGTGAAATCGCGGAGAGCGGCGTACCGAGCAGCACGAGATCGGTGATCGCGGCCTGGCTTTCGGCGACAACACGCGCGGCATGACCCGCGCCACCGACGGCGACGAGCGCGATGTCGTTGCTGATCCCGGCGAGACCTTGCAGCAGGCGGGCGAGGCGCGCGGCCTGTTCCGGCGTGCCATCGGTGGTGCTACCCGCAACCTTGCAGTCGGCGCGCGCGCCCAGCGCAACGAACCAGTCGCCAGCAGCGAAGGCCGGCAACGCGAACATCGCCGCTTCGAGTCCCGGCGTCGCGAGATCGATCCGCTGCGCGGCTGGCGCATCGGGCCAGGCATCGGTGCCGATAGCTACGTGCACCGTCGTCGTCGGAATGCGGCCGGTCAGATCCTCGATATCAAGGTGCGGCCAGAGCTGCGACGCCGCGAGGCCGATGCGGCGCACGGTTATGCCGCTCGGCGTGACCGGCGGCGCGACGATGAGGCCGTCGCTCCCGGCCCACCGTTGCGCGAGCGCAGTAAGGCCTGCCGTGATGGCCCGACCTTCGACCAGATCGCGCACGTCCACGGCGACTGATGCTTCGGCTCGCAGCGCCGCCTCGAGCGCCGTCGCTGGCAAGCCGACGTCTCCCGGCCGCCAGTTGCGCAGGGACTCGGGCGCGGCCAGCAGCAGCGGCTCGAGTCCCGCGGGCGGAAACCAGACGGCGAGGTTCGGCAACCCGGCGCTGATCGCAAATCGATACGGATCGTCGGGATGACCCGTGCCGACGATGAAGCCGCGATTGACGCCGCTGCCCGCGAAAAGATCCGCCACGACTGATAGCGCGCGCGGACCGAGATCGCTCATGACCAGGCGCGGCAACCAGTCGGCGAACGCTTGTTGCGGCTGGGTCACGAGGTCGGCGAGGCGCAGGATGGCGCGAACTTCGGATGTACCGCCGGCACGCCCGGCATCGATGTCCCAGCCGAGCGCCTGAACGATCTCCTGGAAGGAGTCAAAGGAGTCGCTCGCAAGCGCCGCAATGTGGCCCACGAGGATCTGCAGTGCGTCCCAGCCCGCAACGGGCAGCGTCACGCTGCCGTCGGCGGCGATCACAGGCAGCGCGATCGGCACAGTGCTCCCGCCGCTGACGATGCGCGGATTGGGCGCGCTGACGTCGGCAGTAAAGCCCGCGGTTGGGCCCCACGCGAGGCGCAGGCCAACATGATCGGCAAACAACTCGACGTTGCTACCTAACGCGAGGTGCACGCTCGGAGGATTGACGCCGCGCTCGCGCGCAGTCAGCAACGCCTCGGCGCCGGGCAGCAACTGCGCCGCCTTTGTCGCGAAGTCGAGCTTGGCAAGCAACGCTGCAAAGCGCGTACGCACGACAGTACAGCGCTGGCCAAGTGTGTCGACGCTCGTCGTCGCCGCCGCGGACACAGTGACCACGGAGCCCTCCGCATACACCTCGAGGACGAAGGGACCGATGAGCGGCAGGCGCCAGGGATCGCCCAACGTGCCGGTGCCTGTCACGGCGGAGGCCGCCTCGCTGGCGTCTGTCAGCGCATTGCGCAGCGTGCCGAGCAGCGTGGTTGCCACGGCCGGCGTCGCGAAAACTTGTTGCCAGTAGCCGCTCACCGCAGCGAGCGGGTTCGCCATCAACGCGGGCAACGTGACCGCCGGCAAGCCGCCCGCGGGATCGATGCCGAGCAGCTGACGCACCGCGCTGAGCGCGGTGCCGAGGCCGTTGAGCAACTGGCTGGCGATCTCTCCCACCGCGGCGCCGGCGGCATCCATCATTGCATCAGGCGAGGTGAGATCGAGCGTCGCGTACGAACGACCGCCGATCTGGACGTTGTCGGCGGCAAGCACGAAAACCAGACGCCGCTGCGGGTCGAGCGCAAAGCCCACGCGCAACGTGTCGGCTTGCGCGGCGGGCGGCACAGCGACGTTGAGCACAGGATTGCCCGCGTCGCCGGCGGCGGCCCAAACTCCCAGGCTCGGCAACGCCAGCGCTTCGCCGGTCACGAGATCGATGCGCAGCAGATCGACCGCCGCCTGTACCCGCGCCGCGTTGTTGCCCAGCTGGAAACCCAGACGCGGTGTCAGTTGCGTATGGCCGCTTGGCCCCTGATCGACACCGAGTGAAAGCGCCAGCTGCGCCGCGCCGAGACTGAACTGCACTTCGCCACCGACGCGCGCACCGCCGAGCAGCGCGGCAAAGTGGCCAAGCCAGTCGTTGCGGCTGGCTTGAGTTTCCAGGATGCCGCGCACCCAGGCGGCAATCGCCTGCACGCCCTGCGTCACGAGCGCTGTGATCGGAAAGTCGGGCACCGCATCGCCATTGCGCAGGCCGAGGAGTCCGCCCAACGCCGCGATCGGCGAACTGGCCGCGGCTGCATCGGCTTGCGACTTGACGAGCGAGAGCACGAGATCGAGCAAGGCGTCGTCGAGTTGCCCGGTGCCGTCGGCGGCAACGCGCACGTCGCGCGGCGAGGTGGCGCCGGGCAGCTGCAGCGCCGACAACACCAGACCGAACATCGGAGCTTGCGGATCCGCAATCGAGGTCGGCACATCGACCTCGATGCCGATGGCGCCGAAGTGCGCCTGGCCCGGTACCGGCGGCGCACTGGCGATCGTGATGGTGGTGCCGATGCGAATCCGCCCGCCGCTCGAACCCAGCAGCAGCGACTCTGTCACCGCCGGGCCGTTGCCTTTCTGAGCGCGAAAGAGCGGAATCGCTAGCGTGGTCGATGACGTCGGATTCTGCGTGCTGAATTTGAATCCGACTCCGATGTGCAGAGCGTCTGACTGCGACTCATCGACCGTGACCGCCACGCTGAGCGCCGGATTGTCGAGGCTCAGAATCGGCAGCCAGATCACGCCCGCCTCGGTCGTGCGGTCGGCGCCGCCCAATGCATCATCGACGAAAGCGATCAGCGCCGCGCGCTGCGCCTCGTTTGCCAGCATCGTGCCGAGAAAGTCTTCGGGGCGTCCGAACCAGTCCGGATTCGGATCGCCATTGCGAAAGATGCCCAAGGCCTCGGCGAGATTGCCGAGCACGCCGAGGTCTGCGGCGCCGATAGTCACCGCTTCACCACGGCGGGCTTCAGGCCGCTGGCCCCGCTGAAGCGGTGGCGCGCCATCGGCACGATCTCGATGCCGCGCGCGTTCGCAGTCAGCTCGGCCGGCACATGCACGTTGCCGCGCTGATCTTTACCCGTCGCGCCGGCAATGCCTGTCACCATGCCCAAGAGGCAGTGCCAGGCAAAGGCAACGAGCGCATCGCCCCACGTGGCGACGACGAGCTCCGGCCCGCGCGGACGCCGTTGGGCCGCGGCGTACAGGCCCGCCGGTTGATCGGGCGCACCGCAGACGAAGGCGACCTCCACAACCGCATTGCTTGTCTGGTCGCAACGCACGGGAATGAGAACGACGATGAGGCCCGCGTCGAGCTTGACGCGCAC
>Ga0111539_10001413_pt1 | contig 31978 bp, 26 predicted proteins | sample RhiMethybrSRZTD1_FD_79667 | JGI IMG/M metagenome (GOLD analysis project Ga0111539, IMG submission 79667) | Populus rhizosphere microbial communities from Tennessee, USA - Rhizosphere MetaG P. TD hybrid SRZTD1 (version 2) (version 2) | ecosystem: Host-associated > Plants > Roots > Rhizosphere >...
CCATTTCCCGGTGTCCGCGGTCTCGCCCAACGCCTCGTGCGTGATCGCTTCGCGCTCGCCGTTGCAAGTTCTGCGAAAGAGGACGAACTCCACTCGCTTCTCGATGTCGCGCATGTTTCCGATCTCATCCCGACCCGCACATCGTCCGACGACGCGGATCGATCGAAGCCGGATCCGGACATCGTGACCGCGGCGGTGAAACGCGCAGGCTGTGCGAAGGAGTGCACCGTCATGATTGGAGATACGCCGTACGACGTCGAAGCGGCGTTGCGCGCGGGCATTCAGATCATCGCCCTGACGTGTGGCGGATGGAAGGCTGACGATCTCAAAGGTGCTGTTTCCGTCTACCGTGATCCGGCGGATTTGCTGGCGCACTATGACGGCTCCCGCCTTGGCCAAGGTTTCGGCGCGGCAGGTTGTGAGGCTGATGTCGGAGTCCGGATCCCGCATGCCGGATCGCGGTAGCGTCAGAGTGTCTTCTTATACTTCTTGAACACACTCTCGAGATTTGCCGGTTTCGATTTGCGCAGCCGCGCCCACAGATCACCAACCTCGCGGAATCGCGCAGGAGCGGTTTTGATCGTGAAGTCTTTTGGATTCACGCCTGCGTGCACTTCATCCCACGTCAACGGCGTTGAGACACCGGCGAACTCGCTCGCGCGCGCGCTGTAAGCGGTCGCCAGCGTTTTGCCGAGGATGTTCTGCAGAAAATCGACGTACACCGTTCCGCGCGGGCGCGCGCGAACGGTGCGCTCGACCGTCGCCGCCTTCGGATGTCTGGACGCCACGACGGTGGCGACGATTTGACAAAAGAGCTGCCCGGATTCATACGAGGTGTGAGGCGGAAGCGGGACGTAGATGTGCAGTCCGCTCGACCCGGACGTCTTCGGCACTCCGGGCACACCAAGCGCCTCGAGTTCGTCGTGCACCCAGCGCGCGACCTCGAGCACTCGCGAGAACGGCGCATCATCGTCGGGATCGAGATCGATCGCCGCATAGTCGGCGTCGAGCGGGGATTGCGCGCGCGAGAACCAGGGATCCTGGGAGATCGCGGCGATCTGAGTCATATACAGGAGCGTGATCAGCGATCCTCCGATGAAACGCTGCTCATCTCCTTCGAGGATAGGATCGATGTTGTCGGCGATCGTTTCGATGCGCACGCCGGGTGGTGGCTGCTCGAGCCGTTTACGTTGCTGATAAAACGCCATACCGGTTACGCCATTGGGAAACCGCTTCATGACGAGCGGGCGATCGGCGACGGCGGGAAGAATGTACGGTGACGCCTCGACGTAGTAACGAAGCAGATCACCCTTGGTCAGCTTGCCTTGCGGCCAGAAAACTTTGTGAGGATTGCTGACGCCAAGGCGACCGCCGTCCGGTAACTCGATCGTCCCATCGCGACGGGCATCTTCCAGCGCCTGAAGTTGTTCGATGACGTGCGACAGCGACGTGTCGATGTTGTTTGAGGTTCGGCGACGGGGTTTGACCCCGGTCTGACCCCGGTTTGACCTCGGTCTGACCCCGGTCTGACCCCGGTTTGACCCCTTCACGGGTTCCTCGCGTCGAACGTCGCTCGCTCGTTTGTCATCTCGCAGACCCAGATAAACGGGATGGCGGAGTTTGGCATCCGCGGTCCACTCCGTAAAGCGCACTTGCGCGACAAGGTCGGGGCGTGCCCAGTGCGGCGGTTCGTTGGTCTTCGGCTGCGTCGCAAAAGGGGATCGTGGGATCTCACGAACCTTCAGGAGCTTCGACACGCGTTGAAGCTCGGCTTGATCGAATCCGGTTCCGGTATGTCCGACGTAGGTGAGCGCGCCCGTCGTGTCGTCGTGCACGCCGAGCAGCAGCGCACCAAAGTACGATCGCGTGTGTCGCGGTTCAGTCCATCCGCCGACGACGAATTCCTGCTCATGGACGACCTTGCGCTTGCGCCAGGCAGGGCTGCGCCGTCCCGACTGATAGGGCGCGGCGGCTTCCTTGACGATCAGTCCCTCCCAGCCTTCGCGCCGCGCGCGCGCATCGAGCGCGGTTCCGTCCTCTGCCGTCTGTTCACTGATGCGCAGGGCGGCAGACACATGCGGGCCGATGCGCGCGTCGAGTCGAGCGCGCCGTTCGGTCAGTGGCAACCCGCGAATGTCTTGGTCGCCGTCGCGGAGCAGATCGAAGGCGATGAGCGCGACCGGTTGCGCTTTGTCGACCTGTTCGACTTCACGGGCGCCGGTGAGATGAATACGCCCCTGGAGACGTTGAAATCCTGCCGGGTTGCCTTTCCCGTCGAGGGCGACAATCTCTGCGTCAAGGAGGAGTGGCGCGCGAAGCGAACGCCGCAGCGGTTCCAGCGCGCGGACCAGGGACGGAAACTGCGCCGTTTTATCGTTCCCCAACCGCGACCAGAGGTGCACGCCGCCCGGATCAGCTTTTGGAGGCACGTGGACCAACGCCCGAATGCCGTCGTACTTCGGTTCGTACACGAGACCGCGGCCGGTCAGCGGCGGTTCAGCCAGTGTCGCGAGCATCGGCCGGACCGAAGCCGGGTTTTCACGCCATTTCATAGCGCCCCCGAGCGAGCGCGAGCGGGCGTGGCCCCGTGAGCCGTAGGAAATGCTGACCGATTTTCCCATTGGGCCGGCCGTGCAGTTGTGTGCAGTCGCACTGGTACCCGTATCATTTCTATCCGATAATCTGTGTTGCCGATAGGCTTGCTGAAGGAGCGACATCAATGGCCGCCAGACCGACGTGGAAAGGTTTCATGAAGATCAGCCTCGTCAACATCCCGGTGCGGGTGTTTCCCGCCACGGATTCGGCGGCGACGATCAGCTTCAACCAGCTTCATGCCGAGTGCCAGACGCGAATACAGCAGAAGCGCTGGTGTCCCAATTGTCAGCGCGAGGTTCCGATCTCGGAAATCGCCAAAGGCTACGAATTCGAGAAGGGACGCTACGTCGTCATGAGCGAGGACGACGTCGCCAAGGTGCGTCCCGAGTCGACCCGCGTCATCGATCTCGTGCAGTTCGCGGACGCGGCCAGCATCGATCCGATCTACTTCGAGCGCCCGTACTATCTCGCGCCGGACGGCGCGATGGCGACGGAAGCGTTTGCGGTCATGCGCGAAGGGATGAAAGGGAAAGCGGGCATCGGCAAGCTGGCGCTCTATGGCCGCGAGTATCTCGTCGCGGTGCAGCCGCGCGAGCGGGGGATGGTGATGTACACCATGCGGCACGCGAAGGAATTGCGCAGCATGGACAACATCGAGGAGCTCGACAACGTGCCGGTGAAGATCAAGCCGGAGGAAATCAAGCTCGCCAAGCAGGTCATCGAGAACTTTGAGGCCGACCTGAACCTGACGGAATTCCGCGACGAGTATCAGGAAGAACTGCAGCGGATCATCGACGCCAAGATTGCCGGCGAAGAAGTCGTCGCCACGACCGAGGAAGCGCCGCCCAAGGTGGTCAACTTAATGGACGCGCTTCGCCAAAGTCTCGACCGCGTGAGCACCGGCAAGAAGAAATCGGCGAAGGCGGAGATCGAGAAGCCGGCGAAAGCCGCACCAAAGAAACGCGCCGCCAGGTAACTTCCGCCTTTCGGCGGAAGTTACCCGTGCGCGGTGTACTGCTCGAAAATCTGCTGACGCACCCACTGCGCCGTCGATCCGGCGCCGCAGCGAATTCGAAGCTGCCCGGGACCGCGCCCTCCCTGGATTTCGATCCGCCACTCGCCCGGGCGCTCGTCGGACGTGACCGTCACGATGGCACCGACGACCCCGAGTTCCCGCAATGTTGCCTGGGCAATTCGCTCGACATCGACCTGATTCACACGACCCCCACCTATTTCAGCTTCGCCTCTTTGATCCGATCTGCGACTTTCAGCGCGATCGGATGCGCGAGCGTTCCACTGGAGCCTGCGCCCTGCGAGTAGAAGTTCGTCCGAATGGTTTCTTTTCGCTCGAGGACTTTCTTGCCGGAGGTGTCAGCGACGTGAAACTCGATGTCACTGGCCTCGCGACCCGACCCCATCCCGACGAACATTCGCTTGGCCGCATTGCCGGGACGCCAGCCAGTGATCACCCCATTGAGCGAGTAGACCGTCCCCTCCTGTGCGGTGGGGACTTCGCTGATGATGTTGTAGTCCTTCAACTCGACTTTCAGTTCCGCGACGAGTTGTGTCTGCAGCAATTTCATGTCGTATGGCAGTTCGACACCCTGTGCCACCGTGAACGCGTGAACAACCAGTTTCGGCTTTTCCTGCGAGGCCAGCCCAGCGGCCGCCATGACCAGGGCGCCGACAGTGGACAGAAGTCTCTTCATACCAGCTCCTTTCATGCCACGACACGATGGCCGAACAGCTGCCGACGAGTGCGCCAACGATGTTGTTAACGAGGTTGAAACTGCAGGATTACGACGCGAATGCGTATACCACAGTCATCGCTGCCGCGGCAACATCGAGGCAAACCTGCTCCCGGAATCGCTGTCCAGGACAAGAAAACGGGGCAGCGCCATCAACCTGTCACGCGGCGTGACCGCCCGGCGGTCGAGCGTGAATCCCGCTGCATAGCCTGACTGACTTGCGGTCGCAATCAATTCGTCGTCGTAGATGCCGAATGGCCAGGCGAGCATCGTGGCATCGACCGCAAGCCTGTCTCGCAGCACTGTTCTCGGTTTGTTGAACTGCATCGTCACAAACGATCGATAGGCGTCGGCCGACAGCCGACGCTTCTCTGTCTTGAAGTTCGGATGCCAGTAGGTGTGCGATTGGATGTCGAACAGGGCGGTGCGCGAGAGCTCTCTGAGCTGGTCCCATGTCATCGCATACGAAGCGTTCGAGATCGCTGACGGATAGATGAACAGCGTGACCGGCACACGATTCTCGCGAATGAAGGGAAGCACCTCGCTGAACACTGATGCATGTCCATCATCGATGGTGATCACGACCGCGTGAGGCGGAGGTGCGGGTCCTTTGCCGAGGAGATGGTTCACCAGTGTTCTCAGCGGGACGATCGGATAGTTATGTTCCTTCAGGTAGTCGAGCTGTGAACGAAAGGTCGCTGTCCGGACGGTCATGGAGTCGTGCACGACCGGTCCGAATCGGTGGTAGACGAGAATCGACGCCTCAACAGCCGCGGGCGCGGGTTGGTGAGCGCTGTTTGGTTGCTCCTGTACAACCGCGAGCGCGATCGCTGCTGTCAGGCATCTCGCGAGGGGTGACAGACGCCACAAGAATCGTCGATTCATGTGGCTATTGTGCAGCGACTCAGCCCGTGGCGCTGCGGCGACCGGCGAGGCAATCGACGACGGCGCGGACGAGCGCTTCCGGCATGATCGGTTTGTGCAAGACATGCGAGACATTCAGTGCACGCGTCCGCTCGGGCGCCAGACCGGTGACCACGACGACTGGAACGTGTTTCACGTGGTGCATGAGCTCACGGTGGACCTCGAATCCGCTGATGAGCGGCAGGTTCAGATCGAGGACCACCAGATCCGGTGCGTCCGCTTCGATGGCGCGTAAGGCTGTGAGTCCGTCAGAGGCCTGGGAGACCTGGAAGCCCGCGGCGCGGAGAGCGATCTTGTAAAGGCCGCGCAGATCGTCGTTGTCTTCTACAACCAGGATCCGCTCGGCCGGCACGGGCGAAATCCTACCAGATTTCTTTCCATACCTATCTCAACCACTCGAGCGAGCGCGGCGAGCCGACGAAGCGCTCGCGGGTGAGGGTGTTTGGGAGTTCGGAGGGCTGAAGCCCCTCGAGGAATGGGTGGATGACGGGGTTCGAACCCGCGACTTCCGGAGCCACAGTCCGGCGCTCTACCGCTGAGCTACACCCACCATAGGTGTCGTGAAAGGGGCGTCCGCCTGCAGGCGTGCCTCCACCTTAAAGGTGGAAGCTATAGAGATCCCAAGCCGATCAGTGTAACACCCGCGCGGAGAGAGTCGCAATCAGGAACGGCGCTCGACTGTGGTGGGGCGAGCCTTCACGAAATCGCCGCGGATCTCGACGAGCGCACTGTTCTGCACATCGACCGCGGTCTGGTGGACGTGATCGGCTTTGCTGCTCTTGGCGTCGTACATCAATTGATCTGCGCGATGGATCAATTCGGCGGCAAGCTTCCGTGCGACGCCGCGCCGTTCAGCGACGGGACCGAGATGCAGACAGACGACGCCGACGTCGACACGGACCGGCCGCGTCGCGAGCCGCCGATCGTCGCGGCTCCAGTCGTGCGCTTCGACGGCATGCTTGAAGCGATCGGCGATCTCGACCGCTTCAGCGCAGCCAGGGAGATCGGGGATCAAAAAACAGAATTCATCGCCGCCGAACCGGGCGTGGAGATCGCGGGCGTCGGCGCCACCGCGTTCGAGGGCGAGGAAGTCCTCCGAGCGGATTTGATCGGACAGAATCCGCGCCACGCGCTCGATGATCCGATCGCCGATCGCATGGCCGAGCGTGTCGTTGTACCACTTGAAGCTGTTGATGTCGACGACGCCAACGCCGCACCATCGCACGCGCTGTTCGACTGAAAGAAACGATTCGAGCCGCTCCATGAACCAGTCGAAGTTGAGGAGTTTGGTTTTTGGATCGCGATGCGATTTGTCCGTCAGACCGGCGACGACCTCTTCGAAGTAGCGCGCGATGTTGCTGACGGTCACGTCCTTCTCGGTCAACTGCCGCTGAAGCCGCGACATCTTCTCGGCGAACCCCTCCGACAACGCGCGAATCGCTTCATGCTTGGATTCTTCGAGCAACTGACGCTGGTTGCCGAGCACGTTGTCGATCGCTTCAAGGAGCCGCGCCTGCTGTTCCGGATCGAGTGTCAACGCACGACGGACCCATTGCCGCAAGTCCGACGTCGTGCGGGGGGTTTCGTCCGTCGAGTCCTCTCGACGGTCGGGTGCCGGAACCTCTGCCATATGCATCTGCGCGAGCCCTGATCAATCAAGGGATGTGCCGGATTGGCCGAAACGGTTGAGGTTTCGAGATGTGGGCTGACTCGACCATAAACCGATCAATAAAGGCGCGGCATGGTGCGGTGCGGGCACTGTGTGCTCACGCGATCTCGTGGTCGCGGGCTCGCCGCCAGGTGGGGAAGTGACTACAGTTTTGTGGCAGCAGTGTTCAGCGCGGCTTCGCCACCACGACCGTCACGTCGTCGCGGCGGCGGCTGAAATCACGATAGAGAATCCCGGCGATGACGCTTGGGTGACGCGTCGACACCCCGGGATACGCCGCGAGGTCCCACTGTGAGCCCAAACCATCTGAATACATGACGATCATCGGCCGCGAGGGAAGTGGATAGCTGAATTCGTGAATCCGGCTGGCCATGTGTCCGGCCGTGCCATTCTGTGAAACCATGCCGTGCCGGGATCCGTCGGCGGAGACCAGGGCCGCGCCGATGTTGCCCACGCCGCAGAAGGTTGCCACGCCGCGGTCGGTGTCCACGGCAACTGTCGCGACTGCCGCCCCGCGTGTCGGGCGCAGAGCCGCATGCACATCGGCGATCAATCGCGACGGCGACGCCTCGTGGTCGCGATAGAAGATGGCGATCGCCGCGTCGGCGGCTTCATGCGCCAATAAACCATGACCGAGACCGTCCGCCACCATGATGGCAAATCGATCGTCGCGCATGGCCCAGCCCCAGGCATCGCCGCAGATCATTTCGCCGGGATGCGAGACGAGAACGGCACCGATCTGATAGAGCGGCTGTCGCGCGGCAAGCGGCCGCCGTTCGGACCAGAGCTGCGCCACCGCCACCGTACCTGACGGCTGCGAATAGATTTGAAAAAAATCAGATTGCCGTTCGATCGATCCGAGACCGTGGCCAAGCGTCCCGGCGGTGGAGTAGCCGTCCTCGCGTGCGCGCGGAACATCCGGCATCCCGGGACCGCGATCGATGGCAAGGATCTCGATACCTTCCGGCGCGGCGCCGCCGTTTGCCTGGATCGTACGGAGGACCATTTCGCCGTTTCTTGCGTGTTTGGCGAGGTTGGTGCCCAGTTCGGTGACGATCAGCGCCGCCTGCCCCGCGCGCTCTTCCGAGAATCCGAGGCGGCCGACGAGATCCAATACCGCGCGTCGCGCTGAGGCAACCTCGCTGGAATCGTGGACGGCGTGCGCTGCTGCCGCGTTCATCGCCACCGGACGATGGTGACGCGTGTCCCTTCGCCGGGACGGGAGTGGATATCAAATTCGTTCGAGAGACGCTTTGCGCCGGACAGTCCAAGGCCGAGGCCGTTGCCTGTCGTGTAACCGTCTTTCATTGCGAGTTCGAGGTTCGCAATACCCGGGCCATCGTCCTCGAACACGAGACGAAGTCCGCGACGCGGCCCTTCGATGATTTCTTCTATGCGCAGCGTGCCGCCGCCGCCGTACTGAAGAGTGTTGCGCGCCAGTTCACTCGCAGCGGTGACGATCTTCGTCTGATCGACGAGGTTGAATCCGAGCTCGACGGCGCGCTGTCTCACCGCCTGCCGCACCGCAACTACATCCTCCGGCGTCGCAATCGGCCGATTCTCGCTAAGCGGAACCAGCATCGTCGCGTCCTCTCGCCGAGATGAGTCCGCGGAGCAGCTCCATCCCACGTTCGATGTTGAGTGCGGTGCGGACCCCGGGTAACGACAGGCCAAGCTCGACGAGCGTGATCGCGACCGCCGGTCGCATGCCGACGACGACGGTTTCCGCGTCGAGCACGCGCGACATCGCCGCGATGTCGCCGAACATGCGGCCGATAAAGGAGTCGACCATCTCGAGCGCAGAGATGTCGATGAGGACGCCTTTCGCGCGAGCGGAGACGATTCGCGACGTCAGATCGTCCTGCAGTGACATCGCCAGACGATCGTGCATGTCCACCTGGATGGTGACGAGCAGGTACTCCCCCATTTTGAGAATCGGAATGCGTTCCACGATCAGCCCTCACCGCGTTCGGCCGCCGCGCGCGCATCTGCGCCTTCGTCGTCGCGGCGGCGTGGTGCAGTAGATGCTTTCTGCACCACCAGGCCGACACGCTTCAGGGCAATGGCGAAGGCGTCGGCCAACGTGGCCTTGGTGACGACGGTGCCGAGTTCGACACCGAGATGCACGATCGTCTGCGCGATCTGTGGACGGATGCCGCTGATGATGCAGTCGGCGCCCATCAGCCGGGCCGCCGCGACGGTCTTGAGAAGATGCTGGGCGGTGACAGTGTCGACCGTCGGCACACCAGTGATGTCGATGATGGCGATCGCCGCGCCACTCTCGACGATGCGTTGCAGCAGGTTTTCCATGACTACCTGGGTGCGGGCGCTGTCGAGCGTGCCGATCAGCGGTAGCGCAAGTACTCCGTCCCACAACGTGACGACCGGTGTCGACAGCTCCATCAGTTCCTGCTGCTGGCGGATGATGACCTTCTCGCGGCCGCGCTGGAACACCTCCGTCGTGTACAGACCGAGTCGATCGAGCAGGAGATTGATCGGCCACAGACGAGCGACGGCCTCGGTTTGTCCGATGACACGTTGCAATCGATCGAACAGCGGCTCTTTCAGCGAGAAGATGAACGTCGCGGTTTCCGAGGGGGAGAATCCCTGTTGCGCTCGAGAGACCGACAGGTCGTCGAGCATCTGCCGGACGCCGGTCCATGCCGGACTCATGATGTCCTGTTCGCCCCCCCTGACGGCATCGCGCATCAGGGCGAGGAAGCGTCGAGACTGATCCATCAGGTCCTGGCGGCTCGTGCGATCGGGGCGGAAGGCCGATGCGTTGACCTGATTGTCGACCCAGCTCTGGAGCAGTGTGGCTTCATCCTTCTGGAGAACTTCGTTCAACGAGGCGATCGAATCGGTAGCCATCAAGCCATTCCTTCTGTGCGTATGGTTAGTCGCGGGCCGGCTTCCATCGCCTGACGGACAATGGCCGGCGCGCTGATTCGCGTCAGATTGCGCTTCGACAGAATTGCCGACGCGTGCTGCAGCAACCCCCGGGTTTCCTCGGCATCGAGCTCGACACCCGTGCAGATGACCACGGGGATGTCGCGCGTCGCCTGATCGCGGCGCAGATCCGCAAGCGTTTCTCTCCCGTCTTTCCCCGGCATGATCAGATCGAGCAGGATGACGTCGGGCCGATCCGCCTGCGCGCGAAGAACTCCCTCGTCACCGTTGGACGCCTCCATGACCTCGAAGATCGGTGTGGTCAGACATTGCCGCAAGAGATACCGGGACATGGCATCGTCGTCGATCGAGAGGACACGGATAGCCGTGTGCGTCCGCGCCTGCAGGCCGGTGATCGTATCGAGCAACGCGCGCCGCTCAATCGGCTTGACGAGGTAGGCGTCCGCTCCAAGCGCGAGCGCCTTGTCCTGTCGCGCGACCGCACTGACAATGACGACCGGTATGTGACGGGTTCGGTCGTCCCGCTTCAACCGAACGAGGAATTCCCAGGCTTCTTCACCGGCAAGCACCAGATCCATGATGATCGCCGCCGGGGCGCAGGTCTGCAGCGCCTTTTCCGCCTGTGCCACGCTGTAGGCCGGGTAGAGCTGAAACTGCGACTGCCGGAAAATCTTGTCGTAGAGGTACTGATCGCTGGGCGCATCTTCGATCACGAGCAGCGGATAGCGTGCCGGGTCGGCTTCCCACTCGAACGTTGGCTGGTGCGTGTCCGGCGTCGAATAGCTGACGGGAATCGTCAGCGAGAACGTCGACCCGCGGCCGGGCTCACTGGCGACCGTCAGCGTTCCGCCGAGCAGTTCCGCGAGCCGTCGCGACAGTGGCAGGCCCAGCCCGGTCCCCTGCACCTGTCGCTGCAGGCGATGTTCGAGCTGCGTGAACTCTTCAAACACTCGCGCTTGATCCTTCGGCGCGATGCCGATGCCCGTATCCGACACTGTGAAGGTGATGAGCATGGCGGCCGGATCGACGCTCGCGCCGACACGCACCTCCCCCCGTTCGGTGAATTTCAGGGCGTTGGAGAGCAGATTCCTGAGCACCTGCGACACCTTGGCTTCGTCGGTGTGCAGCGCCGGAAGATCGGAGGCGTCCTCGAACACGAGGGCAACCGACTGGTTGATCAACAGCGGCTTCAACATGCCGCGAAGCGCACCAAACAGCGATTCCACCTTGAAGTCGGCCGGACGCATCACGGTCTTGCCGGCTTCGACCTTCGCCAGATCGAGCAGATCGTTGACGAGATCCGACAGCTGATCGGCGGCCTTGCGGATGTAATCGATCTCGGGCTCCGGTGTTCGTCCCTCCTGTTTGCGGTCGTCGATCAGCAGGTTGCACAGCCCGATGATCGCGTTCACGGGCGTGCGGAACTCGTGGGTCATGTTCGACAGGAATCGCGACTTCAATTCGTCGGCGCGGCGAAGGTGATCCGCTTTCTCGTCCAGTTCGGCGTACAACGCGACGACACCGCGATTGGTGTCTTCCAGTTCCCGGTTCAGCCGCGTGAGTTCCTGTTGCTTTCGCTGCAGTTCGTCGAGCGCGCGAAGCAGTTCCTGATTCTGCAGCTGAATCTCCTCGACCAGGCCTTCCGGACGCCGTTGTTTCACCGCCTCGAGGATCTGTTCGATGTGCTTGCTGGTGACCAGTGGCACGCGGGCCGGCAAACATTTTTCCAGCACGACGCGTGTGCCGCTCTTGTTGGACTCGATCTCGAAACGATCCATCAGGCGGCGTGCGCCAATGATCCCCATCCCCATACCAGTTGATGACTGATAGCGGCCATCGAGTACATCGCGGAGTCGCGCGATGCCCGGGCCTTTGTCTTCAACGCGAACGATCAGCCGTTGCGGACGCGCCTCGGTGTCCACCTCGAAATGAACCGATCCATGCCCGGCATATCGGAACGCATTGCGAACGATCTCCGAAACAGCGGTTGCGAGCCTGGTCTGTTCGGACGTGTCGAATTCCAGGAGACGGGCAATCTGGGCGGCACGCTGGCGCGCGGTGACGACGTCTTGATCGTGATGCAGGTTGAGAGAGAGAAGAGAGCGCACAGTGGTCAGAACTCCCGATTATATCGCTAGGACGATGACCTCGATGCACCGGGTAAAGGTCCACCAACCCGTCTGTTGAATGGATGAGTCGGCACGGCTCGCCCTTTGCACTGCGATCTCGACAGGAATCGTGTCCACGGCCATGGTGAGCGAAGACGCGTAATGGTTTGAATCCGCAAACTCAGGCAATTTCCTCAGAAAACGTTGTCGCGCTGCGGCTGTCGCTCGGGCGGCAGCAGGATCTCGTGTCTTTGCGCCGCGAAACGCGAGCTGCCGCGGAACAATGCGGGCTGGACGCGCGAAGTGTACGAAGTCTGTCCGCTGCATCCTATGAGGCAGCACATCTCCTGTTTCGTGAAACCGAAGCGGCGGACGCCGAGATCTCGGTGACGCCATCCGGTGAACTTCAAATCAGTATCCGTACTGGCGCGGTTCCTCCTGATGACCATCCGTCGGTCAGCCGGTCGATCTCCGCTCTTGCCAGCGCGCTGCATCGTGTCGCGGTCCATGACGCGGACCAGTGGCTCCTGGTGACGTTGACGGCGTCGCTTCCTTGCCCTGGCAGCCCGACGCTGAGTCTGGTTCGAAGCCCGGTCGAGACTCAGCCCGACTCGAGTCCGGCGGTTCCCGAGCTCGTGGAAGAGAACGTCAAGTTGCGTCGCGCGCTGATCGAGCTGCAGGACGAACTCACCGAAACGAATCGCGGCGTAATTGCCCTGTACGCGGAACGCGAGCGACTCGAAGACAGCCTGCGCACCCGGGCCGAGGAGCTCGCCGCCGCGAATCGAGCGAAGGAGGATTTTCTCGCCACGCTGTCGCACGAGTTGCGGACTCCGCTCAATGCGATGCTCGGATGGACGCGGCTGCTCAGAATGGGAAAGCTCGATGAACCGGCGAAATCTCGCGCCCTGGAAACGATTGAACGTAACGCGCACGTCCAGGCACAACTGATCGCCGACATCCTCGACGTTTCCCGCATCGTCACCGGACGGCTTCGCCTCGATCTGCGGCCGATCGAGCTTGCTCCGGTGGTTGATGCCGCGCTCGACACGCTGCAGCCATCGGCTGCCGCCAAGGGCGTCGATCTCTCGTGCACGCTGGCGCGTACGGGAAAGGTGCTCGGCGATCCCGATCGCCTTCAACAGGTCGTCTGGAATCTCCTGTCAAACGCCATCAAGTTCACACCTGCGGGCGGGCGGGTGTCGGTCGCGCTCACGCGTTCGGGCGCGGCGGCGCTCATCGCTGTCACCGACACTGGCGAGGGGATCCCGCCGTCGTTGCTGCCCTACGTCTTCGATCGCTTCACCCAGGGGGACTCGTCAGTCACCCGCATGCACGGTGGCTTGGGTCTCGGACTCTCGATCGTTCGTCACATTGTCGAACTGCACGGCGGGCACGTCTCGGCGCAGAGTGAGGGGGAGGGATGTGGCGCGACGTTCTCCGTCAAGCTGCCGCTTCGCACCATTCCCTTGATCGGCGACGACGAATCAAACGATTGGCGAACCCAGCACGCGGAAGAGGGCCAGGTCGAACCCTAGCCCTTGTTGATGCGTTCGTGATGACGCCGCGCCGTTTCGAGCAGGCGTTCGGTTTCATTGGCACGCCGGGCCGCCTCGTCACGGTGCCGCTCGGCGGCTACGGCTGCCGCTTCTGCGTCCGCGAGCACCTGCTGTGCACTCTTCAGGGCCTCGCGGGCGCGTTCGAGCTGCTTGGCCGCCTTCTCAACGTCGCGTGTCGCCCGCATGGTTTCGAATTCCTCCCGTCGCGCCGCCTGCTCCGCCGCGCGTAGCGCCCGGGCGGCCTCGGTCCTCTGCGCTTCCAATTTTGGATCCGGGCGACTGACCTCTGCTTTCTGCCGGCCCGTCTTACCTCCGTCCCGTCCGGATGCGATCGGCGTCGGCTCCACCTTCGCCCGAATGAGGCCTTTCGATCCGGCGATCGATAGCCCCTGTAGCATCTCGAATCCGCCGGGCTGGAGTGTCCCGCTCAGCCGTCCGGGTGTTTCGTTGGTCGGCAATGCACGAAGCGTCGTCAAGACTCCCTGGCGGGTGGCGTCTGTGGCCGGATGGCCTCCTTCGACGAGGTTTTCCAACGCTCCCTTGACCGCCGCTTCGAGCGCGTCCTCGTGCGCTCGCGATGGCTCGCGCAAGTCGGCGCGCCGGCCTCCGAGTATCGTCTTGTGCGCTTTCCGCACCGCGTCGGATGCGTTAACCAGCGCGTCGTAAAGGTCGCGCCGCTTCCAATATAACTGGTTGACTGCCCAGGCCGGGATGGAAGGCTTGGGCAGTTGGCGAATGTCGGCCGCTTCGTCACCGGCCGTGCGCGCGAGAGCGTTGCGCGCCGCCGTGAACTCGTCGAGCGGGAGCTGATACAGCCGATCGATTTCTGTCTCGAGACGGCGTGACGCCATGCACGGAATGAACTGCAGACCCGGTCGTCCGCGTGCCGGCGCTACTTTACCGCAAACGTGGCGACGAGCGCATTGTGATCGCGCGCAGTTCCAGCGCGCCCGCGGGTACATAGAGGATGTAGTCGATCCGCGAACTCTTGTAAGTTTCGTCCAGAATGCATGAGGTCGCATGCCTCAACCACGGCGAGAGCTCTGCCAACTTCAAAGAGACTTTCCTTTTCCCTTCTCCCTTGTCCCTTTTCCCTTCAAGAATAAGAACGTGCCCGAGTTCCACGCCGAACCGTACGTTTACCTCGCGGGTCTCTCACATAATTCAGCGCTCATTGCATGGGGCGCGTTCTATTTCCGCGCACGCTCGGATGGACGAGCCAAGCTCGTTGACGACGAGGATCTGCAGTGGGTGCATCCGCCTCGATGTGAATCAATCGGTTGCCGGTCGAGTCCCTACGGTCCTGCGCGAGTCGAGGTTCGCGATGAACAGGGCCATCTCGCGGCTGAAGCGCTGACCAACGCGTGTAATCATTGCGCGATCGCCGGCCTCAAACCCGACACGCGCTACACCTACACCGTGACGGTGAAACATGAACTATGGGGCAGCGGAGTGCGTTGGGATTGGGATCCCGAGCTTCAAGGACTGGTCCAGCGCGATCGTGTGTATCGCCACGAGTTTCGCACGCTGCCCGATCCCCGGACGCAACTCGACCGACCTTTTTCATTCATCGTCATCGGCGACTTCGGCACGGGCATTCGCAAGCCATCGACATCGCGGCGGCGTCAGCTCGAAGTGGCGGCGGCACTCGAGCGCGCCGTTGACCAGTACGACGTCCGCCTCGTGCTGACGACCGGCGACAACATCTACGCGTCGAAACGGTTCCTCCTCTGGACTGCCGATTCCGGCGATGAAGACGACGACTGGTTTTTCACCTTCTTTCAACCGTACCGCTATGTGATCAACCGCGTCCCGTGGTGTCCATCGGTCGGCAATCACGATACCCGCGAGACCGAAGAGCACGACGATCGAGAGCAGGTGATGGACAACTTCTATCTGCGCGAGCGATTGTTGGGAGAGGAAGCCGCCGGGCGTGCATCGGTCAACCCTGGCCTGTTCTACAAGTTTCACGTGTCTTCGGATATCGAGTTTGTCTGCTTCGATACCTCGAAGGAGGATTTCTTCAGGCGTGGCCGTCTTTTCGAGTACCCCAAACACTGGGATTTCATGCAACGCACGTTCGCTGTCGATCCAATCGACAGCATCGCGAACGGAGTCGGGGCCACGAGGGTCGCCGCGAGTGAGCGAGTAAGGGAGTTCGATGGACGAAGTCCCTCGTTGAAAACAAGATGGCGCATTCCGTTCGGCCACCATCCGCCATTCTGTGCCGGGCCGCAGCACGGCAACACCGATCGCATGGAGTCTGTCGTTTCGTTATTCGAAACGAGCGGCGTGCGCGTCTGTTTCAGTGGCCACGAACACAACTTTCAGCACTCACGCTGGAACGGCGTGGACTACTTCATCACCGGTGCGGGCAGCAAGGTGCGACAGCGGACACCGGGCGGATTCGAGTCGGCGCACACGCGAACATGGTCGAGTGAGTGCCACTTCCTCCTCGTTACCATAGACGGCCAGGTCATGACGGTTCGGGCTATTGGCGAATCGCCAGGCGAGGCGCTTCGGGATATCCCTCGATTAACGCCGGCGGGAGAGACGGTTGCGGGCCCTATCGTGATTTCTAGCGGTGCGTAACCGTTTACGTGTCACGTATTTGTCTTGGAGCGCCGCGGCCTTAAAAGCCGCGAAATACGGCTATACTGCGAGGCACGCGGTTTGCTCACCCGTCAATTGCTTAATTCCGGCAACCGAGTGCCCTACATACGTCATTTTTTTCTCACGCTCATGCTGGCAGCAGTGCCGGCGGTCGCGGCAGCGCAGGCCGCGACGTGGACCATTGATCCCGGACATTCCGCCGCGACGTTCACGGTGCGCCACATGGTGGTGGCCAATGTGAAGGGGGAGTTCGCCGGACCTATCGGGAGTGCGACGTTCGACCCGAAGGATCTGAGCACGCTTCGCGTCGACGCGACGATCGACGCGCGCACGATCAACACGCGCAACCCGGATCGAGACAAGGACTTGCGGAGCGAGCTCTTTTTCGACGTCGCAAAGTATCCGAAGATTACGTTCAAGTCGCGCAGCGTGACCGTGGAAGGAGCCGGCAAGCTGAAGATCGCCGGCGACCTGACGATCAAGGGGATCACCAAACAGGTGACCCTCGACGTCGAAGGACCGACACAAGAGATCAAAGATATCTGGGGCAGCCGCCGCATCGGCGCGACGGCGACGACCACGATCAATCGTCGCGACTTCAACATCGTCTACAACCGGATGCTCGAGGCAGGAGGCGCGGTGGTCGGTGATCAGGTCTCGATCACGCTGGATATGGAGCTGACCAGGAATCAGTAGGTTTTGGAGAAGGAGCAATTGAATGTTACGCATGTTCAGGATGTCGGTGTTACTCGCTGCGGCGGTCGGCCTCGCGCACGTCGGGATCTTCGCCAATGGGTCGTCGATGCCGTCGGCTCCATCCGGTGGCGGGACGTCGTCGTTGCCGTCGATGACGCCCGAGGAGCGCGCGATTGCCGCCTACAAGAGCGGCGACGAGCATCGCATCAAAGGCAAGAAGTTCGAAGATGAAGCGGCCATGAAGAAGGGTGCCGACATCGAAAAGACGCTGGCCAAGGCCAAGAGCGAGTATCAGAAGTCGCTGAAGGACTTCACCAGCGCGGCGAAGTTCAATCCGCAGCTCGCGCCGGCCTATAACGGGATGGGGTTCGCGTATCGCAAGACCGGCGACTACGCCAAGGCGCTCGAGATGTACGATCAGGCGATTGAGCTGGCGAAACCGAAATTCTTCTCTGAGGCGGTCGAGTACCGCGGCGAAGCCTACCTGGCGCTGAACCGAATCGATGACGCGCGCAAAGCGTATCTCGAACTCTTCGCCGCCGATCGCACGCAGGCCGACGGCCTGATGGAAGCGATGAAGAAGTGGGTCGCCGCGCACAAGACCGATCCCGCCGGTGTTTCGCCCGACGCGGTGACCGGTCTCGAGAAGTGGCTTGATGAGCGTGATGGCCTCGCGAAACAGACTCGCCTGATGGGTACAACGAGCCGCTATTCAGGTTGGTGAGGTGATCGTGCGCTCGGCCGTCTGGTTCCTGGGCCTGGCGATTCTGGCGGCACCGTCGACGGTACCCGACGCGTACGAGTGGCATCTTCCGCCGGGCGTTCCGCGGCCGAGAGTTCCAGCCGACAATCCGATGACCGAGGCGAAAGTCCGCCTCGGTCGTCGTCTTTTTTACGACACTCGTCTCTCCGGCAACGGCACCTATGCCTGTGCCTCCTGCCATCAACAAAAGCTCGCGTTCGCCGACGGACGCGCGCGTGCCCTTGGATCGACCGGGCAGGCCCACGCTCGAAGTGCGATGTCGTTGACCAACGTCGCCTTCAATGCGTCGTACGGGTGGGCTGATCCGAAGACGCGAACGCTCGAAGCGCAGATGGCCGTGCCGATGTTCAACGAACATCCGATCGAGATGGGGATCAAGGGCAATGAAAAGGCGATCGTCGCGCGTCTCATCGGTGATGCGGCCGATGCGCGCCGGTTCGAGCAGGCATTTCCCGGACAGCCGGTCACACTCGACACGATGGTGAAAGCGATCGCGTCGTTTGAACGAACGATGCTCTCGGTGAGCTCGCCGCTCGATCGCTATCTGTATCGCGACGATCGTACGGCGCTCTCTGCCGCCGCGCGGCGTGGGATGGCGCTGTTTTTCTCAGATCGCCTGGCCTGCGCCCAGTGCCATGCCGGATTCAATCTGTCCGGGCCTACGGTTCACGACGGCAGTGCGGACGCGATGCCGAGTTTCCACAACACCGGGCTCTTCAATGTCGACGGCCGCGGTGGATACCCGCCGATCGATCGCGGGCTTTTTGATACCACTCACGCGCCCGCCGACATGGGCCGCTTCCGCGCGCCGACCCTGCGCAACATTGCCGTCACCGCGCCGTACATGCACGACGGCAGCATTGCGACGCTGGCAGAGGTGATCGACCACTATGCGTCAGGCGGGATCCAGAGTCCTGTGAAGAGCCCCCGGTTGAAGGGATTTGCCATTACCGATGCCGAGCGGAGCGATGTCGTCGCATTCCTCAACAGCCTGACGGATCAGGAATTCTTGTCGAATCCAGCGCTGGCGCCTGTTACTTCCTCGCGTCAGTAATTGGCGTCACCGTAACTTTCCGATACCACACCTTCTCGTGATCGCCCTGCAGCATGATCGGGCCCGGTTCGCTCTCGTTCGCATCCAGCGCGCCGCCGGTGATGGCTTCGAGGGTCACGTTATCCTGAATCTTCTGCCCGTTCAGCACGACAGTCACTCTATTGCCGACGACCGTCGCTTCCATCGTCTGCCATTCACCAGCCGGCTTGCTCGCGTTCGCGGTGGGTGTGTGCCAGCCGTACACCGACATGTGGCCGCGCTCGAACGTCTTGTCGCCGAAGTCGTCAAGCACCTGCAGTTCATAGCGCCCGCGGAGGTAGATGCCGCTATTCGCCTTGCTCATGCCACCGTTCTGGGTTGGGTGCGGCTTATCGAGTTTGTATTCCGCGTGAATCTTGAAGTCCTGAAACTTCTGCTTCGATACGAGGTTGTTGGCCGGCGGTGTGTTGGTCATCGCGCCATCTTCAATCGTCCAGTTCATCGGCCGGCTCTTGTTCTGAACGTCCCATGCGTCCATCGACTTTCCGTCGAAGAGTTCGACCGGCGGGCCGAACTTGTGCGACGCATTCGCGTCGTATTTGCCCCACTTCGGCGGACGGACGCCGGCGAGATCGACCGTGCGATCGGCCAGCTTGACGCTGCCCGTCAACTTGTCGCCTTGCGCGCGCATGCGGAATTCGGGACCAGCGTTATTCCGGCCGCCGCTCGGCTGGAAGACCAATTCGCCGCTCTCGACCTTGATCACCGGAAGCGGCAGCGGATGGCCGCCGCGATTCAAGAGCATGCCTGACAGCTTGCCGCCGTCGTCCTTCACCTCCAGCCAGTACACGTAGTTGGAGTTCTCGCCGGTGCCTGTGATGTTCCATCGGCCGAGATACGGATTCTGTTGCGCGATCGCAGACGCTACTGCACACGCGAGCGCCAGCGCAGCGACGACGAAGTGGCGGTTGGTCATGGTGAGTGTCCTTGTACTTCGATTGTCTTAGGTCACGACTGCGACCCAAGACAGTATTACGTTCCGCGGCTGCAGTTCAAGCGAGGGTGGTACAATCGAGCGCCCTATGAAGATCTTGATGTTTTTCGTGATCCCGCACGCGGTGTTCGATTCGCCGATCGCATGAGTGGCGACAACCTGCGCGCGGCGCGCATCTTTCTCGCGTCCTTCCTGGTTCTGTTTCTCGAGATTGCGCTGATTCGATGGATGCCGGCTTATATCCGGCTGCTGTCGTATTTCTCGAATTTCATCCTGCTCGCGAGCTTTCTCGGGATTGGGCTCGGCTGCCTGCTCGCACCGGCTCGCGTCGGCCTGTTCACGTGGTTTCCTCTTCTCCAGGCGATCGTGATTGCGTCGGTGAATTACTTCCGCCTGGAAGTGTCGGTTGCGGCCTCCGGCAGTATTTATTTCACGAGCGGCACAGCGTCAAAGGTCGTCCTCGTCGAGAGCACGATGCTCTTGCCGCTGCTGTTTGTCGTTGTCGCGGCGCTCTTCACGACGCTCGCGCAGCGTATGGGGCGGGAAATGGCCACGCTGCCGCCGCTTCGAGCCTACACGATCAACCTTGCAGGCAGTCTTGCCGGCGTCGTCGTGCTCGGACTCATTTCATGGCTCGAGCTGTCGCCGACGATGTGGTTCGCCATTGCGTTCGGCGCGGCGGTGCCGTTGCTGTGGACGTCCGAGATCGCGACCGATGGGACAGGTGGTACATCCGTCCGCCGACCGTCGATGGCCATCCTGGCGATCAATCTTGTGTTGCTCGCAGGATCGCTTGTGCTCGTGCATTCGATGGCACGCGGCGCCATCTGGTCTCCGTACTACAAAATCACCGTCAGTCAACAGGGACCCGACACGGTCGTCGAGGTGAATAACATCTTTCACCAATCGATGGCACCCGTCGATCAGAAGGAGTACTTCTATCAGTGGCCGTACAGCGTCTTCGGCGACACGTTTCAGGACGTATTGATTCTCGGCGCGGGCTCCGGAACTGACGTCGCTGCCGCGCTTCGCCATGGCGTGCGGCATGTCGATGCCGTCGAGATCGATCCCGCAATCATTCGGCTCGGGCGTGAGCATCACCCCGACCACCCCTATTCCGATCCGAGAGTCACGGTTATCAATGACGACGCCCGTCATTTTCTAAGGACGACGACCAAGCAGTACGACCTTGTCGTGTTCGCGCTGATCGACTCGCTGACCATGCAGTCGAGCTTTTCCGGCGTCCGGCTCGAGAGCTACATGTTTACCGAAGAGTCGTTCCACGACGTCCGCAACCGGCTCAAGCCCGATGGCGTCCTCATCGTCTACAACTACTTCCGTGAGCGGTGGCTCGTCGATCGGCTCGCGAATACGGCGGCTGTGGCGTTTGGCACCGAACCGCGTGTGCACGTGCATGAAGCACGGGCGTTCCTGGGCGTCCTCATGGCAGGGCCGCGACTCGCGCAACTCACCGCTCCGCCACGCGTCCCGGATCAGGTCGCTGCGTTCAATCAATCTCACGCTCCCAGCCCGGCGCGAATTCATGAACGCGATCAGTCCATTGAACCTGCTCGCGACGATTGGCCGTTTCTCTATCTCCGCGATCGTCACATTCCGCGGCACTACGTCGTCGCGCTTGGCGTCGTGCTGATCGTCTCAGTGGTGTCGGTGTTTCTCGTGCTGTCGGTGATGGGAACGCCGGGTGCATCTCCCCGGCGCTGGTCGTGGCAGTTCTTCCTGCTCGGCGCAGGGTTCATGCTGCTCGAGACCAAGTCGATCATCCAGTTCGCGCTCTTGTGGGGATCGACCTGGGTCGTCGCGTCGCTCGCCATTGCTTCGGTGTTGACGATGGCGCTCCTTGCCAACGCCGTCGTCGCGCGAAAGACGATCGACAGACCGTGGACTGTTGCCGGTGTGCTCGTTGCGCTGCTGGCGTTGAACTACTTCATTCCCATCGGACGCGTCACGTTCGACAGCCGGGCGGCTGAATCGATCTTCTATGCTGTGCTGGTCTTCAGTCCGGTTCTGTGCGCCGGCCTGTTGTTTGGCTCCGCGATCGCGCAGTCCGACGCGCTGACGCGCGACTACGGTGTGAACCTGCTCGGTGCGATGGTTGGGGGAGTGGGTGAATATCTCTCGCTGGTCACCGGCTTTCGCGCGCTGCTCGTGGTCATCGCGCTGTGTTATGTCGGCGCGGTCGCGTCGCGGGCGAGTTCGCTGCGGTCTAAAGACAGCAGCCTACAGCGAGCAGCCTCTTCGTAGGCCACACCCTTTAGACGCAGTCTCTTGTTTTGCCCGATTGTTCACGCGAGGAAGGCCAGGATCTCGCGCCGAGGACCCTACGATCTCGCGCCAAGAGCGCCAAGACCGCGGAGAATCCGGAACGTCGCCGTAAACTACCTGTGACCGGTCGATCCGCGCGGTTTCTCGATTGCGGTTCACCGCGTCATTGGACCAGGGTGCTTTGAATCCGCCTACGTTGCCTGTCTGGCATACGAGCTCCGGAAGCGCGGCATCGAATATCAGATGAAGGTGCCGATTGCTATTCAGTACGAAGACCTCACCGTACATCGCGCCTATGAAGCGGACTTTATTGTTAGAGGAGACATCGTTGTCGAAGTGAAGGCGACGAGTGCAGTGGGGGCGCTGGATGCGCGCCAGCTGCCGACGTATCTCCGCTTCTCCGGCTGGTCGTGTCGATCCTTGGCTGTGGCACTCCGAGGACCCCATGCTCACACTACGACTGCTTGATCGGCCGCTGCTCTTGGGATTCTTCCTCGGGCTGGTGTTCGGGATCGTAGATTTGCTCTTCACATGGTTTCAGCCCTTGTCAGACGACAGCATCCCCGCTTTGCTCAGGTTCTACGGGCCGATGTTCTTTTTATGGGCGTTTATGTCATTTCGCTCAGTACGCCGCAGCGGTCGCCTGTGGACAGGTGTCACCACCGGCTTGGTCGTAGCATTCGGCACGTTTTGCATTTTCTACGTTTTCAATCTGCTACGCGTGAACCTGTTTCTCGCCGAACTGACCGGGCGAGCCGACTGGCAAAACATGATGCAGCGCTTTCGAACCAGTAGATTCGACAGTTTGCGGTTGTTCATCAATGTGGACTACCTCAAGGGGGCGCCTTTCAAGATTGGCGTGGCGTCCATCATCGGGGCGGTAATGGGACTCATTGGCGGCACTATCGGCCGTTTGAAGTCGGATCATCCAGCCACGGTCTGAAACTGCTTTCACGACGGCCGCTGGCGAGGCGGAGCCGCGGTGGTCTCAGGGGAAGAGTGGCTAAAAGTGTCTTCTCTGCGCCCTTCGCGCTCTCCGCGCGAGATACGCCTCTCCGCGCGAGATCAGTGCGACGTCACCGGCACTCCCACCCGCGTCTTTGCTTTGTCGGGCGGATGGAACAGCAGTGCGAGCGCAATCGCGGCACCAATGGCAGAGATCAGCGGCACGAGGAACAGTCCGCGGAAGTCGACCAGACCGCCATGGTTGAACGTTTGGCTAATCAGGATCGGGCCGAGCGTGTTCGCGACGAATGGACCGAAGCCGAGAATCTGCAGGTTGAAGAGTCCCTGCGCGCTGGCGCGCGCGTCCTTCGGGAAGAACTCGTCGACGAAAATGTAGACCGTGGCGAAGAAAAACGCGTACGCAATCCCGTGCAGGACGTTGACGGCAACAACGAGCGCGGGGAACTGCGGGAAGAAGGCGAACACCGCAAATCGCGCCGCGTGACCGAGGATGCCGATGATCATCGTCGTGCGCCAGCCGAGTCGTTTCAGCGCTGCGCCGAGGACCAGCATCGTCAGGATCTCGGCGATCTGGCCGATGCTCATCACCGGCATGATCCAGTTGCCGGGAATCCCAACGCCACCGCCCGCCACATCAGTGCCGAGGAATCGCCCGGCCCAGTTGAAAAAGAGATTGTGAACCGTCGCGTCGACGAAGGTGACGATCCACAGAATCAGGATGAATGGCGTCAGCAGCAGGCGAAACGCCTCGAGCCATGCGAACCGTTCGGCGCCGGCTTCCACCGGCTTCGGCGGCGTATGTGGAAGAGTCAGGCTGAAAGCCGCCAGCGCAAGCGAGGCGATACCGGCAACGATGAACGTCCATGTCGTGCCCTGCTCGAGGGCAGAACCGGTCAGGCCTGATGCGAGCACGGTGCCGAGCCAGCTGACAAACCCCTCGGGAGCCGCCGCGTTGACCTTCGCCCAATCGACGAGGATGAAGGTGAAGGGCCAGGCGGCGAGGATCCATCCGATGGTTCCGCCCATCCGCACGATCCCGAACTCTTTCTGCGCATCCTTCATGTGCGTGAACGCGATCGAGTTGGTGATCGAGATCGTCGGCACGTAGAGCAGGCAGTGGATCAGCATGGCCAGGAAAAACGGCCAGAACGAGCGGGTATACGCGAGGTAGAGCATCGCGACGCCGCCGATCAAGTGACTGACGGCGAGGAATTTTTCTGCCGCGAAATTTCGATCCGCGAACTGATTGCTAAAGAACATGCCGACGATGGCGGCAATCGGGAAGGCATTCAGAATCCAGCTTTGCTGAGTGGTGGTGAACCCGAGGCTTTCGACGTAGCCGAAAATGAGCGGAAACCAGGCGCCCCAGATGAAGAACTCGAGCACCATCATCAGGATCAGCTTGAAGCGGACTGTTTTGTTCATAGGATGCGGGTCGAACGCGGCTGGCGATTTTCAAATGATGTAAAAGGTGGCTGGCACCTTTCAGGGAAAGGTGCCAGCCACCTTTTACGAAAAACGGCACTGGCGCCGGTGCGCCAGCCCCGCCTCGAGACGCTTAGGTCAGTTTGAATCCTTCTCGATAGTTGCGGGTCAGGAATTCATTCGGATCGACGGTCTTGTTGCCGACTTTCACCATGTTAGTGACCCGGCCTTTGGCCCCGTCGTAGTAGATCTTGCCGCCGGCGCGCAGTGCGACGACGCCGAGCAGCATGACCTCGACGAGACGCGAGGCGTACTCGAACGGGCAGGAAGCCTCGGCCTTCCCTTTGATCGCCTCGACCCAGTTCATCTCGTGTTCCTGCTGGGTAATGCGTGGCAGTTTCTGCTTCGGTGCGCCGTACGAGTCGTGGAGCGACTTCGGCAGCAGGCGCGGGTTGTTGCCGTAGGTGTCCTGCAGCATCTTGCCCTTGGTCCCGATGTAGAGGATGCCTCCTTCGCCGTTCAGCCGCTCGTCGCCAATCTCTTCCGGCTTGGGCGGATTGAACCCCCCGTCGTACCACGTCAGCTTCACCGCCGGCATGTTTCCGCGCGCCGCGAACTCGTAATACGTCGTCGTCGCTGCCGGATAGGTTGCAGAATTGAATGGCGTCGAAATCGTCTCAATCGCCGTGGGCATTCCAAGATTGAGCGACCAGAACGGATGGTCGATGAGGTGAGCGCCCATGTCGCCGAGCGCGCCCTGCCCCCAGTCAACCCACCCGCGCCAATTGAACGGGTGATAAATCGGGTGATATTCGACAAACGGTGCGACGCCGAGGAAGAGATCCCAGGACAGCTTGTCCGGCACCGGATAGGTGCCGATCATGGCCGCCGCCAGACGCGCTTCGACGCCGGGACCGTTCCACGCCAGCGGCTTCTCCGCGCTTGACGGTGGGATCGGTGCCGGCCGCGGGATCCCCTGGGGCCAATACCCGAGCGGTCGATTGGTCCAGACGTGAACTTCCTTGATGTCGCCAATCGCGCCGTTCGTGATGTATTCGTACCCGGTCCGCGCGCCATCGTACGAGTGGCCCTGGTTGCCCATCTGTGTGACAACCTTTTTCGTGTCCTTTGCCTTCTGGGCCAAGTGACGCGCTTCATGCACGGACCAACAGAGCGGCTTCTGCACATACACGTGCTTGCCGAGGTCCATGGCCGCCGATGCAATCGCGGCATGCATGTGGTCGGGCGTCGCGACGACGATGCCGTCGATATCTTTCTGCTTGTCGAGCATCTGACGGTAGTCGGTATGCCGTTGAATTTTCGGCAGCTGTTCTTCGACAAAACGCTTGAGATTGGCGTTCGTATCCTGCGCCGGCCGGCGCGCATCGGCTTCCGTCTGCGCCTTGGACAGTGTCGGACGTGGGCGCTGCGATTGCTGGTTCTGGGACGTCGGATTCTGTATCCGGCTAAGTTCCGTCTTGAACGCGTCAAAGCGCCGTTCGGCGTAGCCCCAATCGACGTCGCACACGGCGACGATGTTCTGGCCCATGAGCGCCCGGGTATTCGAACCACCCATGCCACCGATGCCGACCGTTGCAATATTTACGGTATCGCTTGGCGCCTGAAATCCGCGACCAAGCACATGGCGCGGCACGATCGTCAGGCCCGCCCCCGTGGCCGCCACGGTGGTCATGAATTTCCGCCGCGATACGCCGTCTGTCATGTTTTCCCCCTTTTCGCACACTATATAGCGAAGGCACATTGGCATGATGCCCATCCTGCGGTCAAGTCTGTCCATTTTGGGTTTTTTGTCGGTCCTTGCGTCTGTGACCACGGTCCACGCGGATGAGCCCAATCTGAAAACCTTGCTCGCCAAGGCTGCGGCATACGCGGCAGACTATCACCACCGATTCAAGGTCCTCGTCGCCGAAGAGCACTACGTACAACGGGTCGGGCCGGAGCGGCCCCAGGCCTCGGATTCTGCGACACCGGGACGGCAGGAACGTCTACTGAAATCGGACTACATCCTTCTCCGTGATTTTGCCGGCGCGAACTCGTGGGTTGGCGTCCGTGAAGTCCTCGAGGTGGACGGCGAATCGGTGACGACCGATCGTGAGCGGCTTCAAGCCATCCTGGAAGACACGACGCAGCCGCTGATGTCGCGGGTCCGCGCCCTTGCCGATCAGCAGGCGAAGTACAACCTCGGGGATCTTTACCGGACGATCAACATCCCGACGCTGCCGCTCGAGTTTCTGCTTCCCGATCGTCAATCGCGCTTCGAGTTCAAGCGCAAGGGGAGCACGACTATCCAGGAACGTCCCGCGTGGATTGTGTCCTTCGAAGAGCGCGAGCGGCCGACGATCATTCGCACACCAGATGGCCGGGATATCACATCGAGCGGGTCGTTCTGGATCGATCCTGCCAACGGAGCGATCCTCCGCAGTGAACTCCGCACCGGACAGGTGCCAGGCCGACGGCTGACGACGATCATTATCGTCGGTTACACATACAACAGCCGCTTCGATATGCTGCTGCCCGACGACATGAACGAGCTGTACCTGACAGGCCGCGCACGTATTGAAGGACACGCGACGTATTCGAATTATCGAAGGTGGGAGGCGGAGGTGCGAATCAAGTAGATGTTGGCTTCTGGCTCCTCACTCTTGATTCCCAGTTTCGAGATTTTCAGTCAGTGAGCCGGCAGCCAACAGCCGAGGCCAACAACATGACATCCATCCACGACCTGCGCTACGCAATCCGCCTGCTCATCCGTCAGCCTCGCTTCACGATGCTCGCGGCACTGACAATGGCGCTCGGAATTGGCGCGACGACGACGTTGTTCAGTGTGACGTACGGAGTGCTGGTGAAGCCGTTGCCATGGCCGAACGGGGATCGGGTTGCACTGCTGAAAGAAACGCGAGGCGGAAATCCGCCACGCTTCGGCTCGTTTACCAACACCGCGTACTTCGCCTGGCAGGATCACGCATCGACCATCGAGGAGCTCGCGGCGTGGTCGCAGGCCACCGTCACGTTGTCTGCGGCAGGGGAGCCGGAGCGAATCCGGATCGCACAAAACACGGCAAGCCTGTTTCGTGTGCTGGGCGCACGCCCCCTCGTCGGCTCGTTATTCGAGGACAAGGACGAAACCGAAAAGCCCTCGGTGATGATTCTGTCCGAGAGTCTGTGGCGTCAGCGCTTCGGCGGAGATCCGCATGTCGTCGGACGCATTGTGCGGCTCGATGGCGCATCGCACACCATCGTCGGTGTTATGCCGGAGGAGCTTGCGTTTCCCGATCGTCGGACTCGCGCGTGGGTGCCTTATCGCGTCCATCCAGTGGATGGCAACTACCTGTCACTATTCAGCGCGGTTGCCAAACTCCGTCCCGGGACGACGGTAGTGCAGGCGGCAGCAGAGGGAACGGCGCGCGGCGAGTTCGTTGCCGACACCGGCATGACGACGACGGCGATCTTCGGTAGCAATGGCCCCGTTTCGATTTCGGCGGTGCCCTTGAAGGATGCGATAACAGCGGATGTCGGTCGGCCACTCACGGTGCTGCTGGCCGCAGTCCTTCTGCTGTTCATTACAGCCGTTGCGAATATTGCGGGTCTCCAGCTTGCGCGAGTGACGGGACGGCGCCGTGAGATGGCGATTCGCGCAGCGCTCGGCGCCGGCCAGGCGCGCGTCGTCGGGCAGCTGGTCGCCGAGAGTCTGCTGCTCGGGCTTGTTGGCGGTACGGCGGGAGTCTTCCTCGCGTGGTGGCTTCATCGACTTCTGCCGTCGGTCCTTCCCAACGACTTTCCACGAGTCGATGGAGTGGTCCTTGATGCGACGGTGATCGGTGTCGCCGTGGTTGTGTCCCTGGGCGCGTGTGTCGTCTTTAGTGTGATTCCCGCGCTACAGCTCCGTCGCCTGAACCTGACCGCGCCTCTCAGCGAAGACGGATCGGCACCTGTTGGAGCAGGGTCGGCGACAGCAGTTGGACGCACGCGAAGAGTGATGATGGCCGGACAGGTAGCCATCGCATGTGTGCTCCTGGTCGGTGCGTCACTTCTTGGCCGTAGTTTTCTTCTCCTGCTGAATGCCGACCGCGGCTTCAACCCGTCCGGGATTCTGACAGCACGGGTGTTCCTTCCCGGAACGATCTACTCGGCGGAGAAGCGTTACGCGATCGTTCGGGGCATTCTGGATCGCGTGCGGTCGACCAACGACGCGACCACCGCAGCGTTCACATCAGAGCTGCCAGTGACTGCCGGAGGATCGACCACGGCGTTTAGCCTGCGAACTGCTGACGGTGTCATCACCGCGCAGGCGTCGCCGCGGCTGGTCAGTGCCGGCGCGTTCGCGGCACTGGGCCTGCGGATCGTCGGGGGGCGTGACTTCAACGAACTCGACACGGAATCGTCGCAGCCGGTCGCGATCGTCAATCGCACGTTTGCGCACCGCTACCTTGGCGATGCCGCGGTTGGTGCGCGATTACCGATGGGGCTCGGCTACCAGGATCCGACGCGGGAAGCAACCATTGTCGGTGTCGTAGACGATGTTCGTTACATCGCGGCCACGACATCCTCCTTGCCGGAGTTGTACTACTCGTATCGTCAGTTCAACCGACAACTGCCGGTGCCGTCAGTTACGTTCCTGGTCCGGACATCTGCCGATCCGCGAGCGCTCACCGCCGGCATACGCACGGCCATTCGTGAAGCTGACGAGACGCTCGTGCCCGACGCGATTGCCACGATGGAAGATCGCGTCCTGACCGGCCTGGCACGTCCACGTTTGTACATGATCCTGTTCGCCGGATTCGCCACGCTCTCGCTCATCATTGTTTCGGTTGGATTGTTTGCCGTGCTGTGGCAGACCGTTGCCCAGCGATCGCGCGAGATCGCGATTCGTTCCGCGCTTGGCGCACAGCGGTTCGATATTCTGCGTCTCATTGCGCGTCAGGGCCTCGGCATCGCTGCCGCGGGATTGATCGTTGGCGTTGCCGGTGCGGCAGTGCTCGCGCGTGCGATGACCACCTTCCTGTACGGCGTGACCCCGCATGATGGGTTGACCTACGTTGTCGTGCCGATGGTGCTTCTGACTGTCGCCGCACTCGCCTGTTTGGGTCCTGCGTGGCGCGCGATGAGCGTCGATCCGGTGAGGGTGTTGCGATCGAGTTAGTTTTAGCTGCTGGCCGCTGGCTCTTGGGTTTCTTTTCCGAGAGCCACGAGCCAAGCGCCTACAGCCAAGAGCGAAGAGCCAATCACACGCGACGGATCATCCAACCGACCATATCCTGCCGTTTTGAGAAGTGGACGAGCGGCGCCACGGCCGGCAGACGAATGCCGGCAGCGTCGGCCATCGTGTTCTCCGAGATCACTGCCTCCGCTGGCTGCAGCGGCCACGGCGGATGATGGATGTCCACACGGCACGTGTGGAATGAATTGTCTACGGTGAACAGGCAGTAGCGCTCGGTAAGAAAATATTCGAGTGTGCCTTCAACTGGCTCGTCTGCATCGCCGGTCGGACGGTAACGCGCCACGAATCCTGCGGACGGTCCCGATGCCGCGGATCGTTGACTGTCGTACTCGATCCATCCGTCGCGTTCTTCGACGCTCATCTCCGCCGAAAAGTACGGGAGGTGAAACATCGTTCGCGCCATGCCAACGGCGACGGAATTGGCTGCGTCGAGGCTGAAGAAATAGACGCCCGGAACGCCGCCAACGCACACATAGGTCCGAACGTTGAGTTCCGCAAATTCCGACATCCACGGCAGATTCGGAACACCGCGTGGCGAGACGTTGGTCATGTAGAACGGCACGATGCCGAGCCATGCCTGACCGTGGAATTGGTCGAGTTCAAAACCGCGTGGGATTTTTTCGCGAAGCGTCGCGCCGTCAACGGGCCAATGCGCAAACAGCAGATCGTTCCAGGTCTGCGTCATGACCCACGGTGATGACGGCATCGGCCACGGCCGATGAGCGGTGATGTTGAGAATGTCGCGGTTGAACGACATGGCAAGAGCGAAGTTAGCGAACAACAAACAGCATTCTGGGGAAATCGAACTTCCCGGCAACTGCATCGATGATGTTGATCTGGCAGGTATACAGGCCTGGCATAAAAGACGACGCGGGCACCTCGAATTGAAACAATGCCGCGTGTCGATCTGGTGCATCGATCGCCGTTCGCTCGACGACAGGCGTTTCGAAGACCTTCACTTTGCCGCGGTAGAAGGCGAGGCTGGTGCGAAGCTCTGGCGACGATCCATTCGTTTGCCCCGGATCGTACACTTCGTAGTAGAAGAAGAGCTTCTGATCCTTGCCGACGACGTGCGTGAGGTTCGGCAGAAGCTGCACGCCGTCGCGGATGAGTGGATTGTCCGTCTTGCCTTTCATGGCCACTGTCTGCAGTTGCGTGCTGAGCACGACCGAGCTGACCTTCATCGACGCCTGCTTCAGTTCCGGGACGACGATCGGGGCTTCGAACGTTCCCATCAATCCGGTTGCGTTCTCGCGAACCACGACCTTGACGGAAAACCGTCCGGGCGGCAGCGTGACACCGGACTGGTAGAGGATCTGCTTGCCGGCAAGCGTCTTCTCCGTGCCCGCCGGCAGCTTCAATGTCTCCCGGAACCGGCCGACCGGAAAACTGCGTTCGTCGCGCACCATGCCGAGCACATCGAGTGAGACAAGTTCGTTGGCATTCGCGACCGGAACGGCGGAGCCGGGCACGGTCAACGAAACCGGAACGTAATATTTGTCGGCTGCCAGCCGGAACCATCCGGCGGTGACCAGGACCGGAAGATCGGTTGCCGAGACGGCCGCAAACATCTGCTCCTGGAGCTGTGATTCACGATCGTTGCGTGAGGTGTGACCGAAGTCGCGCTCCGCGTAATATCCCGCCCGCGCTTCGACGCGCATGCCGTCGCGCTTGACGCGAACCTGGATGCGACGGAAGCGTCCGTCTTTCGTCGGATTCGTGCTGCTGTAGCCGAGCAGGTAGTACGCCGACATGTCGCGCTGCACTCGCGCGAATGCTTCGCCGAAATCGTTCGAGTCGGTGAACGCGCGGCCTCCCGTGTCGGACGCGAGCGTCGTCAAGGTGTCTTGTGAAGATGCCAGCTGATCGAACTGTTGCTGCACGCCGCGCCCTGAAAAGAGCGACTGTCCGCGTCCGCTCGCCTGTCGCGCGTCGCCTCCCGGAACGACCGCCTGCAGCCCGCGTGTGTCGATGGCGTAGATGGCGACGTTGGCTCGCACTGCCGCGTTAATCGCGGATCGCAGCTCCACCTGGTTGTCTTGCCCGCTGCGCTGCATGCCGGCGCTGAAATAGAGAATCGATTTCTTCTGCTCGATCGGTGAGAGCGCCTCGGCAAGCGTCTTCAACGCACGTAGGCGCACGTCGTTGTTGAACATGTCGAGCTCGGCCGAGTCGGCGCTGGTGGTGTCGTCTGTCGCAGTCGCCTGCGCTTCATCGGTCGCTGCCGTCGCCGCGGCGGCGGTCGCTGTCGACGTCCCATCGGTGTAGGCAATCGTGCTCAGCGCCGAGGCGACCTTGGCCCGGTCGGCAGTGAAGTCGGTCACCACGCTCAGCGTCGACCCGACGGTGGCGACGGCGACGAGATCGGCAGGCGACATCTTCTCTTCCACGTATCTGTTTGCCGAGTCCACCGCCCGCTGCACGTCCTCAGGCTGCATCGAACTGACATCGAA
>Ga0111539_10001415_pt1 | contig 31961 bp, 19 predicted proteins | sample RhiMethybrSRZTD1_FD_79667 | JGI IMG/M metagenome (GOLD analysis project Ga0111539, IMG submission 79667) | Populus rhizosphere microbial communities from Tennessee, USA - Rhizosphere MetaG P. TD hybrid SRZTD1 (version 2) (version 2) | ecosystem: Host-associated > Plants > Roots > Rhizosphere >...
GCGAGATCGGGCTTGGCATCGGCGGCCGACGCATCGCCATTGCCACCGTCCATCGCCTGGCTTGCGTCGCTTGGCGCGCCGCTGCTGCTCGAGCAGGCCGACGTCCCCAGAACCACGACCACCACCGCCGCCCAGGATCGCATCGAATTACCCATCGCCTGGATAGTAGAACGACAGGTCGTCGATCCAGAAACTGGCGGAGATCCCACACGGCCCTCACGGCGGCCAGCAGCCCCAACGTCCTCATGGATCAGCACACGTCGAGCTTCACGATCAGCGCATCCTCCCGTCCCGGCTCGGCGGAGCCGGACGCCCCGTAGACCATGCCGCCGCCGTAGACGTTGCCATTGGAGGCGATGGCCAGGGAGAAGACGGTGTCGGCGGTGGAGAGACCGGTCTGGCTGGTCCATTGCATGACGCCGTTCGGATCGTACTTGCGGACGAAGGCGTCGTAGGCGCCGCCGACCTGGGCGCCGGCCAGCGCGCCTTCCGTGGGCCCGGCGACGTAGGCAGCGCCGTCGGCGTCGACCCGGACGGCCCAGACGATGTCTGCGCGGTCGGTGCCGAACTGCTCGGTCCACAGGACCTCGCCGCTGGGATCGTACTTACGGAGGAAGGCGTCATCGTCGCCCAGGTTCCCGCCCGCGCCGTCGAGCGCGCCATCGGTGTAGCCCGCGATGTAGACGTTTCCGCTCGGATCGACCGCGACGCCGTTCAGGACCTCGTCCGCGGCGCTCGCCAACTGTCGCGTCCACGTCTCGACGCCGCTGGCGTCGAACTTGCGGAGCCGGCCGTCGTGTATCCCCGTGTTGGGGTTCTCCACGGTGCCCAGCGTTCCGCCCGCGACGTAGACGTTTCCTTCAGCGTCGACCGCGATGTCGCTGGCGCGCTCGATGAGGGGCGTGCCGAACTCCTTGTTCCACTGAGGCACGCCGCTCGAGCTGTACTTGCGCAGGTACACGCCGTTGCCTGACCCGGTCAGGGAACCGGCCGCGCGGCCGGTGACGTAGATGTTGTTCCTCGCGTCGAGCGCCACGACGTTCGCCGGGGGCGTCACCTCCTGCGCCCAGATCGCCTCGCCGCCTGGGCCGTACTTGCGGAGGTAGCCCGTGACGAGGTCGGGGGCGCCGTTGCCAGGTTTCACCGAGGCGCCCACGACATAGAAATTGCCGCTCGGCTCGACGGCCATGCCGCCGATGGTGATCTCGTTGTAGCCGCGCTCGCCCCACTGTCTGGTCCACAGCACTTCGCCGTCCGCGGCGTACTTGCGGACGAAGACGTCGAAGGTCCCTACCAGCGCCGCGCCCAGCGAATCCTGGGTGGTCCCCGCGACGTAGATGTTCTCGCTGGCGTCGACCCCGATCGCGTACGCGCGGTCGTACCCCTTCGCGGCGAACTGCCAGAACGAAGCCGGCGGGCTGGCTTTGCCTGAGACGAGGCCACCTCCCGTGCCCCCCACGTTCCCCGGCGCGGCGCCCCCCGCCGCCGGCCCCGCGCCGCCGGTCGCGGCGTTGCTGCTGCCACCCGCGCCGGCCGTCGCCACCGTACCGCTCGCGCCGCCCGGCCGCGCGCCGGTGGAGCCGTTGCCGCCAGCGGCGGGCGCTGCGCCACCGGTGCCCGAAACGACCGCGCCGCTCTCAGGAGCTCGCCTCTCGCCACAATCGACGGCGGACGCCCCGCACAGCCCGACGATGACGGACGCAGCCACGAATCCGGTTCGACGCTTCATGGGAAGTGCCCCCTGGCGAGCTGCCCCGCCTGCTCGCAACCATGCGGCCACGCGCAGAGACGCCACGGCGGCTCGTTTCCGGCTCGCCCCCGGTGCGCGGGCTGGCCGCGCGCGTTTGCCTTGACCCGTTTCGCTTGGCGATGGGAACTAGTCGGAGCAGTGCTCGTGCTCATGCCAGACCTGCGAGGACCCGCGCAAGAAGGCGCCGAGGTGCGTTCACCGCAGGCCGACGATCTGGCGCCGTTGGTCGCGGGCTGCCGCCAGGGTGACACGGTCGCAACGAAGACCCTTCTCGCCACGCTGGGCCCCTCCATGCTGCAAATGATCCGCAGGGTGTTGGGGCCATTCCACCCCGACGTCGACGACGTCCTGCAGGAAGCTTTCGTCGGGCTGCTGCGCGCGCTACCAGGGTTTCGCGGTGACTCGACGACGCGCCATTTCGCATGCAGGATCGCGACGCTCAATGCGCTCAAGGCAACGCGGCGGGGCCGCGCACCCGCCGACCCGGGGCCTGATGTCGACGAGGACTGCTGGGCAGGAGCGGATCCCCACGATTGGGCGCTGGCGTCCTGCCGACGTCAAATCCTGCGCCGCCTGCTCGGTGAGCTGCCTGGCCCGCAGGCCGAGGCGATGGTGCTCCACTGCGTCGCGGGGCTGAGCGTGGAAGAGATCTCGGTCGCGGTGCACTGTCCGGCGGAAACCGTGCGCAGCCGATTGCGCCGGGCGAAGGCTGCGTTGCGGGAGCGCGTCACGGCCGATCCGTCGATGGGCGACCTCCTGGAGGAGTCACTATGACGGCCACCTCACAGGCGTGCTCGGATAACCGAGCGACGCGCGCACGTCAGGGCGCGCTGTCGACGACCGAATGGCAAGAATACACGACACACCTCGCGGCTTGCGCTGACTGTCGCGTCACCTGGCGCGTGATGATCGATTTCGAGCAGAGCGCGGCGCCCGCGCCGGGCGACGAGCGCTTGCTGGAGCGCGCGGCCAAGCTGGCGCTTGCCGGGTCGCGTGGCCGTCGCGTCCATGCCGTGCGCGTCGGCGCTGCTGCCACAATCACCTTGCTGGCCGCGGGGGTTGCCAGCGGTGCCATTCTTTCGCGTGTTCGCCGCGCCGACATCTCTGTCGCGCATTCCGATCCGGCGCACCCGGCGCGCGTGAGGGCTCGCAAGCCGGCGGCCTCGTCGGCAATTCAATCCGTGGCGGCGGCCGAGTTCGGAGCCTTGCCCGTCCCCGTCCCTGCGCCAGCTCCGCCAGCGCTCGCCGCGGCAGAAGCCCCTCAGCCGGCCGGTGCTGGCGCGAAGGCCATGAGACGTGCGGCTGGGCCCCCGGCCGCCGTCGCCGACCACACGGATGCTCCGCAGCCTTCGGAGGACGCGCCCACTCTGTTTGCGCGCGCCGTGATCGAGCGGGAGCAAGGACGAACGTTCGCCGCCTTGGCGACCTTCCGATCACTGCAGAGCCGCTTTCCCCGCAGCCCGCAGGGGGTGCTGTCGCTGGTCTCTCTGGCCGATCTCGCGCTCGACACCGGCGATGCTGCTACGGCGCTCGTGGCATTCGAACAGTACCTGGCCGCCGCGCCGTCGGGGACGCTGGTGCCTGAAGCGCTCGTGGGAAGAGCGCGGGCTCTGACCTCTCTGGGGCGGGCTACGGAGGCCGACGCCGTCTGGCGCGAGATCGCGCGCCGCTTTCCCAGCTCGAGGTATGTCCGAGGATCAACGACGACCGGGAGCGCCCCCCCATGAATTCCTGGGGGATCTTCGGTTGGCTGCTCACCGCCCTCGGCGCGGCGAGTGGCCCGGCCGCGTCATCGCCGAGCACAGCGGCGTCGCACAACCAGCGCATCATCGAAATCCTCGTCACTGGCCCCGAAGGTGCGCGGAACCGAATGGTGGCGGCCATCCAGCCGATCGTCGCCACGGCTCCGGATCTACGCTGGGTCACCCAGGAGAGCCTTCCGGCCGGGGAGACTCTTCCACCGTCGACTGAAGAGGGAGCTGCGCACATCTGGATTGACGTCTCGAACCTCACGCAGGTCCGGGTCTACCTTCCGGAGAAGGCGAACCCGGGACCGGCAGTGAGGACGCTCGAGAGCGAGGATGTCGACCCCATCGCTTGCGAAGCCGTGGCGCAGATCGTGAAAGCGTCCGTTCTCGCCCTGCGTGAGACGCCGGGAGAAGCGGTTCCGCCAGGTGTGGTCGAGCCCGCGTCCATTTCCTCGCGGCCCGGCCCCGATGTGCACGATGGCCTCTACCTGCGGGCGCAATCGGGTTTCGGCTACCTGAGGACCTCGGAGTCGTACGGGGCGGGCAGCGACGTGTTCCAGGGGGTCGGCGCGACTCTCCAGGCGGCTGTCGGAGTGTCGATTGTGGGGCATCTGGTTCTCCACGGCGAGGTCGCCATGACCGCCGTAAGAAATGCCGAGTGGACGTCCAATCAAGGGCCGGTGTTGGGGAACGGACCCTACGAGTCGGGCCGGGACTTGACCCTGCTGGGCGTCGGCCCCGGCGTCACTTATTACCTACCTTCCAACTTTTACGTCTCCGGCTCGTTCCTTGTCTCCAAGCTTTGGTTCCTCGACGCCAACACGGATCGCCCGCCGCCGGATACGCACTGGGGCATCGGGGGCAGCGTTGCCATCGGGAAAGAGTGGTGGCTCAGCCGCAGCTGGGGGATGGGCATCGCGGCGCAATTCAATGACGCCGTCATGGCGCATCCTCTCGTCATTCAGCCCACCAAGAGCCCCCAGTCCATCTCCCCCGCGGTCAATGTCGCGAACTTCGCGCTGCTCATGTCCGCAACGTACAACTAGCCACGGAGCGCGTCGCCGCTTCAGGTCATGACGCCATGAGCATCACGCGCTTGGTGGAGAACGGTCGGTGCTGGAACTGGACGCCGATCATGCCCGCCTCGTTGACCGCGATGCGGACGGGACGCAGGTGGCGCGGGGCGCCACCTGATACCATCCTGCGCATGCGGACGGTGGGTCGCCTGCGGCTATGGCTTCTTGCCGCCGCATGCGTGGCGGCGCTTGCTTCCGGATTGGCGTGCGGAAAGTCGGGCAATAAATCCCCGCCCGACGGCGGTTCAGCTGGCGCTGCGGCGGCCGGAACGTCCGGCACTGCGGGCGCGGGAGCGGGCGGAACATCCGGCGCGGGCGGTGCCGCCGGAACGAGCGGCGCCGCGGGCGCGGGCGGCGCCGCAGCGACTGGCGGTGCGGCGGGGCGCGGAGGTGCCGGCAGCACGAGCGGCACCGGCGGCGGCGGCAGCGCGGGCGGCACGACCGGCGGCACGGGTGGCCCCGGCGGTGGCGGCCCCGGAGGTAGTGCGGCCGGTACGAGCGGCAGCCGTGGTGGCGCGGGCGGCACGGCCGGGCGCGGCGGTTCCTCGGGCGCCGGCGGGACGGCGGGGACCGGGAGCGGCGGCGGGCCCGGCGACGCCGGCCAGGCGAGCTACTGCGTGGGCAGGTCCATCGGCGGCATCAACCGCCTCTACGTCCGAAAGGATCCAGGCGACGCCACCTGCTACGTGCTGACGCTCGCCCAGGGGACGCGGCCGACGACGGGCCTCACGCTGCCCGAGGGCTGGACGTTGGAGCGGGGCGATGCGATCACGTGCGCCGGCAACACGATCGTCGCCCAGGCGACGGCCGTGACAGGTGTCGTGGAGGCCTTCGTCGCAGGGCCCGGCGCCTTCCCGGAGCAGCTCCAGCGCGTGGACGTGACGTTGACGTTCGCGGCGGACGCGAACGTCCCTGCGAGTGAAACGATGCGCGCCCAGAATCTCTCGGGCACGAGCGGCTGCCTCTCGACTGCGATCCCCTGACCGACCGCGCCGGCAGAATCATTCAGGAGCGCGACCCCAGCGGGTCACTGTCCAATTTGATACTGGCGGTGCCGGTGGAGGTGGTGGCGGTCGGGTCACTGACAGCCGGCGCCGCCGTCGACGGCGACGCACGTCGCGTTCGAGCACGTCGTCCCCGCCGGGCACGCGATGCCGCATCCCCCACAATGGCACGGGTCGCTGGTGAGATTGACCGGCACGTTTTGAAGGTAGCAGCCGTCGTTGCCGCGCCGGTCGGTCGCGCAGCACATGACGCCCACGCCGTCGCAGAAACAGGCACCTTGCATGCAAGCGGCTATGCAGCAGCGAATGCCGCACCCGCCACAGTTGTTCGGATCGTTCATGAAGTCGACGTTCGGGCCGCACCCTGAATCGGCCGGCGCGTCACGCGCCGCTTCCGTCACGTCGCTGCCTCCTCCGTCCTTCGCCACGTCGGGCTGCGAACCACTGCAAGCCGAGGGGAGGACGAGGAGCGCCGCGAGGCACCCGAGCCGGCTCGTCTTCGACACGTTCAGAGCATACAGCAAGGCTCTTGTCGCCCCGCAACGAGCGTTAGCGTCGCCGCAAATGAGGTCGTAGGGCGGCGACCGGGGCGAGGGCCTCGCCAGAATCATTCAGGAACTGCGACCCCAGCGGGATTCGCATGCTGGCCTCTGCCGCGGATCCGATTCGTATGTAGCGCGCTGAGTGTCGACTCCGCTCCGGGATGGCCGCTCGACGTCATCGCCGAGGAGAGCAATACTGCTCTCTCTCTCGTATCTGAAACGTCTCGGCTATCCGGGGGCCACAGCCATGAACAACGGAGGCAAGGACACGGATTTCCAGGTGGGCGAGATTGTGCTCGTCAGGGATGGCCCATATGCCCGCTTCAGAGGAACCGTCGTCGAGGTGCTCCCGCAAGTCCTTCATCTCGACGTATCAGTCTTCGGTCTCCCGACGAGAATCGAGGTGGCGTTTGCAAGTGTCGATAGGGTGGTGGCTTCTGCTACGTGAGAAAAACCTGCGACCCCAGCGGGTCACGATTCAATTTGGGACTGGCGGTGCTGTTTGATCTCGTGGCGTTGCGGGGCGGCGGTGAGCGGGGGCGCGAGGCTCTCATCAGACGGTGTGGATAGCCCAGCATTCGCTATCAGAAATCAGCGGGCTCCTCGGCTGAGCGGCAACGGACGGTCATCGGGGCGGTTCCGTCGGCCCAGGATCGTTGGAGGAAGTACGTCGTCCTCTCCGCCGTAGTGCCGGGGCAATTTCTGGGCAAGGAAGGTTGGCGGGAGGATATCGTCCCGATCGTAACGCGCGGCAGTCGCGGTCTTGGTCGCCGGGCCGATCGGCTGGAATGCGCGAGAGGCGTGCTGCTTCTCTACCAGGGCCTGCAGCTCGTCGAGCTGCGCGGTGCCATAAAGCCGCCAGTCGACGGTCACCCCATAGCGTCGGAGGTTGGCGGCGCGTACGAGGCGGCCCTCGAAATCCATCAGCTCGGAAACCCCGTAGGTGCGCCAGTCGACGTCGACGCCGAACTTGTCGTGTAGTTCGCGCGCCCGGCTAGCACGCATCACCCAATCGTCGAGCTCGGTCAAGCTCGCCAGGCGCCAGTCAACCTCCAGACCTAGGCGCCGCAGTTCGGTGGCCGCGTCCCGGCGTCGTTGTCGATCGATGCTCGCGTCGTCTGACACTTCCCGCCGCGGACCCTGGGCAAATGCCCAGGGTGGCGCGACCGCCCCTATGATCGAGAGGACCGCCAACCCGAAGCTCACAGCCGCAGCGAGAAACGGCTTCGCGCCCCCCATCGGCTCGATGAAATCAGCTCTAGGGCGTCGAATCAAGCCCGCGCAGCGATCGCGTCCGCGGAATCATTCACGAACTGCGACCCCAGCGGGTCACGATTCAATTTGAGACTGGCGATCCCGTTGAATTTCGTGGCGTTGCGGGCGGCGTAAACAACTGAGTGCGAAATGCTGGCGCGCTCAGCTCTTTCGAAGAGTGGAGGGCGCATGACGCCTGCACGGGCGATCCGGTGCCGACCAACACCTACTGCAGCACGTACGCGAGCTGCGATCACGGGAGCGAGGTCGCGTTGTGCTCGCTCGCTCCCGATCCCGGCGGCGCCGCCATCGGCCACGGTGGCTCGTATGCCTATCCGTTCGCGAATGGATTCAAGCTGGTCGACTTCGCGTGGGCGTTCCTGTCGCGTTTCCGACTGCCCTAAGGAGCGCAGGTGGAGACGCTGAGTCGGGCTGTCTCAGCGCGAGCCGAGCCACGCGGCCGGAGAGTCTCGGCAGAATCATTCAGGAACTGCGACCCCAGCGGGTCGCCATCCAATTTGAGACTGGCGGTGCCGGTCGAGGTCGTGGCTTTGCGGGCGGCGTAAGGCCGTCTTCTCACTGACGGGTTCGCGATCGCCGCGCTCGTCCCCGTCGCGCTGCTGACCTTGCTCGGCGTCGGCGCGCCCTGGTCAGCTTCGGGCTGCGTCGCCCGCGCGTCGTCTGCGTTGGCTGCACGCGCGGGTCTGCCTCCGCCGTCACGCGGCCGACATTGGCCGCCAGAGATGACTCGCCACGATCTCAGTAGTACTCGCGGTCCTCGCAAACCACTCGCCCCTCCGTCGTCACCGCGCAGATGTGGCTGCCCCCGCTGACCGACTGGAACCTTCCTTCGAACGACCGCCGCACCTCCGAGGGCCAGCAGTGAAGGCCTCCGCCGCCGTCGAGGCCGCAGCCCCTTTCGTAGCTGACCGCGACGTCGACATAGCCGCCGCCCTGCACGGGCTGCGATCGCCCCTCCTGGTTCTTGGTCAAGGGCTGTCGGTACCAGCACGTCAGCGTTCCCTTGGCCTTGCCCTCGCCGGCCTCCACGCCGCACGCGTAGCCGGCGTGCATGTCGAACGCCTTGAAGCGTCCGGGTACGCTCACCGGCGGGGGGCGGTACTGGCCCCAGCACAGGAGCTCGCCGCTGGGGCGAAGCGCGCAGATGCCGCGGTCGTCGACGGCGACGCGCGCCACGGCGCCGACTGACCGCTCGATGTCGCGGTTGACGCCGGCGCCGATTCCCCAGCACGTGAGCGAGCGATCGGCCTTCGCCACCGCGCACGTCGCCTGCTGGTCGCTGGCCAGCGCGGCGAACGGTCCGCGAACGGGCGCCGGAACCGGCGGTTGCGCGCCCCAGCACGTCAGCGCCCCGTCCGCGCGCAGCCCGCAGTCGTGGTTCCAACCGGGTGTCACGACGGTGAACGCATGGGTGGGGGGCGCCGGTAGGCGCCGGCCGCAGCAGGTGGCGTGGCCGTCGACGTCGACGGCGCAGGTGTGCGGGCCCTGGCCGGTCGCGACGGCGCGGTAGCGACGATCGGCCGGGAACGTGATGCGTGGCCGGGTGAAGCGCTGCCTGAGGTCGCCGGCGAGGCAGCTCGAGTACAAGTCGAGGCGGCTGCTGAGCTCGGCGCGGGTGTGGGTGGCCAGGGGGACGAGGCACAGCTCGCTCGGGGTCACGCCCCGGCCGTAGGTGGACGCGGACCACAGCAAGAGCACGGTGTCGTCGTCGATGAAGACGCCGGCGCTCCAGTGATGGTCGGCGGTGAAACCCGCGCCGCCGACAGGACGGACGGGGCCGAGCCCGGCGAACACCATGACGCCCTCCGCGAACGCGCCGTGGATGATGGCGGGGCCCGCTTGCCTGAGCCAGCGCCCCAGCCCCCGCTCCACCCAGAGGCGAGCGGGAAAGCGGAGGCAACCTTGATCGCTCACCGAGATGCCGCGGGTCAGGCCGCGCTGCAAGGCGCGCCGCGCGGACGGCTCGGCGCCGGCGCGGCGCCAGTCGTCGAGCAGTTGTTCGAGAGGCGGCAGGACACTTTCGGGCTCGCCGATGAGGAACTCGGTGCTCGTTGCATGCACGATCCCGTCGCTGGCGAGCTCGCGCCTGGCCTGTTCGCGCACGGCGCGATCGACACACGCGACGACCTCCGGGTCCAGGTCGGCCTCGGGTTGGATCGAGATCGACGACTCCGAGAGCGGTCCCTCCTTGAGCGTGACGCGCACGTCTCCGAACGTGTGCTTCTGGCTTCCTAGCGCCTGGCAGGCGGACGCCCCGCCTTTGCGTAGCTCGTCCTCGAAGCGACTCAGCTTCTCCTCCGGGGTTAGAATCTGGACGTGCGCCGTCGCCCCGCGCCCGATGGCGAGCATCGCGACCAAGGCGAACGATCGACGAAGCACCGACCTCACGGCCCCCAGCGTATCCGATCGGCCGGTGCGCACAGCGTGAGCGTCGTCGCGCCGCGAAGCGCACCTCTGCGATGCGAGACCACCGGTAGGCTCGGCGAAATTGTTCGGAAAATCTGGCGACCCCAGCGGGTCACGATTCAATTTGGGACTGGCGGTGCCAGTGGAGGTCGTGGCATTGCGGGCGGCGTGAGGCTCGGCGCGCCGATCCATCACGTCCTCGTTTCAGAATGAGCGCCCGCCTTCCTGGAGGAGGACGCCTTTGGGCAGCCGCGCACGCCATTGTCCGACTAGGAACGAAGTGCTGACCACGGACGCGACCTGCACCAGCTTGTCGCCTCGCAGAGCGAACAGCCGGCCTAGCGCGGAGCCGTCCCAGTCTCGCAACTGCACCGGCGCGCAGATCTGCTCGATCGCGGCTTCGCCCGAGACGAAGATCCCGATCATCTGGATGTGGCCCGCGCACTGAACCCCCGGGCGGTCCACCGGCGGGACGGACGATGCGTGCTGCTCGAGGAGCACGCCCTCGGAGGACCAGATCCGCAGCGCGACCGTCTGCTTGGCTGCATTCTTGGGCGCCGGCGTCGTCGCACAATAGATGCGGCGGGCATCCGCGCTGAGCCACGACGCGCAGGGCAGGCGCGCGCGCTCGTGACCCTGCTCGTCGATGATCGCGTACCCGGGCGCCCGCCTGATGAGCGCGAGGCGGCCTTCGTCGAGGGCGGCAGCGGGATAGGCATTCGGAACCTCGACCCACCCGGATCCGCTGCGCCGCACGACGCGGTAGGTGTAGGCCTGGAAGCCCCGGATTATCCGGTACTCCACGCGCAGCCATGGCGTCTCCTCGTAGTACCCGTCGTCAGGCAACGGTGAGTCGACCTGCGCGAGCATGATCGCCACGAGCAACACGCATGCCTTGTGCGCGATCACGTCCCAGGCTCTTGCGCTTTCGGAGCGACGTCAACTCCGCTGACCCGAAACGCCTCGGCAGAATCATTCAGGAACGGCGACCCCAGCGGGTCACTGTTCAATTTGAGACTGGCGGTGCCCTTTGATTTCGTGGCGTTGCGGGCGGCGTAGGCCCAATGTCCAGCTGCTCGGCCGGTGATTGGCAGCCGGTGACGACGTCAGCGGTTCGTCGGCGTGACGCCGCCGGCGGCGCCCATCGGCTCGTGCACGCGGCGAGGGAGTTCCGTCGGCTGACTCGGTGCCTGCATCGTTCGGAGAATCAATGCTGATGCTGTACCGTTGGGGGTGATTTCGGAGGAGTGAACGCGATGCGCCCGATCTGGCTCGTCACCTTGGTGGCCGTAGCGTGCGGATCGTCGCACGCGCGTCAACCGACCGCTGACGCGTCGTCCGACGCGAGCGCTGCCGACTCGGGCAGCGACCTGGTGATCGGAACGGTGGACGGCGCCGTCGATATGGGGGCCCTCGATGTGGGCGAGCCGGACGGGGAGGCTGAAGCCGGCAGGGGCGACGCGAGCCCGGATTTGCTCTGGCCGGAGTGCGCGGCGGCAACAGGTCGCCGGCTAGCGCCGCTCCCCGAACCGATCTCGGAAACCGTGCGCATCGCCGTCGACGAAACGGCGGTTTACATCGGAGCCTTCCGTCACAGCTCGGCGACGTCGCCCGTGCTTTGGGCCCTCGACAAGATGACCGGCGCGCTCCGTGAGCTCTGGACGGCCGCCGAGATCGACGGCGTCGGGGCGCTCGCGCTCGATGGCGCGCAGATCTATTTCATGACGGGGACGACGTTGCGGCGAATGGCAAGGACCGGCGGTGTCGCCGAGACGCTCGTGACTGGCGATAGCGGCGCGAACGCGATCGCGCTGGACGCGACGCACGTGTATTGGGCGGCGAGCGGCGTGCTCCCAGATTGGCGCGGCCATGTCTCGCGCATCCGCCGCGACGGCCCGGGGATGGAGGAGCGCTTATTGGACGCGACGCGCGTGACAGGCATCGTGTTCGATTCGACCACCCTCTACACCATGACGTCGGGCGGCGGCGGCAGCGTGCTGGCGTTGCCACTCGCCGGAGGGCCCGCGCGGACGCTGCCGGCGCTGGTCGGCGCCGTCGGGCTCGCGGCGAGCGCCGACGCGTTGTTCGCTGTCAACAACAGCACGCTGCAGCGCATCGACAAAGCGACCGGCGAAACGACGACGCTGTTCACCGGAAACGTCGGTGGCACGTCGATAGCGGTCCACGTCGGTTTCGTGTATTGGGGCTATGGCGGCTACTGGCCCGGCTATCCCCATCCCGGCGCCGGAAAAGTTCTCAAGACATCACTCGCCGGTGGCGCGGTGACCGAGATCGCGATCTGCCAAGGTAAGCCGGCCGCAGTCGCGGTCGACGACACGAACGTCTACTGGGTCAACTGGGTCACGGGTGAAGTCATGCTGGCGGCGCTGTCTCGATAGCCGGGCGCGCGAGAGCCGGCGAGGTCGAGGGTCGACGACCCCCGGCGACCGCACCAGCCACGTCCCTTGTCTGCGGACCGCGATGTTGCGACGCCGTTCCGCGGGGAGCAGACGGAACCCAGACGTCGCGATCGTTGTCCCCGGGTCCGGACCGAGGTGCGATGTCGACGCGAACGCCTGACGCCGCGCCGCGGAGCGATCGTAGTCGGCGGGCGCTGTCGTGAGCCCGGCTAGTTGGGCGCAGGATGCGCGCGAGGATCAAACCGATCGCAAGAATGCCTCGACACCAGATCCGAATTGCCACGCGTTGCCCTCTACCAGGATTCCGTGCCCGGGAGGCGCAGGCGCGAAGATTGAGGGCCCATACGTATCCCAAAGTCGTTCCCGATCCCAGAAATGGGAGAACAGGTTTCTTCTTGGTTGGTGCCACGACGTAAACGCGTGCACAACGCTGGCGTGTACGTTTGTATGTTACGCATATCGATAGGAGCGGATCATGGCGAATTGGATTGTCGGGCTGGGGATCGTTGCGATGGCGTCGGGGGTGGTGTGGGCGCAGCCGGTCAGGGACCACCGCATCCCGGGGGCAGCCGCGCAGTGGACGATCGGAAGGGGGCCTGTCGACGGTGTGACCGCGGGTGTGGCGCTGTACAACAACGCCAAGAAGAAGCATCTCGGGGTCAACGCGTCGGGTGGTCTGGTCTGGGAAACCACCCAGCCCGGGACGGGGCACGTTCAGTTCGAGAATTGCACGCGCCCAGGCGAGATCATCTATAGCAGCGACCGGGTGACGATGAAGTTTCGCGGGCAGGTCCTCACCCCCGCCTCCGGCGCCGCCGGCGTGTCGCTCGGTGGGCCCGAGTGCAGCTTCCGCATCATACCGAATCGCGTCGGCCTGGTGCCCGCTGGAGGCGATGATGGAACGTTCGCGATCTACAGCATCTCGGCCAATGGCTATCTGACGGTTGGTGGTGGTGGGAAGCTCGGCCTTCGATGGTCTCCGACCGACGGCGGCAGGCCGCCCCGCAATGTCGCCGCGCGGGCCGACTTCGTGCCCGTCGACGTCATCACCACGACGCCTGGCCAGGTCGTTTACCTGGCCATTCAGAACGTCGGCAACGTCAGGTCGAGCGCCTCGCAGCAAGACCTCCACCTCAGGTTGAACGACCAGCCCACCACTCTCCTCATCGTGCAACCCGTGGAGCCGGGTGCAATGTTGCGGGGCATCGTCAAGGTCACCAAACCAGTTGGCGCGTGCGCGGACGTGCAGCTGGACACCAACCCCACCTACCCCAACCTGAAGTTTCAGGTCGGGGAGGGGGCGTTCCCCAACGACGATGTGTTCGCGAACGATCGGAGGAAGCTCAAAGTACGCGTCCTCGGTTCGGTCGATGAACGCGCGGCGCCTCCAGCTCCCCTCGACTGCGATCCGGTCGTCAGATGACTGAGGGAAAAGTCGACCTCAGTACTTGAACCAGCCTTCCAGTCCTGGGCCGGACCGGACCGGCGCTGAATCAGGCTCCGCTGTATTGATTCACCGTAGAGCATTTGTTTCGCTTACGAGCTCGCGGGTTCCCGGCATTTGCGACAAGGAGCAAGATGGCTTTCACGTCGCTCGAGGACAGGCTGGTCGACTTGCCACTCATCCTGGCCGGCCCAATCCTGCGCAAAGTGACGGCTCCGACCGACACCGTCACCGACTCTTCGGTGACGGTGTGGATCGCGCTGACGAAAAAGGCGGATGTGACCCTCTCCGTCCATACGTCTGACTCTGTTTCCGATACGCCCGAGTTCAGCGCCAAGGGATTCACCGTCAAGATCGGCCCCAACCTTCACCTCGCCTGCGTAACCGCGAGGACCAGTGCTCCTTCGGGGCACCTGACGCACGGCAAGGTCTATTTCTACAGTCTGAAATTCTCGGTCGATCACGGCGGGGACCTCGACCTTCAAAAGGATGGCGACCTCTTGAAGATCATGGGTTCGAAGGATCGCAAGACATTCGCCTATGGCAAGTATCGGCTGCCGAGCTTCGTCATGCCGCCGAACAGCCTCGGCGAGGTCCGGATCTTTCAGGGCTCATGCCGGAAGGCCGTCGGCATTGGCCCGGATGCGCTCGCCAGGCTCGACGACTTCATCGACGAGAATCACGATGATGTTCTCAAGCGTCCTCACCTGATGCTCATGACAGGTGACCAGATCTACGCCGACGAGGTCGCGGACGTCATGCTGCTGATGCTCACCGACGCGGCAAAAGTGCTGCTCGACCACGAGCCGATCCCGTTCGAAACCGTGGACGGGAAGAAAGCAGCGCTTCTTGCCGAAAGCCTCCCACCGACGACCCGGGGTCGGGTGGTCAAGGCTTTCGGGGTCGGTGTTGACGAAATGACGGCGGAAGACGTTCTCGACGACATCGGCCCGCTCCGATCAGCGCATTTCACGACGGACGACTACCGCAGCCACCTCATGACCCTCGGCGAATTCCTGGCAATGTACCTGTTCGTCTGGTCGCCGGTCTTGTGGCCTGCTCGCGAGACCGACATCCCGGACTACGCCGAAGTGGCGAAAGCCGTAAAGGACCGGTTTCCCAAATTCATAAGTCGGCAGCGCCTGCAGCAGTCCATTGGGGCCACGCAACGATACCGGGTCCTCGCCTTCTACAAGACACTGAACAAGGTTCGAAGAGCTCTCGCGAACATCCCCAATTACATGATCTTCGACGATCATGAAATTACGGATGATTGGAACATGACGCAGGAATTCTGCGAGATGGTTTACGGGAGTGTCACCGGAACGCGGATAATCCAGAACGGTCTCGTTGCATACGCCTTGTGCCAGCACTGGGGAAACGCGCCGGAGCAATTCGTCAAAGGGACCGCCGGGGGGAACCTGCTCAGTCAGTTTGGCATGAGTGCCTACGGCCAGTTCGCTGACGATCCACTCGTTGCCCGCGTGGTGGGCGTCCACCACACCGACGCCTTGGCTCAACAGAAGCCCTACGGCGTGTATCACGACATCGGGAATCGCCAGGAAACGCCGGACGGCTGGACCGACGACAAGAGCCTCATCTTTCACTACACGGTCGAATCGAAGAACTTCCAGATCATCGTGACCGACACCAGAACCTGGCGTTGTTTCCCGCGTGGCAGGAAAGGCGCGCCGGACATGATCCCGGCTGGCCAGCTCGACGCCCAATTCGGCAAGGTCCCACCGTTGAAGGGCCGAGTGCTCATCATCGTCGTCAGCACCAACATGCCGCCAGGGCCGGGAATTCGGCAGGCGACCCGCGATCTTCCGTCGATTCCATTCAAGGGGTGGGAGCAGGTCTACCGGGACCTGTTCGACAGCTGGGAAATCGATCGGGTCGACTATGCCCGGGCGCTCGCCGAAATATCCCGGAAGTTTCCCAAGAATCAGGGCGCCGCCGTCTTGCTGAGTGGAGACGTTCATTCCAGCTCCGCGTCCCGAATTTACTATGTGGCGTCAAAAGCGCAGGTCGGCGACAAGGCAAACAAAGGGACCAAAGCCGAACTGGTCCTGGCACAACTGGTCGGCAGCCCACTCAACAATCAGGACGCGAAGACCGAAGGTCAGCATGCCGAAGGGCAGGCTTGGGTTCCGGACAAATTCATCGCCAAGCTCACCGCCCAACCGATCATCTTGACTGAAGGATTTGTCGGGTGGAATCCCGAGACGACGGCCAAGGACACAGTCGTGGCTATGCAAGCGTTGGGCGGCGCCCTGACGCTCAAAGTGAAGCTGTTGTACGCCCCCGACAAAGCGACCTACACCACCCGCTACGAACAAATGCGGAATGTGTGGGCGCGCAAGATCGTCGAGCTGACAAACAAGCCCGAGCCCGACTATCGAATGCGGCTCGATTACTTACGGGCCGCGAGCCGGGCCGCGACCGATACATCCGCGCCCGAGACATACGACGACCATCTGAAAAGAAAGGAGATGGGCGACAAGGCGTACGCGCACTATGTCGCGAGCGTGCGCAGTGGCCGCGAGGTGGCCGGGCTTTCGAACATTTCTGAATTTCGGTTCGTGAAAGGGACCGCTCCGAAGTTCGCGGTTCACTACAAGATTCATTGGATGCTGTCCGGAGAGCCTCAGTGGATTGAGCACAAGGTCTCGCTGGACATCGGCGATCCGGCCTATCCGATGCTATCGGATCCGACTCCATGAAGGGGCCGCTCGCCAGACTCCTCGAGGAGATCGCCACGACCTTCGAGCCGCTCGTCGCGGCGTCCAAGGACGAATATGTGCGGGCGCGCCTCCTCGGATGCCTCGGCTATCCCGATCCCGCGCTGATCGGCGGGGGGCTGCTCGGCGCCATCGATACCATCGCCGAATCGACCACTTCCATATGGGAGCCGGCCCAGGAGTCGGATCCAGCGCTGGCCGAACGGGAGCCGGCCCAGAAGTCGGATCCAACCCTGGCCGACCTGGGTCCCTCGTTGGACCGCGTGCGCGACCTCGAGAAGGCGCTCCGCGCGGCCGGTGCCAGCGACGGCGGCGACATTCCGGATCTTGCCGGCGACCTCATCAACCTGGTCATCCTCGAGCGCCTGCGATCTCGGTCGCCCCTGGCGCTCCAGATTGCCTATGTCCTCGGACTGGTGGAGCAGCGCAACTTCGATGCGATCGTACGGGGCGACAAGATCATCAGAGTGCAATCGACGGTCGACCGGATCAAGCTCGCCGGACTGAAGGCCCTGATCTCCGATCCGGTGGCGGTGTTGGGAAGGGATCTGCCGGCGAAGCCACTGGCGACCAGGGCAGACGCCAATCGAACGGCCGACGTGCTGGTTGGGCGATTCCGTGGATTGTTGACCGCGCTGGGGCTGCCGACGGTTTATGGCTGGCAACCGGGAGATGAAGCGCGCCTCGGCCATCACGCTACCGACCTCGACCATACCCTGGCCATCCTCGTTCCCCGGTCATTTGGCCTGGAAGCCGACGGCATGTTGTGCGTCTCTCTCTCGGCGGCGGACGAGGGCGACCTGGGAATCGTCGTCACGCCGATCGGCCAGGTCGCGTTTGCGACCTCTGTCGGATCCTGGGACGTTGAAACCAAGCTGTCCGCACAAGTTGAGACGCTGGCCTTCGGCGGCGGTGCCGGTTTCCGGGCGCTTCCGGAGGGGGGACCGGACCAACTGCAGGCGTCGGTGTCCATTAGCCGCCCTGCGCCGGAGGAGGGGCCGGCCATCGTCCTCGGCGAGGCCGAAGGAACTCGTCTCGAGCTGGGTGCCCCCGCGATCACCGCCGGCTTGTCGCTCGTGTCCGGTTCCACCGACGTCTCGATCACGTTCGAGACCGGGAAAGGCGCCCTCGTGGTAAAGCCGGGCTCGTCGGACGGCTTCCTGGCCAGTCTGCTGCCAGCGGACGGTTTGCGCGCCGATTTCGATCTTGGGCTGATGTGGTCGAAGAAGGGCGGCCTCACGTTCAAGGGGACGGCAGCGCTCGAGCTGCGCATTCCCGTCGGCAAGTCCCTGGGGCCGGTGACCTTGTCGGATTGCCACCTGGCGATCCGGGCGGCCGACGGCGCCCTGACGGGCGAGGCGTCGCTCACGCTGTCCGGTCGACTGGGCCCGGTGAAGGCCGTGATCGACCGCATCGGGATGGCCGCGCGGCTGTCGTTCGGGGAGGAGGGCGGCAGTCTCGGCGTCGCCGACCTCGACCTCGGGTTCAAGCCGCCGAGCGGCATCGGCCTCGTCGTCGAGGCCGCCGGCGTCGCGACGGGTGGCGGATTTCTCTTCTATGACGGCGCGCAAAAGCTCTACGCCGGCGTGCTGGAGATTTCCCTGAGCGAGGTCTTCACGCTGAAGGCGTTCGGGCTGATCACCACGCAGTTGCCGGACGGTAGCCCGGGCTTCACGCTCGTCATCTTCCTGACCGCCGAGGACTTCCAGCCGATCCAGCTCGGGATGGGCTTCACGCTGAACGGCATCGGCGGAATGCTGGCGGTCAACCGCACGTTCGACGAAGAAGCGCTCCGCGACGGCATGAAGAGCGGGATCCTTGCGTCGATCTTGTTTCCGCGCGATCCGGTCGCCAACGCTCCCGCCGTCATCAACGCCCTCTCGGTCGCGTTCCCCGCCCGGCGGGACGCGTATCTGTTCGGCGTTCTCGTCAAGATCGGCTGGTTCACGCCGACGCTGGTGGCTTTCGATCTCGCCCTGATACTCGAGATCGGTGTCCGCCGGCGGCTGCTGGTGCTCGGCCGGGTCAGCGCGCTGCTGCCGTCGGCGGAAAATGACCTGGTCCGGCTCAACCTCGAATCGGTGGGCGTGATCGACTTCGACGAAGGGACCGTCGCGCTCGACGCCGTCCTCGTCGATTCGCGGCTGGTGCACAAGTTCGTGCTGACCGGCGGGATGGCGCTGCGCGCGCGCTGGTCGGACGGAGCAGGTTCGAGCTTCGTGCTGGCGGTCGGCGGCCTCAATCCACGGTTTGCGCCGCCGGCGGGGTTGCCCGCGCTCGATCGCGTCGCGATCGCCCTCAGCGCGGGAGACAACCCGCGGATCACCTGCGCGGCCTATTTCGCCATCACCGCGAACACCCTGCAATTTGGCGCGCACGCGGAGCTCTATGCTGCCGCCTACGGATTCAGCATCCAGGGAGACATCGGGTTCGACGTCCTGATCCAGTACCGCCCGCTGCACTTCATCGCCGAATTCCATGCGTCGGTGCAGCTCAAGCGCGGTTCGAGCAGCCTGTTCCAGGTCACCGTCGACGGCTGCCTCGAAGGCCCGCGGCCGCTGCGCGCCAGCGGCAAGGCGTCGTTCGAGATCTGTCTGTGCGATTTTTCGGTCCGATTCGACAAGACCCTGGTCGAAGGCGAGCCGCCGCCGCCGCCACCCGCGATCGACGTGCTCGCCCTGCTGCGCGAGGCACTGGCCGATCCGCACGGCTGGCAAGCCAAGAGCGAGACCAGCCACGGCGTCGCGCTGCGTAACCTGCCGACGGGAGATGCGCTGATTGTCGATCCGGTCGGCCGGCTCGAGCTGCGGCAGCAGGTCGTGCCGCTCAACACCGCGCGCGACGTCGACCTGTTCGGCGGCGCGCCGGTGAGCGGCGACCGGCGCTTCTCGCTGGCCGCAACGTTGAACGGCGCGCCGCTGCAGGCCACGGCCGTTCGCGAACAGTTCGCGCCGTCGCAGTATCACGACCTCACCGACGACGAGAAGCTGACCGGCCCCTCGTTCCAAGAAATGGACGCCGGAATCGCAGTGGGCGACACAGCGATCGCGTTCGCGGAGGCGGAAATCGTTCCGTCCCCGATCGAATATGACTCGATCGTCATCGACGATCTCGAGCAAGAACCGGCCGCTGACGATGACGATCGCTTCAAGCTGGAAGCGAACGCGCTCCAGCCGCTCACCCTGACCGGCGCTGCGGCGCGCGCGCCGGTGCGCCGGGTGGGACAGGCCAGGTTCAGGAACGCTGCGGCGCCGCCGGCCGTGACCATGAACCCGATGGAGTGGCGGATCGTTTCGGTCGATCATCGGACGCCGATCGCGGCTCCCGTCGAGGCCAAGAGTTGGATCGAGCAAAGCGCCGCGCTCGCCACGCTCAACCGCGAAGGCGTGCGCTGGCAGTTGGTGCCGGCGCACGAGCTTGCCGCATGACGGGGCCGGAAGGAAAGCGCCGTGGCCACCGCTGAACTGAGCTTCGTCCCCTGGGTTCGGCAAGGCCTGGCCGCGGCCATCTCCCAGGCCGACACGGGGAACGCCAAGATCCCGGCGGTCGTGGCGATGGAGGCGGCGATTGCGGTCAACGGCGCAGCCGGACCGGCAATCGCGGTTCGGCTGCGCGGGCCAGCCGACGTGGTCGGCATCGACGTCAACCAGATCATTCGCATGGATCCGCGGCCGGGCAGTATCGACTTCGAGCCCAACTACTTTCCATGCATCGAATTCGACCGCCCCGACTTCCCCTGGCTGTTCACCCCGGCGCGCGCCGACGACAAGGGACGGCTGCGTCCCTGGCTGTGCCTGGCTGTTGCGCGCGCGGAGCGGGTCACGATCGGCACTGCAACGGATTCGCCGCTGCCGGCGCTGAGCATCGAAGCGAAGGCGAAGGAGGAATTGCCGCCCCTCGACGAATGCTGGGCGTGGGCGCATGCGCAGGTGGCCGGAGCCAGCGCGGCGGCCGCCGACGTCGGCAAGGCGCTGAGCGGCAGCCCCGATCTGTCGCTCTCGCGGCTGCTTTGCCCACGCGTCCTGCAGCCGTCGACCGACTATGTCGCGTGCCTGGTCCCCACCTTCGAGGTCGGGCGCAAGGCCGGCCTCGGTCTGCCGATCGAGCAAGCCGAGCTGGAGGCCCTGCATCCCGCCTGGCTGCCCGACCAGACAGGCGTCGTCCTGCCGGTCTTCCACCACTGGCAGTTCCGGACCGGCCCCGGGGGCGATTTCCAGAAGCTGGCGCTCCTGCTGCGCGCGCGCGAGGCGCCGGCGGGATTCGGCAAGCGGCCGGTCGCGATCGGCAAGCCGGGATTCGTCCTCGCGGACGAAGTCGCCGAAGACACGACGCTGCCGTTCGAAGGCGCACTGAAGCCGCTCACCGGCGGCGACGATCCTGAACCTGACCCCTGGCCCGACGGGGTCCAAACGAAGTTCCAGGACGCGCTGGTACCCATCATCAATGCTCCCGCCACGCGCGCGCTCGTCAAGCGCGATGCCGGGCCGTTGCTGGCGCCGCCGTTGTACGGACAATGGCACGCGGCGCTCCCGACAGTCACGCCGGAAAAGCCGGACTGGTACGATCAGCTCAACGTCGACCCCCGGTGGCGCAGCGTCGCCGCGTTGGGAGTGCAAGTCGTCCAGCAGAATCAGGAGGCGCTGATGGCCGCGGCCTGGGAGCAGGCAGCCAAGCTCGCGCCAGCCAACCAGAAGATGCGCCAGTTACAGCTCAGCCTGGCGGTCGGGACCAGTCTGTTCAAACGTCACTTCCTCCCCTTGAAGCCAGAAGCGATGGTGCGGGTCAGCGCGCCCGCGTTCGCGCGCATGCGCACGGCGCCCGGATCCGACGCAGAGACCGTGCTGGCGCGGATCGAAAGCAGTGCGCTTCCGCAGCGGGCGACCGGGGGCGCGATGCGGCGGATGACACGCGAGCGGGGACCGCTGGCACGCCGGTTCGCCGCCCTGGGCATCGAGCGATCGGACACCCACCTGCTGGGCGCCCTCAGAGGCGGCATCGCCGCCAACCTGGTGGGCGCCTTCAGCGCCGGCATCACGGCCAACCTCGTGGGGACCTTCAGCACCGACGTCACGGTGAGCGGCACGCCGCCGCCGGCGTCGATCGCAACCTCGGACACCGTGCTCAGCCAGCTGGCGGCGGGCACAGCGGTCCGCCGCTATTCCGACGTCACCGAAGCGACGGTGACCGAGATGAGCCGACGGCCAGAATTCGCGATCTTCCCCGAAGGCTCTCCGTTGGTGCCGACGCCGGTCGGGGCCGAACCAGCAACCGCTGACAATGCGCAGGCGGCGGCATTTCGCGCTGCCGCGCGCGAGCATCTCGCGAGGGTCAAACGCGGGCGGACGTCCATCATGGTGGGGCCGCCGCCACCGCCACCGCCACCGCTGGACTTGCGCGAAATGCGGAAACTGCTGGTCGCCCAGATGGAGCCGCGGGTCGCGCTCATTGCGATGGCGCGAGCCGTGGTGACGATCGGCGAGAATGCCAGCGCGCCCGTTGACACGCCCGCCGCGGAAGCGGTGGGGATCGACACAATCATGGTGCACCCGAAGTTCGAGACGCCGATGTACGCGGCGCTACGCGACCTGTCGCAGGACCTGCTGCTTCCAGGGCTCGACGAGGTCGAGCCCGAGACCGTGCTCGGCCTCGAGACGAATCGGCGTTTCATCGAATCCTATCTGGTCGGACTCAACTACGAGATGGCGCGCGAGCTGCTGTGGCGCGGCTTCCCGACCGATCAGAGAGGAACCTACTTCGATCGCTTCTGGGACGGGACGGGCGCGGCGGAGGAGCGTCCCGACATCCGCCCGGTCGACCTCTGGAAAGAGGCGCCGCTCGGAGAAAACGCGCCGGGCGACACCAACAATCACTTCGTGATGTTGCTGCGCAGCACACTTCTGCGGCGTTATCCCAACGCGATCATCTATGCAGTCAGGGCGGTCGGCGAGGGCAGCCGCCGGCCGAGCAAGGACTCCGCCGATGAAAAGTGGCCGGTGTTCCACGGCGCGATGCAGCCGGACATCGCCTTCTTCGGCTTCAACCTCACCGCCGCCCAGGTCGCGGGCACCCACGGCAAGAAGGGATATTACCTGATCATCCAGGAGCATCCGACCGAGCCGCGGTTCGGCGTCGACGCAAAAAAGCCGCCGATCGGAACCAGTCACCTTGCGATCGGCACCGGCCCGCCGGCCGGCCACGGCATCAGCAAGGTGAGCTGGGGTCGCAATTCGGCGCACATGGCGGGGGCGATGCGGCGGCGTCCGGTCCGCATCGCGATCCACGCCTCCCAATTCGTGGCCAGCGACTGGAAGGAGGCGCACAGCTGATGGCGTCACCTTTCAAGACCAGCCTGACCCTGCCGCCGATCGATTTTCCCGATCCACCGGCGATGCTGTCCGAGCGCCTGTGCAAGAGCGACGTGCCGCTCGCGCTGCTGCCCGTCCGGCTCGAAACCCGTTTCTTCGCGCAGCCGGACGGCAACAGCGAGCTTCGCGTGCGGGTCTTTCCCGACAAGGTCCACCTGGATTCGCACGAGGCGGAGTTGACCTCGGACGAACATCGCTGGGGTTCGCACTATTGGGAGCTCGACTGGCGCGCCGGCAACGACCCGGCGCGACGGGCCGATGCCTGGCGCCAGCTCGTCGGCCGCTTCGGAACCGAGCGCGCCGGCTGGGTCGCGCGGCGGCTGCGGCCGACCAACGGCGCGCGGCGGCCGCGAAAGCCGGTGCCGCCGGATCGCACGCTCACGCCGAAACCGAAGTTTCCCGCGGTGGCGATCCCGGAGGGCGCCGACGACACGAGCTGGCGACGGCCGGCGATCGCGCGCCTGCTTCCCGACCGCTGGATCGCGATCGTCCATTCGGGCGGGCAGCCGCGCGTCGCGGCCGCCGGGCGCAAGATCGACCAGCCGCTGGCGGTTGGCCCCGATCCCCAGGCCGACGAAGAGGACTTTGGCGAGGGCGAAGCGCCGGTCGACGCGGGCATGCGCTGGATGGTCGATTTCGAGGCGGCCGAGAAGGCAGGCATGGCGCTGCGCATCCCGATCGGCGCGGCGCTGCTCGAGGCGGGCCTCGATTCGCTCTTCGTGTTCGGCGCGGCGGGCAAGCTCTCCGCAACGGATACCGCGGCGGCGCTCGGCGACCTGCTCGATGCGCACCACCACACCGACGGGCTCGAGTTCCTGCGGATCGGGACCCCGACCAACAACAGCGCGAGCGGCCGCGCCGGCCAGCGCGAAGCTGAAACCGGTGCCAGCAGCTTCGCCGCTGATGCGGACTCGGTCGCGGAAGGTTTGGCGCCGCTGTCGAACGCCGCGCAGCTCGGCGCCGCGCTGGGACTGGACGGCGACGACACCGCCGCGATCCTCGGCCAGGTCCGCAACGGCCGTTCCGAGCATGCCCGCGACGCGCGCAGCATGAACACCGCCTTGTGGCAGGTCGGCTGGGGCTACTTCCTCGGCAACATGGTGGGGCTCGACGGCACCGGGCCGGGGCCGGAGCTGGTCGAATGGGCGCGGAGCCACTTCATCGAATACGTCCGCGGCGCCGGACCGTTGCCGCCGATGAGGTTCGGACGCCAGCCCTATGGCGTGCTGCCGGTGACCTCGCTCGACCTGTGGAAACCCGATGCCACAGGCGCGGCCAACGCGCGCGAGGCGCAACTGCAGGCGCTGCTTCTGAAGCTGCGCGACGGGGTGTGGCGGCCGCGGCTCGGCGAGGCAGCGCGCGTCGGCCTTGGCACATCCGACCGCGACGCCGAGCTGGCGCAGGTGATGACGAGCGACGCCTTCTCCGCCGGTTATGCCAGTCGTCCGGTGGTCGGTCGCCACTATTTCGAGCATCTGCGCGCCTTCCTGGGCGAGGATCTGCGCGGCAGCGGCTTCATCGCCGCGCAGGACACGATCGCTTCGGTCTTGCCGACCAAGCTGGGGCTGCCCGTCGATACGCGGCTGGCGCGCGCGCTGTTCGGCGAGCTCATCTTGCCGATCAACGCGCCACCGGTGCAGGGCGGCGAGGTCTCCCCGCGGCGCGGGCTGGAACCCAACTACATCGATGCCATCCTGGATGCCGACATCGCCGAGCTACTCGCGCCGGCGCCCGACGCGGCTTCGCCGAAGAAGAGGCGGAGCCTCCTCGAGACACTGCTGCGCCACGCGATGCTGCGCGAGCTCGCCGACGCCACCGCGAAGATGCTTGCCACGCAGCCAGGCGGCGACCTGGCGTTCTTGCTACGCGATGCCGAGCTGATCGGCATCACCGGCGGGGCTGTGCAGCCCGAGGGTTGGCAGGGGTGGCTCAAAACGAAGGTGCCCGGCGTCACCAAGAAAAAGACGATCCGGCAGTTCCTCGACGGGTTGACTCGCTTCAGCGGACCCCATCTGGCCGCGCTCGGCGAGTTTCGCGCCGGCCTGCGGCACCTCAAGCAGCTCGATAGCGAGACGCTGCAGTGGTTGATGCAGGGCACGCTCGATCTGTCGGCGAACCGGCTCGACGCCTGGATCACATCGCTTGCCACGCGGCGGCTCGGTCGGATGCGCAGCAAGCAGCCGAAAGGGGTGCGCCTCGGCGGCTACGGCTGGGTCGAGAATCTGGTGCCGGCGCCCGCCGACGCGGCGAAGGCGGTCGAGCCGCCAGCGGGCGAAAAGGGTCCGATGGTCGCGCCGGCCGATGACAGCGGCTTCATCCATGCGCCTTCGCTGACGCACGCCGCGGCGGCAGCGTTGCTGCGCAACGCGCATCTGGGCGGCAGCGGCGTGCCCTCCCCCGAGAGCCCCTTCGCGATCAACCTGTCCTCGCGGCGGGTGCGCGACGCCGAACGCTTGATGGAAGGCGTCCGAATGGGGCAGCCGCTGGGCGCCCTGCTCGGGTACCGGATCGAACGCAACCTGCACGACCTGGCGCTCGACCGCTTCATCGAGCCGCTGCGCAAGTTCGCGCCTCTGACCGCCAGCCGGCTCGATGAGGCGGACGCTCAGGTCGAAGCGGTCGCGGCAAACAATGTCGTTGACGGGCTTGTGCTGAACAGCAAACGGCAATCGGTGCTGGACTACCTGAACCCGCCAGACCCACGCAGCGATGGGATCGCAGCCCCAAGCGCCGATGAGCTCGCGGCGATCGGGGGTGAGCTGGACACCCTCGCCGACATGATCGACGGCTTGGGCGACGCGCTCACCGCCGAGCTGGCCTATCAGATGGCGCGCGGGAATACCGCCCGAACCGCAACGACGGTCGCGTCGATCGCGAGCGGGGAGATGCCACCGCCCGACCTGGAGGTCGCCCGCTTTCCGCGCAGCGGTACCGCGGTGACGCATCGGATGCTGGCCCTGTTCGATGCCGAGCCCGGCGTAACACCAGGCTGGACGGGAGGGACCGCGCGGGCGAAGGCCGAGCCCGTTCTTAACGCGTGGGCGGGGCGGCTGCTCGGTGACCCGCGCAAGATCCACTGCATCGTCGAGCGGCTCGACGACAAGGGCGCCGTCGTTGCGACGCGCGATATCCGCCTCGGGAAGCTCGAGCTCGCGCCGCTCGACCTGGTTCATGCCGTCGCCGGGTCGGACAGCGCGCAAACGGCGCAGGAGAAGTTCGAGGCTCGCCTGTTCGAACAGGCGCGTCGAAGCCCGGGCGCATTTCCGGCCGACGCGCGGCTGCGCCTTGCCGTGGAGCGGCCCGCTGACATGCGCGACGACGAGCTGATGCTTGCTGAAGCCATCGAGCAGGCGCGCGCAATCCAACAGCTAATCGCCGCCGCGCGCAGCGCGGGGCCCGAGGATCTCAATCCACCGTCGCGGACTGCGGCAGGCAAGGTCGATCTCCTGGAGCTGCAAGGTCGGGTCAGGACCGCCGAGCGTGCGATCGTCACGGCGGCGCGCAAACTCGACGCCCTGGTTGGCCGCAAGACGCCCGCCACGGCGGCGCAGCTGCACCGCGCGATGGCGAAGCTGGGCGAATTCGCCAGCCCCGCCGCAGCGCCAAGATCGGGCGACGCATCGACGCCCGCTGGCGGACTGCGCAGGCAAGCGGCGGTCGTGCTCGCCGACGCCCGTTCACGGATCGCGCGCGGCAACGCGATCGCCGGCTTGCCCGAGAACGCGGAGCCGAGAGTCGTAGCCGCCCGGCTGACCGAGCGCATGCAGGCGGTCTTCGGGGCGTCGTTCGTCGTCCTGCCGCGCTTCAAGGTTGGCACCGGCGCGGCGGGCGAGCTGCGCAAGGCGCTCGCCGCGAGCACCGACCTGCAAGGCGGCGATCCGACTGCCAGCGCGAGCTGGTTCCTGAAGGCGGCGCGCGTGCGGGATCCGCTCGCGCGCCTCAGTACCTGCCTCCACTATGCCGAAGCGATGACGGGCAAGGAGCGGTTGAAACTGACGGTCGGGCAGCTCCCGTACGTAGCCGGCGAGCGCTGGGTCGGACTGCCGGCGGCAAAGGGGAAAGGGATTCTGCCGGGCAAGATGTCGCTGGTCGTGCAATCGTCGACCGCGCTCGACGCCCGCAAAGCGCTGGCCGGCCTGGTCGTCGACGAATGGACCGAGAGTGTCCCCGCCCGGCGTGAAACCACGGCCATCACTTTCCAGTTCAACCCGCCGGACAGCTGCGCTCCTCAGAGCCTGCTGCTCGCCGTCCCGCCCGATCCCCGTCAAGACTGGACGATCGGCAACCTGCACCGCGTCCTGATGGAAACGCTCGATCTCGCCAAGCTGCGCGCCGTCGACGCAGAGGCGCTGAATGAAACATCACAATATCTTCCGGCACTGTACCTGGCCTTCAACGCCAAGAACGATGTCGCCTCGACCGATATGGGACCGCTGACCCTATGAGCGGTGGATCAATCACCAGCTGGACACGGATCGAGCCGCGCAGCCGAGATCCGGAGATGAACAGCGGACCGAACGCGCGCGTGTTCGATCCGTTGTGGTTCCTCACCCGGCAGTGGCAGACGGGTGAATATCAGGCCGAGGACGCGGGCACTCCGGTGCTGGCGACGATCCGCGGTGCCAGCGCGATGCTGACCCGACGTTTCCTGGGTGCGGTCAAGGCCAAGACCAAGTTGTCCGCGCCGGAATACGACCCGCTGAAGGCGCCGCTCGAGGTGGCGGTCGAGCAGCGCCCGCTTGGTTCGGGTGACGGCGCGCCGGCGATGCTTCCGCTCGCGGTCGAGGCGGGTTCGCATTTCCTGCGGATGCTGGAACAGCAACCGCTTTCGAAAGACTATCGCGACGCATTCCTCTCGAAGTTCGCCATGCGGGCGGCCGCGGTGCCGGCCGGCGGCCCGGCCGCTGGATTCGTTCGCATCGTGCGGGGCCGGGCGCTCGACGGGCGGGCCCTTGCAGCGACGATCCGCCGCCGGGGCGCGGCGAAGCTCGCCAGCGACGCCGCGCTCAAGATCGCCGCCGGCGACCGCGCCGAGGTCCGGCAGACAGCGCTCAACTGGCTGGGGTGGTACGACGGGCTTGTCAGCGGCCCGAGGGGCGCCGAGGAGGACGCCTGGATATCGTCGCGGCTGGAATATGGCGTCTCGGTCTCGGCCCGACTATCGAAAGATCCGTCCGACGAAAGGACGCTGACCGCGCTCGAATACTGCGACGGCCACCTGGGGTGGAGCGATTTCGACCTCGACGACCGGGAGGTCAAATTCGGGACCACCCGCGACGACGCCGCCAGTGCCTTCGTCGAAACTTCCATCCCCGCGCCGGTGGCCATTCGCGGTACCCCGGCGCCCCGCTTCTGGGAGGTCGAGGACGGCAATCTCGCGTATGGCCTGGTTTCGGCGGGACCGTCCGATCTGGCCCAGATGCTGATGGTCGAATATTCGGGAAGCTACGGCAACGATTGGTTCGTGATTCCGCTGACCCTGCCAATCGGATCGGTCACCCGGACGGATTCGCTGGTCGTGACGGACACCTTCGGAGTCCGCAGCCTGCTGCGGCCGATCGGCGATAGCGCGCTCCCGCCGCCCGAATGGGCGATGTGGCAGCTGGACTTCATCCGCGCCGGGGGCGAACGGGGCAAAGTTCCTGCCTCGAACCTGTTCTTTCTACCGCCGTCGGTGGGCACTGTGCTGGAGGGCCGGCCGCTCGAGCAAGTGCTGTTCATGCGCGACGAGATGGCGAACCTCGCCTGGGCGATCGAACGCAGCGTCGAAGGCCCTCTGGAAGCAGCGGTCACCCGGCTGCCCGGCGATGCCGACGCTCCGCCCGAGGGCGCGCCCGGCGAGCTCTCCGGTAAGGGGCTTCGCTATCGGCTTGCGTCGCGTGTCCCGGATAACTGGGTGCCATTGCTCCCCGCACAGCTGAAGGACGAAAAGGATCGGGTCGTGTCGAGGCTGGTCCGGGGCGCGGTATTGCAGCCGGACGGGTCGGGCAAGATTCACCCGGCCACGGGCGAGATACTGAACGCGAAAGGAGAGCTGATCCTGTTCGACGAGGAGGTGCCGCGTGAAGGCATACGGGTCGACCGTATCCGCCGCCTCACCCGCTGGATCGACGGTACGACGATCATGTGGACCGGCTATCGCAAGTTCGTTGGCCGGGGGGAAGGTTCGAGCAACCTGTGCTTCGATCGGATCGTCGATTCGTCGAACCCGCAATAACCAGGATGCCGAGACGGCTCATCCTATGCCGCGCCACGGTCGTCGATTACAGCCCGACTGAAGCGAAAGCCCCAACCAACCATCCGTACCACGTTGCAAACGCGCAACTCACTGCGCGCTCCACGCGTCGACGAGCCCGATTCAGTATTTCACCGCCTTGCCCCGGATCCCCCAACGGATACACCCTTCCGCCAGAGTACCAACACCGTTTGGACATCACGTCCTCAACCCAAAGGAGATCGTCAGGTCGACTGCTCATGGGGGGGTGACAATGGCAACGACGCTCAAGTCAGGTGATCGTGGTGATCTCGTCAGAAAGCTGCAAACGGCCCTGATTCAATCCGGCTACGATCTCGATCCCTACGGTGCGGACGGCAGATTCGGCGATCAAACAACGACGGCGGTCGAGAGCTTCCAGACTGCCCACGACCTTCCCGCGACAGGAGTGGCGGATCCGAAAACGATCGCGGCGATGGACCTCGATCCCAACACGCTCGACGACCTGATCGAGATCGAAGGGCAAGCGCCAACGACCGGAGAGTCGCGGGGTCTGGTGGCCGTCATCGAGGGAGACGATGTGCGATTAGAGCCCCCGGTTCGCTTGTGGCCGCAGTACGACAGGCGCTGGAAAGACCAACAAATCGGCGGTCCCAAGACCGGCAACCGCCCGAACTGGAAAGAGAACGGGTGCAACGCGGCGGTCACGGCGATGATCCTGCGCTGGTTCGCCGAGGACTGTCCAGGCGGCACGATTTCGTTCCCAACCAAGCCCGGCAGCAGCATGGACGAGAGCTGGTACGGCCTACGAATGGGCGAGTCGTTCTGGCCGAATGCAGATCCACCCGGCAAGGTGGAACTGACTCCCGACAAGGGTCGAATCAACTTTCGTAAGCTGTACGGGGTGGCCGCGCACTACCTGAAGACCGGCAATATCCAGCGAAACGAAAAAGGCGACGCCGTCAATCCGTCGAATCCCGAGGCCTACTACGTGACCCGGCAACCCAGCGAGGGGTGGCTGGACCTGATTCGAAAGCTACTCGCGACCGGTCCGGTGATCGTCGGCATCGGTGCCCCTGCAGACCACTTCGTGGTGGTCCATGGAATCGTCGGTGGTGCGCTGTTAATCGCGGATCCGGGCGCCGTGCTGTACCAGGCGCACATGGGTGGAGATGACAAGATCGCCAACTGGAAGGGGAAGGACGGATTTCTCGACGGTATGACGGACCGGGGAAAAGTCCGGATGCCGTTGCCGTCACAGTGGCCCGACGGAAAAGCACCCGGACAGGAGGGAGACGGACAAAGCTACAATCTCATCTCCGGGCAATACCTCTCTGACCTGCTGGCAAATCTCATCTCGGTCACGTCGTTGACGTATCCGGAAGGCGCCAAGCTTGGCGATGGTTAACGGGTGCTGAAAGTCACGAACCCCCAAACCATGTAGCGAAATGTCCGCGACGCATGGGCCACGTTGTACAGGAGCTGACTGATGAACCACGGAACGATCTCCAAGGAAATCGCTCGAGGCCTGAAGGTTCTGCAACACCGAATCACACGCGCGGGGATCCCGCCTTCGAAACTCGATGAGTCGATCAACATCGCCACCTGGAACATTCGCGAGTTCGGCACGAAACCGCGCAAGGAGGCGTCGCTCCATTTCATCGCCGAGATCATCGGTCAGTTCGACGTCGTGTCCGTCGTCGAAGTCAGCGATGACGTCACCGATCTCAACAAGGTCTTGGGGTACCTCGGTCCCTACTGGAAAGTCGTCTTCTCTGACTATCTGCGTGATCCCGGCGGTAACCAGGAGCGGATCGCCTTCGTCTACGACTCGCGCGCTGCGACATTCGCTGGCCTTGCCTCACAGGCGATCGCTGGCCGAGCGAAGACCGGGACCGAGTACGCGTCTAGGATCAACTGGTGGCGGCCACCCTATGTTGCCTCGTTCCGAGCCGGCAGCTTCGATTTCGTGCTCATCGCGGCACACATCCGCTGGGGCAAGAGCGAGAACGGTCGAATCCCCGAATTGCAGGCGCTCGCGGACTGGGTTGCGGCGAAGCACAAGGAGCGATGCGTCTACGACCACGACATCATCGTCGTCGGCGATTTCAACATTCCCGCCATCGACAGCCCGCTTTTTCGGGCCGTCACGAGTCGCGGACTCCAAATGCCGGCCCGGCTCATGGGCATCCACGGATCCGATCTCGCTCAGGAAAAGAGGTACGACCAGATCTTGCACGATCCCCAGTTCACCCCGAGTTTCACAGGACAGGGCGGCGTCCTGGACTTTTACGCGGGCGACCACGCGGCACTTTATCCAGGCAAGAGGATGAACAAACTGGCATTCACGTTCCAGATGTCTGATCACCTGCCTCTTTGGCTCCACGTGAAGACGGACACCGAGTCCGAGCGCCTCGATCAGGTCCTCAGCCCGAGGGCGAAGCGGTCCCTTGGGGACGCCAGAACGTGAACTCTTTGAGATGCGGCCAGGTCGGCGCGCGATGTTCCAATCCTCTTCCCGAGGACTGACCTCCGCCCCGCCACGAACACCCCCGCGCCGGGTCTGGGCGACCACCCCCGCCGCGCGCTCCTGGAGCGCCGGATCAGATCCCGGCTTGGTGATCGGGGAATAGATACCGTATGCAACGAGCGTCGGCGGTGTTCGCGCTGGCCGTGCTGGCGCTCGCCGCCTGCGGCACGAAGAAGGCGGGCCCCGACGGTGGCGCCGGCGGCAACGGGGGCGCCGGAACGACGGGCAACGGGGGCGCCGGAACGACGGGCAACGGGGGCGCCGGCGGTGCCCACGGGACGGGCGTCGCGGGGCAGGGGGCTGCGGGGACGGGCGTCGCGGGGCAGGGGACTGCGGGGACGGGCGTCGCGGGGCAGGGGGCTGCTGGCTCTGCGGACGGCGGCGGGTCGGGCGCGGCGGGCGGCGCGGGCGCGGGCGCGACCGGCGGCGTCGCGGGCGCCGGAGCA
>Ga0111539_10001416_pt1 | contig 31960 bp, 16 predicted proteins | sample RhiMethybrSRZTD1_FD_79667 | JGI IMG/M metagenome (GOLD analysis project Ga0111539, IMG submission 79667) | Populus rhizosphere microbial communities from Tennessee, USA - Rhizosphere MetaG P. TD hybrid SRZTD1 (version 2) (version 2) | ecosystem: Host-associated > Plants > Roots > Rhizosphere >...
CTTGTGGCAGCTTGACGTTCAGCGCGGCGCCGCCAAAGTCGATCGACACCGCCATCAGCCTGCCGTCGGGCGCGAGATAGAAGATCTCCTTGCCGTCAGCCGACCAGCGCACTTGCGTGCCGCCGGCCGTCGACACCTGTGTGCGCATGCGTCCGTCCGGGAACGACTGCACGAACACTTCGGGCCGGCCGCTTTCATCGGAGATCGTGGCGACCCACTTCCCATCGGGAGCGAGTTGCCCTTCGGTCGCGTTCTGTGACTGTGGGATCGGAACGACCCGAGGTTCTGCACCGCTGGCCGCCATCGCGACCAACTCACTCGGCCCGTTGACGCCTTCGCGGCGAAGCAGGACGTAGCGACGGTCACGCGACCATGACAGGGCTGCCCCCCTGTCGATATCCGGGAACAACGGCTCGGCCTTCCCGCTCGTCAGCGACTGCCGCACGGGACCGCGCGGTCCGAGCCGACTCGAGACGAACACGACGTGATCGCCATCAGGATCCCAGAGTGGATGCGCGTCTGCCGGCGGACCATCCGTCACGCGCCGTGCCAGACCGCGCGCGAGCTCGATGACCCAGATGTCGTTGTCGCCGCTGCGCTGACTGAACACCGCCACCGACTGCTCGTCGGGGCTCAACTCGGGCGAGCCGATGTATCCCGTCTCCGGCTCGCCGACCTCGCGCAACATCGTGCCTTTGCGATCGACCCACATCAACTGACGGCGCTGCGGCGTCCCCGAGCGATAGGCGAGAACCCCGGTATCAGAAGCGGCCACCGAGGCGGTTCCAGCGGCAAGCCCCTGCGCGATCACGACCGGCTCCCCGCGCGTGGTCTCACTCGCCGGATCGAAGTTGTGCGCCTGGAGCGTGCCCTGGGCGACGGTGAGCAGCCGGTCAGGCGGCGCGAAGCGGGCGATACCGCTCTGCAAGACGCGCTTCGGCGGGGTCTTGTCGAGCGACGCGATATAGACGCCGTTGGTCTCGGACGTACCGAGCGTCGACGAGTAGATGAACCTATTGGCATCGGTGAGGAACTGCGGCCAGCGGTGATCGGGGCCTGTCGTCGATCCGGGCTGCGTCACCGCTTCCGCTTTGCCTCCGCTCGACGAGACTCGCATGATCGGCTCGCTCACGCCGGGCGCGAACAGGATCACGCCATCCCTGTTCCACGCGCCGCCGCGCCCGTTGGGAGCGTCGGCAAGCACGATCGGGCGACCGCCCTCGACATCGATGCGTTTGACTTTGCCGTCGGCAAAGAACCCGATGCTGCGACCGTCCGGAGACCAGAATGGGAAGCTCGCGTTCTCCGTGCCGGGCAGGATTCGACTCTCAGCACCGTCGAGCGCACGCACCCAGAGGACCGGCCGCCGGTTCTGGTTCGCCACGAAGGCGATCTGACGTCCATCGGCCGACAGCGCCATCGTCGTGTCGTCCGTTGGTGCGGTGGAGATCTCGAGACGAAATGAGGGCAGCGCCGCGGCAGGCGGCGCCCGGAGCGCACGCAGTCCCGCGATCAGCAGCAGCGTGGACAGCACCGCGGCCACCATGATCGCGATCGCGCCAACCAGGCCGAACCGCTTGCGCGCGACCAGCGCAGGGGCCGGCGCAATTGGGTGTTCGACGGCCCATCGCAGTTCGCCGACCGCATCGCCGATGCTCTGCCAGCGGCGGTCGCGATCCTTCTCGAGACACCGCCGCATCACGTGGTTGAGCACTGGGTGCGCGGCTTCGAGCGCCGGAATCGGCGGCGGCTCGCTGTTCATGATCGCGGCAATCGCTGTGATCGCCGTCGCGCCTTCGAAGGCCTTGCGGCCGGCGAGCATCTCGTAGAGCACGCCGCCGAAGGCGAAGATGTCGACACGGTGGTCGCCGTCGCCGCCATCGAGCTGCTCCGGGGACATGTACTGCACCGTGCCGCTGAATCCACTGGACACGGTTGCCGAAGGCGGGCGCGTCGCCACGATCGACGGTGCCATCGTCGCCGCGAGCGACGCGTCGAGGCCGCGTGGCCGCTGCGGCGTCGTCCGCGCCGCGAGCCCGAAGTCGAGCAGCTTCACGTCGGGCACGCCCGTCGTGCCGGGTCGACGCACCAGCATGACGTTGCCCGGCTTCAGGTCGCGATGGGCGATGCCGGCCCGATGCGCGCGGTCGAGCGCATCACCGACTTGAACGGCGATCGCGACGGCGTCCTCAACGGGCAGGACCGGCGTGCGCTTGAGCCGCGCGGCGAGTGTCTCGCCCTCGAGATACTCGAGCACGATGTAATCGAGGTCGCCGTGGCGGCCGACGTCGTGGATCGTGCAGATGTGGGGATCGTTGAGCGCCGCGATCGCACGCGCTTCGTGCTCGAAGCGCTCGCGCGATTCCGGATCCCCCGCGAGCGTGCCGGTCAGGACTTTGATGGCAACGGTCCGATCGAGCCTGGTGTCGCGGGCGCGATACACCTCGCCCATGCCACCTTCGCCGATCGGAGCGACAACTTCATACGGGCCGAGACGGCTACCAGGGTCGAACGCCACTCGAGTGCATTCTAAGTCGAAGGGGCGAGGGGAGGGGGGCGAGGGGGCAGTGCTGTCTCAGGCAGGAGGCTGCAGGCAAGACACGACAGTCGAGAGCGCTCACGCTCGGCCGCGCTCCAATGACGCAACCAAACCGCGCAGCATGCGGCCGACCTCTTCTGCGTCCGCGATCAAAGCGTCCGCCTCGGCGACTGTGACGATCTCCACTCGCCGACCGATTTCCAATTGGGTTTGAAGTTCGTTGTTCGACCCGTTGGCAAACCAGAGGTGATGGATGTACTCGCCTGTGTGGTGACGTCCGAAGCCCTCTGCGATGTTCGATGGTACAGACACCCCAGACTTGCGTATCTCATGACCGAGGGCAAGTTGGTCTTCACGCTTGAACCGCCGCGACAAACGATAGCTGCGTTCAGCGACGTCCATCGACTTCTCCCACACGAGCAACTCTCGGAACGAATTGATCTTTGCCATGCGGCTGAGAGAAGCAATCGATTTGCCATCGAGAAACCGGCCGGTTCTGGCGAACAGGGTTTGAAGAGATCGCGCCTCCTGCAACCTGGTAACGACTGCAAAGTGGCAATATCTGCAACTAGCGCGTAGCGACTCCGTCCTTCATCCTGAGACAGCCCTTCTCCCTCACTCCCCTTCCCTTTCCCCTTCATCGAGCATCTATAATCCGCCACATCTGTGGCTCTTGAAGTGGGCGGCCGCATTGGACCGTACCAGCTCGTCTCGATCCTCGGGATCGGGGGAATGGGCAAGGTCTATCGTGCGCGCGACGCGACCCTCAACCGCGATGTCGCGGTGAAGGTCCTGGCCGAGCCGTTCACCGGCGACGCCGATCGCTTGGCGCGTTTCCTTCGTGAAGCGCAGCTCCTCGCCTCGCTCAATCACCCGCACATCGCCGCGATCTACGGGGTCGAAAAATACGAAGACGGGCAGGCGCTGGTCCTCGAGCTCGTCGATGGCCCAACGGTCGCCGACCGATGCGTGCGCGGTCCCCTCCCGATACCGGAGGCGATCGCGATCGCGCGTCAGATCACCGAAGCGCTCGAGGCCGCGCACGAGAAAGGCATCGTGCACCGGGACCTGAAGCCCGCGAACATCGCGATCGATCCGGGCGGGCGGGTCAAAGTGCTCGATTTCGGTCTTGCCAAGCTGGCCGAATCCACGCCCGTGTCAAACGCTTCCGCCGAGATCACGCATGCGGTCGTCGCGGGGTCATCTCCCGGCGTGATGGTCGGAACCGCCGCGTACATGGCGCCGGAGCAGGTCAGGGGCGAGGCGGCCGATCGCTCGTGCGATGTCTGGGCGTTCGGCTGTGTGCTGTTCGAGACCCTGACAGGGCGGCCGGCGTTCGCCGGCGCCACGTTCAGCGACATCATCGGCGAGGTGCTCAAGTCGGAGCCCGATTGGTCGGCGCTGCCAGCGCAGACGCCCGAGACGATTCGCCGGCTGTTACGTCGCTGCCTGCAGAAAGATCGCCGGCGCCGCCTTCGCGACATCGCCGACGCGCGATTGGAGCTCGAAGACATCGATGATCGGCGTCAGCGGCTCGAAACGCCGGCGGGCTCGCGACGGCCCGAGCGTGCGTTGTGGTTGATCGCCTTGGTCGTCGTCGCCGGCCTCGCGGCGTGGTTGGCGCGCCTTGTCCCGCACGATCAACCCGTGCAAGCGTTCCGTCTGGAGATTTCGACGCCGCCATCGACCGACCCGACTTCCCTCTCGATCTCTGCCGATGGGCGGCACGTGGCGTTCTCGGGCGATGACAACGGAGCATCGCGTCTGTGGGTGCGAACGCTCGACGCGGCGGCGCCCCGTCCGCTCGCAGGCACCACTGGTGGCTATTTCCCGTTCTGGTCGCCGGACAACCGGTCGCTCGCCTTCTTCGCCGACGGCAAACTCAAACGGATCGACATCGAAACAGGATCGGTGCAGACGCTCGACGATGCGACGGCTGGGCGCGGCGGTGCCTGGTTGGAGGACGGAGCGATCATCTTCGCGCCACAAGCGGGACCGATCTATCGCATACCGGCGACCGGCGGCAGCCGCGTGCGGGTCACACCGGAACAATCGACGCGCAATGCGCGCTTTCCGCAAATGCTGCCCGATGGCCGCCACTTCGTTTACTACTCGCTTGGCACGCCTCAAGCCAGAGGCGTCTACATCGGCGACCTCGATGGCACGCCCGGACGCCGGGTCGTCGACGCGGATGGCGCGGCGGTCTACAGCGCGTCCGGGCATCTCATGTTCGTGCGGCAGCGTACTCTCTTCAGCCAGCGGTTCGATGCGAACCGCCTCGAGCTCGTCGGCGATCCCATCTCCGTCTCGAGCGAGATCGCCGTCGACGTCAACGTCGGCAGCACCGCCCTGTCGGCCTCGCGCGCGGGCGCTCTGCTCTACCGGACCGGCCTGGCGCATGCCGAGCGCCAACTGGCGTGGGTCGATCGATCAGGCGCCGAGCGGGCGCGCCTGGGCGAACCGGACGATACGAGGACGTGGGGACCCGAGTTGTCTCCGGATGGACGTACCGTCGCGATCACGAAGACTGCGAGCGGCAACCAGGACATCTGGCTGCTCGATCTCTCGCGTCAGGTACTGCGTCGATTCACCTCGGACGATGCTCCCGATGCCAATGCGGTATGGTCACCAGACGGTCGCAGGGTGGCATTTACCTCGAGCCGGACCGCCGGCGGGGCGATGTACGTGGCGGCAGTGAGTGGCGACGAGCCCGAACACCGACTCGTGGATACCCCTCCGGCCATGCAGGCGAGCGACTGGTCGCGCGACGGCCGCTATCTCCTCTTCCGCAGCCAGAGTCCAACGACGCGTTACGACATCTGGGCAGTCGCCCCAGACGAAGGGAAGAAGGCGTTTCCGGTCGTGCAAACGGCGTTCGACGAACGGGACGCCCAGTTCTCGCCTGACGGGAAGTGGATCGCGTTCGAGTCGAACGAATCGGGACGATTCGAAATCTACGTGCAGGCGTTCCCCGGCCCAGGCCGCAAATGGCCGATCTCGCCGGCCGGCGGTGCGCAGGTGCGGTGGAGTCATGACGGACGGGAATTGTTCTACATCGCCGCCGACCGGCGCCTGATGTCCGTGCCCATCACCCTCGACGCTGCCAACCAGCGCGTCGATGCGGGTGCCCCGAAACCGTTGTTTACGACAAACGTCGGCGCAGTTGTCAGCGTCAATCGGCAGCAGTACACGCCATCACCCGACGGTCAGCGGTTTCTGATGAACACCGTGAAGGACGAGCGGACGTATCCGATCACGGTCCTGCTGAATTGGCGAGGACCGTGATCTTGAAGGAATCAGGAGTCAGGAATCAGGAATCAGTTCTGGTCCAGGTTCGAGGAATCAGTTGCCGCGTTCGATAAACAAGTTGGCCAACAGCTGATCGACCGGCACGAAGTCGTCCGTCAGCGTGATCGCCCGTCCGGACGTCAAGTACGCGTCCATCCGTGCCTCGGGGAGCATCGTCGGGCGCGTCGAGGGATCGTCCTGCGCCGTGACGGCGTCGAACCGCTCGCGATCGAGCGGCTGGAGACTCGCCATCAGCACGTAGGTGTTGCGATCGAATGGCATGAACGCGTCGCCGCGGCCGAACATGTAGACGTGCGGGAACACCGCGCGAAGCGCGTTGGCCTCCGCCTTGAGGAACTCGCCGCCGTCGAACTTGTCGATGATGTTCGTGAGATAGATGCCGTTCGGTTTCAGCCGCTTGGCGATGATCCGATTGAACTCGACCGTCGTCAGGTGGTACGGAATCGAGAGGTCGTTGAAGGCATCGCCGTAGACGAAGTCGTACTGCTTGGGATCCGCCCACTCATTCAGGAACACGCGCGCGTCTTCGTTGAACGACCGGATTCGTGTCGTCGGCGAGAGGCCGAGCCGATCGTACACGACGGCGATCACCGCCGGGTCGATCTCGATCACGTCAACCGACGATCCCGGGTAGACCGCTTCCACGTATCGTGGAAACGAGTAGCCACCACCGCCAATGAACAGCGTGTCGATGCGCGGCCGCCCCATCGCATGCGCCTGTGTCAGCTTCGAGTAGGCGTCTTCGTAGCCGTAGTCGAGCGCCGTCGGATCGTCAGGAACGATGTAGCTGTGAATCAGCCGGTCCAGCATCAACATGCGCGCTGGGTGACCACGCGCCACCGTCTCGAGAACCCGGATGCAGTAGTAGTTGGACTCGATGTCACACGGCGCCGCGAACCGCTCTGCAGTGGTGGCGCGAATGCCGACGAGCGCGACCAGTGCGCCAACCGTCGCCGCCGTCCTCACCTTCTTGCTCACCGGCAGCGCTCCGACGAGCAACCCGGTCGCGAGCAGGGTGCCGGCGACGAGCCAGACGATCGTCCGCGTGCCCAGCCACGAGATGAGCCAGAAACCAGTGACGAACGTGCCGACGATGGAGCCGACGGTCGATGCCGCGTAGATCGTGCCGACCGTATGACCGCTGTGCTCGAGGTCGCCGAGCGCCAGCTTCACGACGAACGGCGACACCATCCCGAGGACGAAGCTCGGAAGGAAGAAGATGGCCGCGATCGAGACGACGATCCGCGGCAGGAACGACAGCCCGAACGTGGCCCCCTCGATGGCGTGCGTGACGACGAGGATGCCGACGCTGGCGAGACTACCCGCGATGAAGATCCACCCGAGCGTCCGCCGCGAGGCATAGCGATCCGCCACGAAGCCGCCGAAGAAGTTGCCGCCCGACATCCCGGCGAGGACGATGCCGATGATGCTCGTCCAGGTGTAGAGCGACACGCCGATGTACGGCGCCATGATGCGGCCGGCAATCAGTTCAATGACGAGCGTGCAGAAGCTGCTGATGAAGGCGAGCAGGCACGAGAGCCACATGCGGTGGATGGTAACGGAGGTGGCGGACGTCGCGCCATTTTCGCGATTCTCGATTCAAACTCGTCACCCTGCGTGATCCGCAGAACACACTTCCTTCGAAATCGTTCGCGCTGGCCAACGAAATTTCACAGGTTCGCACGGGCGCACCGATTGCTCCGAAAACGGGGCGATGCACACAAAAGCCATGTTGGCGATCGCCATGCTCGCGGCGGTCATCACGACGCCCAGATGGAGCGTCGTCACGCGCGGCGAGAGCGCACAGGCCGCCGCAGCGCCGGCCCAGCGGGCACAGGCTGCCGCAGCGCCGGCCGAGACGCCGCCATCAGCAGAGAGTCCCGTCGCAGCACGCCAAAGTGCCGACTTCGAAGCGATGCGAACGTTCCGACCAGGCTACGCATTCTGGCAGCACGTGTTCTTTCTTCCCGATCACTCGATCGCTTACGGTAGCGCACTCAATGGACGTCTGCTCGCGCTCTTTCCTGCCAAAGGAGATTGGAAGCGCAACGCTCGGTGGGCAGACCCTCGACTCGCCCACATCCTCGACAACCAGCAGCTGGCCAGTAAACTCGACGAGCGGCGCGATCAGGTGGCGGCGATCCTCGAGCGCGCCGTGGGCCCTGTGCTGCACAACCCGACGCGCGGAGATGCCCTGCTGCCGAACGCCCGCAGGTACGGAAGCCTGCTCGCCGAATGGGGTGCGATCTACGAGCGGTTCGGTGTGCCTGCCCACATCGGGCTGGCGCAGGTCATTCTCGAATCCGGTATGAGCGCGACCAGGAAATCGGAAGCGAACGCGGTTGGATTCTGCCAGTGGCTTCAGAAGAATTGGACCCGGCTGGATCACCTCGCACAAACGGTCATCGAGGCCAAGAACCAGACGACACAGGCTCCGTACTGCGCGGCGTATCTCTCCGTTCTCGCCACGAAGTACGGATCGTTCATCCCCGCGCTCTCCGAGCACAACGCCGGCGGTACGAACGTAGGAAGGACGTTGATCAACGGTGCGCAACTCGGCGCCGACGATGTGCGTCGACAGTACCTTCTGGGCTCGAAGCTGGCCCATGATCTTCGCGACCTGACCGGCAAGAAGTACGAGGGCGTCTACGGGAGCTATGGCCCCCGGTCGTACCTGTATGCGGAGATGGTCTTCGGCAATACGTTCAACGTCCGGAGGCTGATGGCCTCGACGCATCAAATGCCGATCTACGCGATGCGCACCACGCGCATCATCCCGCTCGCGGAGATCATTGAGCGGACGCATCTGTCAGCAGACGAGGTGCGCCGGTTCAATCCGGCGCTCGTCGATCGGGTTCCAGTAGGAGCCACGCTCTACCTTCCGTTCTACGTCAGCGAGTTTGGCCGTGACGTCGCGTTCTGGCGTCATCCCCCGAGCGCGTCGTACGTGGCCGTTCTGGATGACTTCTTACGCCTCAGTCCCGGTCCGGAGCGCTGGGACAACCCGGCCTTCGCGCCGGTTCTCAAGGAGTTCCGTCGACGGTTCAGCGCGACGAACACCGAAGAGGGCGCAGTGATGGCGACGGTACTTTGGTATGCGCTGGGCGAGGCGGGCAGCCGCCGCGTGCTCCTGGCCGAGTTCCGGAGCCGAGACCAGGTGCAGCGACTGATCGACCGAGGCGTGCTCGACCTCAACGCTGTACGTGCCATGCAGTCGCGCACGTCGCCGTGACCGACTCAGGTGGCGCCTAAAGACTCCGATCCGTTGGCTCTGTGTGCTCACGCAGCTGCGACCGGACGAGCGGAGCGACCTTCGTCGCGTACAGCTCGATGCTCGTCATCAACTTGTCGTGTGGCAGCGTGCCGTTGCTGTATTTGAGATCGAAGCGCGAGAGGCCGAGCGTCTTCACGGTCTTCACGATCTTCGCGGCGACCGTGTCCGGCGAGCCGACGAACAACGCGCCGTCGGCAGCTTCGCGCTCGAAATGGGCGCGGCCGATCGGCTGCCATCCACGCTCGGCGCCGATGCGGTTCATCAGATCGGCGTAGTGCGGCCACAGTTCTTCTTTCGCCTGTTCGTCGGTCGCGGCGACATGCCCCGGTGAGTGCACGCCGATCGGCAGCGTCGGCTTGCCGAATCGTTCGAGCATCTGGCGGTACAAATCCGTGTAGCCGGTAAAGCGCTGCGGGTTGCCGCCGATAATGGCGAGCATAAGCGGAAGGCCGTAGTGCGCGGCGCGAACGACCGACTCCGGGCTGCCACCCACGGCCACCCAGGTCGCCAGCGTTCCGGTTTCGCTCGGGGGATAGACGATCTGATTCGAGAGCGGCGGCCGCAGATTCCCTTTCCACGTGACCGGCTGACCTTTGAGCAGCTCGACGAAGAGATTGAGCTTCTCCTCGAACAGCACCTCGTACTGCGACAGGTCGAAGCCAAACAAGGGAAACGATTCCGTGAACGACCCGCGTCCGACGAGAACCTCGGCGCGTCCGTTCGAGATCGCGTTGATCGTCGAGAACCGTTCGAACACGCGAATCGGGTCGTCGGTGCTCAACACCGTGACCGCGGTGCCAAGGTGAATGCGGGCTGTGCGGCTGGCAAGGGCCCCGAGCACGACTTCGGGCGCCGAGATGGCGAAGTCGCGCCGGTGGTGTTCACCGACGCCGAAAAACGCCAGGCCCAATCGATCCGCGAGGACACCTTCCTCGACGACATGCCGGAGAACTTGCGCTTGCGAGAGCGGCTGACCTTGACTGTCGTAAGTGACATCACCGAACGTATCAAGACCTAACTCAATCGTCATAGCTGATGTAGGGTTTTTCCCTGAAGGACGTGGAGAGATCACTGGCAGCGATGCTGCAGAATCCTAGCATTCCGCCGTCTGCTCACTGCCTGAGGTCCTGCTTCGAACGTCAACTCGCAGAAGCGATTGCGCAAAATGACAACGCGCCCGGCTTCGCCCTGCAACGACGTCGGTCAGGGTTTTCGGAGAGAACAGCTTCCAGAAAATGGATGTCCCATCAGGTTCAACCCGTATTGCCGTGGTCGTGCTTGTGGGTCGATACTGCGCGCGTCCCAAAGGCCGAGATCGCTTCCAAACCATTGAAATCGCTGGAGTCTATCCATGCAACGGACCGAGACCACCGTCCCCTCTGACGTGCTGACGACTCCGCATGCCGAACTGGGCGAGCTCCTGAACGCGTTGCAGGCGGTGCGTGATGGCGACTTCTCCGTTCGCCTGCCGGGTCACTGGACGGGCCTCGAGGGAAAGATCGCCGACACGTTCAACGAGATCGTCGCCTCCAACGAGCGCATGGCGGGTGAACTCGAGCGCGTGGGTACGGTTGTCGGAAAGCGGGGCAAGACACGGCAGCGCGTGAAGTTCGGCCGCGTCAGCGGCGCATGGGGCGAAATGGAAGGCTCGGTCAACACGCTGATCGACGACCTGCTCTGGCCAACGACCGAAGTCACGCGCGTCCTTGCGGCCGTCGCCAAGGGCGACCTGCTGCAGACGGTACGACTCGACGTCGATGGACGCCCGCTCGAAGGTGAGTTCCTCCGCTCCGCCACCATTGTCAACACGATGATCAAGCAGCTCGGCGTGTTCACGTCCGAGGTGACACGCGTGGCGCGCGAGGTCGGCACCGACGGCAAGCTCGGTGGTCAGGCCGAGGTGCGAAACGTCAGCGGCGTCTGGAAGGACCTGACCGACAGCGTCAACTCGATGGCGAGCAACCTGACCGGTCAGGTGCGCAACATCTCTGAAGTCACCATCGCGGTCGCCAACGGCGACCTGTCGCGCAAGATCACGGTCGACGTCCGCGGCGAGATTCTGCAGCTGAAGGAGGCGATCAACACGATGGTCGACCAGCTGCGTTCGTTCGCGTCGGAAGTGACGCGCGTGGCGCAGGAGGTCGGCACCGAAGGCCGACTGGGCGGCCAGGCGGTCGTCCCCGGCGTGGCGGGGACGTGGAAAGACCTCACCGACTCGGTGAACGCGATGGCGCGCAACCTGACGGACCAGGTGCGCAACATCGCGGAAGTGACGACCGCAGTGGCGCGCGGCGACCTGTCGCGAAAGATCACGGTCGACGTCCGCGGCGAGATTCTCGAGCTGAAGAACACCATCAACACGATGGTCGACCAGCTCAATGCGTTCGCGTCGGAAGTGACGCGCGTGGCGCGCGAGGTCGGCACCGACGGCAAGCTCGGTGGCCAGGCGCAGGTACCCGGCGTCGCCGGCACGTGGAAGGACCTCACCGACAACGTCAACTTCATGGCGAGCAACCTGACCGCGCAGGTCAGAAACATCGCCGAAGTCGCCACCGCGATCGCCGGGGGCGACCTCTCCAAGAAGATCACCGTCAACGTCAGCGGCGAGATCCTGCTGCTGAAAGAGACCATCAACACGATGGTCGACCAGCTCAACGCGTTCGCCGGCGAGGTGACGCGTGTCGCACGCGAGGTCGGCACCGAGGGCCGCCTCGGCGGTCAGGCCAAGGTGCTCGGCGTCGCCGGCACGTGGAAGGACCTGACCGATTCGGTCAACTGGATGGCGAACAACCTCACGGCGCAGGTCCGCAACATCGCGGAGGTGGCGACGGCCATCGCCAGCGGCGACCTCTCGAAGAAGATCACGGTCGACGTCAGCGGCGAGATCCTGCAGCTCAAACAGACCATCAACACGATGGTCGATCAGCTCAACGCGTTCGCCGGCGAAGTGACGCGCGTCGCGCGCGAGGTCGGCACCGAAGGCAAGCTCGGTGGCCAGGCGCAGGTGCCCGGCGTCGCCGGCACGTGGAAGGACCTGACCGACAACGTCAACCTGCTCGCCGCCAATCTCACCACGCAGGTCCGCAACATCGCCGAGGTGACGACCGCCGTCGCCCGCGGCGACCTGTCACGCAAGATCACGGTCGACGTCAAGGGCGAGGTGCTCGAGCTGAAAAACACCATCAACACGATGGTCGATCAGCTCAACGCCTTCGCCGCCGAAGTCACGCGCGTGGCGCGCGAGGTCGGCACGGACGGCCGTCTCGGCGGTCAGGCGCTCGTGCCCGGCGTCGGCGGCACGTGGAAGGACCTCACCGACAACGTCAACCTGCTGGCCGGCAACCTCACCGTGCAGCTGCGCGACGTGTCAAAGGTCGCCACCGCCATCGCCAACGGCGACCTCAGTCAGAAGATCACCGTCGACGTCAGCGGCGAGATCCTGCAGATCAAGGACACCATCAACACGATGGTCGACCAGCTCAACGCCTTCGCCGGCGAGGTGACGCGCGTGGCGCGCGAGGTCGGCACCGAAGGACGCCTGGGCGGACAGGCGAACGTGCGCGGCGTCGCCGGCACCTGGAAGGACCTCACCGACTCCGTCAACTCGATGGCCAGCAACCTGACCGCGCAGGTCCGCAACATCGCGGATGTGGCGACGGCCATCGCCCGCGGCGACCTCTCGAGAAAGATCACGGTCGACGTCAAGGGCGAGATCCTCGAGCTGAAGAACACCATCAACACGATGGTCGACCAGCTCAACGCCTTCGCCGCCGAAGTGACGCGCGTGGCGCGCGAGGTCGGCACCGAAGGCAAGCTCGGTGGCCAGGCGCAGGTGCAGGGCGTCGCGGGTACCTGGAAGGACCTCACCGATAACGTCAACTTCATGGCGAGCAACCTGACCGCGCAGGTCAGAAACATCGCCGAAGTCGCCACCGCGATCGCCGGCGGCGACCTGTCGAAGAAGATCACGGTCGATGTCCGCGGCGAGATCCTGCTGCTCAAGGACACGCTCAACACGATGGTCGAGCAGCTCCGCTCGTTCGCCGCTGAAGTCACGCGCGTGGCGCGCGAGGTCGGCACCGACGGGCGTCTCGGCGGTCAGGCGGTCGTGCCTGGCGTCGGCGGCACGTGGAAGGACCTCACCGACAACGTCAACCTGCTCGCGGCGAACCTCACCACGCAGGTCCGGAACATCGCCGAAGTGACGACCGCGGTTGCGCGCGGTGACCTGTCGCGCAAGATCACCGTCGACGTCAAGGGCGAGATCCTCGAGCTCAAGAACACCATTAACACGATGGTCGACCAGCTCAATGCCTTCGCCGCCGAAGTCACACGCGTGGCGCGCGAGGTCGGCACCGAAGGCCTCCTCGGCGGCCAGGCACAAGTGCCTGGCGTGGCCGGCACGTGGAAGGACCTCACCGACAACGTCAACGTCATGGCTGCCAACCTCACCGAACAGGTCCGCGGCATCGTCAAAGTCGTGACCGCGGTGGCCAACGGCGACCTCGAACAGAACCTCACGGTGAAGGCGAAGGGCGAAGTCGCGGCGCTCGCCGACACGATCAACAACATGACCGGCACGCTCGCGACCTTCGCCGATCAGGTCACGTCCGTCGCGCGCGAGGTCGGCGTCGAAGGCCGGCTTGGCGGTCAGGCCAACGTGCCCGGCGCGGCCGGGACGTGGAAGGACCTCACCGGCAACGTCAACCTGCTCGCGGCCAACCTCACCACGCAGGTGCGCGCGATCGCGGAAGTGGCGACGGCGGTGACCAAAGGCGACCTGACACGGTCCATTCAGGTGGACGCGCGCGGCGAGGTGGCCGAGCTCAAAGACAACATCAACACGATGATCGACAACCTGCGGTTGACCACCGACCGCAACACCGAGCAGGACTGGCTGAAGACGAACCTGGCGCGCTTCACCGGCATGCTCCAGGGCCAGCGCGATCTCGCCACCGTCGGCAAGCTGCTGTTGTCGGAGCTGGTGCCTCTCGTCACCGCCCATCAGGGCGTCATCTATCAGATGGACACCGAGCCGATGCCCTATCTGAAGATGCTCGCCAGTTACGCCGAGCTGGCCGACCATCCATTCCCGCCGCATCTCGCCGTCGGCGAAGGGTTCGTCGGACAGTGCGCGCGGGACATGCGGCGCCTGCTGGTGTCCGACATCCCGCGCGACAGCGTGGCGGTCGGTTCGGTCTTCTTCCAGACGCTGCCACGCAATCTGGTGATCTTCCCGGTGATCTTCGAGGGTCAGATCAAGGCGGTGATCGGCATCGCCTCGCTGCACGACTTCTCCGAGACGCACCTCGCCTTCCTCGAGCAGCTCACCGCGAGCATCGGTATCGTGCTCAACTCGATCGAAGCGACGATGCAGACCGAGGGTCTGCTGAAGCAGTCGCAGCAGCTCACCAACGAGCTGCAGACACAGCAGAAAGAGCTGCAGCAGACGAACGAACAGCTGGCGCAGAAGGCGCAGCAGCTGGCGGAACAGAACGTCGAAGTCGAGCGCAAGAACCAGGAGATCGAGCAGGCGCGGCGCGCCCTCGAAGACAAGGCCGAAGAGCTCGCGCTCACCTCGAAGTACAAGTCCGAGTTCCTCGCGAACATGTCGCACGAGCTGCGGACGCCGCTCAACAGCATTCTGATTCTCGGCCAGCAGCTGTCGGAGAACCCCGAGGGCAACCTGTCGCCGAAACAGGTCGAGTTCGCGCGCACGATTCAGGGCGCCGGCACCGACCTGCTCAATCTGATCACCGACATTCTCGACCTGTCGAAGATCGAGTCGGGCACGGTGACGGTCGAAGCCGAGGAAATCTTCTTCACCAACGTGCTCGACATGGTCGTGCGCACCTTCGCCCACGACGCCGAGAACCGCGGACTGTCGTTCGACGTCACGGTCGACTCCGGTCTCGGACGAAGCATGGTGACAGACACGAAGCGGTTGCAGCAGGTGTTGAAGAATCTGCTGTCGAACGCCTTCAAGTTCACGTCGCAGGGCGGCGTGCGCCTGAGCGTATCGGAAGTGACCGCCGGCTGGACACCGCATCACCCCGTGCTGAGGCAGGTGCCGCGTGTCGTCGCCTTCGAAGTCGCCGATACCGGCATCGGCATTCCGCCCGAGAAGCAGCGCATCATCTTCGAGGCGTTCCAACAGGCGGACGCGAGCACGAGCCGCAAGTACGGCGGCACGGGTCTCGGCCTGGCGATCAGCCGCGAGCTGTCGGGGCTGCTCGGCGGCGAGATTCAGTTGCGCAGCGTCCCCGGCGTCGGCAGCACCTTCACCTTGTATCTGCCGCTGCGCTACGCCGGGCCGTCGATGGTGGCGCGTCCGGAGAACCCGGTCGAATCGCGGATGGTCACCTACACCTCGTCGGCCTCACGGCTGCCGGAGCGCCCGGCCGAGATGGTCGAGGACGATCGCGATACGGTCATGCCCAATGACCCGTCGTTGTTGATCGTGGAGGACGACCCCCACTACGCGCGGATCCTCGTCGATCTGGCGCGCGACAAGGGATTGAAGGTCCTCGTCGCGATGCGCGGCGGCGACGCGCTGTCGCTCGCGCGGCAGTACCGGCCCACCGCGGTCTCGCTCGACGTGTTCCTCCCCGACATGCTCGGGTGGACCGTCCTCAGCCACCTGAAACAGGACCCCGAGACACGCCACATCCCGGTGCAGATCCTGACGCTCGACGAGGATCGGCAGCACGGGCTGGCCCGCGGCGCGTTCTCGTTCCTGAGCAAGCCGACGACGAAGCAGGGGCTCGACGCGGCGATCGATCGCATCAGGACGTATGCGACGCCGCGGCAGAAGCGGCTCCTGGTCGTCGAGGACAACGCCGCCGAGCAAATGAGCATTCGCGAGCTGCTCGGGCACGACGATCTCGAGATCGTGACCGCCGATACCGGCGCCGCGGCGCTGGCGGCGATGGCCGACCAGCCCTGCGACTGCGTCGTGCTCGACCTGCGGCTGCCTGATATGTCCGGGTTCGAGGTGCTCGAACGTATCAGCCAGAATAAGGACTTCGCTGAGATTCCAGTGGTCGTCTTCACCGGACGGGAGCTGTCGGCCGAAGAAGATGCCCAGCTCCACACGCTGGCGCGCAGCGTGGTGGTCAAGGGCGTCGAGTCGCCGGAGCGGCTGCTCGACGAAACCTCGTTGTTCCTGCACCGCGTCGTCTCGGATCTTCCCGCCGAGAAACAGCACATGCTCGAGCGGCTGCACCGCTCCGACGACGACCTGGTCGGCAAGGCCGTGCTGGTCGTCGACGACGACGTGCGAAACATCTTTGCCTTGAGCAGCGTGCTGGAGCGGCGTGGGATGAACGTGTTGACGGCCAATACCGGCAGCGAGGCGATCGAGATGCTCCAGCAAACGCCCAACCTCTCGATCGTCTTGATGGATATCATGATGCCGGAGATGGACGGGTATCAGACAATGAAGCGGATCCGGCAGAATGCGAAGTTCCAGCGCCTGCCGATCGTGGCCCTCACCGCCAAGGCCATGAAGGGCGACCGCGAGAAGTGCTTCGAGGCGGGAGCGTCGGACTATTTGGCGAAGCCGGTGAACACCGAACAGCTGTTGTCGGTCCTTCGGATGTGGCTGCATCGATGAGGCGAGGTCATGAGCGGTAGCACACGAATCAACAAGGTCAACATCCTCCTGGTCGATGACCAGCCGTCGAAGCTGCTCACCTACGAGTCGATCCTGAGCGAGCTCGGCGAGAACATCCTCACCGCGAGCTCGGCGACCGAGGCGCTCGATTGTCTGCTCCGAACGGAGATCGCGGTCGTCCTGGTCGACGTCTGCATGCCCGATCTGGATGGCTACGAGCTGGCGTCGATGATCCGGCAGCATCCGCGCTTCCAGAAGACGTCGATCATCTTCGTCTCGGCGCTCCTGATGACCGATCTCGATCGGCTGCGCGGCTACGAGAGCGGCGGCGTCGACTACGTGCCGGTCCCGATCGTGCCGGAGATCCTGCGCGCCAAGGTCAGCGTCTTCGCCGACCTGTATCGCAAGACGCGCGCGCTGGAGCGCCTCAACGCGGAGCTCGAACGACGGGTGAGCGAGCGAACCGCCGCGCTCGAAGCGTCGACGGCGGCGCTCAAGGACGCCGACCGCCGCAAGGACGAATTCCTCGCCATGCTCGCGCACGAGCTGCGCAATCCGCTGGCGCCGATCAGTACGGCCGTCCAGTTGCTGCGGCTGAAAGAGCTGTCGGACGCGCAGCGCGAGCGCGCGCGCGACGTGCTCGAACGGCAGGTGCAACACCTCGTGCTGCTCGTCGACGATCTGCTCGATGTGTCCCGCATCACGCGCGGCGTCATCACCCTGCAGCACGAGCGCGTGTTGATCGGGACGGTCATCGCTCGGGCCGTGGAAACGGCCCGCCCGATGATCGATTCACGACGGCACACGCTCACGCTCGATCTGACCGACGAAGTGCTCGCCGTCGAGGGCGACAAAGCCCGCCTCGTGCAGGTCGTCGGCAACATCTTGAACAACGCCGCGAAGTTCATGGAGCCCGGTGGCAAGATCCAGCTGAAGGTGGCGCGCGAAGGCACGTCGGTCGCGATCACCGTCAGGGACGCCGGCATCGGCATCCCGAGCGATCAGGTGCCGCGCATCTTCGATCTCTTCACCCAGGTGCACGCGAAGCCCGATCAGATCCAGGGCGGCCTCGGCGTCGGCCTTGCGCTCGTGCGTCGGCTTGTCGAGATGCACGGCGGCACGGTCGCCGCACACAGTGCTGGTCCCGGGCAAGGCACCGACATCATCGTGCGGTTGCCGCTGTGGGCGATGCAGGCTGTCCGCCCGGATGAACCGCGTCACGACTCACCAGTCCCGGCCATCGGACCGTCACGCATTCTCGTCGTCGACGATCACCTCGATGCCGTGGAGGCGTTGTCGATGCAACTGCAGGTCGCCGGCCACGACGTGCGTACCGCCAACGACGGCGTCGAGGCCATGACGATCGGCGAGACGTTTCAGCCGCAAGTGGTGCTGCTCGATCTCGGGATGCCGCGCATGGACGGCTACGAGACGGCGAGGAGCATGCGTCGACGACCGTGGGGGACACGCGCGTTGATCATCGCGGTCACCGGTTGGGCGCAGCCGTACGATCGTCAGAAGACGTCCGAAGCCGGCTTCGACGCGCATCTCGTGAAGCCGGTGAGCGAGGTCGAATTATTTCAAGCCATCGCCACCGGACGACCAACAAAGAGCGAAAACGCAGAGAGTCCCGCGGTATAATCCCGCTCACCGAGCGAAGCGATTGAGCACACTCGGGTCGGCCGGCGCGGCCGACTCAGCCGGCGGTTCGTGTAGTTGTCCGTCTGCTGAGTAAGGAAATTTCGGGACGCGCCGAGAAAAAACCGTATGAACCTTGCGGTTGCGGAGTCGCCTACTCCCCACGCCCAGCCACTCTTTACCGATGGGTTCGGGGAGCGCCGCCAAATACTCGGAGCGCGTGGTGAACGCCTCGAGGTCTTAAGGCTGAGTTCGACGCTGTCTGCGAATGCCGCGGTCGAGTCCGCTATTCGCGATCGAACCAGCCGCCTGGCGGCGTTTCGCAGCGAGTCGTTCACCCACGCTCGGGCCGTTGACGTCGAGGCCTCGAGCGGCACCCTTCTCGTCTTCTCCAATCACGTCCCCGGGATTCGGTTGGCATCGCTGCTCTCGGCCGCCGACAAGCGGTCGGTCGCGCTGGACATCAACGCGGTGCGTTGTCTGCTGCGTCAGTTGGTTCACGCCATGGCGGCCTGGCGCGACGAGCACCCCGATCTCCCCCACGGCGCAATCGGGCCTGAACGGCTCATCGTCACGCCCGGTGGACGATTGGTCGTGGCCGAATGCGTGCTCGGTGCCGTCGTCGACCAGATCCGCTACTCCCGTGACAAGTATTGGACCGACCTGCATGTGCCGCTGCCGCCGCCACCGTCGGCGCCGCCAGCCTTCGACGCACGGACTGACATCGCACAAGTGGGGCTCGTCGCCCTTGCCCTCATCCTGGGCCGCCGTCTGACGAGCGACGTGTATCCGTCGGGCCTGACGCACGCCTTGACGAGCGCCTCCCTTCGGGCCGGCATCGGCCCGCTCGAGCCGCTCTCGTTCACGTTCCGCGACTGGCTGCGCCGGGCGATGCAGCTCGAACCGCGCGACTCGTTCCCCACCGCGCTCGAAGCGGGGGCCGCTCTCGATGAGGCGATTGGCGAGGAGAACGAGGCGCTGGAGCGCGATGCGCTCCATGTCTTCATGGCCAGATGTCTTGCGCTCGACATGCAGGCGGACCCGGACCCCGCGGCGGTCACTGCAATCACCGAGCTCGATCCCGAGAAGATCGACTTCGTGACGGACGACGTCTCGGGGGACGTCGATCTCGCACCGCGGATCGAGGCGCTCCGCGCTTTTCTGGCTCGGTACAACGCTCCGGCCTCGCCTGGTGCGCCGGTCGACGATGCGCTTCAAGAATTTCCGCCGTCGTCGCCTCTCGAAGGGAACACGCCTGGAGATCCGTCGCACGTCGACACGGCGCGGCTGGATCCGATGCGGCCTGAGCCGGTGGACGCCGATGCGCTCGACGCGGTGTTGCGCGTTCCCGCCGTACCGATCTCCACGCCGTCGCCTGGCATGCGCGTCGGTACCGGCAACGCCGCCGCTCCCGTGGTGGATGAGGCTGCCCGCCGGAGCGCCGCCCCGGTACATGCCGTCTGGACCAACCGTCTTTGGATTGCCGGCGGTATCGTGCTCGCGATTGTCGCGACCATCGGGATGCTGCTCGCGTCCCGATACTTCCGATCCTCCCCGACCATCGAGCGCGGGACACTGTCGGTGACCACGACTCCGGCCGGGATTCCCATCCTGGTCGACGGCCTGCGCCACGGCGTGACACCGATCGGCATCGAGCTGCCGGCGGGCGAGCATCTCGTGGAGCTCATCACCGAGCGAGGCCGACGTCAGTTCCCGGTCACGATCAAGCCAGGCGCGCTGATGTCGCAGGTGCTCGAGCTCTCACCAACTGCACCGGCGCCGGGGACAGGCGAGCTTCAGATTCGCACGACTCCGGCCGCAGCCTCGGTCACGGTTGACGGCCGGTTTATTGGACGTTCACCGGTGAGTGTCGGCGACCTCGCACCCGGGGCGCACACGGTGGTGGTCTCCCATGAATCGGGGACGGTCACGGAACGCGTCGTCATCGAAGCGGGCCGGGCGGCGTCGCTCCTGGTGCCGCTGGGCGAGCGCGCCGGGTCGACCGCTGCCGGGTGGATTGCCGTGGCGGCACCCGCCGATGTCCAGGTCTTCGAGGGCGGGCGACTGTTGGGCAACAACCGTATCGACCGGATCATGCTGCCAATCGGGCGGCACGAGCTGGACATCGTGAACGAAACGCTTGCCTATCGCGAACGTCGGACCGTTCAAGTGACTCCGGGAGCGGTGACGACCGTTCAAGCACAGTGGCCCAGCGGATCGCTGGCGTTGAACGCGGTCCCGTGGGCCGAGGTCTTCGTGGACGGAACGCCCGTTGGTGAAACGCCAATCGGCAGTTTCAAAGTTCCGGTGGGCGTCCACGAGGTCGTGTTCCGCCATCCTCAACTGGGAGAGCGGCGGACGACGGTCACCGTCGCGGTGGGAGCTCCGACGAAAGTCGGTATCGATCTGGGGGCCAAATGATCTCGCGCGCAACAGTTGGTCTGGCGATTCTCGTCCTGTTGCCCGGCCGGCTCGTCGCTCAGGACTCGCTCGCGTCGGCACGTCAGCTCTACGCGTCGGCCGAATACTCCGGCGCGTTGACGATGCTCAACAACCTGCTCAAAGCCAATCCGCCAGGTCCGGATCGGCAGCTCATCGATCTCTATCGCACCTTCTGCCTCGTCGCCCTCGGCGGCATGGACGAAGCGAAGACAGCGGTCGACGCGATGATCACGCGCGACCCGCTCTATCGCCCCAACACCGAGGAGGTGCCCCCGCGTCTTCAGACGCTGTTTCGAGACGCCCGCAAGCGCCTGCTGCCGACGATCATCCAGCAGCGATACGTCACCGCCAAAGCGGCCTTCGACAAGAACGAATACAAGACCGCGGGCGAAGGATTCACTCAAGTCATCATGGCCCTGTCCGATCCCGACCTCGGGCCGGCGGCGACGCAGCCACCACTCTCGGATCTCAAGGTACTGGCGAGCGGATTCAACGATCTGACGATCAGGGCGCTCGCACCGCCGCCCGCGGCGACACCACCGGCGCCTGCACCGGCACCGACACCAGCGGCAGCCACAGCCTCTACTGCCGCAGCCGGTTCCGCGCCAACGCCGTCGGCTGCGCCTTCTTCAGCGAGTTCAGCCGCCCGCAAGCCCGAGATTTACACCGCGGAGGCCTCTGACGTCATCGAACCGGTCGTCGTACGGCAGGAAATGCCGCCCTATCCCGGTCGAGTCACGAACAATCTGCATGGCATTGTCGAAGTGGTGATCGACGAAACGGGCAAGGTCGAGACCGCCTCGATGTTGCAGCCCGTGGATCCACGCTACAACCGCCTCGTGCTCTCAGCCGCCAGGACGTGGGTCTATCGGCCGGCCCGCCGCGACGGCGCACCAGTCAAATACAGGAAGCGAATCCAGATCGCGGTTACGCCCGGCTCGTAGCGCTCGAGTCACGCGCGACGACCGCGTTCCAACCTTTCCCGCCTTCGGTACGTCCAAGGTAGGAGATTATCTCCTACATGGCCAAGCGCACGCCGTACCAGAACCGGATTGAGCTCCTGCAGGGCACGCTCGACATGTTGATCCTTCAGACCCTGCTGTGGGGACCGCAGCACGGCCACGGTATCGGAGTGGCGATCGGCACGCGGTCCGATGATGCCCTGCAGGTCGACCATGGATCGCTCTATCCCGCCTTGCACCGTCTGGAACGACAAGGCTGGATCGAGGCCGAGTGGAAGCTGAGCGAGAACAAGCAGCGCGCGAAGTACTACCGGCTGACCCCGGCCGGCAAGAAGCAGCTGGCGGCCGCCGAATCGAAGTGGAATCGGCTGATCGAGGCGATCGGACGCGTCATGAAGCCGGTGCGGTAGCGAAATGGAGTCCGAACGGGATCGCCAGGAGCGCGAGATGAAAGACGAGATCGCCTTTCATCTCGCGACCGAGACCGAGCGCCGGATCGCGGCTGGACAGACGCCCGCTCAGGCGCGCGTGTCGGCGCGGCTGGCGTTTGGCAACGTCCCGCTCGTTGAAGATGTGACACGGCAGATGTGGGGACCGACGATGATACGCGAACGCCTGCTGCACGACATTCGATTCGCCGCCCGACTGCTGGTTCGCGATCCTTCGTTCACCGCCGTGGCGTTGACCACGCTGTCTCTGGGCATCGCCGCGACGATCACGGTCTTCGCGGTGTTGAAGGCCGTGTTGCTCAATCCACTTCCCTTCCCCGATCCTGATCGGCTCGTCATGGTCTGGGAGCGGACACCGGGCGGCGGTGAGCAACGCAACTTGACGAGGGCGTACACCGTGCTGCAGTGGCAGACGCGCAACCAGTCGTTCGAACATCTGGCGGGCATGATGCCGCTGCCGGCGAACGTGGCTGGTCTCGGCAACGCGGAGCAGGTCGATGGCTTCAGCGTCATCGGCGAATTCTTCGACGCGCTTGGCATCAAGGCGCTGATCGGACGCACGCTGACGCCACGCGATACGCCAAACAGCGTCGTGATCAGCCATGGCTTCTGGCTGCAGCGGCTCGGCGGCGCACCCGACGCAGTCGGACGGCTCCTGATGCTGAATGGCCTCCCGCGTGAAATCGTCAGCGTCATGCCGGCAGGATTCGCGTTCCCGGCCGCGCGCGCGGTTCAGGTGTACGTGCCGTTCCCTGTCGATCCCGCGGCGCCGCCAGGCGGTCGCAACATGATTACCGTCGCACGGCTGAAACCAGGCGTCAGCGTCGAGGCAGCGCTTAGCGACATGCGTCGAGTCGCGCAGCAGATGATCGACGAAGGCTCGCCGGCGGTCACGACCGGATGGAGTGCGTCGGTGTTTCCGTTGTTCGACGAGACCGTGACGTCGGTACGGCGCATCCTGTGGGTCGTGCTCGCGGCGGTCACGTGTCTGCTGCTGCTCGCCTGCGCGAACGTCGCCAATCTGCTGTTGATCCGCGCCTCCAGGCGCGCGCATGAGCTCGCGGTCCGTGTGGCGCTGGGGGCAGGACGATGGCGCCTCGTTCATCAAGTCTCGGCCGAGAGCGCGTTGTTGGCACTCATCGCGGGGGCGATCGGGCTGGGCATCGCGATGCTCGCCGTCCCGGCGATCCCCTCCCTGTTCCCGGAGACGTTCCCCCTACCAAGATCGTCGGAAGTCACCATCGATCGTTCGATGGTGGCCTACACCTTGCTCCTGTGCGGCGCCATCGCGGGCGGATTTAGTTTGCTCCCCGTGGTCCGCGTGGCGCGGAAACGCTTTGCCGACGTCCTGCACTCCGGCGGCCGCAGCGCCGTCGCCACGCACTCTCGCCTTCGCCGCAGCCTCGTCGTCGCCGAAGTGACGATCGCCCTCGTGCTCGTGCTCGCCGCCGCTCTGATGGGTCGGAGCCTCGTCGAGTTGACGAATGTCGACCCCGGCTTCAACGTCGATCACGTCTTGACGCTGCGCATGCTGATGCTGCCGAGCAAGTATCGCGGCCCCGCGTCTGTGCCGTTCCTGAGAACGGTGCTGGAGGAGATTCGCGCGACGCCCGGCGTCGTGAGCGCGTCATCCGTCCATTTCCTTCCGCTCACAGGCATCGCTTCGATCTCAGGTATCTGGAGGACCGACCGGCCCCAGCCGCCGCGCGAACAGCTGAAAGGCTCTCCCATTTCGGTGATCACGGATGGCTATTTCAAGGCCATGGACATTCCACTCTCTGGACGCGACTTCAGTGTGACGGACTCCGAGGCGTCTCCGACTGTCGTCATCATCAATCAGGCGCTCGCGCGAGAGCTGTTTCCCAATGAGGACCCGATCGGCAGACATATCGCCGCGGGGTACAGTCCGCGGACGAGATCGATGGAGATCGTGGGCGTGGCCGGCGACGTCCGCACCAGCACGCTCGATCGCGAGCCGGGACCGGCCATCTACATCGCACACTCGCAGGAGCCTTCGCTGGTTGCCTCGCTCGTCATTCGTACCCAGGGCTCGCCCGCGCTTACGGTCGCTGCCGTTCGCAAGGCCATCGCACGGGCCGACCCGGAGCAAGGCGTCTCGCAGGTACAACCGATGGAGACGCTGATGGCCAACGCCACCGCTCGGCCGCGGGTTCAGGCCAGCGTGTTCGTGATGTTCGGCGCCCTCGCGCTCATCATCGCCGCAGTCGGGCTGTACGGCGTGATGGCGTACGGGGTCGAGCAGCGGCGTCGAGAGATTGGCCTTCAACTCGCCCTCGGGGCACCGCCCACACGGATCCTGCGCACGATCGTGCGCGAGGGCGTCCTGCTCGCTGTCGTCGGCACCGCCGTTGGCGCCGCGATCGCGTGGGCATCGAGCGGTGCGCTCAATGGTCTGCTCTACGAGACGCGCGCGACCGATCCGCGGATCTTCGCAACCGCCGCCGCGACGCTCATTGCCGTCGCGTGCCTGTCGACGCTCGCTCCCGCGTTCCGAGCCACGCGCGTCGATCCGTTGGTGGTGCTGCGGGAGGAGTGAACACGACAATGTCGAGTGAACGATCTTTGATTGGTGATTGGTTGTTGATTGGTGATTGAGGATTGTTGAATGAGCACGCCACCAGCTATCTCGAAACATCCAGCTGCGTCTTCAATCAACGATCACCAATCATCAATCAACAACGAATCAACAATCAAAGATCCGTAAATCAAAAATCGTAAGCCAGCGGTCCGCTTGGGCTATCCTGCCCGCAGGTTGAATACCTCTCGAGTCGCCGACATCGTCATCGCGGGCGCCGGAATGGCCGGTGTCGCGCTGGCCCACGAGCTTGCGGTGCGGCGCGGCGTCGGCCGCGTCGTGCTGGTCGATCCCCTCGAGCCACTCTCGCTCACGAGCAGCAAGGGCACCGAGGCCTATCGCAACTACTGGCCGGGGCCGGACGACACGATGGTGCGGTTCATGAACCGCAGCATCGACTTGCTCGACGAGCTCGATCGCGAGACCGGTCAGGCCTTCGAGCTCAATCGGCGCGGTTACGTCTTTCTCACGGCCGATCCGCTCGAAGCCGATCGACTGCGGCAGCACGAAGGGCCGACGACGACATTCGTCGAAGATGCGCGGGAGATCCGCGGGCGATATCCGTTCGTCACCGATCGCGTCCGCGCGATGCTCCACGTCCGGCGCGCTGGATACATGAGTGCGGCGAAGCTGGGAACGTGCCTGCTCGAACGTGCGCGGGCGCGCGGCGTCGAGCTCGTGCGAGACGAGGTGACCTCGCTGGCGATCGGCAATCAGCGCTTCGCCGGCGTCGAGCTCGCGTCGGGTTTACGAATTGATGCGGGCGCGTTCGTGCTCGCGGTCGGTCCTCTTCTGCCGGACTGGACCGAGCGGCTCGGGCTCACGGTGCCGATCGTCAACGAGCTGCACGGCAAGATCTCGTTCGACGATCATGCCGGCGTGATTCCGCGCGACGCGCCGTTGATGATCTGGAACGACAGCGTTGATCTGGGCACCTTCGGACGTTTTCCCGCGGGGGTGCACTTGCGTCCCCGGGGCGCGCGCGCGGTGCTTGGCATCTGGACCTACGACGTTCAAGTCACGCCCGCGACATTTCCGCCGGCGTTCGCACCGGACTACTCCGACATCGTCATTCGCGGCCTCGCCGAGATGGTCCCAGGCCTGCGGGCGTACCGCGACCAGGGACCGTCAGCCATCGTCGATGGCGGCTACTACTGCAAAACGCCCGACAATCGCCCGCTCATTGGTCCGACTGCACTCGACGGCGTCTATATCCTGGGCGCGCTTTCAGGGTTCGGCATCATGGCGTCGCAAGCCGCTGCGGAGCTCGTGACGACCTATCTCCTTGACACCGCTCGCCCGGACTACGCGGGCGCATTTCAGCCCGCGCGATTCGACGATCCCGCTTACACGAGCGTCCTTGCGACCCTCGACCCGCGAAGCGGGCAACTCTGAGGCTCGCTAAGGGTTGGTGCGGGGGTACGGGAGCACCTCGAGCGAGTTGATCACGCCGCGGACGCCGGTGAGATCGCGGGCGGCGGCGCTGGCGGCCATACGCTGGTGATCCCAATCGACTTTCCCTTTGAGCGTCACCCACCCGTCGCGAACAATCACCCAGACACAACCCTCAGGAACGAGGGCATTCGCCTGAAGCGTCGAAACGACCGCGCGCGCGACCTCGCCATCACGCCGCCACTGTCCGTTCAGCCGCACGATCACCTCTCCATCGAGATACCGGGCCCGATGACGCACCAGCGGCATCCGAGACGCCGTGTCGTTCTCCGGGTACGGCCTGACGGGACGCTCGAGGGTTCGTTCGCTGGCAACCATGATTCACCTCGGGGGGAAATGGGTCCGACCAAAAGATGTGTGGTTATACGTGGCGGGCAGCCGGACCTCCATGGGCGCGGTCTGAGCAGCGGCGGATGGCGGTCTGAGTTTTGAAGTCCTTCCGCGAGAGCGACTTGCCGCGCCAGGTTGGACGCGCCGTCAGGCGGCGGTGGGGGCGATTTGCGCTGTATAGTGGTCGCGCTCCTGACGTGCGCGTCATACCTCGAGGCTCAGTCGTCCTCGTCTGGCAAGCGGCATTGGCGTTGGTGCTGGCCCACACGGCCGCGGCCGCAGTCGTTCGCATCGACATCGTCCGCCGCGACGATGCCGGGACGCACGAGGCCATCGTCGCCCGCGTCCACTACGAGGTCGACCCAACGTTGCCGGCGAACCGGGCGATCGCGGACCTTGCCCTTGCCCCACGAAACACCGCGGGCAAGGTGGAGTTCGCTGGGGATCTCCTCCTCTTTCTGCCAAAGGGCACGGCCTCTGCGCGGGGCACGGTCTTCCTCGAAGTGGTGAACCGCGGGCGAGACCAGGCGCTGGGGCTCATGAGCGCGGCGCGTCAGAGCAGTCTTGCGCCTGAGCGATGGAATCTAGGCGATCGGTTTCTCCTCACCCAGGGCTTTACCGTCGCATTCCTCGGCTGGCAATTCGATGTGCAGCCGGGCGACGGTCTTCGCCTCGACGTGCCGTCGGCACCGGTGACCGGCGTTGTGCGAGCGAGCGCCATTACCGTTGGCCCGACTGGCCCCGGAGGCGTGATCGGGCTGGCATACTGCGCAGCCGAGCCGTCTCAGTCCGACTCGACGCTCACCTTCCGGACCGAGTTGATGGCCACGCCGCAAGTGATCCCGCGTCCGAACTGGGAGTTCTCACCGGACGGCTGTTCGGTACGCCGTGCCGCTGGTTTCGAGCCGGGATTGAACGAGGTCGTTTATCGCGCGACAGGATCGCCCGTTGCCGGGCTGGGTCTGGCCGCTGTCCGCGACTTCGCCTCGTATCTGAAGCACGGCGCATCGATCACGACTCTGCGTGAAAACCCAGCGTTGATGCGGCGGGTCATCGGCTTCGGCTACTCGCAAAGCGGCCGCTTCCTCCGCGAGTTCGTTCGCGACGGGTTCAACCAGGACGAGGGCGGCCGCGCCGTGTTCGACGGCCTGATGATCGCCTCCGCCGGTGCCGGCGGCGGCAGCTTCAACCATCGCTTCGCGAGTCCAGGGCAGGCGGGAAATTCGGTCTTGTCCATCTTCAGACCAGTCGATCTGCCCCCGTTCACCGACGACGGCCTGCTGGCACGGGCACGATCGGCTGCAGTCGTTCCACGAATCTTCTACACGTTCTCGTCGACGGAGTACTGGGCCCGCGCCGGCTCATTGACTCACACCAACGAAGAGAGCACTGCTGACGCGCCGCTCGCGCCGACCTCGCGGCTGTATTTCCTCTCGGGAACGCCGCACGCCGCGGGACCGCTGCCGCTCGCCCGGCAGCAGACGCGATACGCCCTCAACTTCGCCGAGCAGCGCTGGGTCCTGCGCGCGCTGCTCGACGATCTGGATCGCTGGATTACATCGGGAACGGAACCGCCGCCGTCCCGCTACCCGACGCTGGCGCATCGGGAGCTGGTCCCGCGCCAGGCCGTCCGCTTCCCCATGATTCCGTCGCTGCCTTTCCCGGACTACATGCCGGGCGTGTGGCGCATGGATTACGGTTCCGACTACGCGACGCAGCGCGTCATCACGAACGAACCGCCCACGCTTGGGGCGCCTTACCCGGTCCTGGTGCCGCAGGTGAACGCCGATGGCAATGACGAAGGCGGCGTCGCGCTGCCGGAAGTGGCCGTGCCGCTCGGCACCCACACGGGTTGGAACGTCTCGACGTTCCCCCTCAGCGGGTTGCGATATCTGGCAGGACTGGTCGGTTCGTTCGAGCCGTTTCCACTCACGCGTGCCGATCGCGAGCGATCGCGTGACGCACGGCGCTCGATCGACGAGCGATACGCGGGCCGCGACGATTACCTGCAGCGTGTGCGTCGCGCCGCCGCCGATCTCGTTCGCCAGCGATTCCTGCTCCCGGCCGATGTCGAGTCGGTCGTCATGCGCGCCGACCAGACATGGGACGCGTTGGTTGGACGATGAACTGCGCTCGGACGCATCGCGAATCACGTGGCCGGCATCAGCCGGCCACGTGATTCATCGAGATCAGGCCGCGTGGCCTCGTGCCGCTCGAATCTTGGCGAGCGCCTTTGCTTCGATCTGACGGACGCGCTCGCGCGTCACCGAGAGACGACGACCCACCTCGGCCAACGTCAGCTCGCGATCGAGACCGAGCCCGTATCGCAGGCGCAGCACTTCGCGCTCGCGCTCGTTCAGCGGCGCCATCGCATGCTCGACTTCGTCGGCGAGCGCACTTCGCAGCACCTCGTCCTCCGGCGACGGCGTGTTCGTGTCACGCACGAGATCGCCAAGCGGTGTCTCCTCGCGTTCGCCAATTGGCGCCTCGAGCGAAGTGGGGGTCTTCGCCGCATCGAGCAGCAGGAGAACCTTGCCGACCGGCACACGCATGCGGGCGGCCAACTCCTCTGGCCGGGGCACGCGCCCGAGTTGGGCGGCCAGCTCCGCGCGCGCGCGGGTCAATTGATTGAGCGACTCGATGACGTGGACCGGCAGACGGATGGTCCGTCCGTAATCGGCGACGGCCCGGCCAACGTTCTGCCGGATCCACCACGTGGCATAGGTCGAGAACTTGAATCCGCGCCGATACTGGAACCGATCCACCGCCTTCATCAGGCCGATGTTGCCTTCCTGAATCAAGTCGAGCAGCGACAGCCCGCGTCCGAGGTAGCGCTTCGCAATCGACACGACCAGACGCAGATTCGGTTCGACGAGCTCGTGTTTCGCGTCGAGCACCGTCTGCTCCTTGTCGAGCACTCGCGCGGCTTGCCGCCGGAACCTCTGATACGAAAGGCCCACGCGCGTCTCGAGCAGCCGGCACTGCTCGCGTCGCTCGCTCTCGGTCCGGAGCAGCCGGGCGGACTCGAACTGCTCGGTGAGGCGACGCACTTCGGCCACGACTTCATCGACCATCGAGGGCCGAATCGGCAGATCGCGCACCGTTGTGCGCATCTCGTCTTCGAGACGCTCGATACCGCTTTTGGCCTTTGCCCGGCCGGCGGCCGAGGCGCGGCGGCCGGCGACGACCTCGCTGCGCGGCGCGATCTGCTCCTCGAGATCCCGCACGTGCGCAAGCGCATGGAGGACGGGGTTGACCTTCTCCGGTTTCAGTTCGCCACCGTCGGGCATCAGGATGAGCTCGGCCGCCGGTGCCGAGTGCGTGCGCACGGCGTCGGCCAAGGCAAGGATGGTCTGCCTCACCGCCGGAATCATGACGAGCTCGGCCAGCAGCTCGCTGCGGGCGACTTCGATCCGTCGCCCGATCTCGCGCTCCTGGGCCGCGCTCAGCAGCTTCCGTCGTCCGATGTGCTTGAGATACACCCGGACCAGATCGAGCTCCTCCTGCGGCAGCCGTGACTCGGGCGCTTCCTCGAGCTCGTCGCGACCGAGGGTGACGCGCTCGGCTTCGTCGAGCGGCTGGTCGTCGAAGGCCTCGGGTTCCTCCTCAGCGAGCAGCAGATCAGGCGGCTCGACGATTGGCGGATCGACCGGCGCGTGATCGTCGAGCGGGATGAGGCCGAACGAGTGGGCGCGCTCACGCCAGTCGAGCACGTGCGCGTTGCGCTCGGGCTCTTCCCAATCGACCAGCGGTTCAACGGCCGTCGAGACGTCTGAAGAATTCGTTCTTCCGCGACTTCGTTTAGGCACAGCCGTACCTCAACGCTTTCCTCCATCGGCAGCAAGGCTTATGCCCCGCCGCCTGGGGCCCCCACATACAAATACGACTGGTCTCCGAAATTCACTGACCACTAGATAAGACCGAAATTCCCCTGAATGGCTCCAAATCCCACTCAGGTGTAGCCTAACGGGGCAGTTGACGATCCTCACCACACACGTCGGGAGCCTCCCTGGCCCTGACGGGTTCGATCCCGTCGGGACTCACACCGACGACCATCTACGGCGAAGCGTCGAGTGGGTCGTCGATCAGCAACGCTCGATCGGGCTCGACATCATCAACGAAGGCGAGCTCACCAAGGGCGGCGACTGGCTCGCCTTCATGGATCAGCGTCTCGGCGGGTTCGAGGAGCGCCCGACGCCGGCGTCGGGGTCGGTCATCAGAGCGGGCAAAGACCGAGAGGTGTTTGCGGAGTTCTACCGATACGCCAGCGAGCGACAAACGCTGTTCTTTACCGCTGACAAGCGGATGAGCACCGCCCGCCGATATCTGGCGTGCACCGCTCCGATCACCTACACCTCTGGTGCGTTGCAGCGTGAGATCGAGATCTTCCGGTCCGTCGTCTCGGATCCCTCGAACTGCTTTCTCACGAGCACCGCACCCGCCAGCCTCGAACCGTATCGCAGCAACGAGTTCTATGCCTCGTCCGAGGACTTCGTCGCGGCCCTGGCGGAGGCGCTCCGGGTCGAGTACGAGACGATCGTGAACGCCGGATTTCTCCTGCAGATCGACGACGCGTGGCTCGTGGCGTTGTGGGATCGCATCGGCATCGGCATGGGACTGCCGGCGTTCATCGACTACTGTCGCTTGCGCGTCGACGCGCTCAATCACGCTCTCCGCAACATCCCCGAGGACCGGATCCGCTATCACCTGTGCTGGGGCAGCTGGCACGGGCCACACGCCTACGATCTGCCGCTCGCCGACATCGTCGACGTGATGCTCCGAGTGAAAGCCCGCTTCTATTCGTTTGAAGCCGCCAATGTCCGTCACGAGCACGAATACGTCGTCTGGGAACGGGTGCCGCTGCCAGCCGGAAAGGTCATCATGCCTGGCGTGGTGACGCACTCGACCGACCTGGTCGAGCATCCCGAGCTCGTCTCGCAACGACTGCTCCGGTTCGCTCGACTGGTTGGACCCGACCGCGTGATCGCGAGCACCGACTGCGGCTTCGGCGGGCGCACCCACCCGCAGATCGCGTGGGCCAAGCTCAGGTCGCTCTGCGAGGGCGCGCAACTGGCCAGCCGCGCACTCGGGAGTTAACGGAGGTGGCGGAGATAACGGACTAACACGGAGCAACGGAGTAACGGAGATCGGATAGAGATCGCCACGTCGACACCCATCATCCGAGTGACAGAGATGGTGGGTATCGGCGTGGCGAACTCCGTCCGTTCTCCGTTTGCCCCGTTGCTCCGTGTTGATCCGTTTCCTCCGTACCCCTCCGTTGCCTTTACAACCGAGCCCCAGTATCCTCAGGCGGCACAATCACATCGAGGAGCCCCATGCGCCTTCTTTCATCA
>Ga0111539_10001417_pt1 | contig 31957 bp, 27 predicted proteins | sample RhiMethybrSRZTD1_FD_79667 | JGI IMG/M metagenome (GOLD analysis project Ga0111539, IMG submission 79667) | Populus rhizosphere microbial communities from Tennessee, USA - Rhizosphere MetaG P. TD hybrid SRZTD1 (version 2) (version 2) | ecosystem: Host-associated > Plants > Roots > Rhizosphere >...
CGCTACGCGCTCACGGCCGGGTGTCATCCTCAACGCGCGGGGCCCCACCTCCGCGCTCGGGCCGGCTACGCTCGCGCTACGCGCGCACGGCCGGGTGTCATCCTCAACGCGCGGGGGCCCCACCCCCAGCGCTCGAGCCGGCTTTGCGCGCGCTACGCGGTCTTCCTTCTTGGCGCGGGGCCCCACCCCCGCGCCTCGGGCCGGCTACGCTCGCGCTCACGCGCTCGCGGCCGGGTGAACCCCGGAACTCCGGAACCTGTCACCGACCCGCCCGCACGACTTCCACCACCGCGGCGAAGTCCGCTGCATCCCACGGTGTTGTTTTCGCCTTCGACAGCTGCGCCAGCGCGCCGCGGACGGTTTCGAGCAGCACGTGGTGGCGCTCGCCTTCGGCGACGGCGTAGCCCAGGTCCTTGCGCATCAGCGCGAGCTGGAAGTTGACGGTGTAGTCCTTCGCGGTCATGCGCGCGCCGGCGGTGCGTACCATCGGGCTGCCTGGGGCGCCGTCGTAGAGCACGGACAGCGCGGCGTTCGTGTCGAGGCCGCCGCGTTCGATCAGCACGAGGGCCTCGGCAAGCGCCACGGCCTGCACGCCGGCCATGAAATTGTTGATGAGCTTCATCCGCGCGCCGCTGCCGACCGGACCGAGGTGAATGCTGCCGCGGCCCATCACCGACAGGAGCGGATCGATCCGCGCGACGGCGTCAGCGTCGCCGCCCACGAGAAACGTCAATTGCCCGGTGGCCGCATGGACCTTGCTCCCCGTCACCGGCGCGTCCACGAACGCGCACTGGTGCTTTCTGGCGAGCTCGGCCAATTCGAGAATCCAGGGCGGCGAGAGCGTGCTCGATTCGGCGAGCAGCGTCCCCGGCCGCACGCGCGTCAACGCGCCGTGCGGTCCGGTCCACACCTCGAGCGACGCGGCATCGTCGGCCACCATGCTGACGACGACGTCGGCGTGGGCGGCGGCGGCGGCCGGCGAATCGGCGACCGTGGCCCCGGCGTCGGCGAGCGGTTGTGCCCGCTCACGGCGCCGGTTCCACACCGTGAGGGGGACGCCGGCGTCGAGGAGCCGGCGGCCCATGCCACTGCCCATGACGCCGGTGCCGAGCAACGCGACTTGCGGCTTCGCTTGTGCGCTCATAAGTAAGTCTCGCTCGCGGTTCTGCGGGATTAATGGTATTACATGCGTCCCCACGGCCGATGTTGCGATGGCGAATGGCGCTGCTCGTGTGTGCGGCGATTGCGATCAGCTACCTCGATCGCCAGTCGCTGCCCGTCGCCGTTGCCGCGATCCAGCAGGAGATTCCGCTCACGAACACCGAGTTCGGGGCGCTGACGTCCGTGTTCCTCCTCGCCTACGCGCTGATGTACGCCGGCGGCGGGGTGCTGATCGACGCGCTCGGCACGCGCCGCGGGTTCTTCGTGATCATGGTGTTCTGGTCGCTCGCCTGCGCGAGTCACGGGCTGGCGACGAGCTTCTGGATGCTCGCGGCGAGCCGTTTCCTCCTCGGCGCCGGCGAAGGCGGCGGGTTCCCCGCGGCGACCAAAGCGGTCGCCGAGTGGTTCCCGGCGCGCGAGCGGTCAACCGCCATGGGCATCATCAACGCCGGCACGGCGGTCGGGGCCGTCGTCGCGCCGCCGGCGATCGCGGCGATCGTGACGTACGGCCACTGGCGCTGGGTCTTCGTTGCGTGCGGTGCGGTCGGGCTCGTGTGGACGATCTGGTGGCTGCGGGCGTACCGGGCGCCCGCCGAGCACCCGCGACTCTCGGACGCCGAACGGCGTGAGATCGCGGACACGCTCGCGGCGCCGGCGGCCGCCGCGGGCGCGCCAGCAGCATCGTGGGCGTCACTGCTGCGGATTCAGGAAGTGTGGGGCCTGGTCGGCGCGAAATTCCTCACCGACGCCGCGTGGTTCTTCTACATCTCGTGGCTGCCGAAGTACCTCTACGACGCCCGCGGCTTCGACGTGAAGCAGGTCGGCTACTACGCCTGGGTCCCCTTCGCTGCCGCCGGCGTCGGCAGCCTGCTCGGCGGCTGGTTCTCGAGCCGTCTCATTGCCGCCGGCAAGTCCGTCGATTTCTCACGCAAGCTCGCGCTGGGCCTCTCGGCCATCGTCATGCCCGGGATCATCCTCGTCACGCGCGTCCCGGTCGAATGGGCGATCGTCCTGTTCAGCCTCGCGTTCTTCGGACAGCAGTCGTGGTCCACGCTCGTCATGATCGTCCCGACGGATCTCTTCGACCGGCGCGTCGTCGCGTCGGTGGCGGGCCTGGTCGGCTTCGGCGGCGCGATGGGCGGCCTTCTGATGAACCTGCTCGCAGGCCGGTTGCTCGACCTGGGGTTCGGGTACCAGACGGTGTTCTCGATCGTCGGCGTGCTGCACGTCACCGCGTTCGTCGTGATTCTCGTGACGATCCCACGCATCCGGGTACTGGCAACAACGCGCTGAGGACGCTCGCGAGGACGACTCACCCGCGTGCCATGTCGGCGGGTCGAAACCCGACCCGCCCTACGGCCAAGCGCTCCGTGCGGCACTCGAAGAACATCCGCCAAAGAACTTCCTCGTGCTCTTCGTGAGCTTCGTGGTGAAGAATGGATTCATGACCACGCGCGCAACCGGTTCGTTCGACGTCAAAGTCGCGCCGCTGCCGGCGCCGGACGCCGGCGAGGGATCGCTTCTCGGCCGGATGTCGCTCGACAAGCGGTTTCACGGAGACCTTGACGGGACGAGCAAAGGCGAGATGCTCACCGCGGGCACCGGCACGAAGGAGTCAGCCGTCTACGTGGCGGTCGAGCGGGTGATCGGAACCCTCGATGGCCGCCGCGGCAGCTTTTCCCTGCATCACACGGGGATCATGACCCGCGGTGCCACCCAGCTCACGATCCTGGTCGTGCCAGACTCAGGCGATGGCGACCTGGCGGGCTTGAGCGGAACGATGACGATCAAGATCGTGGACAAGCAGCACTATTACGAGTTCGACTACTCTCTGCCCTGACGCGTTCCCCGCGAAGACTCTTTGTTCGGCGGCTCACAGCCCGAGCCGCCCTACGTCCGGGCACTCGGCTCTTCAATCCAAAACACGGAAGCCACGGAGCTTCACTGAGAACACGGGATCCCAGGGGTTAACCCCTTGAGTCCGTGTGCTCCGTGAAATCTGTGCTCTCCGTGTTACGGATCGAGCCGCGGTTTTCTTACTTGCCCTTGTTCTTCTCGATCTCCACCGCGTACACGTGCCGCGGCTGCGATCCGAACTGGCCGGTGAAGATCACCCATCGCTTGTCGGGCGTCACGTGCACGTTGGGCTCGACACCGCCTTTGCCCGTCACGTAGTTGTGCTTGCGCATGTCCACGAGCTGCTCGCGCGTAATGGTGTCGTTCGGCTGGACGCGGAAGAGATTGATCCACATGCCGTCGGTGGCGTACGCGACCTGTGACGCGTCGCCGCCGTCGCCGGCAAACATCGTGTCGTCGCGCGAACTGTTGAAGTGGACACTCCACCAGTCGCGCTCCACGTGGTAGCGCACCGTCCTCCCGGTGGCCAGGTTCACGCCGGCGATCCAGAAGACCTGGCTCCGCGGCGTCTGCAGGTCGAACCACACCGTCTTGCCGTCGTGGCTCCACCACTCGTGGCCGTTGATCTCCATGTCCATCGTGCGCTTGTGCATCAAGCGCATCTGGCTGCCGTCGCTGCGAATGGTCCACGTGCGATTGAGCTCGTGCCACGTGCCCTCGTGACAGTAAAGAAGCAGCTGCGGATCGACCGGGTTGAACTGTATGTGATTGAGGTCGCCGTACTGGAAGCCGGTCTCGAGCGCCTCGCCCGTCTTCAGATCTGTGAAGATGAACGACTGGAGGCCGGGGTTGAGCGCGCGCGCCGCGAGCCCGTCCTCCTTCTTCACGGAGTACTGCTGGTCGGGCGTCAGATCCTCCATGCGCTTGCCGGGGAACATGCGCTGGAGCTGCGGCACGGCCTGACGCACCGGCGGGCGCGGGTACTTCCCGTCGGGATCCTGCGCCATCCCGTTCTTCCTCACCGACAGCGTTTCGTCGGCGTTGATGAACCCGCGCGCGTTCTTCACCTCGCGCGTGTTCTTCGTATCGACGTTCACGGCCATCAGCGTGCCGCCGCCGCGCGCCGCGCCCGGCGCGGCGGCGAGGTAGTAGATCTCACGGCTCCGCCGTGCGAAGTATCCGCCCCGCGCGCTCGAGGTGACGATCGACGTCCTCAGGTCCGCCGTCCCGATCTTCGCGACGTCAACGACCGCAATCCCGCCGGGCGTGCTGAACATCAGCTTGTCGCCTTCCGGCGAAAACGCGTTGTCGTGAAAGTACAGCGTCGAGCCTCCGGCATCGTCTGTCAGCCGGACGATGCGGTGACCGGTCGCCGGATCGATCCAGTCGCGTGGCGGCGGGTCCTGGAGGGCGTGAACACTCCAGCCGGCCGCGAGGACGGCGATCGCGGACAACGTTCTCATGGGCAGCTCCCGGGAGGGAGGGTAACATGACCGCGATGTCGAACGAGCCCCGCAAGGGTGCGTCGTGAGCTCCTCAGCCACGGCGCGGCCGGTCCGCGTCCTCGGCACCGGTGTCGCGCGTCCCGGACGTCAGGTCACTTCCCGTGAGCTGGACGTGCGCCTCGGACTGCCGTCCGGCACGGTGCAGCGACGGAGCGGCGTCCGCGTGCGGCACGTCGAGACGGAGCGCAGCGCCGCGGCTCTCGGCGCCGAGGCGGCGCGGCACGCGTTGGCCGCCGCCGGTGTCGATCTCGGCGACGTCGAATGCGTCGTCGCGGCCAGCGCGAGCATGGATCAGGCGATGCCCTGCAATGCCGCGCTGATCCATCGCGAGCTCGGCCTCGGAGAGAGCGGCGTGCCGGCCTTCGACATCGGCGCGAGCTGCCTCGGATTCCTGACCGCCCTGGATACATTGTCCTGGCCGATTGCCGCCGGCCGGTATCGCCGCGTGCTCGTCGTCGCCGCCGACATCGCCAGCTGCGCGCTCGATTGGACGCGGCTCGAAGCGTCCGCAATCTTCGGCGACGGAGCCGCCGCCGCGGTGCTCGGTCCGGCCGCCGGATCGGCGTCCTGCCTGCTCGCGAGCGCGTTCTCGACGTACAGCGAGGGCGCCCACTTTTGCGAGATCCGCGCCGGCGGATCGCGCCATCACCCATCGCGGAGCAACGGCGACTACGTCGGGCTGGCCCAGTTCCGGATGGACGGCCCGGCGGTCTTCCGCCTCGTCGCGCAACACATCGACGCGTTCGTGGGCACGTTGTTGCGGACGGCGGGCGTCGAACGGCGCGAGATCGACCTGCTCGTGCCGCATCAGGCCAGTCATCTGGGCATGCGCCACGTCACACGGCGGCTGGGCATCTGCCGCGATCGCGTGATCGACATCTACGCCGACCACGGCAACCAGGTCGCGGCGTCGCTGCCGAGCGCGCTTGACGCGGCCATCGCGTCGGGCCGCCTCAAGCGCGGTGACACCGCGTTGCTCCTCGGCAGCGGCGCCGGCGTCAGCCTCGGCGGCGTCGTGATGCGGTACTGAAACAACGATGGCCACCGGGGTTGACATTCATCTGCTGGAAGTGGGCCATTGCCGTCACCTGGAGTGGATCACGATCCGGGGCGGCAGCTGGCGCGCCTGCCGGTTTCCGGCGCTGGTCGTGCTGATCCTGCATCCCGAGGCCGGAGCGATCCTGTACGACACGGGCTACGCTGACCGATTCGACACCGCGACGTCGCCGCTGCCGGAACGGTTGTATCGCTGGCTGACGCCGATGACGCTCTTGCCCGAAGCGCGGCTTGGCGCGCAGCTCGAGCGGTTTGGCGTCGGCCTGGACGACATCAGCCGCGTGCTCATCTCACACCTGCACGCCGACCATATCGCCGGGCTGCGCGACCTGACACGGGCGCGGTTCACCGCGCTCGGCGCCGACATCGATGCCGCACGCCGCCTCGGGCGGCTGGCCGGTGTGCGCCAGGGCTTTCTGCCGGCGCTGCTGCCGTCCGACTTTGGCGAACGGCTCGATCTCGCCGAGGCCTCGCCGCAGCGCGATCTCGGCGCGGGATGGGAGCCGTTCCGTTCCGGTTTCGATCTCCTCGGCGACGGGACGCTCGTCGCCGTTCCCCTTCCCGGCCACAGCGCCGCGCAGATGGGGCTCGCGGTGCGCGGCCGCGACGGCCGGCGCTGTCTGCTGGCCGCCGACGCGTGCTGGTCGGCCCGGGCCTTTCGCGAGGGCCGTCCGCCGGCGTGGCTCGCCCGCGCGGTGCTGTACGACTGGCGCGCGTATCGGCGAACGCTCGATGACCTCGGCACGCTGGCGCGATCGCAACCCGATCTCTCGATCGTCCCGTCGCACTGCGCGGCGTCGATTGCCGCGCTGCGGTCAGCGTGGAGCCTGCCGTCGTGACGCGCGCCTTGGACGTCAGCGCGGCGGCGGTGGGCTTCGCGCGGACACGATGGGGCCGGCGCTGGCCCAATCGCGGCGCGCTCCTCGCCTGGCAGGAACGGCGGCTCCGCCGTTTCCTTCGCGATCGACTGCCGCAAGCGCCGTTCTACGGACGGCCGGCGTCGCATCTCGCGGAGCTGCCCATCGTGGACAAGCGGACGCTCGTCACGCGTTTCGGCGATCTCAACACGCGCGGGATCCGGCGAGCCGATGCGATGGCGGCCGCGCTCGCGGCAGAACGGTCCCGCGATTTCCGGCCGGAGATCGGCGATCTCACGGTCGGTCTCTCGAGCGGAACGTCCGGTGAGCGCGGGTTGTTTCTGGTCAGCCGGCGAGAGCGCATGATCTGGGCGGCCGTGATGCTGGCCCGGACGTTGACGCGCGAGTCGCTCGCGCGTCTCGCATCGCCATGGCGGCCGCCGCTCTCGGTCGCGTTCTTCCTCCGCGCCAACAGCAATCTGTACTCGACGCTCGGCAGCCGCCGGCTCACCTTCGTTTTCTGCGATTTGCTGCAACCGCTCGAGCGGCACGTGACCGCCCTGACTACCCGGCCGCCACACGTGCTCGTCGCGCCGGCGACGGTGTTGCGCCGACTGGCGGAGATCTCCCTCGGAGGCGATCTGCCGATCCGGCCTCGCCAGGTCATTTCCGTCGCCGAAACGCTGGAACTGGAGGATGCGGCGCTCATCGAACGCGCATTCGGCCGGCCGGTCCAGCAGATTTATCAAGCGACCGAAGGATTTCTTGGCGCCACCTGTCCCGCGGGCCGGCTCCATCTCAACGAAGAATGCGTGCACGTCGAGCCGGAGTGGCTCGATCCCGGCCACCGCCGCTTCCATCCCATCGTCACCGACTTCACTCGCGAGACGCAGCTCATCGTCCGCTATCGCCTCGATGATGTCCTCCGCGTCGCCGACGCGCCGTGCTCCTGCGGGCGGGTCAGCCTCGCGCTCGCGGCCGTTGACGGCCGTCGCGACAGCGTGCTGTACCTGCCGGCGCGCGGCACCGGCACACCGCACCCGATTTTTCCTGACCTGATGCGCCGCGCGATGACGATCGGCGGTGAACACGTGCGCGACTATCGCATCGTCCAGACCGACGCCGGGCTCGTCGTGAGGCTCGCGGCATCCGACCCGGGCGCGTCCGCGGCGATCCGTGCCGAGCTCCTGGCGCTCTTTGCCGAGCAGCGCGTGATCGCGCCGTCGATGACATTCGCTCCGTGGCAGGACGACGCGCCTGGCGGCAAGTGCTGCCGGATCCGCCGGACGACGTCCGCGGCAACGTCGGTGCCTGAGGCGATCGCGTGAAGATCCTCGTCACCGGCGCGTCCGGATTCGTCGGCGGCGCGTTCGTCCGCCGGTTTCGCGACGCGCGCGGCCTGGTGATGCACGGGATTGGGCGCCGGCCGATGGACATGGCTGGTTACACCTCGATCGACCTGACGCGACCGATCGATCTCGAGCTCGAGCCGGATGTCGTGGTCCATGCCGCGGCCCGAGCCTCGCCGTGGGGAACGCGCGGAGAATACCAGCGCCAGAACGTGGACGCGACGCGCCACGTGATCGACTACTGCCGCCGGCGCGGAACGCCACGGCTCGTCTACGTGTCGTCGAGCTCGGTGTTCTACCGCGACGGCGATCAGCTCGGGCTGACCGAAGAATCACCGATCGGGCCCGCGTTCGTGAACGAGTACGCGCGCACCAAGCACGACGGCGAGCGGCTCGTGCGACAGTACCCGGGCGAGTGGTGCATCGTGCGCCCGCGCGCGGTGTTTGGCCCCGGTGACACGGTTCTGTTCCCGCGCCTTCTCAACGCGGCGGTCCGCGGACGCCTGCCGCTCATCGACAACGGCCGCGGCCAGGCCGTCGGCGATCTCATCTACATCGACACGCTCGCCGACTACCTGTACGCGGCGGCGACGAGTCCGCTCGCGCCCGGACGGACGTTCAATCTGACGAACAATCAGCCGGTCGCGATGCTGCCGTTCCTCCTCGATGTGTTCGATCGGCTGCGCGTCCCGCGCCCGACGCGGACCGTGTCGCTCACCGTGGCGATGCTCGCCGCGCGGGTGAGCGAAGCCGCCTATCGCTTGCTGCGACTGCCCGGCGAGCCGCCGGTCACCCGCTTCGGGGTCGGCGTGTTCGCCTGGTCGAAAACATTCGACGTCAGCCGGGCAGTTTCAACATTCGGGCCGCCGTCGGTGAGCCTGGAACGCGGTGTGGCCGAGTTCGTCAACTGGCAGCGGGCGCAATGGCAGTTGTCGTAACCGCGATCGCCGCGGCCCTGTATGTCGCGATCCTCGCGATCAAGGCGGATCTCGCGATCGCTTACAAGCGGCGCTATGCCGTGCGGGTGCGAGATCCGGACCTGTCAACCGCGACGATCGTCCAGCCCATTCTGAGCGGCGATCCTGATCTCGAAGCGGCGCTTCGCGGGAATCTCGAGACCGTCCCGGAAGCGCGGTTCCTCTGGCTGATCGATCAAGGCGACGTGGATGCTGACGACATTACGTCACGGTTGCAGCGCGATCACCCGGCGCACCGCATCGAACGGGTGCTGACGACACCACCGCCGGCCGGCGTCAACCCGAAGCTGTTCAAGCTCGAGCAGGCGAGGGCTGCAGTCACTGCCGGCACCTTCGTCGTGCTCGACGACGACACACGAGTGACGCGGGCGGGTCTGGGCGCGCTCCTCGCGGCCCTCGACACGCACATGCTCGCGACCGGCCTGCCGTGTTGCGCGGATGGCGGCAACGTGTTTTCGCGTCTCGTGTCGCAGTTCGTGAACAACAACGCGGCACTCACCTATCTGCCGCTCCTGCACTTCGGGCCGCCACCCACCATCAACGGCATGGCGTACGCGATCACTCCCGCTGCGCTCACGTCTCTCGGAGGCTTCGGTCCGCTCTGGAATCAGCTTGCGGACGACCTGGCGGTCGCGCGGCGGGTTCAGGACGCGTCCGGCACTATTGCGCAGACGCCGGTGCCCCACTTCGTGGCGACGACCGTCCGTGACGCCAGCCACTACCGATCGCTCATGCACCGGTGGTTTCTGTTCGCGCTGCTGCTCGTGCGCGACCGGCCGCCGGCCTGGCGCGCGCTCATCGCGCTGCTCCATGTCCTGCCGCCGTGGCTGCTCTGGACGGTCCTCGCGACGGCCGTCCTCGTGCCCGGCTGGACCAGCGCAGGGATCGCGATCGGAATACTCGCGGTGCGCGCGACGACACTGGTCGTGGTCCAGCGCGTGATCACCGGGCGGAGCCGCCATGCGCCCGTGCTGTCGATCGCCGCCGAGCTCCTCCAACCTTTCCATCTCGTTGACGCGGCGTGCCGCCGGACGATTCGCTGGCGCACGCGACGGTACGTCGTCTTCGCGAACGACGATTTCCGGCCGGTTTGATCTTGACGGACGCGCCACCGGCACTGCCGATCCAGGTGGTCTTTCTGACCGGCCAGAGCGATGCGGCTCGCTGCGCGCTGAGTCCGGCGCAGCACGCCTTCCTTGAAGCGCTGCCGCTGCCGGTCGGCGCACGAGTGCCGCGGAATTTTCCGTACGGCGACACGGCGCCCTGGCGGCCCACGTCGCTCCTCGCCGCCAGCCTGAGCAACGCGCGCCAGTATCTCGCCTCGCGACGACCGGAGTTCGCGGCCCGCTACGCGCCCGACGTGCAGCGACAACTGTCGCAGGCGCGACGCACGCTGATTCTCGCCGGCAGCAACGGGCTGGAACTGCTCTTGAATCTGCGGCTGTCGACCGAGATCCTGGACGGCATCGAGGTCTTCGCCTACGGTCCAGTGGCGCGCCAGCGCCCGTCGTGCGCCTGCGTGCTCGTCCAGGGCACGCGCGACTGGCTGTCCCGGATGTGGTTCCCTCGCGTGGACCATCGCGTGAATTGCGGCCACCTCGATTATCTGGAGTCGCCGCAGGTGCGCGACTTGTGCGCTGCTGCCGTCCGGCGCGTGGCGGCGAGAGAGACGCCATGAACCGGCCGCGCGTCGATCTCATCACGCCGCCGTTCAGCGGACACCTGCATCCGATCCTCGGGATCGGCCGGTGTTTGAGCGCGGACGTGCGCGTCCGGGTCATCAGCACGGGCGCGGCGGCGGCGCGGGTGCGCGCGAGCGGGCTCGAGATGCACACGCTCATGGCCGGTCAGGACGACGCGATTCGCGCGATCACGGAACCTGAAGTCCCGATCCGCCATCATCCGTCGCGCCTGAACGCACAATTTCGCGACACGCTGGCCCTGTTCGGTCAATTTCGCGATGAGCTGCACGACCTCTACCGGCGCGATCCCCCGGCACTGGCGCTGGTGGATTTCACGCTGCCGGTGGCCGGCTACGTGGCGCTCGAGCACGGGGTCCCGTGGTGGACGAGCCATCCCTCGCCGTGTGTGATCGAAACACCTGACGGCCCGCCGGCCTACCTCGGAGGGTGGGCGCCGCGGCCGGATCTCGCTGGCCGGGTGCGTGATGCGACCGGACGCTTTCTGGTCCGCGCCTTCAAGCGCGGTGTGGTGCGGCTGCACCGCCGGACGCTCGGCGAGTTGGGCCTCGCGGGTCCGTATCGCGGCGACGGAACGGAGGCCGCGTATTCGTCCGAGTGCATTCTGGCGCTCGGCCTGCGCGAGCTGGAGTTCGCGCGCCGCTGGCCGGACGCCGTGCACTTCGTCGGTCCGGTCCGCTATACCCCGCCGTTCAGCGGCGAGCCGCCCGAGTTCGTGCCGGGACGCCCGCATGTGCTCGTCAGCATCGGCACGCACCTGCGGCACGAGAAGGAACAGTTCGCCGCGGCGGCCCGGGCGGCCGCGCGCGATCTGCCGCAGATCGAATTCCACTTCACCGACGGCCACGCCGGCGCGCCGCGACACGCCCGGCAAGGTAACTTTCAGCGGCGGCCGTACATCACGTACGACCTGCTGCCGCGGTACGACCTGGTGGTCCATCACGCGGGGACCGGCGTCCTGAACGAGACGCTCGCCGCAGGCGTGCCGGCGGTCGTCGTGCCGCTCGACTACGATCAGTTCGACTACGCGACGCGCCTCTGCACCGCCGGTCTGGCGATCGGCGTGCGGTCACTCCGTCATCTCTCGCCGGCGATCGAGCAGGCGCTGGCCGGCGCGACCTCGAGCGACGCACGCCGGCGTTTTCGCGAGCTGGTCCTGGACCAATCGGGCGGAGACAACGTGCGCGCGCTGGTTCTGCGCCGGCTCGGGCAATCCCATAACACGGAGGCCACGGAACCAACACGGAGCGCGCGGAATCTCGAGGGTTAACCCCCATCTGCACCCGTACCATGCACCGTGCACCATGCACCGTGCACGGCCGCACCCAGCCCACCCGCACCATGCACCGTGCACAGTGCACCCTGCACCGGTGCCCTACGGAACGTACGCGATGCAGTCGATCTCGACGCGCAGCCCCGGTCCCGGCAGCGCGCCGGCCTGAATGGTTGTCCGCGCGGGCCGATGATCGCCGAAGGTACGTGCGTACACGGCGTTCATTTTCTGAAACTCGCCGATGTCGAGCAGGAAGACGCCGCAGCGCAGCACGTACTGCAGATCCGATCCCGCCGCGCGCAGAATCGCGCGCAGGTTGGCGAGGCACTGCGCTGTCTGCGTCTCGATGTCGTCGCCGGCGAGCTGGCCGGTCGCTGGATCGGTCGCGCCCTGCCCCGAGACGAAGACGAGGCGGTCGAAGAGCACGCCGGGTGAGTAAGGTCCGACGGGCGCCGGGAGTCCGGCGGCGTGAACGGCACGGTGGGTCGACATGGCGCGCCACTCTACCACTCTGCCCACGAGAAGATCGTCAAACGTGCTGTGTGTGAAAGTGCCAGCATAGACAAACGAGTGGCGCAACCTCCAGCAGGAGGGAGGACTCGACCGCCTCATGTCCGCGCTGTCGGGCGGCGGCCACCAGCAATACCTCGCCGCCCCGCCCGCGGCCCCGGCGGCGCCCAAGACCTACACCGTGAAGGCCGGCGACACGCTCAGCAAGATTGCGAAGGAAGCGCCAGGTCCTGAAACTGCCCGCTTAGAAGGCCAAAACACGGAGAGCACGGGGGACATGGAAAACACGGAGATCAGATTTTCCTGAATCCGTGTTCTCCGTGTTTTCTCCCGTGATCCTCCGTGTTGTGGATCGTTCCCTCCAGGTCGTTCTTACCAGTTGATGCGCCACACGATCTGACCCAGCCGGCCGCCCGGATCGTTCGTCGTGTTCGGATCGGTGTAGCCGGACGTCACGCGGAACGTGTCGGTGCTCGTCCCCGGGTTGAACGCAACCGAGTGGTTGAAGTTCACCGTGTCGAACGCGTTCATCAGCTCGAAGTCGATCTCGAGCGTCGCCCGGCCGACCAGCGCGAACGACTTCTTCACGCGCAGGTCCACGCGGGCGAAGAGCGGTCCGTTCAGGTTGATGTCCGGCGTGTTGCAATCGCCGCGGTAGATCGCGACGCAGTCCGGCTCGCTCGGCGGACGCAGGTAGCGCCCCTGCGGCACGCCCAGCGCCAGGCTGTATCCGCTCGCCGTGGTCGGGTCCGAATTGAACGCGGCGCGTGTGTTGTCGATGATGTCCTGCGGGAAGCTGAACACCTGCGTCAGACCCGTGGTCGCGTTCTGGGTGATGCGAATCTTGAACGCCTTCTGCAGATCCGCCACGGACATCCCCTCGAGCTTCGCGCCGACGATCTGGTAGCGCTGGCTCTGGAATCGCGCGTTGCCCGAGAATTCCCAGCCGCCGACGAACCCGTCGAGCACGCGGCCCATGTCCGTGCCGAACCGCCGGCCGCGGCCGACCGGCACCTGATACACCCAGTTCGCCTTGACGGCGTGCGGGATGTCGCTCGTGTCCACCTGCATCCGATCGAAGTGCAGCGACCGCGTGACGACGCCCTTCCGGATGCCGTAGGTGTAGTTGCCGGACACCAGCAGGCCGCGCGAGAGACGCCGACGCACTTCAATCTGGAGGCTGTCGAACTTCGTCGAGTTCCGATCCGTGACGACGTTCGCGTTGGTGACCGCGGGGTTCATGACGAAGAAGTTCGGCACGAAGCCGGCGCGCGCGGCGTTGGCGCGAAACGCCGTCGTGTCCAGATCCCCCGCCGCCGCGGTGACCTCCGGCTCGATCGTGCTGAGCCTGGCGAGGAACGCGGCGTTGGTGAACTGCGCCGCCGTGTACGCCGCGGTATTCGCCGCGTCGTTCCGCCCGCTGAGGTAGCCGAGATAAATCGGAAGCGGTGACGTCCCCGCCGCGCCGGTGTACGCGAACGTGGCGCCACGGCCCGCGGAGAGGTTCGCCCTGAGGTTCGACTGCGCCAGCTTGAACTCGTCGAGAAAGCCGTTCTCCAAGATGTTGCGCTCGTTCCAGGTCTCCTCCGCCCACGTGAACAGGTTCTTGTTGCCGACGTAGCGCACTTCGACGGCCGTGTCGCGACCGATCGACCGCTGGAAGCCCACCGAGTACGAATGCACGCGCGGTGTGCGCAGATCCTGCTGGAACATCTCGACGCTGTCGGCCGTCGTCGCCGCGATCGGATAGATCGGCGATTCCGGGAACACCGGCGGACCCAGCCGGTTCCGCTGGCTGAAGAGCAGCGGGTGGCTCTCGCCGGGCAGGACGAGCGGGTAGCCCGTCGTGAGGTTCCGCACCACGTTCACCAGCCCGCCGGGGTTCGTGGCGACGCTGTTCTCGAACCGGTCGATGCGCTCCTGGTTGTAGCTCATCGCGTACCCGGCGCGCACCGTCGCCTGCTCCGGGTCGCCCAGCAGCGTGCGCAGGAAACCGCCCTGCACGTTCGGCCGCCACGCGACCCCGACGTTGGGTGCGAAGTCGGTCCAGTTCGGGTTGTACGCCAGCGTGCCCGGCTCGTAGAGATCCAGCGCCGGTACGGGCGCGCCAGTCTGCGCGCGCGGATTGAACAGGTTGCACGGCCGTCCGCCGGGACCGGATCCGACGCCAGAGATGCCGCAGATGTCCTCGATCGTGGCGTTGGAGTAGGTCGGCGTCACCGCGGTGAACGGCCGCTGCAGGTCCCAGCGCAGGCCGCCGTTCAGGGTGAGCGACGGCGTCACGCGCCACGAGTCCTGGACGTACGCCGAGAACAGGGCCTGACGCGACTTCTGGGAGAAGAACCCGTTGTAGTCGTACTTGCCGGTCTCGGCGTTGAGCCGCCCCTGTCCGGGGATCTGGGTCACCCGACCGGTGAGCAGCGCGTAGATATTGCGCGCCTCGGTCAGGTTCGCCGACGACGCCCCCGGAAAGTTCGTGTTGTTGAACAGCCCGACCGCCGGATCATTCGTCGTGTCGAACCCGAGCACGATGTTCGTCGCGAGCGTGTACTGGTCGAGGCGATTGTTGACGCCGGCCGCCGATCCGCCGAGGGTGAGGCTGTGCGCGCCGCGGAGCCAGTTGAGCGTGTTCTCCACGCTCCAGGTGGTGGTGTTGCGCGGCGCCGGCGAGATCGTGTGGGTCACGCCGTTTCCGGTGTTGGCCGGAAAGCTCAGGCCGAAGCCGTCCTGATCGTCGAACTGATCCTTGGTCACGAACGAGAAGCTGGACGGAGACGTCTGAAATCCGCCGCGCAGCTCGTTGACGATGCTCGAGGACAGCGTCGACCGCAGTGACACCGACCCGGTGTTGCGCCACGACGTCTGGGTCGCGGAGTTGGGCTGGCCGGGGAAAATCGGGTCGCGGTTGTTGAGCAGATCCGGATCGGTCGCGAACCGCTGCAGCCAGTAGGTCCCGGTGAGGCGCTGATTCGGCGTCAGGTTGACGTCGACCCGGCTGGTCGGCGAGTACTGATTCGACTTGCCCGGGCTTTGAAACACGTACTGCAGCGTGTTGGCGGAGGCCACGTCGTTGATCGTGCCCGTGGACTGCGCGCCGGTCCGGATCTTCGCGAGCAGCCCACGGATCGTCGGATCGAACGTCGCGATCTGGCCGTTGGCGGCCGCGAGCGCCATCAGGTCGCGCGAGCTCTGCGTCGTCACGCCGGCCACGGTCACGTCCCACGCGAAGATGCCGTTCATCGCCGAGTCGCGCAGCATCGTGCGCGTCCGGGTCTGTTCCTGGGGCTGGTACTGACGCTCGTAGTTGAAGAAGAAGAACGCCTTGCCGCGGCCGTCGAACCCCGGAAGCACGACCGGGCCGCCGAGGCGGCCGCCGTACTGGTGGACGAGGACGTCGTTCTTGTCGAGGTTGTTGACCTTGTTGAAGTAGTAGTTCGTGTTGAGCGCCGGCGAGCGGTAGTAGTGGTAGACGCTGCCGTCGAAGCGGTTGCTGCCCGATCGGGTCACGAATCCCACCTGCACCGATCCCGCGCCGCCGCCCGATCCCGGTACCGCGCCGGTCATCGTGACTTCCTCGACCGCGTCCATCCTCGGCGTCAGCATCGAGAAGAAGCCGTCGGTGGACTGCAGCATGTTGCCGGTGCTGATGCCGTCGATGGTGACGTTGACGGTGTTGTTCGGCAGGCCGTTGATGATGGCGCCGCGCGGCCCGCCGGTCGTCGCCACGCCCGGCAGGAGCGCGACGGCGTAGAGCGCGTTGCGCGTGATGAGCGGCAGCTCGCTCAACTGCTCGACCGAGAGCGTCGACGAGACGGCGTTGGTCTGCGACTGGACGAGCTCGGTGCGCGCTTTGACCGACACCGTCTCCGTCAGGTTGCCGACTTCGAGCTTGGCGTTGACCTCACCCGGCCGGCCCGCGAGCAATCGCACGTCGCTCGCGACGAACGTCTTGAAGCCGCTGAGCGAGACTGTGACGGTGTAGGTCGCGGCCGCCAGCGCGGGAAACGAGAACTGGCCGGTGCTGTTCGTCACTGTCTGAAACGTGACGCTCGTGGCGTTGTTCTTCACGACGACAGTCGCGCCGGGGACGGCGCCCCCGCTGCCGTCGGTGACGACACCCGAGAGCGCGGACGTCGCGGTGCCTTGCGCCCACGCCGGTGCCGCCGCCAGCAGGAGCCAGGCGGCCGACACCAGTACCCGAACCATCCGATCCATGATCACTCCATCCTTCTGGACAGCGTGCGAAACAGGGCGGTTGCGGGATCGATCGTCGCCCTCGCGTGACGAAATCGACCGCAACGCCGGCGCGAGGGGGTCGCGCCGGTGGTTTGATCCCTCACCCGTGCTGTCGGTCCCACGCTAGGGCGAGTTGTTAAGTGCGCGTCAAGATATGTGACGAAGTGCGTTCTGTGAGGGTGAAACTGTGCGATGACGGACGCTTCAGCGGCCCTCGAGCGTCTTCTTGGTGGCCGTGAGCACCGATTGCAGCCCCTTGCGCGCGCCCTCGCGCACCCGGCCCCTGATCAGCCAGCCCACGAATCCGCCCAGCCCGTCCAATCGACTGCGATTGACGTTGACGAACCAGAAGCCGGGGCCGCGCGACGGATCGGGAATCAGGGCGCGAAGCTCGAGCGCGGACCAGAAGTAGTGGCTGGAATACAACTGCTTCGACGCGACGATCGTCGCATCGGGGGTCTCCTGAATGGCCACGTGGCTGATGCGAATCAACGGCTTGAGTCCGAACGTCGCCTCCTGCCAGTACATGAACGAGATCGTCGGCCGTGTCGGCGGCTTCGGATACTCCAGCAGGTAGTGGCGCATGTCGGGCTGGTGCTGGCTGAGCTCCGGCATGCTGTCGAGCAGCCCGCGCAGCTCCTTCGCCGCGAAGGTGGGATGCACAGCGTCGCGGTAGACGGCCAGCATGCTGTTGCCGCCGGCGCGATAGGCGTTGACGTAATCGGTGGCGATGGACCGCATCAACCGCTCGAGCTGGGCTTTGACGTCCGGCTTCGTCCAGTCGATCTCCTTCTTCAGACGCGCCACGGCTTCCGCGCTCAGTTTCAACTCGCAGTTGCCGACCTGGCACCAGCGCAAATCCGCGACGTCGGCGGGCGGCAGCGTGAGCGCCGCGAAGTCTTCGACGCGCGCCGGCTCGCTGAGCTTCTTGGTGGAGCGGAAGCCCCCACCCTTCTCGAAGTTCTCGATGTCCTGGAGGCGCGCCACGTACGTCGACGCCGGAACGCCGATCCAAATCGCGCCGGATATCGCCACTTCCTTCGTCGGGTCCGCCTCGAGATTCTTGGCGATCGGCGCCCCGCTCAGGAGCAGCTTCCGCTCCGCGGCGGTCAGTTTCAGTACGGTCGTCAGGTACGCGTCCAGGCGCGCGGGCAAGGCTGTCTGCGCGGGCTCCACCGGCGCAGTGAAGGCGGTGAGACCGGCGACGAGAGTGACGATGAATCCTGCGCCGCGCCGCAGGCGCGTGATGGTGAAACCGATTCCTCAATTATAGGCGACCGCCGTCCGGCGCCTGTACGTAGCGCGCCTCGGGCTGTGAGGCGCGAAGTCGTGCGCCTCGGGCTGTGAGGCGCGCGGCGCCGCAGCGTTACAGCGGCGGGCCCGACCGTTCGAGCGCCGCGCGCGCCCGGGTCGAGACGTACTGCCCGCCGCTGAGGGCCGCGCGAAGGGCCGGCAGCAGCTCGTCGCAGGCGTCGCCCTTCAACACGTAGCCGCAGGCGCCGGCCAGCAGCGCGCTCCGCACGACCGCCGGCTCGGCGTGCACGGTGATGAAGACGATGCGCGCCGTGGGCTGGCGGGCGAGGATGATGCGCGCCGCGCCGAGTCCGTTCAGCCCGGGCATGCCGATGTCGCTCAAGATCACGTCCGGGGCGAGCGACAACGCCGCGTCGATCAACGCGGCGCCGTCTTGAACAGTCTCCACCACGTCGAACTCCGGGGCGAGCAGCGACCGAAGCCGCTCGGCGACCGTGGCATTGTCCTCGGCCAGCAAGGCACGAGCGCGCGACACGACGTCCTCCAAGGCTCCCATCACGATCGGACGGCCACCACCTCGAGGCGCGGGAAGCGGGAAATCCTCGAGGCAGCCGGCGGCCCCGGGAGTCGAGACTCACGGGTGGGTCGGCCAAGACCAACCTTCGCGAGCCGGCTGCGAAGCGTGCTGGGCTTGAGTCCGAGCGCCGCGGCCGCGCCGCGCGCGCCGTCGATCCGCCATCCGCTCAGGGCCAGCACGTGCATGAGATGCGCGCGCTCGACATCGCGCAGCTTGAGACTCCCGGTGGCGGCGGCGGGCACCCCTTCGGCCGGCGTCGCCTTCAGCGGTTCGGCCAGCGTGAGTACGCCGCGTCGGCTGCCGATCACCGCGCGCTCCAGCACGTTTTCCAGCTCTCGCACGTTGCCCGGCCAGTCGTACGCCTCCAACTGCTCGATGAGGGCATGTGGGATCAGCGAGACCTCGCGGCCGTACTTCCGGCTCAGTTGATTCAGGATGTGCCGCGCGAGGAGCGGGACGTCGCCGAACCGCTCGCGCAATGGCGGCAGCGTGATTGGGACGACGTTCAGGCGATAGAACAGATCCTGACGGAACCGCCCGCGGCGGACGTCGTTGAGGATCTGGCGGTTGGTCGCCGCGATGACGCGGACGTCGGTATGCTGCGTGCGCGGCGAGCCCAATCGCTCGAAGCAGCCTTCCTGCAGGACGCGCAGGAGCTTGGATTGAATCGAGAGCGGCAGCTCGCCGACCTCGTCGAGAAAGATCGTCCCGCCGTGCGCCAGCTCGAAGCGTCCGGCTTGCATCGCGTTCGCGTCGGTGAACGCCCCGCGCTCGTGACCGAAGAGCTCGCTCTCGGCCAGCGTCCGCGGCAGCGCGGCACAATTGACGTGGACGAACCGCGCCGCCCGCCGGCGGCTGCGCTGGTGAATCGCCCGCGCCACCAGGCCCTTTCCTGTTCCAGTCTCGCCAAGCAGCAGGACCGTCGCGTCAGTCTCCGCCACGTCGTCGACCCGCGCCTCGACGTCACAGAACGCGGGGCTGTCGCCGAGGAGCACCTCCACCGGGCCCGCGGGCACCGGTTCCATCACGGCTGCGCGAGAAGCCTGTCGGGTTTCCAGCATTGCATCCTCCGTGGCGGAACACCGGCTGCCCTCCGGGTCCCGGTCCGTTCGGGAGAGGCTATCCGGCGACGGCAGGCGGGCGCATCGGGAATGTCACGGGGGATCGGCAGGGAAAACTACCGGGGCCGACTGGTAAAACTACCGTAGGCCGGTTCGGCCAGGCCGCCGGGGGCAGGACGGCCCATTACGGGACGGTCATCGGGCGGCGAGCATCCGGCCGAAGCTCTTGACCTTGAAGGACAGCGCAATCAGCACGATCCCGAAGATGGTTGCGTAGATCGCGATGAGCCAGGCGACCGCCAGCGCGCCGGCGCCGGGCCGGGTGATGAGCGCGAGGCCGAACCCGACCGACAGCACGCCGGCCAGGACCAGCAGCCACTCCCCCTCGATCTCCTTGCGGAGCTTGAGCGCGACGATGATCTCCAGCACGCCGGTCGCGATCGCCCAGAAGGCTATGTAAACGAGCAGCGCAAACGCGGTGACGCGCGGCGCGACGAGCGTCAGGATCCCCATCGCGATGCCGACCAGGCCGCCGAGCAGAAGCATCCAGCGGTCGCGAGTACGGTGGGAGAGCGCCGCCCACACGCCGAGCACGCCGTCAGCCAGCGAAAAGAACCCGAACAAGAGCACGAGCGAGGCCAGCGTGATGCCTGGCCGCATGAAGGTGAGAATGGCAAACGCGAGCGCGATCAGTCCCCGGACGAGGAGCACCCACCATTTGCGCGCGAGATCCTGCACGAGCATTTCGGCCAGGGCCATGTCACACCTCGGTAAGGCACCTGGCGAGCGGTCGATTCAACATGCGGGCCACCCGGAGGGCGCCGGCCTCGGCCCGGAAACTCGGCGCGCTCGCAGGCGGGCCGCGGCCGATCGTGGGCCGTTCGCCATTGGTCGCGAAACTCAGAAGCGAAACTCAGAAGGAGGGGCGGGCTTCAGCCCGCCCGGAGGTTTGATTGGTCCTACACGTCTCGCTGCTGAAATCTCCAGTACCCGACGACGACGCCCACGACGCCGAGCGCGACGAGAATCGAGAGGTCACGGGCCGGATCGGTCTCGCCGGCGAGGATGCCGGCGCCGTGAAAATGGTGAAACGGCGAGAGGCGCGCGGTCCACGCGATCCGCGGCCAGCCCTCGGCCACGACCTCCACGAGATAGAGCGCGACGGCGGCAACGCCGACCAGCGTCTGCGCCGATCCGCGGCGGCGCGCCCAGGCGGCCGCGGCGAGCGCCGCGCCCCCGAAGCACCAGGCCACGGCCGCAAGATGCGCCATCAGCAGCAGGATGACGCCAGGCTCGGGCCAATCCGCCTCCGGCGGCGCCATCAGCCGGAGGCTGATCCACTGGAGCGCGCCCATCGTCACGGGCAGCAGGATTGACACGCCGGTCATCGCGATGAGCGATCGCGTCACGAGCCAGTGCCGCGGCACCGGCCGCGCCAGCACGAGATCGACGATCCCGGTCTCGACGTCGCCCGCCGGTTCGGTCGCCAGGAAGATCGCGAACTGCACGACGAGCATGACGATCAGCGGCTCGAAGAAGCCGAGCGACGTCATGCCGGCGAACGAGGCGAGCGCCGGACCGAACGAATGCTGAAGGAACGACGGGATGAGACCGGCGAGGTGATCGAAGCTCTTGCTCTCGTCGAACGACACCGCGGTGGCGACGAGCGCGACTTCGAATGCCGCCAGCAGTCCGATCAGCACGATGAGCAGCGTGCGGACGCGCGCGATGGTCCGTCGCAGCAGCGTCAGCACGGCGGCGGATCCGCGAAGAGCCGGAGGAGCGCGTCTTCGAGAGCGAACGGCGCGAGGTCGATGTCGGACACCGGCAGGCCGGAGAGCGACGAGACGAAGGCGCCGATCGCGCCGCGCACGTCGATCACCCATCGCTGCGGTTCGCGCGTGACGACGGTCCACCCCGGCTGGGCGGGCACTTCCCGATCGACCGGCTGCGAGAACGTCACCGTCAGCCGCCGCGGCGTCGCCGCGCGCAGCTCGCTCAACGTCTGCACCGCGACCAGCCGTCCGTTCCGGACCAGGCCGATGCGCGTGCAGACACGATCGACCTCGGACAGGACGTGCGACGAGAGCATGACGGTGGTGCGGCCTGATCGCGCCAGCTCGTCGATCGTCTCGCCGAATGCCTCGATCATGAGCGGGTCCAGGCCCGACGTCGGCTCGTCGAGGATCAGGACCTCCGCGTCGGTCATGAGCGCCTGGATCAGCCCGAGCTTCCGCTTCATGCCGTGCGAGTACTCGCGCATCCGGCGGTGCAGATCGACGTCGCTGACGTTGAAGCGTCGCAGGAGGGCGTCGAGCCTCGTCCGCGACGGCGGCGGGCCAATCGCCGAGAGGAACGCCAGATACCGCGCGCCGGTGAGCTCCGGATACATCGGCATCTCGGACGGCAGGTACCCGATCCGGCGCCGGGCCTCGAGGCCCTGACGGTGACAGTCGAGGCCGAGGATCGATGCGGTCCCGCTCGTCGGGCGCAGCAGATCGAGCAACAGCCGGATCGTGGTCGTCTTCCCCGCGCCGTTCGCGCCGAGGAACCCGAAGATTTCGCCCTGGCCGATCTCGAGCGAGAGGCCTTCGACGCCGACGACGCGGCCGTAGTACTTGGTGAGATCGGTGGTCCGGATGGCGGCCGTCACGGTGCGTCAGCGCCCGCGGAGGCGGCCGATCTCCCGCAACGCCACCGCAAGCACGTCCGACAACGGATCCTGCGCCGTCTCGCCGCTGAGCACGATGTCGCCCGGGTTCGCCGGAAGACGAAACTCCTCGGGCGCCACCTCGGCGGACGGCCGCACGCTCCGGCGGAGCAGCCTGAACGACACCGAATAGGGCTGCTTCAACAGCGTGCCGCTCGCTTCGAACTCCCGGATCCGGAAGTCACGCTCGTCGATCAGCGCGCGCGCGTGGTAGAGATCGAGCATCGCGACGCCGGACGCCGGCGTCACCCGCGGCATCTCCACCACGTACTGCCGTCCTTCCGGCGTATCCAGCGTCGTGAGATTCTGATCCGAGGTGGCCTGCATCATCGAGATCGCCGTCTCGACGAGCGCCTGCCCCATCTCCGGCAGCGACAGCGGCGCCCCCTTGCCGACCTTCAGATCGACGACGTAGGCCTTGTCGTCCACGCGAATCAGATGCAGGCGGCGGCCGGTGGCCGGATCCTGACTGATCGCCGCCTCGACCGTGCCGTCGGGACGATAGTCCGAGAAGCGGAACCGGCCCGGCCGATCGTGATCGATCACGTGCTCGATCCGGTGCGGCCCGGGCATCGCACCGGCGATGAAGAGCTCGTAGTCCAGCGTCTCGACGCCCGTCGTGCTCGAGAGCGTCTCGAGCGAGCGGCCGAGGATTTCGGACGCCGAGAGCGACGTCGGCGCGCCGAGCTTCGGCAGGACGAGAAACACGATCAGCGCCAGGGCGGCCGCGGTCGCGGCGGCCGAGAGCCAGCCGGCGCGCCGCCAACTGCCGGCGGGCGCGTCGCGCAGCGTCGTGGCGCCACGCACGGCCTGCCCCGTCGCGATCGCCTGCCGCATCCGCGCCTCGAGCGCGGGCGACACGTCGCCTTCGGCAGTCATCACCACGGCGAGCGCCGCCATGTCGCGGCGCCGCTCTTCGACGCGGGCGCGGCAGCGCGGGCAGCCGGCGACATGCGCCTGCGTCGCGTCATCGGCTTCGGTGTCCACGACGGCCTGAACGGCGGAATCAGTCAAGCAATGCATAAGGCCTCTCTCAACGGGACGCGATGTGTTTCTTCTTCCAGCGATCGACGGCGCGTGCGAGCAAGCGGCCGACGGACGGTTCGGCGACGCGGGCCGCCGCGGCCATCTCGCGGTACGACAGACCCTGCGCGCGGAGCGAGAGCAACAGGCGATCGCGCGGCGCCAGCGCGGCAAACGCCGCGCGCAACGGCCCGAGATCCGGCGACTCGCCGGGCGACTCGACCGGACGACGATCGAGATCGGCCCGCCACGGCAACCAGCGCATCCGCCACTTCGCGCGATCGCGGCAGGCGTTGGCGGCCACCGCGAACAACCAGCCGCGCAGGTTCGATCGATCCCCGCCCGACCGCAGGTGCTGAAGCAGCTTCAGGAACGTGTCCTGCACGATGTCTTCCGCGTCACTGCGGTTGCCGAGCGTCGCGCGGCAGAAGCGAAACACGCCGGCGCCGTGTGCCTCGAACAGGCGCAGGCTCTCCGACGCCGGGTCAGCGACGGGCGCGTCGGGAACCTGCGCCGCTTCGATCGATCTCATCCAGGGTGTGGTGATCGTAGTCACGATCGGCTGCCGGGCAAGTGTGACCCAGTCTGCCCTCTCCAGAGGTATAACTGCCGGCCGGCCCGTTTGTGACAGGCCAGGCCTTCTGATACTGTCCCCCTCCCGAACCACCTGGCGACGACGAGGCGCTCTCGCATGCGAGATCGGACTGGCAAGTCCCCCAGCACGCGTCCATCAGCCACGCCCAACACAGACGATGACGTTCCCGGCCTGATGGCCCACGCCGAGGGGCTCTACCGCACCGGCCACCATCGCGAGCTCCTCGCCGCGGTGCACGAGATGCGGCGCCGCGGCCCGAGCCAGGACGTGCTGGTGCGTGCCGACATCCTCGAAGGCATGGCGACGTTCGACGCCGGCAACGTGGTCGCGTCACTCCGGCTGCTCGCGGAGGCGGTCGAGCGCTCGCGCCGGCTGGACACGCCGCTGCATTTTGCCGCCGCGCTTGCGCTCTTTCTGCGTGACAGCGATTTTCAGTCGCCCGACCAGGTCCTGCCCGGCTTGACCTCGCTGCGGCAACTCGCGTCGCGCATCGGGGACGCCAACGCGCTCGCCGGCCTGCACCTGGGCGTGGCCCGTCTGGAAGGACTGCGCGGCCACTGTGCGGGCGCACATCGCCATCTCGAGATCGCGCGACGCTTCGCGGAACGATCGAATGACGTCGGCCTGCAATGTTGTGTGGACAACGTCGAAGCGTCGCTCGAGTCGATCGCCGGCAATTTCGGACGATCGCGGCGGCTGGCGCAGGCGTGCTTCAAGCGAGCCGACGCCGCGGGCTTCGTCAAGTACACGATCGGGTCGGTTGCCAACCTGGCGGTCGTCGATCTCTACACCGGCGAACTGGCCGCGGCCCGCGAGCGCCTGGATCACGTGCTCGGCCAGGCACAGGGGCTGACCTACGTGCAGCTCGGCGCGCTCGACAGCCTCGCGTCCATCGCCCTTCGCGAGGGCCGTCTCGAGGCCTGCGCGGAGCTCCTCGGCCAGTGCGCCGCGGTCATCGCCACGGACGCGGTCCCGGCGCCCTCCTGGAACGATCTGGCGCACCGCGTCACCCGGTGCAGCTACCTCGAGCACTTCGCGGACTGGACCGCCATCGTGCAGATCGTCGATGGCGTGGATGGCGAATTGCAGCGGCGTCAGTACAAGGCGCTGCGCACGTCGCTGCTCTGCGCCAGAGCGCGGGCCCTGGCACGCCAGCAGCAGCCGGATGCCGCGCAGGCGACGCTCGCGATCGCGATGCGGACCTGTCCCAAAGGCGCGGTCGATCCCGGCATCGTCCTCGAGGCGTCGAAGGGACTCTGCCTCGCCGCTCGCGGGGACTGGGACACGGCCGACGTGCACTACGGCCGGGCGATCGCGGCGTGCCGCGCGATCGGACACGATTACCACCACTGGTGGATCGAGCGGGACCGTCACGCGCTGGCGCGCAGCCGCCGTGGTGCTGGCGCGCGCCCGCGCCGCAGCCGCGATCTCGGCGACACGGCGCTCCTCTTGAGCGACGTCGCCAACATCGTGGCCAATGCCCAGTCGATGGACCTGCTGGTGCAGTCGGTGGTGTCAGTGCTCGAGGGCACGTCGCTCGGCGGCAGGATGCGTGTCGAGCGTCAGGACGACGCGGAGGCTGCGTCGGGACCCGCGGTGGCGTGGAGCCTCGATCCGGCCGGCACCTGTCTGATTCGTCTGCGGCGCGGGGAGGACCGCGTCGCGATCCGGTGCGACGGTGTCGAGTCGCTCGAAGAGATCTCGCTCATGAAGAGCCTCAGCGATCTGCTGCAGACGGCGGCGCGGCAGACGGCCAACGCCGATGCGGCCGAGGACGATCTCAGTCTCTGGCCCGGCGGCACGGCGGCGGCGCGCGACGACACGGTGTTCCGATCGCCGCAGATGCTCGAACTGCTGCGGATCGCCGAGCGTCTCGCGGCGACGAACGTCCCGATCCTGATCACCGGCGAGACCGGGACGGGCAAGGACGTCCTTGCGCGCTTCATTCACGAGCGCAGCCGCGTCGCGCGCGAGACGTTCATGCCGTTCAATTGCGCGTCCATCCCGCGCGAGCTCGTCGAGAGTCAGCTCTTCGGGCACCGGCGCGGCGCGTTCACCGGCGCGGTGGACGCGTCGGTCGGCGTCATCCGCTCGGCCCAGGGGGGGACGCTGTTTCTCGACGAGGTCGGCGAGCTCGAACCGGCGATCCAGCCGAAGCTGCTCAGGTTCCTCGAGAGCGGCGAGATTCACCCGGTCGGCGAGCTCCGCCCGCAGCGCGTGACCGTCCGCGTCGTCGCCGCAACCAACACGGATCTCGAACAGCTCGCCGAGGAAGGACGCTTCCGGCGCGATCTGTTCTACCGGCTCGGCGCGGCGCGGCTGGCCCTGCCGCCGCTGCGCGAGCGCAAGGACGAGATCCCGGCGCTGGCCGCGCTCTTCCTCGCGCGCGACGCCAAGGAGTGCCGCCGCGCCGGGCTGCGCCTGGGCGACGACTTCATCGCGGCGCTGCTCCTCCACGACTGGCCCGGCAACATCCGCCAGCTCTCGAACGAAATCCGACGCGTTGTCGCCATGGCGAGCGACGGACAGACGCTCGGTGCGAGCGACCTGGCGCCCAACATCATGCGCGTCTGGAACGCGCGGCCGGTGACGATCCGCGACACCTCGGCGCCGCGCATCGAGGTGCGGCTCGATCAGCCGCTGGCGATGGCGGTGGACGACCTCGAGCGGAAGTTCATCGAGCACGCGCTGTCCACTTCCGGGGGCCGCGTCGCAGAAGCCGCACAGCTCCTCGGCGTCTCGCGGAAGGGGCTGTTCCTGAAACGCCGCCGCCGGGGGTTCATCGGACAGTGATCAGTGTCTGTGTCTTGAGCCGTGTCTGTGCCTAACGACATGAAGGGCATGAAGCCCATGACGCTCATGACGCTCATGAAGAAACCCCCGGCTTTGGTTTTTAGAGATCGCTGCAATCGATCATTCCAAAAAGCCTGAGCTCTTCTTCATGGGCTTCACGCCCTTCATGTCCTTCATGTCTCAAGACATCTATCGTTGTCCGACCGCGGCGCCTACCGGATGGGGACGCACCGCGGTGATCGGCAGCGCGTGTCCAGTTTCGATCAGCGATTTCAGGCTCGAGAGCACGCGCGGCCAACCGTGCGCGATCCCGTGGTACATCTCCGAATCGAATTCGAGCTGGGTGTGGGTGACGGTGAGCCGCACGATGTTGGCCGCTTCGGTCACGATGTCGATCGCGACGCGCGAGTGCACGGGCTCGTTCTCCATGTCCTCAGGGAACGCAAAGCTCAGCACGAGCCGCCGCGGGGGCAGGCTCTCGAGCACCCGGCCGGCGAGATCGACGATGGCGGGGCGGTCGTAGTCCACGTGTTTCCATGTCGATCCCGGCCGCCAGTCGGAGACGTTCTGGTGCCGGCTCCAATACTGCTTCGTGATCTCGGGATCGATGAGGGCGCGCCACACGATCTGCGGTACCGACTGAATATAGGTCGTGTAGACGAAGTGCTGTGTTTTCACCGGGCATTCTCCGGGGAGCCCGGGTCAGACTTTTGCAACGACGATGCCGCCGCACGACGGCGGCGTGCGAGCGGGAGCGGGTCAATCGCGGACACCGGCTGCCAATAGCAAGCAGACCGCGGGCCCTGATTAGGGACCGATCGGCTCAGTGGATCCGGAAATCGAGCACAAGCGTCACGAGCACGTCGACGGGTTGTCCGCGATAGGTGCCGGGCCTGAACAGCCACTGCTTCGCAGAAATGATGGCCTGCTCGTCGAGGCCGAACACCTTGTCCAGCGATTTGATCACCTTGACGTCGCCGACGGTGCCGTCAGTCCGCACCACGGCCTCGAGGGTCACAGAACCCTGCACTTTTGCCTGCATCGCCTGCGCCGTGTACTGCGGTCCCGGTTGACGGATGAGCTCCGGGCCGATGACCTCGCCCCCCACGCGACGCGGTCCCCCGCCGAAGCCCGGATCCAGCCCCGGCCCGAGGCCAGGTCCGCGTGTGCCCGGCCCCGCGCCGGGACCGGGGTTCCTGCCGCCAGCGGCCGGCGGGGCGCCGAGCGCGGTACCGGGCGTCTGGAGCACGGTCGCAAAATCGGTCTGAACCGGCGCGTCGAGCCGCGGGGCCGGATCGTCGGGCGGCGGCGGCGTTTGCGGCGGCACGAGCGGCACGGGGTCTGGCGCACGGTGCGGCGGCACGGCCACGGGCTCGGGCGGCGCCGGCGCGTTGCTCGCGCCGCCTCCGCCGGACGGTCCCGGCGTCGCGATGTAGACAGCGCGGAACTCGGCCGGCGGCCGTTCCACGGCGATGGGGCCGGGTGGGACGCTCAGGAAGAGCAGGACCAGCGCGAGGATGCCGGCGTGCACGGCGGCCGATACGCCGAGCGCGGGGCCGAGGCGGGGCGTCTCGTTCGTCATGCGGGTAAGACGCCGGATCCGGGCCGGAGGCCGTGGAGCGCAGTTTCGTAAAACGACCCGCCGAGGCCGTCGTGACAACCTCGTAATACCGGCCGATTCCCGGCAAATTGAACGGTGGGCGCCTCCGGCGCGGAGGCACGGCCCTTGCGTTCTCACCGGTCCGGAAGCCGTCCGCGGGCTGCCGGTTTGCCTTCGGCGCGATGGGTCGTCCGCGAGCTTCGTCTGTCTCACGCAGGCTCGGGTCCTTCCCTGTCTTCCTGACTTCCGGAGCTGCGCATCGTGCCTGAGCGGCCGTGTATGTCAGAACCGTGGCAGACGAATGAAGAGAACGTGGCAGCGACGATTTGCCCGAACGGCGCGCGATCTTCCGTCGTCTTTCCAGGTGCGATGCAAATGGAACTGCCTGTGCGTGAGGGAGCGACGAACCGATGAGCCCGCTGATTGCCACCGTGTCCAGCACCACCGAGTCGCGCGAGACGCGCGCGCTCGCCACCGAGCTGAAGTTCCTCGTCACCCCCGCCGTCGCGCGGGAGATTCGCGCGTGGGGGCGGACGGAGCTGGCCGCCGATCCGCATGGCGCCGGCCCGCACGCCGACGAGTACCTTACGACCAGCCTCTACTTCGACACCGACGCGCTCGACGTCTTTCATCGCCGCGGATCGTTCGGCCGCGCGAAGTACCGCGTCCGCCGCTACGGCCAGAACGCGATGGTGTTCCTCGAACGCAAGTTGCGCACCTCGTCGCTGCTGGCCAAGCGCCGGACGGTGATCGCACTCGACGATCTCGCCGTGCTGCAGGATCCGGAGATTGTGCCCGGCTGGGCCGGCGCCTGGTTCCAGGACCGGTTGCGCGTGCGGCGGCTGCAGCCGCTGGTGCAGGTGTCGTACCGGCGCACGGCACGCGTGATGGACGGCGCGTACGGCACGGTGCGATTGACGGTGGACGAGCAGCTCAGCACGCTGCCGGCGCTCGACTTCGAGTTCCGCGCCGACTCCGGCCGTCCGGTGCTCGCGGATCGCGCGATCGTCGAGATCAAGTTCCGCAAGTCGCTCCCCGCGAAGTTCAAGGCACTGATTGAAACCCACCGACTGGTGCCGGCGCGGCTCTCCAAGTACCGCCTCGCGCAGGACGCCATGCAGCCGCGCACGCTGCACACGCCCGTTCGGCTCGATGCGGACTGCGCGCTCGTATACGCATGAATCGATGAACCCCCTGAATTCAGGGATTCACAGATTCAGAGATTCCGAGATTCTGGGGTTCTCGAACCCATGAATCTCCGAATCCCAAATCCCTGAATCCCAGAATTCATGAATTACCATATCGCCCGTGCGCTTGGTTCGCGCGGCGGTCGTCGCCGGCCTGTCGGTGGGGTATTTCGCATTCGTCTTTCGCGTCTCTGAAGGCACGTTCCTCACGACGGGCCTCGGCGACTGGCTCGATCCGTACTTCATCAACTACCTCCTCGAGCACTGGGTCACGAGCCTGCCGCGCCTGGCGGATCCGTCGTCGCCGCCGATGTACTTCCCCGCGACGGGCACGCTCGGCTATTCGCACGCGCTCATGCTGTTCGTGCCGTTCTACGCGCTGCCGCGGCTCTTTCTCCACCCGTTCATCGCGTACAACCTGTGTATCTTCCTGGTGCTCCTGGCGGGCACGTGGTCCTTGTACGCGATCCTTCGCCGGTACGCCGGGCTGGATTTCTTCACGTCGCTCCTGCTGACCGCGTTCTTTGCGACGTCCGAGAACGTCGTCAACGGCCTCACGGGCGTCTGGACGCAGCGCGCGTCGGTGTTCCTGATCCCGCCGATCGTGCTCGTCGGTCTCACTGCGGCGCGCCTGGCCGACGGCTGGTGGCGGACCGCGCTCGCCGTGCTGACGGGGCTCTCGGCGATCCTGCTCTTCTCGCACGACTTCTACACGGGGATGCTCGCCTTGCTCGTGGCCGCGCTCTCGGGCGCGGCCGCGTTCGTCACGCACGGGCCACAGATCAGGCAGGCCTCGGTCGATTTCTGGCGGACGAATCAACGCTACGTCCTCGCAATGGGCGCAGGCGGCGCCGTCGGCGTGTGCATCTTTCTCTTCATCCACCTCGACGCGTACAAAGCGCATTCGCGGTTTCCCGAAGATAACCTGCTCAACCAGCTCGTCGTCGTCGACTCGAGCAAGTGGCAGTCCACTGCCGACGCGGTGTCGAACCTCGTGCGCTATCCCAGCATGCGGACGTTCGTGTTGGCGCTGCTGGTCGTCGGGCTCGCCTGGGTGCCGTATTTCGGTGTCCGGCGCGAGGATCGCCGGTACGGTCTCTGGTTCCTGCTGGTGTCGCTGCTCGTCCTCGTGATTCCGCTGCGCTGGCACAACTTCTCGATCTGGCGCGCGTTCTTCGAGCCGCTGCCGGGCTTCAGCGCGATCCGCGATCCCAAGCGGATCGCGTATTTGTACGAGCTGGGCGCGGTCTGCGTCGCCGCGCTGTTCTTCATGCGGCTGCCGAAGGCCTCCGCCCTCCGTGCGATCGTGCTGGTTCTCCTGCTGCTCTTCCTCGCGGGCGACTGGAATCGCGAGCGGTTCGACTTCAACCGGCCGCGAGCCCCGTTCGAACGCTGGGTGACGGCGCCGATCGCGGCCGACCCGTCGTGCCGTTCCTTCTTCATCAAGGGCGCCTCGGCGGGCTATATGGCACGCGCGTCCCACATGTGGGCGCTCTACAACGTCGACGCGGCGTTCATCGCGCTCGAGCGGCGGATCCCGACCCTGAACGGCTACAGCGCCTGGTGGCCCGAGGGGTGGGGGCTCGGCAACCCGCAGGAGCCGGAATACCAGCAGCAGGTCGATCGCTGGATCGACCGCCATCAGCTGCGGGGGGTCTGCGCCCTGGACATCGACGCCCGCACGATGGTGCCTTACCGGTAGGTCGTCCGGCCGGGCCCCGCGATTGTCACTTCGCTGTTATCCTGTGGGTACGTGATCGCGGGCCAACGGGCTCTCCGGCTCGGCTCCCCGAAGCAGGCCGTCCTCGTAATGGCAGCCGCCGTGTGGCTATCGGGCTGCTCCAGCCCGAGCGGGCCGTCGGGCGGCGGCCCCCCGAATGGCGGGGGCGTCGTGCCGCCGCCGAACCGGGGCGGCCCGAACGTCCTGGTCGGCGCAGGCGACATCGCCAATTGCGATTCGCCGGGTGACGAAGCCACGGCCCGACTGCTCGACACGATCGAGGGGACTGTCTTCACGGCTGGCGACAACGCCTACATGAACGGCAGCGCGGCGCAGTTCCGTGATTGCTACAACCCGGGGTGGGGCAAGCACCGTGATCGGACCTACCCGACTCCTGGGAATCACGACTACGAAACGTCGAACGCGACCGGCTACTACGATTACTTCGGCAGTCGCGCCGGTCCGCGCAACGGTGGCTACTACGCCTACGACGTCGCCAACTGGCGCGTGTACGCCCTGAACAGCGAGTTCGACAAGGTCCCGAACCTCGCTCAGATGCAGATGGACTGGCTGAAGTCGGAGTTCGCCAGTCGCCCGGCGCCGTGCAGCATCGCCATCTGGCACAAACCGCTCTACACCTCCGGCCCGAACGGTGAGAACCCGCACATGCGGGACATCTTCAAGCTGCTCTACGACAACGGCGTGGACGTCGTGCTGAACGGCCACGACCACATCTATGAGCGGTTCGCGCCGCAGGACGCCAATGGCCGGCTCGATCCGGCGCGCGGCATCCGGCAGTTCACGGTCGGCACGGGCGGGGTCGCGACGTACACCAATCCGCGCGTGGCGCAGAACAGCGAGAAAATCTTCAGCGTGTGGGGCGTGCTCATGCTCACGCTGAACAGTAATTCGTACGAGTGGGAATTCATTTCGGTCGATCCGGGGTTCCGTGACAC
>Ga0111539_10001418_pt1 | contig 31952 bp, 11 predicted proteins | sample RhiMethybrSRZTD1_FD_79667 | JGI IMG/M metagenome (GOLD analysis project Ga0111539, IMG submission 79667) | Populus rhizosphere microbial communities from Tennessee, USA - Rhizosphere MetaG P. TD hybrid SRZTD1 (version 2) (version 2) | ecosystem: Host-associated > Plants > Roots > Rhizosphere >...
CGACCGCTCCACGCATAAGCCCACGCAGACTTCCGGTCCCACTCCCAGCTCGCGCAGGTAATGGGCCAGTTGATTAGCGCGCCGGTTCAACTCCGCATAACTCAGGCTCTGCTCGCCCATCACCACGGCCTCGGCCTCGGGCCGCTCCCGCACCTGCTCTTCAAACACTGCCGCGATACTGCGGCCATGCAACTGCTGACGCTCGTCTTCAATTGGCAACAACTCGATATCGGAAACTGCCTGGCAGTTCGGTAACTTCTGCAACACGCGAATGAACTGTTCCAAAATTCTCGTGATGGTCGTGGCGCTGAATAGATCGCCAAAATACTTGCACAACACTTGCAGCGACTCGCCCTGAAACATTGACACCACTAACGGGTATGTATCCTGCAGATTTGCACCAAACTCGCCCATCCTCACCGGCCCAGTTCCATTGGAACCTGCGTTCGTTAACTCGAGCGTGTAGTTCTCGAACACCAGCAGACTCTCGAATAACGGCGTCCCTCTGCTCAATCGGCTCTGGTTCTGTATCTCTGTCAATGGCAAATAGCCAAACTTCTGGCTTTGCTGGAACGTTGAATGCAAACGCTTTGTCACTTCCGCAAGCGATTCGTTTTCAGCGACGCTCACGACTACCGGAAGGCTGTTAATGCACAGGCCTACCATCCGCTCTACTTCCGCCACTTCGGCCATGCGGCCCGATATGACTGTACCGAACACCACTTCCTTCTTGCCGTCATAGCTCTGTAGCACCAGGCCCCAGGCCAATTGCATTAACACATTGACTGTTGTGTGATGCCTTTTAGCTAATGCCCTCAACTGTGCGAGATCGGCGGCGCCCAAACTCACTTCCTTCATCTGATGGATAGGATCTTGCCGGCGTGCTTGTGTGTCGTACGGTAACCGCGTCACGGTTTCAATGTCTGCCAGGTACGTTTGCCAATACCGGCACGCCTCCTCGTGATCCTGTGCCAGCAACCACTCGACATAGTGAGCGTACCCGGCCACTGCCGGAAGCACTGGATTTACTCCCGCGCTCAGTGCCGCATATACCTGCATCACTTCGGTGAAGACCAGCCTGATGCTCCACCCGTCCAACAAACTATGGTGATGACTCCACAGGAGTCGATACTGATCGTCATTTATGCGAAACAGACTGAGACGCATCAGTGGCGCCCGCGTAAACACAAATCCCTGCGCTCTATCTGCTTGCCGATACTGTTCAAATCGTGTGCTCTGCTCTGCTGCGGACATTCCCCTCAAATCTTCTTCATACCAGGGCAACAACACCCGCTTGATCACCAGTTGATGTTGGGCGTCACCCTCTCCTACAAATACCGTCCGCAACATCGCATGACGTTCGATAATCGTCTGCCATGCTTGTTGCAACAGTGGTAATTGCAAATCTTTCTCAATCGTCAAATAAAGCTGCGTTACATAATCTGACGCGTCCAGGAGACTATGAAACAACATCCCCTTCTGCATCGCTGTAGCCGGATACAACTCATCGATCGCGAACGTCGTCTGCCACTCATTCAGCGTCGAGTGATCGACTGTCGCGAGTGGAAAATCGCTCGGCGTGTAATAACCTGCACCATCCTCCTGCAAATGCGCGATCAACGATCGCAATGCATTCTCAAGCTGGCCTGCCAGCGCCACCATCGTCTCTTTGCTGTATTGTCTCTCGCTGTACTCCAACTTAAGACGTAGCGCCCCTCCGGCCACTGACCCGCTCAGGCATAACGCATGGCTGCGCAGACGGTGAGGGTCAACTGAATGCATCACCTGATTGAGCTCACCCTCGTATCTGAACAGCAGCACCGGCGGGTCAGCAGCCGCCGCATCTATCAACATTTGGTTAACCAGCAGTCCATATCCAATCCCATGATGCGGCACCGCCCGGTATTGTTCTTTGACACTCTTAATTACTGCTGGAAGATCCTGGACTTCGCTGTGCAGGTCGAGCGGATAGCTCGTCGTGAAACAACCAATCGTGTCGCTTACATCTATTTCCGGAAAGAGATCATCACGACAGTTCTCTTCCAGTGTTATACGAACACGGTTCTGACCCGACCACTGGCGTATTGCCAGGTACACAGCGGAAAGCAACAACTCATTGATCGTGGCGTGATAGGTCGCAGTACAGTCTTTTAATAGAGCCGCTGTCTCAGCAACACTCAGTTGCACCGGCACATTACGGGCGCTGGCATAAGGAGCCGCTTCTTTTGAGAGTGGTGGCACGGGCCATGGTTCCACCTTGTTTGTGAGGTTTTCGTTCCAGTAGTCCCATTCACCCTGCAAAGCTTCCGACATCGCGTAGTCAGTTAGCGCTTCTCCCCATTGTTGATAGGATGATCTTTTAGTAATTTTTTGAGTTGGCCCACCCGAAGTCACCTGCCGATGAACGGCGTCCAAATCACGCAGCAACACGCGCCAGGAACCCTCGTCAATCAACAGGCGATGAATAACAACAAGGAGACGGCCCTGCTTCTCAACTTGACCTTGCAGATATGCGGCCCGGAACAATGGTCCATGCGTAATATCCAGGCTACGCAGGTAGTGAGCACATCGTTCGCGAATGAAGTTTGGCTGCAAACCAGGATCTTCCGGCAATGTTTCGAGTACACAACTCTCTGAGATCATCGATGCTGTCAATGGGGCCTCTACGGCCTGCCATATGCCATCGGCAAAGACAAAGCGCAGGCGCAGCGCATCGTGACGCTGGTAGAGCGCTTCAACAACCTGAGGCAGATCCAAACCAGCGGGTGCAGTCAGCAAAACCGCCTGACTGTCATGGTTGTACGACCGAGCGTCAGCCGCTAAGAATTCATGCTGGCCTGGAAGTAGTTGCATTTTTTGAAGTCAAAGACTAGCTAGGTTGGCTTGCACAGAGAAGAGCGATTGTTGACTTTGTGCAAAGCCGCCAGGTTAGTGAGTATCAATTCCAGGAGGTATTCGGCGGCTGCCATCCGCCGAGCGCCTCCTCAACAATCGCTGCCGCAACCAGGACTGTGTCTTCCTCGTTTCGCCGTCCGACAATTTGTACCCCGATGGGCAATCCTTCCGACGTAAACGCCACCGGCACACAGACAGATGGTAGGTTATAAATGTTAAATGCCGCGGAGTACCTAAGGGCACAGATAGTAGTTAAGGTCTGTCCCGCTACATTGACCTCGATCGTGTCATGTTTGAAGGCGGGCGTCGCACCCACGGGTGCGATAAGTAGCGGGATCTCATTCATCCACTCGTCGAGAGCTTGACTCAAACCGTAGCACTCAATCCAGAAGCGGAGATACTCGTCGAGCGTAGGTGGTGGTGTCTCGTCAATGCCGGACAGCAGCCAGCGAATCACGAAACCGGCTTCGCGCTCGTGGCCTGCGTAAAAGTCGTGGAGGTGTACGAAGGCGGGGTGGGACAACAACATTTGACACATTTCCGCGCCGCGTTCGACGTTCGGTGCGCAACGCTCCTCCACGATCAGCCCCGCGTTACCAAGAGCTCGTGCCGCCCTCTCCACCGCTCGCCGGGTTTCCTCAGTGACGGGCGCAATGCCATCGTCCGTGTACCATGCCGCGCGCCAGCCGCGCATCGCAACTGCGCGATTTAATAACGAGTTTGACCCGGAGGCACCCTGAGGATTTTCACTCCCGTCGAGCACATGAAACAGCAGATGAAGATCCTGGACACGACGCGCCATGGGGCCTATTACAGAGTAACCGAGACTTGGCGGGAACTGCCCTGTGGAGAGTACCCGCCCGATAGACGGTTTCAAACCTGCGATTCCGCAGAAATGCGAAGGGATTCGAATGGAGCCTGCGACATCCGAGCCCAGCCCAGCAGGAGAGAGGCCAGCTGCGATGGCGGCGCCTTCGCCCCCGCTCGATCCGCCTGGCGTACGCGATATGTCGTGAGGGTTATTCGTCCTGCCAAAGAGGGGGTTATCGGCCGTATAGACCATCGCCAGTTCTGACATGTTAGTCTTGCCGATGACTATCGCACCGGCTGCTTTAAGTCGCGCGACGGAGGGGGCATCCGATTTAGGCACATTGTTCGCGCGGAGGCGTGAGCCGCTGGTGGTTCTTAACCCAGCCGTATCTATCGCGTCCTTGATAGTCACGGGCAGTCCATGCAGCGGTGCAAGGTGATCGCCTCGCATCACCATCGCTTCCGCGTCCCTGGCCTTATCTATGAAGTCAGGCGCGAGTGTGACGATGGCATTTAACTTCGGATTCAGGGCGTCGATGCGTTTCAGGTGCGTTTCGGCAATCTCGACTGGCGAGACTGCGTGCGAGCGGACGAGTTCAGTTAGCTCGACTGCAGAACACGATGTCAGTTCGTTCATTCCCTTGCTCGCTTCCATAACTACCTGCTGTTCTTCCTTCGCCGGTTCAGCCTATGTGGTCCAAATCGACCGCAGTCATGCGCAGTTCGCTGGTGTAATGGTGCCCCTCTGCGTCCGGCAGCCAAGCCTGGTCGGGCGTGGGCAGCATCTCAGATAGCGTTATCCTTCCGTCCGCGTCGGCATGCTGGGACGCCTGGCGGACGACCTTGGCGAAGATGTCCACGTAGATCGGACTGTCCAGGTCCAGGTAGAAGGGCTTCACCTCGGTCGAAGCTTTGACGAACATGAAACGGGGCATGCCAAGTGAAGCGGCCCATTTGCGCGCCGCGAAGAAGCGCGCGGCCTCGTCCTTCACTTCTGCAAAGGCCAGCTCGCTGGCGAAAAAACTCCACGATTCGCGGCAGATCACGAGGCGGTCAATCGTCACGCGCGGATTGTGACTGCCGTGCGAAAGGATCTTCATGGCGTTGACCACCATCAACGACAAAGCCTCGGCGATGCTCTCAATCACGTCTACGCGGATTCGCCCCTCGCGGGTGCGCATGATTAGACCGCCCGCTGTCTTCTCGACCACGAGGTCCCCGATAGCGAGCACCTTGGACCCATCGTCGGCAACCGAATCCTGTGTGAACTCGACCCGCCAGTCCTTCGGCGAGAACAAGGCCACACTGGTGCGGACGGTCGCCGTAGGCCAACTGCTCGGCGTGGGGGGAATGAAACGCGGCTTCGGGAAATCGTGTTCGAGCGCGCCCAAAAGCTCTTCGGGCGCGGGGTGTTGATAGAAAAAGCACGCCGACCCGATGGTGTTCTGCGAGACGTGAAGCTCGCCGAGCACCCAGACGTATTCACCACGCCGGATAGCCTCGATACTCTCGGCGGCGATCATTATGTCTGGGTTGTGCTGGCGCGCGGCCATCCAGCCCGGACGGGGCGCGTCGAAGGCTTCGAGCACGCGCGGGCGGAGCGCTTCGGCCGTGTATTGAACGCGCCGCTCGCCCTGCGGGACCGAGAGCACCTGCGCCCAACGTCCTCGCAGCAGAGGCTCCAGTTTCTTAAACGGTCTCTCGTGCGGCTTTCCAAAGATGAGCGGTTGGATGTGCATCCACAATTTAGTCAGGTCCACCAGCGGCGAGCCACCCGCGCGAGCCAGCCTCTCGTAGACTTCGTGCAGGGCCGGGACGTATAACTCGGCGATTTTATGCGACACCCAACGAGCACTCGCCAGTAACAGCGAGAGCGGCGGCCCCAACGACTCGAGCACCTCGGGACCTAACCGCACGTCGATATCGCGGCGGCAGTCTTCATAGACAAGCGTCCTCGCGCCGTAAGTCTGCCCGTGCGCTCTGGTCGCGTCGACGCCGGTCAGGCGTGTGAAGGTCTCCTCTAACTGGCCGATCGCGCAGTCAAGCTGCGCCGGCTCGCCCGCCGCGCGCGCCACGGACGCGCGAGCTCTCTCCAACTCGTCGAGTGAACTGAGCGCGGACGCGCGCAGGTTCTCTGGCTCGATCCGTTCTAGCTGGCGACGCAGACGCTTCTCCGTGCCCGGCACCAGCGGCAGGCTGAACTCCCAGGCTAGCAGCTTGCGCCCGTGCAGCTCCCTGAGTATTTCGTACACTTCCTCGTCGCTCCTGAGACCGAACGATGGATTGCACCGAAGCGTTATCGCGACATCGCGTGCCGTCCGCGTGCCGTCGCAAGCGCGCAACGCCGCGGCCATCAGCGGCGGAAGCATAATTGATGGAGACATCGGCAAGTGTAGCGTGCCACCCTCGACGTAGACGTAAGGCATGCGCCGGGGCGCGACCGACCGTAACACCTCTGGGTTGGCGGCAATCTTGTCAGCCAGCGCCTTGATGCCCCAGAACTCGAAGTAAACCGTGCGCGAGTTGACAAGACCGGGGCCAGGGCGTGTGATTATCGCCTCGTCCTGTGGGAAGAATCTGGCCCAGCCGACCGGCCCGAAAAAACCTATGGTGTCGTTCTTCACGCAGTAGCGTTGCAGGTAGCTGGCAATCATCTCCTCGTTTCGTCGCTGTCTCTTGTCGCGCACGCGCGGCGCTGACGCTTGACACGAGAAAGACTCCGCGGTGCGATCGAAGGCGTGCCGGTTCTGCCAGATGACCGCTTCGCGGAACGTATCTTCATCGAAGACACTGCGAATCTCCTTAGAGGTATGGGCGACCGCCTCGGCATACGCTCGTGAGAAATCCTGCCGTACCGCTTCCACCTCTTCCGAAGCCGCGCGAAACGCCTCCAGGGCATGGTCCACTGCCGCGTCGCCGGTCGGCGACTGCAGAAGCTTGCCCGCCCCCAGCCGCCTGCGGGCGCGTAACAGAGGTGCGCGCGTCTGGCTCACGTCCCACTCGCCACTCAAATGAATCGCGCCCAGCGCGCGGTGAACTTCGCCCTGCGCAAACGCGCGCACACTCCTCGCAGACTCCTCCGCGGCCGCCAGCTTGTCCGCAGCCGCGCCACATTCCGGCGACGATAACCTGAGCACTTGCGAGACGGGGAAACCCGCACCGCGCAGCGCCACACAACGCCACAAAGCCCAGCGGCCTCCCGGCAGCTCGATCAAATCTTCTGAAACTGACGTCCTTACACTTTGCGGTTGCATTTTTGAAGAATGACTTCTCCAAAGACTTACACAGACTGATTAATAGAATCTGCGTAATCTGTGGATAGCGACCAATCGTCCAACGACACCATTTCAAATGCAGAAGGTGTAACGTCGTGAGTGACTGAGGACTCGCCGTTATCAGGAACCTCATCGGCGATGGCAGCCAACCCTGCAATAGTGGGGTTGCTGAAAAGTTGTTGCGGGTTTAATTGTAGTCCCGCCTCATTGGCGCGGGCCACGAAGTGAATGGCAACGACGGAGTCCCCTCCCAACTCAAAGAAGTCATCGTGAATACCGATCTTCTCAATCCCAAGAAACGTTTGCCATATCTCCGCCAGCATTTGTTCTCGCTCGTTTCTCGGCTCAACGTAGGGTGTCTCCATTTCAGGACGCGGATGGACAGATTTCGGCGCGAGTGGTTTAAGACTGTCCGCCTGCGTGGTGATGTCCGCTTTCATGAGCTCCGCCGCTTGCTCGATCAAGGCGTGAATGTCGGTCGCTGAGACAACTATTTGCGGAGCCGGCACATTGCCGGACAAGATCCGGCCAAACGCTTCGACTCCTTCAAGCGGAGTGAGCCCGTCTGAAAGTCTCGGCTGGTCCAGACTTTTCCGGTTGTTGTTTTCGTCGTGCTCGGTTATGTCCTTGATCGTTGCAGCAGAGTCGGTAATCTTTCTGGCGGAGAATTCTTCAATCTTGACCAACTCGTTTCCGTCTTCGTCCGTTATCACAACGTCGAAGGTCAGCACTTCTTTGCGCTGTTGATTGCCAACGCCCGCTTTGGCGTATCCATAAAGTCTGCGCGACAGCGGAGCGTATATGCTCACTTTCTTGTACGACAATGGCAGGTACGAACCTCCATCTGAGAGGTGCTGCTTTGCGACACCAGTCACCACATCGATAATTGCGGGGTGTAGTTTGTATTTCTCGAGGTCGCTGGAAAATTCTTCCGGCAGTTCTATGAATGCCAGCAACTCATCTGTCCCGAGATGCAACGATTTCAAACTATGCCAGCGTGGGCCGAGACCACTCGGAATGCCGCCGTTTTCCCCGAGACTCACTTCCGTTCCGCATCTCTCCAGAATCGCACCCAGGTCGTGTCTCTGAGTTGTTTCCGCTTCAGCTTTCGCTATTTTGCCAAACGCATGTTCCTGCCACGTGCCGTCTTCGGGATTCGTTCTACTCCTGACGACGAATTTGAATCCACTTCCATTTCTCTCCAACAACGTGTGCGCCTCTTTCACCTCGTTGTCTCCGAGACGAAAGATGTTCAGGAAGTAGAAGTCACTCAGTTCCAGTACGCCGGTTTTTGTGTGCTCTTCAAAAGCCGCGCGCGCGATCTCCAGGTAAGCGGTGCCAGGCAGCAGCGCGTGTCCGGCAATCCTGTGCTCATCCAGAGTCCAGAAGTCAGCGACGCTGTACTGAGTCAAATACTCTTTGCGATCGGAACTCTCGTCTATACATTCACCAAGCAAAGGATGATCGATCTCACGGTAACGAGAAGTGAGATCCTCGTTGCGTTTGAACCAACCTGCTTTTTTAGTCGCGAGGCCGATCTCCTGCCAGACACTCCAATTGACTGATACGGTACTTCTGCCCGTTTTGAGACTGTCATAGTGCGCGAAAGAATCCATGAAGAAGTTTGCCGCGCAGTAATCCACTTGACCGACGCTGCCAAGTATGGAACTCAGCGAAGAGCAGAGTAGGAAGAAGTCGAGGTCAACGTCCTTGAGCGCGAACTCAAGGGCCCTGAGTCCCTGTACTTTCGGCGCGAGCACGGCAGCGGCGCGCTGTGATGTTCCGAGTTGAATCAGCCCACCACCTTCAACTCCGGCTGCATGGACCACACCGTTGATGACGCCGAAGCGCTGTTGGATCTCCGCTACCACTTCCTGCATCCGCTTGCGATCGGTAACATCGCCGCGCAGGATGACAACTTCTCCGCCGTGCTCCTCGACAGCCCGCAAACTTTTTATGCGGTGGCTGACAGGATCGCCGGCATCGTGTGTACTAATCCACTCCTCCCACTGCGCTCTCGGCAGCATTTCGGAGCGTCCCACTAGAACCAGTTTTGCTCTCACCGCTTTTGCCAGATACACAGCGAGTTCGAGAGCAATACCACCTAAGCCGCCGGTTATCAGATACACGCCGCCATCACGCAACTTCGTTGAAGCTCCGTCCTGCTCTTTCAGCTTCAGCGGCTCCAGGAACTGCACCCAACGCGCGCCATTCCGGTAGGCAACTACTGTCTCAGGCAACGGCTGCGCAAGCTCTGCGATCAGTTGCGCGACAAGTTTGTTCGCGGCTGCGCTTCCGGCTTCAGGAAGCACAACGTCGATGCTTCGGCAACTGATGTTGGGGTACTCCTGCGGAATCACTTTGCATGGGCCAAGCACTGCCGCCTTTTCAGGACACAACTCTTTTTCGCCGGCGATGCTCTGCATGTTGGAGGAAAGAACATCGATATGAACCTGTGGTGGAGAAACGGTAGCGCCCAGGGCCTGAGCAAGAAACAACAGGCTGTAGAACCCGAGTTGCAAAGATCGTTCGTCAGTCTCGAAGGCCGCTCGAAACTCGGCTTCCGGTGTCACGCTCCAAAGGTGAACAATGCGCTCGGGAATTCTCTGTGCGCCGGCAAGCTCCTTTAGCAAGAGCTTGTAATCTTCCGGATGCTGTGGGTTGATCGTGAACGCTGTCTCACCCACTCTCTCAAACTGCTCTCCCACTTGCACAGTGAACACATCCTGCTTCTCTTGCTCGAGACGCTTCACAATCTGTGGACCAAGTCCTGCCGCGTCGATGAATATGAGCCAGCGTGAGATTTGCCTGTCCCCATTTCCCCATGCAAAAGACGGAACTGGCGACTGTTTCCATAGCGGAGCGTAGAACCAGTCAGAAATGTCGGCACGCTTGTTTAAATCCAACTGGGGCGGCTCGAAACCGGCGTCACCTGTTCGCGGCTCAATCCAATAACGCTTTCGCTCGAAAGGATAAGTAGGCAGCGGTATTCGTCGCTGCCGTCGTCGCGAAGAGAATCCGGCCCAGTCTATTTGGCGGCCCTCCAGCCAAAGAGCGCCAGTAGCGTCGAGCATGCTTCGCAGATCTGACCGGCGGTCCTGCACGCGCGGTAAAGAGGAAAGCACGCGCTGCTCGCTGGGTTTTTGAAAATGATTTTGCGTCAAGGTGGTTAGAGTTTGCCCCGGTCCAACCTCGAGCAAAACCGAGTTTTGGATTTTAAATAACTCTTTAACGCCGGCATCGAAGCGAACGGTATGGCGCAGATGCCGCGACCAATAGTGCGGATCGGTGGCCTCGGTTGCAGTGATCCACGTCCCGGTTAGATTCGAGATGTAGGGCAACTGTGGCTGACTCAGTTTGATATTCTTAACTAATTCGACGAATGGTTCGAGAATCGAATCCATCATCTCGGAGTGAAAAGCATGCGAAGTATGCAGACGGCGGCAAAGATGTCCGCGTTTGTTCAACAACTCTTCCTGCTCTTCGACGGCCTCAGTTGCTCCGGAGATGACGCAGAAGGAAGGACCATTAACTGCGGCGAGCGATAAACGCTTATCGAGGAGATGGGAAAGTTCCGACTCAGCCAACGTGACACTGCTCATTGCACCCCGCGGAACGCTTTGCATCAAACGGCCGCGTGCAGCCACAAGGGTTAGAGCGTCTTCCAGCGTCAAGACTCCCGCGATACACGCACAGACATATTCACCGATGCTATGACCGATCATTGCGCGCGGGCGCACGCCCCAGCTCATCCAGAGTCTGGCGAGCGCATATTCAACGACAAAGAGAGCCGGTTGCGTGAAAACAGTTTGCTTGAGACGTTCCCCTGCCTCCTCTGCATTTTCCTGAGATGGATAGAGGAGAGAGCGGAGATCGCATCCCAGGTGAGGTTGAAGCAATTCCGAGCAGAGGTCGATCTGCTCTCTGAATGTCCTTTCGACTTCATACAGTTCCGCACCCATCCCGGGATGTTGGGCTCCCTGTCCGGGGAACATGAATATCACCGGATGATCATTTGTTTCCTGAACAGAGGTGGTGAGCTCTTCCGGCGATTCCAGCGCTGCTGAAGCGTCGTCGAGATCACGACAAACCAGCATCAGGCGATGGTCAAAGGCTTTGCGACCGCGCTGCAGTGTGTGGGCCACGTCGGCGATGTTCAGCTCAGGATGCTGCTTGAGATGCTCGGACAGATTTCGAGCAGTTGTCTTGAGCGCGCTGTCGGTCTTAGCTGACAACACAATGAGGTGATGCGGTCTGACTGTTCCGTGTGGTACGACGTGAGGCGCCTCTTCGACGATCACATGGGCGTTCGTGCCGCCGATGCCAAACGAACTAATGCCTGCCCGACGCGGCGCACCATTGGTGGTCCACTCGGTAAGTTTCGAGTTCACATAGAAAGGACTATTCTCAAAGTCTATCGCCGGGTTTGGCTGTTGAAAATGGAGACTCGGCGGAATCTCTTTGTTTTTAAGTGCGAGGACTGTCTTGATTAATCCCGCCACACCGGCAGCCGTATCCGCGTGCCCGATGCCCGTTTTTACAGAGCCGATCGCACAGAACTCCTTCGCCTCGGTTCCAGCGCGGAACGCCTGTGTTAGTGCCGCCACTTCGATCGGATCGCCGAGCACCGTACCGGTACCGTGAGCTTCTACATAGCCGATTGTCGAGGCTTCAACGCCTGCCATGTGCAGTGCTTCACTGATTACGGCAGCCTGACCTTCTATGCTGGGAGCCGTATAGCCGGCTTTCTGAGAGCCATCGTTGTTGATAGCCGAGCCTTTGATCACTGCGTGAATCGTATCGCCTTCGGCGAGCGCGTCTTCCAGCCGCTTGAGTACGACGACGCCCACGCCGCTACCGGGCGCTGTTCCTTTAGCCCCAGCATCGAAGGTGCGACAGTGACCGTCGGGAGACATAATCCCGCCTGCCTCGTACTTGTAGCCAACTTTCTGCGGGATGGAGATGGTGATACCGCCGGCCAGCGCCATGCTGCACTCTCCGTTGAGAAGACTCTGACACGCGAGATGTACCGCGACGAGAGAAGTCGAGCAGGCTGTCTGCACGGTGAGACTTGGACCATTGAGGTTCAACTTGTAAGAGACGCGCGTTGCCAGGTAGTCCTTATCATTGCCAAACAGGCTTTGGCCGCCACTGAGAGCCCAAATGCTCTGGCGGTTGGAAAACAGGTTCGACAACAGATAGCTGGTCAGCCCGTGTCCGGCGTAAACGCCGATGCGCGCCCGGTATGAGTCGGCATTGTATCCGGCATTCTCGAGTGCTTCCCACGCACACTCGAGGAAGAGGCGATGCTGCGGATCCATGATCTCGGCCTCGCGATGATTGATGCCGAAGAAGGAGGCATCGAACAATTCCACATCTTCAAGAATCGCATTCGCCCTGACGTAAGCAGGGTCGGCGAGCAGCGCCGGGGCGACGCCCGCAGCACACAACTCTTCTTCGGTGAAGAAGGAAATCGCTTCCACTCCATCGCGCAAGTTCCGCCAGAATTCGTCGAGATTGCGCGCACGCGGAAAGCGTCCCGCCATGCCGACGATCGCTATTCCTTCAGGCTCTTCAAAGACCTGTGCGTTACCCATTGCTTTGCCTCAAAAGCGCCACCAAGAAGCCCAAACACAAGCTCGATCGTTTTGTGGCTGTTGTGCTTCTTTGTGGCCCGACTACTACCGTGAGGTGGTACTCACCGCTGCCGGCTGTGCCGCGGATCGGCGTCGCTTCATCAACTTCTTCCGCAGGTCGGCTTGTTCGCGGCCGTGGTCCGCAAGTTCGGGTGCACCATTCGTTTCGCTCAGATGTTTGGCGAGCGAATGGATCGTCGAGTGTTTGAACAAGTCGATTATCTGTACGTCTCTCTGCAAAGCCGAGCGCAGTTTGGTATGGACCTTCGCCACCAGAAGAGAGTTGCCGCCGAGATCGAAAAAGTTACTGTGGATGCTCACTCTTTCTAAATTGAAAACTTCCTGCCAGATAGCGGCGATGGTTTGTTCCAGATCGTTTTCAGGAGCGACGTAAGCCGCTTCGGGCTCGGCGAACAACTCTTCGGGGTTGGGCAAAGCTTTCCGGTTCAGCTTGCCGTTAGACAACAAAGGCAGTTCGGTCAAGATCACGAATGCTGCCGGAACCATGTACTCGGGCAGTCTTTCCCTCAGGTAATTTCGCAATTCGTCGCCAGCGGGCAACGGCTCCTGCTTGCTCACGACGTAGGCCACCAGTGATTTATTTCCGGCCGTGATCTCCTGCGCCAGGATCACCGCTTCTCTTACGTCCGGATGTTGGCACAAAGCCGCCTCGACCTCGCCGAGTTCCATCCGCATGCCTCTGATCTTCACTTGATGATCGAGACGCCCCAGAAATTCGATCGCTCCGTCGGATCGATAACGGGCGAGATCGCCTGTCTTGTAAAGGCGCTCGCCTCCTTTTTCACTGAACGCGTCGGGGATGAATTTGTCGGCAGTCAAATCTGGTCGCTTGAGGTAGCCGCGTCCGGGAGCCTTGCCACCGATGTGCAACTCTCCGGCAACGCCGATCGGAACCGGCTCCAGATGTTTGTCGAGAATGTAAATCCTCGCGTTACTCATCGGACGGCCAATCGGTATCACGCGCTCTTGTCCGTCCGGCTCACAAACCCAGTAAGTGACGGCCAACGACGCTTCCGTCGGTCCATATAAGTTGTACAGCTTCGCATTCGTCTGCGAATAGAACCTGTCGCGCAGTTCGCGGGTCAGAGCTTCGCCGGCAGCGGTAACGATCTTGAGGTTGTCGCAATGGTCCAATCCTTCGGACTCCAGGAGCACCTCGAGCATGGTGGGCACGTAATCTACGTGAGTCACTTTCTCACGCGCCATTAAGTCGAGCTGGTAAGCAGTGTCCTGATGTCCGCCGGGTTTGGCTATGAGAAGACGTGCCCCGCTCAAGAGGGGCGCGAAGAGCTCCCATACCGACACGTCGAAGGTGAGCGGAGTCTTGTGCAGCACGACGTCACCACTGCCCAGCTTGTAGTCTGTAATTCCCCACAGGAGTCGATTGCGAACACCGCGATGGTGCAACATTGCACCCTTCGGTTGGCCGGTGGAACCGGAGGTATAAATGACATAGCACAGGTTTTCCTCGGTTACTTCGCTGCGAGGATTTTCCGTTTTCTCAGTTGCGAGTGCACCGGCATCGCTGTCGAGGTCAATCACCTGAACGCCTTCGAAGGACAGGTTTTCCGCCACTAATCCTTGCGTCAAGATCACCGGGGCACGTGTTTCTTCGAGGATGTAGGCCAGGCGCTCGCGCGGGTAAGCCGGATCAAGTGGAAGGTAAGCGCCACCCGCTTTCAGAACAGCTAACAAAGCAATCGGCAACTCCAATGAGCGTTCCATGCAGATCGCCACCAGAGCTTCTGGCCCAACACCGAGTCTTATCAGACGGTGAGCGAGTTGGTTGGCCCGGCGATTAAGATCGGTATAGCTTAGTGTCCGGCCTTCAAATGTGACTGCAGTGGCCTCAGGCGTTTGCTTTACCTGGTCTTCGAAGATCTGATGGAGACAGGGAGCGTGCGGGAAACTTTCAGCAGTTTCGTTTAACCCCACTACCAATTGATTCTCTTCCGCCGCGCTAAGTAAAGGCAGCGACGAGATGGGCGTCTCCGGATCGGCAACGGCCGACTTTAGAAGGATCTCGAAGCGTTCTGACAGACGTTCGATGGTGACTTGATCGAATAAGTCAGTACTGTAATCAAAGTGCCCTTTGAGACCCGTCGACGTTTCGGTTAGATCGAGAGTTAGATCAAACTTGGATGTGCCGGTTTCAGTATCGAGCGGAGTCAACGTCAAGCCGGGAAGGTTAAAAGATGGAATCCCGAGGTTACCCAGATGGAACATCACCTGAAATATCGGCGAGTAGCTGGTGTCGCGCTCGGGCTGCATAACTTCCACGAGCTTTTCAAACGGCAGGTCCTGATGCTCGTAAGCTCCCAGGGCTGTATCGCGCACTCGATCCAGCAGTTCCCGGAAAGTGGGGTTCCCGGAAAGGTCAGTGCGCATCGCCAGCATGTTGATAAATAGCCCGATTACATTTTCAAGCTCAGGTTTATTGCGCCCGGCTATGGGTACACCGACAACGATGTCATCCTGGCGCGCATGCCTGAAGAGAAACACTTTGAAGGCCGCGAGCAGGACCATAAAAAGCGTGGCGTTCTGTTGCTCACCAAGCTGTCTTAAAGACTGAGTTAGCTCCTGCGGTATGACGACCGGTTGCCGCGCGCCGGCAAAACCCTGGCTGGGTGGACGCGGGCGATCTGTTGGTAGTTCCAACAAGGAAGTAGCGCCGGCGAGATTTTCTTTCCAGTAAGAAACCGCTTTAGCGAGAACTTCTCCCTGTAACCACTCACGATGCCACGCAGCGAAGTCAATATACTGCACGGCAAGAGGCGGCAACGTGGACGGTCTGTTGGCTACAAAAGCCTCGTAGAGTTCTATCAACTCACGCACGAGGATTCCGATCGACCATCCATCAGAGATGATGTGATGCATGGTCAAAAGCAGGATGTGCTCTTCCGCGGACAGGAGTAGCAGCGTGGCACGAAACAGCGGTCCGGTTTCTATGTTGAAGGGCTTGCGCGCTTCATTCGTGAGTAACAACTGAGCTTCTGTTTCCCGCTGCGTCCGGGGCACCTTTCGCAGATCAAACTTCGGCAAGTGGAAGGCCTGCGCGCTCGCAATAATTTGCACGGGCTCACTCTCGACTTGCCGGATAGTGGTTCTGAGTGATTCATGCCGGGTCACGACTTCATTAAGAGCCTGCTCGAGGGCTGTCACCGAGAGCACCCCTTCCATGCGGACACCGCCGGCAACGTTGTAGACAGCCGAATCCTGCTGCAACTGGTTGAGAAACCAGAGGCGTTGTTGAGCAAACGAAAGCGGAAAGGTATTAGAGGTTCTGCTCACGGGCGCAATATGCACCCCCTCTCGTTTCTTTCTGGCCAACAACAGCGCCAGCACCTCACGTTGTTGTGGTGAGAGATCTTCGATCTGTTCAGTAAGCTTACTCATGAGCGGCTTTCTATTTGTGCTTTTTGTGCTTCTTTGTGGCCCAGTATCGACTCCATTTCTTCCGGCGAAAGCTGCGAGAGTTCCGCGAGTGCTGCACTCAGCGTGGCGTCGTCTGCCTCTTGCACCTGGCTGTGCACGACGTGGGCGGCGAGGTCGGCGACCGTGGGAGTTTCAAAGAAGAGCCGCAGCGGCAAATCAACATTGAAGGTATCGCGCGCACGTTGCACGACTTGAGTCGCCAACAGAGAATGCCCTCCGAGACTAAAGAAGTTGTCGTGAACACCCACCTTTTCCAGCTTTAGAATTTGAGCCCAGATGGCGGCCAGCATCTCTTCAATCGGAGTGCGTGGGCCAACAAAAGCTCCTTCGATGTCAGGTCTTGTTTGATCAGGGCTGGGCAGTGCTTTCCGATCGATCTTGCCGTTCGGGGTCAGAGGCATTGCTTCGAGCACGACAAACGCAGATGGGATCATGAAGCTCGGCAGCTTCTCTTTTATTACACGGCGCAACTCGTCAGCGGGTGTAGCAAAAGACTGATTGAGGACCACATAAGCGACGATGCGCTTATCTCCCGGCGTGTCCTCGCGCACCAGCACTATCGCCTCTCGAACAATGGGGAGTTCGCCAAGTGCTGCCTCGATCTCACCCAGCTCGACGCGGTAGCCGCGAATCTTGACCTGATGGTCCACGCGGCCCAAAAACTCGATACTGCCGCCGGCGCGATGGCGTCCGAGATCGCCGGTACGATACAAGCGCGCTCCTGGTGTGGCCGCAAACGGATGCGGAACGAAGCGCGTCGCGGTCAACTCCGGCCGGTTCAGATAACCGCGCGCGAGTCCCACCCCGCCGATGTATAGTTCACCTGTTACGCCCACCGGAACAGGTTCCAACTTCGCATCCAGCACGAACATCTGCGCGTTGCCAATCGGTTTGCCAATGCTCGGTCTTCCCTCCTCTGCGCGGCAACGATTGATACTCGACCAGATCGTTGTCTCCGTTGGTCCATACGCGTTGAAAAACTCCCGTCCGTCGCTCCAACGTTCAACCAACTCCGCGGAACAGGCCTCACCCGCGACGATAACGGTGCGCAACTCCGGCAAACCATCATTTGGCATCAAGGCCAGTGCTGACGGCGGTATCGTAAGGTTGCTGATCGACTGTTCGCACAACAACTTCTGCAATGGCGCGCCCGGCAAGAGTTCTTCCGACGTTGCCATCACCAGCGTCGCTCCGGTCGCAAGCGCCATCGTGATCTCAAAAACCGAAGCGTCGAAACTTAACGAAGCAAACTGAAGCACCCGATCGCACGGTCCATGGCCGAATGCGCAAAGCTGTTCTTCGTGAAGATTGCCGAGACCGCGATGAGTTACGACGACGCCTTTCGGCTGCCCGGTCGATCCGGACGTGTAGATGACGTACGCGGGATTGTCTGCACTGACTGCGCTCGCAACATTCTCGCCGGAGAATTTGTCGAATAGGTACGCATCAATATCCAACCGAACGGCTCGGGCATTATTCGGCGGCAATGTCTTCTCCATCGACTGCGTCGTGAGCAACACTGCCGGCAGGGAATCTGCGAGCATGAATTTGAGGCGGTCGTGCGGATAGCCGGGATCGAGCGGTAGATATGCTCCACCCGCTTTGAGTATTGCGAGCACCGCCACCACCATGTCGATACCGCGTTCAAGACAAATTCCTACGAGCACTTCCGGTCCCACGCCAAGCACTCGCAGATAGCGCGCGAGTCGATTGGCCCGTTGATTCAATTGCGCGTAAGAAAGTTTCTCCTCGCCAAATACGAGCGCGATTGCCTCGGGCGTCTCGGCAGCGTGCGTTTCGAATAGCTGATGAAGGCTGAGCGCCGGCACAGAGTCTCGTGCGGTATCGTTGAACTGTACCAATAGCTCGTAGCGGTCGGCAGCATCCAGTAACGGCAACTCGGAAATCTGCGCGTCAGGATTTGCGACAGCGCCTTCCAACAACGTTTGCAGATGACCGAGCATACGCTTGGCCGTCGCCGCTTCGAAAAGATCAGTGCTGTACTCGAGCGTGAGACGCAGTTCCTGATCGCAATCTACAAAGTTCAAGGTGAGATCGAACTTCGCAGTCATCGTGTCTACTTCTACTGGCCGGAAGCAGACGCCGGCAGACTCAAGTTCCGGCGTCAACTGTTTCTGTTGGACCAGCATCACCTGGAAGAGAGGTGTACGGCTCGCATCCCTTTCAGGCTGTAGCTCTTCAACGAGCCTCTCAAAGGGCAGGTCCTGATGGGTGCACGCATCGATAACTGTCTCTCTGATTTTGCCGAGCAGCGCGCGAAAAGTGCGCGTCTCGGAAAGATCGGTGCGCAGCACCAGTGTGTTGACGAAGAATCCAATGAGTCCTTCAAGGTCCGTCCGGTTGCGGTTCGCGCTTACGGTCCCGATGACTATGTCCGATTGTCCCGAGTAGCGGTACAGAAGCACCTTGAAGGCCGCCGCCAACACCATGAACAGAGTTACGCCCTCTCCACGACTCAGTCTCTTGAGATCGCCGGTCAGACTTTCAGGAAGCATCACGGATTGCCGGGACCCGTTATTGCTATGGGCCGCTTGGCGCAGGCGATCGGACGGTAACTCCAGGACCGGCGGCGCTCCCTTTAGCTGCTTCACCCAGTAATCCAGCAGTGAATTGAGGTTTTCGTCCTTCAACCAGGTTCGCTGCCAGCTTGCGAAATCCGCGTATTGAATCGGCAACGAAGGCAGCGGCGATTCCATTCCTTCTGCGTAAGCCTGGTAAAGGATAGCCAGCTCTCGCAAGAACAGATCCAATGACCAGCCATCTGACACAATGTGGTGCATTGTCACTAATAGAACGTGTTCATCGCCGGCGTTGCGCGCGAGCTTCACCCGCAACAATGGACCACGTGCAAGGTCGAATCGTTCGTGGGCTTCACGCGTCAGCATCTCATCGAGGTGTGCATCACGCTCGCGGAGTGGCAACTCGCTAAGATCTGTTACAGGCAGGGTGAGCGGCGCCGGAGCGGCAACGACCTGAAGGGCTTCTCCACTCGTCAAAGCGAAGGTCGTGCGGAGTATTTCGTGCCGGCGCACGATCTCGCTCAAACTCTTCTCGAGCGCCACCCGGTCAAGTGGACCGCTGATTCGCACCGCACCGGGCATGTTGTAATGAGCGCCGGGTTCAAGTTGATCGAGAAACCAGAGTCGCTGTTGTGCGAATGAGAGCGGAAGATCCTCTTCTCGCGATACAGGCTCCAAAGGCGTGAGGTTGACGACGTCATCATTGCGGATCGCCGCCATCTGTTCGGCAAATTCGGCGACGCTTGGGAACTCGAAGAGAAGACGTAGCGGGAGTTCCGTCTTGAAAAGTTTCTGCACGCGCGACATTGCCTGCGCGGCGAGTAGTGAGTGTCCTCCCAACTCAAAAAACTTGTCGTGAATGCCCACTCGTTCGACGCCGAGCACATCTGCCCACACTTCTGCGATCAATTCCTCGACCGGGTTACGTGGTTCTACGTGTCCATCCTCGTCCGTCGTCTGCTGTTCGGGTGCGGGGAGCGCCGCACGATCGATCTTGCCGTTGGGCGTCAGCGGCAGCTCTGACAGGAATACGAAAGCCGCCGGGATCATGAAGCTCGGCAGCTTCTCTTTTACTACTCGGCGCAACTCCTCGGCAGGTGTAGCGCACTCATCATTCAAGACGACATAAGCGACGATGCGCTTGTCGTTGGTCGTATTGAGGGGCGTGTCCTCGCGCAGAACCACTACCACATCTCGAACAATGGGATGCTCGCCGAGCGCTGCCTCAATCTCTCCCAGCTCAACGCGGAAGCCGCGAATCTTCACCTGAAAATCGAGGCGGCCGAGATATTCAATGCTCCCATCAGACAGGAAACGGGCCAGATCGCCGGTCCGGTAGAGTCGCGCTCCGGGCATGCTGCTGAACGGATCAGGCACAAATCGTTCTGCGCTCAGTGCCGCGCGTTTGTGATAACCGCGCGCAAGCTGCACGCCAGCGATATGCAGCTCGCCAGGCACGCCAACCGGAACAAGCTGGTTGTGCTTATCCACTATGTAGATTTTAGTGTTGCCGACGGGTCGCCCTATCGGGACGGTGGTATGGTTGCCGGCAGCGTCACACGCCCAGAACGTGACGTCCACCGCTGCCTCTGTTGGTCCATACAGGTTGTGCAATTCCACCTGAGGCAGTAGCGCGAAAAAACGATCCTGTAAATCGCGCGAAAGCGCTTCGCCGCTACAGATGACTCGCCGCAAGCTGGTGCACGCCTCGACGCCCTCTTCGGCTAAAAACACCTGTAGCATTGCCGGGACAAAGTGGAGTGTCGTTATCTGCTGCTGCTTGATCAGTTCTATCAGGTAGGCACTGTCGCGGTGGCCGCCCGGACGTGCCACAACCAAACGGGCACCTGTCATTAAAGGCCAGAAGAACTCCCACACCGAAACGTCAAAGCTGAAGGGAGTCTTCTGCAAGATGTGGTCGGCAGGCGTCAATGCATAAGCTTCCTGCATCCAGCAAAGCCGGTTGTAGATAGCCGCGTGAGTATTCATCGCGCCCTTCGGCTTGCCGGTCGACCCGGACGTGTAGATGACATATGCCAGATTGTCACCGGACACATCGCTGACAGGGTTCGCGATACTGTGTTTGGCTATTCTTTCCCACTCCGTGTCCAAACAAATTACTGCGTCGGCCTCAAGCGCCAGCCGTTCTTTCAAGTGCGTCGCAGTCAGCAGCACCGGCACTTCCGCATCCGCAAGCATGAACCCGAGCCGCCCCTGCGGGTAATCCGGGTCAAGCGGCAAATAAGCAGCACCGGCCTTGAGCACTCCCAGTAGCGCGGGGATCATTTCCAATGATCGTTCGAGGCAAATGCCCACGATGGTTTCCGGTCCCACTCCCAGGTTACGCAGGTAGTGTGCTAGTTGATTCGCCCGGCTATTCAACTCGCGGTAGGACACCTCATCATCATTGAAGACAACGGCCACGTGTTCGGGTGTTAGCGCCGCCTGTTGCTCGAAGAGTTCATGTATGCACTGACTCGGATAATCTCTGCCGGTGTCGTTCCATTCCACCAACACCTGTCGCCGATCTTCGTCAGAAAGCAATGGCAGTGACGCAATACTCTGCCAGGGATTAGCGACGAGACCCGTCAGCAAGATGCGGAACTGCCGGGCCATTTGCGCGATTGCAGTCTCATCGAAAATGTCGGTGTTGTATTCCAGAGAGGCCTGCAGCCGTCCGCCTATTTCAGCCATAACGAGCGACAGATCAAACTGCGCCACACGCTGCTCTAAAGCCATGCTCTCAAGGACCAGTTCGCCCAACCTTAGCGGCGCGCCGGCCTGGCCTAGCGCGAACGCCGTCAGTCCTTGCTCTTTTAGTAGTTGAGCTTGCTGCAAAACAAAGGTTACCTGGAATAAAGGAGACCTGCTGACATCCCTCTCCGGCTGGAGTTGTTTCACCAGCAGAGCGAACGGATAGTCCTGATGAGCAAAAGCATCAAGGACCGTGCGACGGACACTTCTAAGAAATTGAATGAAAGTCGGATTGCCTGAGAGATCCGCGCGTAGCACGAGCGGGTTAACAAAGTAGCCCACTACATTCGAAAAGGCCGCTCGACTTCTCGCAGCCGCAGGCGAGCCGACCAGAATGTCTTCCTGACCCGTGTAGCGATACAGCAGAACCTGAAAGGCAGCGAGCAATGTCATGTAAAGCGTGGCGTCGTGATTTTTCCCCAGCGTCTTGAGCTTTTGTGCCAACTCGATATCGACTTCGAAATCGTAAGAACTGCCACGGTATGTCTGAACCGCGGGCCGGGAATGATTCGTCGGTAAATTGAGCACCGGCAGCGTGCCGCCGAGGTGCTCTTCCCAATAGCCCTTCAGCCGCTGGCCTTCCGGTCCGTCGAGCAACTCCGTTTGCCAGTTCACATAGCCGGAATACGTTTCTGAAATGGGTGCCAAACTCGCCGCACGACCGTTTTGTTCCGCTTCGTAAAGCTCGCCAAACTCGTGTATCAGAATCACCAACGACCAGAAATCAACCACGATGTGGTGCGCGACCCACAGCAACACAAATTCTTCTTCGGAACGCTTGAAGAGATTCACGCGAAACAATGGCCCGGTCTCCAGGTCGAACGGGCGAAGCGCGAGTTGCACGAGGCGCTTGGTCAAGAGTGCTTCGCCGGCTGACGACACGTCCTCAAAATCAAAGCTGACCTCGACTTCTTCACACACAACGGCCACTGGTGTTCCGTCGATCTCGTTGAAAGTCGTGCGTAGAGAAGAATGGCGTTCGATGAGTTTTTGCAGTGCGTGCTGCATCGCCGCCGGGTCGACCGCACTCCGAATCCGCACCGCTGACGACACGTTGTAAGCCGCGCTTTCGGGAGCGAGCCGTGAGATCAACCATAATGCCTGTTGTCCGTATGAGGGCGGATGCGTCGTCAACGTATTCGGCAAGATCGTAGTGACGACGGCGTTTGCGGGTGCTTCCGTTTCGCTAAGCCTCTTAGCTTCCAGGTATTGCATTGCCTGTCGGGCCAGTTCAGTAATGCTCGGGCTTTGCAGAAAGCTTGTCATTGGTAGAACTATGCCCAGGCTGACTTCAACGGCGTGCATCAACTCAATGGCCTTTAACGAATCGGGTACGTACCGGACCACCGGTTCGTCAACATCAACTTCCGCGGCGACCGTTCCCAGCCGTGTGGCGAAGAGTGACTTAAGAAATTCTTTGATGTCTTCTTCATTCTCCGGTTCGAAAGCGGAAACGACCGGAAGCGATTCAGTGCCCGGTGTCGTACCCTCACGCCACTCCGCCAGGCTCTTAAAACTGCCGGACAAAAACATATCGCGGCAGGCACTGCGTTGAAGTTTGCCGCTGGAAGTCTTTGGGACCGTGCCTGCGCGGACGAGCACAATCGCATGCGGCTGAAGCTCATGCTCGTCGTTTATCGCTTGCCGCACACGCTGGATGAGCCCGTCGAAGTCTGAAGACGCGTGACGCTCGAGTTCCTGCACAACGACCAGACGCTCTTCGCCTTCCACGTCTACGGAGAAGGCCACGCCTGCTCCGCGTCGCACATCCGTGTGAGACTCCGCTACCGTCTGCTCAATATCCTGCGGGTAGAGATTGCGGCCGCGAATAATGATCAAATCTTTAAGACGCCCGGTAATGAACAATTCACCATCATGCAGGAACCCGAGGTCTCCGGTGCGAAGGAACGTTTCGTCTGATACTCCCTTGAGACACGCGCGAAAGATGTTCTGCGTCTCCTCGGGATGGCCCCAGTAGCCCTTCGCTACGCTGTCGCCGGCGATCCAGATCTCTCCTACTTCATTTTGTGCACATTGTGTTGAGGTTTCCGGGTTGACAATGAATGTCTCCTGACCATGGAAGGTCGTACCACAGCTCACTAACTCTTGTACGTCAACTTCCGCCTTCGCCGGCTGCTCTTCGACTCGATGTTTAGCCAGCGACTCTGCCGCAAACATCTTGACTACGGGTAGTCTCACTTTTGGAGTGCCTGAAACAAATAAGGTGGCTTCGGCCAACCCGTAGCACGGGAAGAAAGCTTCCGGGCGAAAGCCGCAGGGCCCAAAAGTCTTTGCAAACTGTTTCAGCGTCTCGGCGCGAACCGGCTCAGACCCGTTGAAAGCGACGCTCCAACTCCTCAGATCGAGTTCCATGCGACTCGCGGTATCGATCTTTTGCACACACATGTCGTAGGCGAAATTTGGACCACCACTCGTGGTCGCGCGGTATCGAGAGATCGCTTGCAGCCAACGGGAGGGTTTTTGCAGGAACGAGACCGGCGACATCAGTACGCAACGCGCGCCAACATAAAGCGGCTGGAGCACACCGCCGATCAAACCCATGTCGTGATAAAGCGGCAACCAACTGAGAATCACCGATTGCTCGGTTTGTCTGAAAGCACTCTGAATCATTCTTTCGTTGTGCAGAATATTGGCGTGACTAACCATGACGCCCTTCGGCGATGCAGTTGAGCCGGAGGTATATTGAATGAATGCGAGTGTGTCGCCGTCGATGTACGGCTGCTTCCACTCCTCCGCCGTCTCCTCGTCGATGTTGTCAGTCGCCAGCCAATGCATCGCCTGCAACTCAGAGATCTGTGCAAGATAAGGTTCAATGCGAGACAAAACTGCTGATGTCGTCAGCAAAACTTTCGCCTCGGCGTCAGCAGCGATGGTTTGCAGGCGTGAGAGCGAGCGATTCGCGCGTGGCGCGAAGATGGGGACAGCCACCGCCCCTGCGTAGAGGCAGCCGAAGAAAGCAGCGATGTACTCTAAATCCTGCGGGTAAAGAAGCAGCACGCGCTCTCCGTATGCATCTAGCTCTTGCAGTCGTGCCGCGATGGCGCGCGCCCGGGTGTCTAATTCACCGTAAGTTAAGCTGATCTCCTCGTACTCTCCATCAACCAGGAACGTGTATGCCGTCCGGTTGACCTGCTCCGGTAACCTGGCACGAAGGAGTTCAATCAAACTCTGACGCACGTCGACCTCACACACGAGTTGCGATTCGACTGCTGCGCCAGCACTGAAATTGGAAACCATGTTAGTTGAGGTCTTGCATCCACAGATTATGCAGATGATGTGAATGAATCTGTGTAATCTGTGGATAGAGGCGTCAGGCAGTGGTAGCCACAGCCATCAAGTCTTTCGGTAGCACTTCGTTTTGAGTCATCTGTTCGAGGGTTTGTCTTTTTCGAATGACGTCAAAACTTCCGTCTTTGCGAAGGAGAACTTCCGGTGCCTCCGGAAACGAGTTGAAGTTTTTCATGTTCATGCTCGAGCAATAGCCACCCGCACGCTCAACCACGAGCAGATCTCCTATCTCGGTTTCGGCAATCAACTGTGGGACTGAAGTCTCCGGATCACGCACGGCCACCGTCAACGTATCGCCGGCAATACACGTATGCCCGGTCACGAGATACTCTTTGGCGGTGGTGCGCAACGCGCCCTGAGCGGGAATACTTACTAAAGGATGCAGCGAACCATAGAAACCCGGACGGATCACTTCCGTCAGACCCGCATCAAGCTTAATGAAGTCGAAACCATCGTCACCGGTGGAAATTACATCGACCACACTCGTCACCAGCGAACCGCAGTTGGCGACAAGAAAAGTTCCCGGCTCGATCTCGAGACGCGGTTTCGTACCCGTTTCGCGAGCATAGTCTTCAAACAAACGGCGCAGACGTTCGCCGATGTCTCGATAATCAATCTCGTGTTCCGTTTGCAAAGCTTTGACTCTGTAGCCGCCGCCGAGATTGATAATCGAAACAGGACCAAACGTCTTGGCTATATTGAGAGTGTCCGCAGCAATGCGCAGCCAGGCCTCAGGGTCATGACCCGAACCGATGTGATGGTGAACGCGCTTCACCTTGAGGCGATACTTCTTCACTAAAGCCCGGACGTCGTCGAGATACTCAACCCAGATTCCAAAACTTGCCTTCGGGCCGCCGCTGGTGAGGCGGTTGATAAACCCTGTGCCTCTACCGGGATTAACGCGAACTGACACTTCCCTGCCGGGAAACTGCTCGCCGTACATTTCGAGCTGTCTAAGCGAACAGGCGTTGAACTCCATTCCACGCTCGACGTACGTTCCAAAGTCTTGCGGAACTTCCTGGGCCGTCAGCAGTATTTTCGCTGGAGCGACCCCAACAGCGATCGCTCTCATGGCTTCCCAAATCGAGCTGGCGTCGAAGTGCAGACCGAGTCTATCGAAGAGCCTGATGACTGCGCCGCTGGCTCCGCCTTTGACTGAGTAGTAAACGGTAAGCCCAAAGGCGTTCGGAAAACTCAACATGAACTTCGCCTGGCGCTCCAGTGAAAGCTCGTCATAAACGAAGACCGGTGTTCCGAATTGCTCCCTGATCGAGCGAACCTGCTCCGCAGTCAGGAACCGGAGCGATTCAACGGTACGTTCCGAGTGGTTTGTATCTTGAGTACGTGTCTTCATTTCCATTTCACCCATTCGCAGTATTCGTCTTAGGCTCGAGCCGAAGAGCTCTTAGCTGGTGTAGTTTCTTCTGGTGTGCTTTCTTCACTCAAGTTCTCCGGCCAGCTTTCGTCGGGAACAGAAGCATCTTTCAACTGCACCGTAACCGTCGGCAGTTCCCAGGCCTGGTGCAGATTTCCATTGCGAAGATTACGGAAGAACTGAGCATAGAACGACCTGTACGACACGTCGTGATATGAGATTCGCGACTTTACGTAGGTATGCAACTCCGGGAACTTGTCATTGGGTACTGCGGGTAACCAATGATGCTCGACGTGGTAGTTGTTGCCGTTGACGAACCACACGAGCAACTTGTTCGTCTTAATCGTCCGCGTGTTGACCAACACGTCATTGACCGTCGTATTGCAGCCCATGTGTTCGGGCAGTTCGATGAGTGCGTGCGTCGGCACCGCCACCAGCAGCGGAATGAACCATAACTTCAAAAAGAGTGTGGTCTCAAAGTAGATGCTGACGAACACCATCGTGGCAATGAAGACAGCCATCAGTTGGTACTCGAAGCGAATCTTCTTCGCCATCCTGGGCGTGGCTTCAGCTTTGCGGACAAGTTTGCCGCGCGCGGAGTTAAAGATGTAACCCATGACGTCGCGGTAGTGCCGTAGCATCCACAGGTGATTGATGAGTGCAGGAAGAGAGTTCAGCTTTTTGTAAGCGTAATTGAAGAACTCTTTGTCTTCGGGTGTACCCAGCAGCCGGTGGTGCTTGAGATGACTGTTCTGGTAATCAGAGAAAGATACTAACGACGGTAAGCCAAGCAGAACTCCCACCACGCGCCCCCAGAATCTGCTGCGGTAAGCGGTGTTGTGCAAGCACTGGTGCTCCAGCTCTACGGCGTGGGCGTAAGCCAGGCCGAGGAGTAACGAAGGCAGTATCCAGTAGGGAAATGGCAAAAATACAGCGAGGCTGATGAGACTGATAGTCACGAAGATCAAGACCACCAGTTTTAACTGAAAGTGGATACTGTTTATTTTTACAATTTCGCGAAGGTTCGTTACTCCGGTCTCTTCTCCAACCCGAATCATATTTTTCATCCCTTCGTGAGCTGACAAGATGTCAACATGAGAATGTTTGATTGAATTTCCGAAAATTGGTTGATAAATGGTTTGGCTGTGACGTGCGACGCAGGCGCTCAGGTTTCAACCAGCGCCGGTGGACCATAGCTTTCAGCGTAGTTCGACGCCTCTGAAGCTGATGTGATGTCGGTTAGATAGTTACTTCCTGGAACCGGACGATAACGGGAGTGTGAAAACGGAGCCCAACTGGATGAGGTTTCCGGGCAATTAGGGGGAGATGCGTCAGGTAAAGCTATTGCATCTTTAGTTGCGGGAAACTGCGTGCGTCAGGCAAAGCTGCCGCACATTGCGCGAGCAATTCAATTTCTTACTGGCGGGAAAGATGTGAGTCAGGAAAAGCTATCGCATGATTGCGCCAGCAATCCCCTGTATCTCTTTTCGATAATGGTGCCTTTTTTATAGCAGATAGCCTTGCGGGAGGATCAACGGACGATCACTACCCTTGGTATGTGACACCAACAGAACCGTCTTCCCCTATGTCTTAACCGAATGAAGCCGATGATCATTCCGAGTAGGAACACACTCGAAGCTGACAGGGTGTGTACCTAAATTCGCTTGCAGGTTGTCGGAGATGACAGAATGCTTACGGAAAAACTTAGCGACCATCAGTTTCGTTTCCTCAGCATGATATATGAAGCGTGGCCATGAAGTCCTTAAAAGGACATCAATAAAATCTCATCGAGTTCTCAATTTCTATTGATGGCCCATCAGGCTTGAATCCTAATTGCTGCACCAATTGCGAGAACTATGGAGACTGTCCAATCCCGGTTCATCTTGAATTCCAATTAGACTATCGGAACGTTCTGCATGAGCAGCTTGCAACCACTTAAGCCGTAATTCCAATTGCGCCAATACGTCCTTCGCGATCTCGCGTTGAGCAGTGGATTCGTTCGTGACACTAAAATCGTATTGCCTTCCCCAAAACTGGGATTCATCGTCGACACTGTTCAGATCGATCTGAACGTTGATTTCGTCGCCTTGCACAAAAACTCTCCCCGTCAACACATTGTCTACCCTTGTTTCATGCCCAACGGTTGCAATGCTTATTTCCTGTCCCTTGTAGCGGAAGGCAGTGGTGCGCGAGATTATCCGCAGATGCCACGCTTGAGAAAGATTGTTAATGATCGCTTCGGTGATGCCGTCGCTCAAATGTTCAGTGGCTGGATCGGCACTCGCATTGATTAGCGGCAGGACAGCCAAAGAGGTGAGAAACTTGTGCTGAACGTTATCGGTTTTGCGGCCGTTAGAGCTGGTATGATCTCGACCAGTTTTTACTTCAACATCAATGCCTCTGTGTTGTTCCTCTCGAACCTTGCCGATGAAGCGGTAGCCCTGCCTCGGTATTGTTTCTATGTACCGATGTCCTGCGTTATCCCTTCCTAAGAGCTTTCTTAGCAGGAAAATGTTTTGCGAGACGTTGGCTTCTTCGACATACGTATCCGCCCAGATCAGTTTTATCAATTCGTCTTTACTTACTACCAGCCCGTTTCGCTCAACCAGCGCCAGGAGCGTGTCGAATGGCTTCGGCGCGATTAGTATTGGCTGCCGGTTAAATGTCAAAAGACGCTTCGCGGGGTCTAAACGGAAGGCACCAAACCTATAGATGAGGGAGGGCGGCTCGCTCATGCCATACGATCGTCCTGCGTATTGCGCGTTCAACTCCATACTTTAATCGGAAGGCGTTTGAAGAGATGAGTATGTGAATGTTACTCCATCATGCAGGCGGGTTTCGCGAGCCATGACGATTGGTAGTCGGTAATAGTGTGTTGTTCGAACTTTGTTCGAGTCCCGGAGGGACTAAATGTTTATAGCCACGCCCGCTAAAGTTCATTTCGGCTCCAGCGGAGTCGAATGTTGCTCTTGCATGGCCACCTTGCGCTCCGCTGGAGCGCGGTCTTAGGGGAGAGGCAACGAGCTATAAACATTTAGTCCCTCCGGGACTATTTTTGTGCAAAGCTTCTGTCGCTGCCTTCTCACTCATACCGAAGCGCGGTGAGTGGGTCGACTTTCGTCGCGCGACGCGCCGGGAGATAACATGCCAACAACGTAACTAAAAACAGCACTCCAGTGACGAGCGCGAACGTTGCGACATCAGTCGTGCTCACCTCGAAAAGCAACGTGCGCAACAACCTCATCAACCCAAGCGCTGCAAGTACGCCGATACCGACGCCCAACAAGGCCAACAGCAACCCTTGTTTCAAAATCATCTTGAGAATGTCAAACGGGCTCGCGCCAAGCGCCATTCGCACGCCGATGTAGTGAGTTTGTTGGCTGACAGAGTAGGAAACGACGCCGTAGATACCGATCGACGCCAGCAACACGGCAACACCCGCAAAGATGCCCATCAGCAACGCCGGAAATCTCCGCATAAACGAAGCCGGCGTTTGCGCGATCATCTCGTCCATCGTGCGGATGTTGCGAATCGCCGCACCAGGTTCTACGTTGCGGATTTCGTTGCGAAGGGCTGTGCCAAGTGTCGCTGGATCGCCGTTAGTGCGAGTCACAAGGAAGGCAGCCGAAGAAGGACTTTGGCGCATTGGGAAGTAGAGTACCGGCTTAATCGCCTCATCCAGTCCACTAATCTTTATGTCTCCGACAACGCCCACGATCAGATCCGGCGGTACCTGAGCCGATGTGTATCGCAAGTGCATGCCGACAGGATCGCGACCCGCAAACATGCGATCGGCCATCGTTTTATTGATGATGACTACCCCTGGACTGTTGGGGTTGCCGTCCCGTTGATCAAACATGCGGCCCGCAATTAGCGGCACACCGAGCGTTTGAAAATACGTATCGCTAATCCTGCGAACGTTCCCCTCAGTATCCTGGCCCGGTGGGGGCACGGGATCACCATCAATGGTAAATCTCGTCGTGTTGCCTCCATTCACCGGAAGAACGTCGACGATTCCGGCGTTCACGACACCAGGCACTGTTCGCACGCGTTCTTGAAGTTGGTCATTGAAATTGACAAATTGATTTATCTGCGTGTACTTGGCGGGCGGCAAAACATAGCCGACTGCCAGCAGGTTTTCCGTTTTGAAACCAACGTTGGTTTGGAGAAGCCGGTAAAGACTCTTCATCAACAGTCCGGCACCAACCAGCAGTACGACCGCGAGCGCAATCTCGGTGACTACCAGCGCGCTTCGTAAGCGATGGCTAACACTCCCCGAGGATTGACGTCCACCTTCTTTAAGCACCTCGCCAAGATCCAGGCGGGAAGACTGTAGCGCTGGGACCAGGCCAAACACTACCCCGGTAAGCAACGAGAGCGCAAAAGAAAAGGCGAGTATCGTGGCATCAAAATGCAATGCCTGGAGGAAAGGCATTACCTGCAGTTGAGCCGGCGGCAAGACCCTCACAATCGCGGGCACACCCCAGTAAGCAATCGCCAAACCTAATACGCCGCCGATAAACGATAACAAGAGAGATTCAGTCAGTAGTTGCCTGACCACTCGCCAACGACTGGCGCCAACTGCGGAACGAATCGCGACTTCCTTTTGTCGAGAAAGTGATCGCGTCAACAACAGACTGGCGACATTGGCACAGGCAATAAGTAAGACAAGCCCGACAGCAGCCAATAAGACAAACAAAGTCGGCTTCACATTTCCAACGATCTCTTCTTGTAAAGGAACCAATCGTGCACTTGTTCCTGCATGCGACTCGTTGTTCTCCCGCTCGATGCGACTCGCGATGAGGTTCAACTCCGATTGCGCCTGCGTAACGCTGACGCCGGGTTTAAGCCGCGCGATTAGGTTCATACCGTGCCCCGCCCGACTTTTCATTGTATTTTGAGTAGGTTGAAAACACAGCCAAAGGTCGTTATTTCTGAGTGCAAACTGAAAACTCGCCGGCAACACTCCGACTACGGTAAAACTCTGGCCATTGATCGTCAGAGCACGCCCGATCACTCCCGAGTCACCACCGAATTTACGTTGCCAGAAGCCATAGGTGAGGATTACCAGGTTTGGTCCTCCCGGATTGTCTTCTCCCGGTTGGAATGTTCGACCCAGAATCGGATCGACGCCAAGAATTGAAAAGAAGTTTGCGGTCACTGCTGGCGCAGCGACATTTTCCGATTCGCCAGATCCGCTGAGGATCGCGCCGGCGCCGGTATAACCGGCGACACCTTCGAAGACATTGTTCTGCTGGTAGTCCTTATAATCAGGATAAGAAAACTCACGCTTTGGAAACTCACGCTTCGGCGTCTGTTCCCAAAGGTGATAGAGACGGTCCGGCGATTGGTACGGCAGACCACGCAATAACGCGGCGTCAACAACGGTGAAGATCGACGTACTGCCGCCAATTCCCAGCGCTAACGTGATGATTGCGACAACAGAAAAAGCGGGATGCTTCCACATCGTCCGCAACGCAAAGCGAAGGTCTTTAAGTATAGAGTCCATACGTGTGGTCCTTTGGTTTCCTGGTCACACAAAGTCACGAGCGGATCGATTTTCGCCGCGCGGCGCAGAGGCAAATCAATTCAAAGGGATCGAGCCTTAGTATAACCCGATTTAGCGCTTTAATATTTTTTACTTTCTGTGCGTTTTTGTAGCAAGGGTGTCTTTAAGGAATCGCCTGTCAGTGTGAATGAGAGGCGTGGCTCAATTCGAGAAGCACCCCTTCCAGGTCTTTTCGACTGAGCTTCACTGCAAAGTCAGCCACGGCGTGGAAGTCAATTTCACTGTCCTGCAGGATAGCTAAACTCGAGAGCGGTTGCTCGGGGTCCGCTACTACCCCCTCCAGCACCTTTTGATACTGCCCCAGCAACCGTTCTACTGTTTGCTTATCGAAGA